>Ga0114951_10005333_pt1 | contig 11919 bp, 11 predicted proteins | sample AM7aDNAmetaG_FD_88677 | JGI IMG/M metagenome (GOLD analysis project Ga0114951, IMG submission 88677) | Freshwater microbial communities from Finland to study Microbial Dark Matter (Phase II) - AM7a DNA metaG | ecosystem: Environmental > Aquatic > Freshwater > Lake | place: Finland: Lake Alinen... | reverse complement strand
TGAAATTTGATTTATTAACACCCATATCTTAACTCCTTAATATTTATGCGGCGTAATATCAATCACATAAACTGTAATAATATCTTTTTCGACGGAATAAATGACCCGGTATTGAATATTAAGCCGTGAAGATCGTTGTCCTTCCAGCTCTCCTTTTAATTTTTCGTCATGAAATCCGCGGAATTCGCGTAATTTTTTCGGCCCATGCCGAAAAACAATGTCTTTCCAAAGTTCGTATTTTTTAACGACCTGTAAAGGCAGTTTCTCAATTATCTTATCCAGGCTGCGATGTTCCTGTATGTGCCACATTATTAATTTTAATAACTTATTATATTTAATAAGTCAAGGTTTTGTTGAAGCATAACGATAAAGGTCACTGGCGTGGTGTAGCGCAGCGGAACCACGTCCAGTGAAGCGTCTAGTTCGGCCCCCATCATTTTATAGTTGCACTTTTCAGAATACAATGCTACTTTTAGTCATCATTATTCTGAGTGCTAATAAATGTCAAATTTTTCTTCTTCTATATCGCTTGATTACCAAGTTATGAACATTGGACAATCACAAATTGTCCATGCAGATTGCTTTGAATGGCTTGGAAGGATACCCCCTAGTTCGCTCCATGCGATTGTTACTGACCCGCCATATGGTGTAAAAGAGTACAATTTTGACCAACTTGATAAACGAGATAACGGAAACGGCGGAATTTGGAGAATACCACCTACCTTTGATGGCAATGTGCGTTCACCCTTGCCGCGTTTTACCGCATTAAATGAAAAAGAGAGAAAACAATTAAATAACTTTTTTCTTGAGTGGGGGAGGTTATCACTTATAGCATTGATACCCGGTGCCCATATTTTTTTAGCCTCAAACACCTTTCTATCCCAATTAGTTTTTTCCGCTCTTGTCGAAAGTGGACTTGAGTACCGAGGGGCTATTGTAAGATTGGTTAGAACTCTAAGAGGTGGTGACAGGCCTAAAAATGCGGAAGAGGAATTTGAAGAAGTGTGTTCCATGCCTAGAGGGTGTTATGAACCTTGGGGCTTATTTAGAAAGCCACTGCCTCAAGGAATGAAACTGAGTGATTGCCTCCGAGAACACAAAACTGGAGGGTTGCGAAGGAGGATGAATAATACGCCTTTTGAAGATGTAATAGATAGCGAACGTACACCAAAAGAGGAAAGAGAAATTGCTGATCACCCCAGCTTAAAGCCGCAATCTTTTTTGAGGAAAATAGTATATGCAGCACTTCCTTTGGGGGAAGGGGTGGTTGTAGACCCATTTATGGGTTCTGGATCAACAATAGCTGCGGCGGAAGCAGTTGGTTACAAAAGCATAGGCATTGAACGACACGATAAATATTACAAAATGTCCAAGAAGGCCATACCAAGACTTGCTGCCCTTAATAAAGGTGAAAGGCAGCTAAATATGTTTGCTTACTGACCTGTGCTTTCGTAAACCCAATTTTCTTTCATTTTATCAACACCGCTTCTATTGACGCTTGCAGTTATTGTCCTTCTGCTTGTATCAGAGCGACCTGAAAAAGTCCAATCAGACACCACAAGCTTGGCAGCATAGACCCCTTTAAATTCAAAGGATTTTGGCCCAATTTGGTCTTTTACATCATTTGATGTATTGCTGTCAAAATGAAATACCATTAGCCAAACTGATTCTGGATTATGGCCTTGCCAACCACTGGAGTGTCTCGAACCTTTTACCTCAACCCCGTCTTTTGAATGCTGCACAGAATTTTTTGGGAACTTCCCTGTCGGAATTAAATCAGGGTGGCCGTTGTGATACTGATTTTTTACAAGGCTTGAGCAATATTTTGGAATGCTTGAATTCATAAACTCGCCAACAATGCTGCTAAAATTTGCTGGCATCAAGAAACTCTCAAGGCGAGGCATTTTTTTTGTGTATAATTGTTTATTGATGAACCCAATGAACGAAATAAATTCCCCCATTGCTTTGCAGATATGGCCAGCTTCTAAACCATATGGAAGGGTACAATCGGGGTTGAATCGTGCAGGATCAACCAGAACTGGCGTGCAAGCTTCTTTTTCTTTATTTTTTTTCATCGTTCTCGTGCGTTGAAGATTGGTTTTTTTTCTTTAACAACAAGTAGGGTTCAACGCCGAGCACACTAGCTATTTTTTCAATGTTTTTTGCGGAAATATTTTTTTCGCCTCTCTCAACAGCCCCAATGTAAGTCCTGTGAAGTTCAGCAAGTTCAGCCAAGTGTTCCTGGCTGATTCCTAGACGCTTGCGAAAAGCTCTGAGATTATTTCCTATATTGCTAAGTATGCACGACATAGGGTTAATAAATAGAAATGCACTCTATAAGTCTACATACTATAAGTAGCATTTTAAGGAGGGGTAAGGTTATCATTTGCGGCCGAACGTGCGGCTCAGCGGCTTTGGCCGCGCGATTTGTTCGTGGCCAATGTCCGCTTGAGCTTATTGTTGGGCCACTTTTTGTCTTAATCACACAAAACAGGGAAACCGTTTTCGGGTCCACTATTGTTGAACAACGGATAAATATTCTTGGAAATGATGTTGACCTGTTCTTGGTGCAACTGATTGTATTCGCTGGTTTTTGCTTTTTGTTGTTCCCGTATTTCATTTTTCGTTTTGAATATTCTCGTCAATTCGTGAAATATCTTTGAATATCCAGGGAAAATCAGTTCAAATAAATGCTGATTGTTAACCCAATAGGCGAAGTATTGGGACTTTCGAAGTTGTATTGAGACGCTACCTGTAATTTTAGAGCATTCGAGGAAACGTCCTCCATATGGTTTGAAATTGTTTATGCTGCATTTATTCTCAACAAGAAAAATACATTTGCCCGGAGTATTGAGATATTCAGAATCGGAAAGTAATTTTTTAGTCCTTTCTCCTGTAGGTCCCACTCTAACGGGCACCATCATAAGAACTTCGTCGGAATATTGCGGGGAAGCAATGATCAGTGCGATAAGGTTCTTTTTGAAGAATTCGGGAAGGGAGGTGTCAAAATGTTTTAACAAAATGGGGAGATCGGACGGAATTAAATCACAAGGTGTTTTACAGCAATCCCCACACTGCTGGCATGCGTTAAAACCATTTAATAATGGGATCATTGTGTGTCCTTTATAGATGCGGCCTAACAATTAGTTATATAGAGTTCCGTAATTTCTGGATTTACTTTAAATGGCTTATTGCAAAAGGAAATAATTTTATCAAATTAATAATTATAAACTCCGCTTTTTGTTGGTAATACCTGCTTACACGGAATTCCATATAACATGGAGGTGTGGTATGGCTGACGATTTATTATCGGAGTTTCAGGATTTTTTAAAAGCGAGAAGGATAGTTCCAGTTGCAGGCTGGGCAAAAGCGACGCGTGCCCGGCATTAATTTCATTCTATCATAGAGATTGTTGGGCACGTTTCACTTTGCCCAACCTACGGCTTTGCCCAACGGCTGAAATCATTCAGGAAGAAGAAGTTGCGTTTTATTTGTATCCTCCCTGAAAGAGCAATTGTTCTTTATCGCAGGCGTCTCAAACAAAGCTTTCAACTTTCAAGCTGCTGTGATTGGCAATACTGTCAAAATGCTTATCTGCATGAATGAGGGTGGCCTTGGTGTGAATGGCGCAGGCGGCTATGAGAATGTCGGTATTGGGAACCGTGACGCCTTTCCGGCGTAGATGAAATGCAAGCTCACAGGCGTTTTGCCAGAGAGTATCGTCCGTGGCGATGCTGTCCAGAGCATCCAGTCTGCTTTTAAGGCGCTTATATTCCAGCTCGGTTTTTACACCCCCCAACAACTCAAGCACAATAAGCCCGGTTGTAAAAACTTCATTATCCCGCAGCACGTGGTCTATGCGCTCTTTAAGCGCAGGAGCAAAATTTTTACGCAAAGCCAAAATCCATGCCGAGGTATCGATAAGAAAAAATTTATTGGGCATTTCTTGATTTTTCCAGGTCTCGCAGGGTTAAGCTTATATCATAGGTGCCGAGTTCTTTGCGCAGCGCTTCCCGGTTAGAGGACCGGACAAGAGAAATCAAGCCTGCTTCGATAGCATCTTTTTTAGTCTTTGCGCCGATGGCCTGGATGGCTGCCTTCAGCAGTTTTTCATTAATTGCTACGGTAGTTTTGTGCATATATGTCTCCGAAGGATGTATTGTCAGTATTTCCATATTAGCCGTATTGCTGTATGTTTGTCAAATGCAGATTGTATTGCGCACAACGCGTGCCCTGTTCTTGTCCAAACGTATGGTCGATTTATTTTGCGGGATGGTCGAAGTTTGCAGGCTGGGCAAAGCGAAGTGTGGCCGGCATTAATTTCATTGTATCATAGGGATTGTTGGGCACGTTTCACTTTGCCCAACCTACGGATTCATCCTGCAAAATAATTCCGCAACAATACACAGCTTCTCAGGCATATTCCCGCCTGAGGGATGCCAGCACGTCTTCGGTCAGGCGCTCGGTTTTGCGGAGTTCTGCGAATTTATCTAGCAGATCATCAACCGTCATGCGCTGCTTCTCCTTGCGGGAGATGTCATCGATTATCTGCCCCTTGTGCATCATGATGGTGCGGTCGCCGAGATCAAGGGCCTGCTGCATGCTGTGCGTGACCATGACGGCCGTGAGCTTGCTCTGATCGATAAACTTCTGCGTAAGCCGTATGACCTGTGCGGCTGACTTCGGGTCAAGGGCTGCCGTGTGCTCGTCAAGAAGCAGCACGCGGGGTTTTGTGATAACGGCCATGAGAAGGGTTACTGCCTGGCGCTGGCCGCCGGAGAGCGTGCCGATGACGGTATCAAGGCGGTCCTCAAGCTGCATTTCAAGCTGCCGCACCTCTTCCTGAAACTGCGAGCGCAGAGCACTAGTGAGGCTGATCTTCGGGAGGCTTTTGCGGGTGCGCATATAGGCCATGTGCAGATTCTCTGCTATGGTCATAAGGGGCGCCGTGCCCATGTACGGGTTCTGAAACACCCGCGAAATATGGGTTGCCCGCTGAAAATCTTTTTTGCGCGACATGTCATCGCCTGCGATCTCAATGGTGCCTTCATCGGGCAGAAAGCTTCCGGCAACAGCATTCAAAAGTGTTGATTTGCCCGAGCCGTTTGTGCCGATGATAGTCACAAACTCGCTTTCTTTGATGTGGAGATTAATATCCTTCAGGGCATAGACCTCGTTGATCGTGCCTACATTGAAGTGCTTCTGCATGTTGCGTATTTGAATCATAACGGGAATCCCATGGAAAAATTTTTTAATTTTTTATAAGTGCAGCGCTCTTAATAATGCTATCCGGCAGCGCTATGCCGTACTCACGGGCAAGAGCTTGATTAACTGCTGTTTTTTCCGGCACACAATTATTTATCGGAATGTCTTTCGGGTTCTCGCCTTCGACGACCCGCAGGGCCATCTTTGCGGTTTCCCTGCCAACCTCGATATAATCGGCCCCGACCGAGAGAAATGCGCCGCGGTCAACATCGGCAGGGGCATTGGTGCAATAGGGTATGCGCGCCTGATGCAGCGCTGCGGCGATCATATCATAGGCAAGAATTACCGTATTGTCGCCGGAGGTGACAAAAAGATCGATTTTTTTATTGATAACCGTGCGCACGGCGTCGATAACCTCCGAGGTGCTGCTGACAGTTGCTTCGACAAGCTCAAAGCCGTATTCTTTGGCAGCCTCCCGCGCCTTGAAGGTGCAGGCTTCGGAGCATGCCTCACCCGGGTTCCAGACAATGCCCACGCGCTTTGCATTCGGGAAAATCTCGCGCATGGCTTTAAACAGGGATCCCACCGGCTGGAAGGTTGCAACGCCGGTCAGCTGCGGCAAATGGTCTTTCTGGCTTTTGGCAACGCCCATGCGGTACGGGTCGGTTACGCCGCCGAAAATATGGGGTATGGTTTTATTGACTTGAGCCGCCACCTGCAGGGCCGGGGTTGAAATCGTCACCAGATAGTCATACTTCTGCCGCACGATATCCTGCAGTATTGACTGAGCCATTGAGAATTCATTCTGCGCGCTTTTTATGTCGATGGTCAGATTGTATTTTTTGTCTGCGCCCGACTGGTCGATAAACTCCATAAAGCCACGGCTGATTTCAAGCAGCAGCGCATTGTCGCTGAAGCGGAAGACGACAAGGCGCTTTGGCCCGGCGTCGGGGGTTTTTTGAGCCTGCGCCGAGTTGGCTGCCTGCCGGAGCACTGACTCGGGCAGGGTGATGCCGTATTCTTTCACAAGATCGAAATTGATGAACACCTTGTCAGGGGCATAGTCGGCAATGGGTATATCGGCCGGCTTTTCCCCGCCTATGACCCGCTGGGCCATGCGGGCAGTTTCGCGGCCGATTTGATAGTAGTCCGGGCCGATCGAAATAAAGGAGCCGTGATCGATATCTGATGCGGCATTGGTGAAATAAGGGATTTTATGCTGCCGCAGCACAGCCGCAATCGAATCAAGGGCCATGATGGCCGTATTGTCTCCCGAGGTAATAAACAAATCGATTTTTCCGAGCAGGGAATTCAGCGCGTCGCGGACTTCGGCCGTGGTGCTGACTGTTGTCTCCAGAAGCTCAAAGCCATATTCTTTTGCCGCGCTGCGCGCCTTGTAGGTGCAGGTTTCCGAGCACGCTTCGCCCGGATTCCAGATGATGCCGATGCGCTTTGCCTTCGGAAATATTTCGCGCATGACCTGGATGGTGCGCTCGACAGGCTCCACGGTGGCAATGCCGGTTATATTGGGTATATGCTCTTTGCTGTTTTTGGCTACTCCCATGCGGTACGGGTCGGTGACAGCGCCGAAGATATGGGGGATCTTCTTGTTGACATTTGCTGTGGCCTGCAGGGCAGGGGTTGTGACCGTGATAATATAGTCGTAATTTTTACCGACGATCTCCTGGGCGATTGACTGGGCAATATGAAATTCGTTCTGGGCGTTTTTGACATCAACTGAAAGGCCGAATTTTTTTATGGTCCCGCTCTGCTCAAGCTCATCCTGTATGCCCCGGGCTGTCTCGCGTATGGTCATGTGGTCGCTGAACAGAAAAAGGGCAAGCTTTTTCCGGGCGCCGGAGTCGGCGGGTTTTTGTGCGGCCGCAGCATTCTCAGGCTTTTCCGAAGCGGTTATTTTGCCCTTCTGCCAGATCTCGGCTTTTTTGAGGGGTTCGGGCTGCACCTTTATTCCCAGAGCACTTGCGGCATCCGGGCTGAATATGAAATGGGTTTTTCCGGTCTGAAGAATGGGAAGCCTGGCTGTGTTTTCCCCTTTGAGCACGCGGGTAAGATACTCTCCGCCTTCATAGCCGGTCTGATAATAATCCGGGCCCAGCACGGCAAAGGCGCCTTTTTCGATAAATTCCGAATCAAAGGAGAAGACCGGTACATGCCCTTCGGTAGCTGCTTTTTGAAAGCTGTCATAGCCGACATTTACTGTATTGTCGCCGCTGCACAGAAAGACCTGCGCGCCTTTGCTGAGCAGCGAGCGCGATGCTTCGAGCACTTCTGCGGGGCTGGTGACGGTTGCCTCGACAATTTCAAGGCCCTTTTTCTTTGCATGGCTGCGCAGCTGCAAGACCACGGATTCGGAATTGGCCTCCGAGCTGTTCCAGACAACGCCCACCTTTTTTCTGTCCGGAAGCATCTCCTGAATAAGTGCAAGCATCTGCTCGACGGGCGGGAAACAGGCAACGCCGGTCATATTGGGCTGATGGTCGGTAGGGGTTTTGGCAGCTCCTATACGGTAGGGATCATAGATATAGGTGAAGACGACTTTTGTGGCGGTGCTTGCGCCTGCAAACTTTACGGCTGCCTGCACGCAGGGCGTTGACAGGGGGGTGATGATGGCAACCTTGCGCCGCAGAAAATCCTGAATAATTGAATTGATAGATGAAAAATCAGCCTGGGCATTGCCGTAGATGATTTCAATATTTTTGCCGTCGGTATAGCCATTGTCGGCAAGAGCTTTGAGTATGCCCTGCTTGCACAGCTCAACATTGGGCTCATGGGCGAACTGCACAATGCCTATGGCTGTCTTTTTCTGAATGTCCGCGGGCTTGCTAAACCCGAGCTTTAAGCCGTACAGCGCTCCGAACACTATTAGCGTGCTTACGCAGATGCCGCCCGCCGTCTGATAATTGATCTTTTTGAAGAAAGCTTTGAATTGAGCACTATCCGGCAGCTTTTTGCCGGCAACGGATTTTGAGATAACCAGCGTCAGAAAAACAAACACTGCGGTCAGCAGCTTAAGGTCGATGGGGTTCATGCCCACATACAGCGCAATGGCGATGATCATGCGGAAAATGACCGACCCGATCACAACGCTGCACACTTTTGCGCCTATGGAATTAAACCTGAAAACCGATTCGCCGATGATGACCGCAGCAAGGCCTATCACCACGGTGCCGATGCCCATGCCGATGTCGGCAAAGCCCTGATACTGCGCCACCAGCCCGCCCGACACGCCGACCATGCCGTTGGCGAAGGCAACGCCAAATATGGTCATCCAGCCGACATTGACGCCATTGGCCGAGGCCATAACCGGGTTGTTGCCCGTGGCGCGCATGGCGATACCAAGGTCGGTCTTTAAAAACAGCGTGATGATGAGCCAGAAAACAGCCATAAGCACGCAGAGCACCATGCAGGTCCACACTTCAGCGTGCATGCCCGGATTGAGCTTTTCAAGCCAGGTGAATACCGTGGTCTGGTTCAGCAGCGGAATGTTGGACCTGCCCATGATGTGGAGGTTAATGGAGTAAAGGCCGGTCATCACGAGTATGCCCGCCAGCAGCCCGTTGACATTGAAGCGGGTATTGATGTAGGCGGTGATCGCTCCGGCTATGCCGCTGACCACAAAAGCCGCGCCAAGGGCCAGCACCGGATTCCATCCGGTGATAAGCAGCACTGCGGCTATTGCCGCTCCCGAGGTGAAGCTGCCGTCGACCGTGATATCGGGGAAGTCATGAATGCGGAAGGTGAAAAACACCCCCATGGTCATGAAGGCATATAAAAAGCCAAGATTCAGTGCGCCAATCCAGAGTTCCATGTTTTTTATCCTAAATAATTAAAGTTGCAGGCTCTTGAGAGCAGCTCTAAATACGCTGCGCGATCAGGTCGCCCATGGCAGAAGTAGTTACTTCGGTCATGCCGGCCGACATAATATCTCTGGTGCGATAGCCATCGTCTAAGACCCTGCCGACGGCCTTAAACACAGCAGAATAAGCTTCGTCATTGTTGAAGGAGTACTTGAGCATCATGGCAGCAGATAGTATCTGGGCTATGGGGTTGGCAATGCCAAGGCCTGCAATATCGGGCGCCGAGCCGCCGGCAGGTTCATACAACCCAAAGCCTGTACCATTCAGAGACGCTGATGGCAGCATGCCGATAGAGCCGGTAATCATGGCGGCTTCATCCGAGAGAATATCGCCGAACATATTATCGCAGAGCATTACATCAAACTGCTTCGGGTTTTTCACTAGCTGCATGGCTGCATTGTCGACATACATATGGCTTACCTCTATGTCGGGATAGCTTTTTGCTACAGCACTGACCACCTCTCGCCACAAAACCATGGTCGAAAGCACATTGGCTTTGTCTATTGAGGTGAGTCGTTTGCTGCGCTGCCGCGCAGTCTCAAAGGCGACTTTGGCAATGCGCTCTATTTCAGGCACTGTGTACACGAGCGTATCAAAGCCTTTATCGCCATCGCGGCCACTGGGCTGACCAAAGTATATGCCGCCGGTCAGCTCGCGAATGATCATAATGTCAAAACCATCGCCGATACTTGATCTCTTTAAAGGAGAGGCATCGACGAGCTGCTTAAAGATAATCGCAGGCCGCAGATTTACATAGAGATTGAACATCTTTCGAAGCGGCAGGAGCGCTCCGCGCTCCGGCTGCTCGTCGCCGGGCAGCGTTTCCCACTTTGGCCCGCCGACCGAGCCGAACAGCACGGCAGCAGCCTGTTTGCAAATATTTTTGGTGCTGTCCGGAAGCGCCTTGCCATGATTATCGATTGCAATGCCGCCGACATCGGCCTTCGTGCAGGTAAAGCTTAAAGAAAACTTTTTCTCGATAACGGCAAGCACTTTCAGCGCCTCTGCCATTACTTCCGGGCCGATTCCATCGCCTGCCAAAACCGCAATACTGTGCGCCATATAAACCTCGTAAAATTTTATCCAAAGGCCAGTGGGCCTTCACATTTAAAGATTAACAGTTGCAGGCATCCTCCCCTTCATCCCCAATACATGTGAATTAAGAGCTCCTTCTCCCCTTGCGGGAGAAGGTCGGGATGAGGGGTGATATAAAATTCCCCCTCACCTTTAATCCTCTCCCCCTCGCGGGGGCGAGGAAGAAATACGCTGCACTTAATTCACATGTATTACCCTTCATCTGTTAATATCATAATCTACCCCAGTGCGCCTTTCCTGTCCAGTGGAAGCGTACTTGAAAAAGGAGGGCTGGTATGCGTACTGCCCTTATTTCAATTTATCCCGCAGCCCTGAGGTGCGGGTGATGCAGCGTTCTATGGCTGACTTGAAAATTTCGCTGTCTGCCCAGAGGGTCACCCGGCTGCGGGCGCGGGTGATGGCCGTATAGATAAGCTCACGCGTGAGAACGGGCGACTGCTGGTCTGGCAGCACTATCAGCACATGGTCGAATTCCGATCCCTGGCTTTTGTGCACGGTGAGGCCGTAGGCTGTTTCATGCTCAGGAAGGCGCGCGGGAACAAAAGAGCGGACAGCCCCCTCAGCTCCGGCAAAGCAGGCTTTTAAAACCCCGTCGGGGCTTTGAAAAATAATGCCATTGTCGCCATTAAAAATTCTTATACCATAGTCATTGCGGGTGACCATAACCGGCCTGCCATGATACCAGCGGCCTGTGCGCCTGATGCGGTGCTGATGCTCAAGCACTGCCTCCACCCCGTCATTTATTCCCGCAACGCCCCGCGGCCCTTCACGCACGGCGCAAAGAATTCGGAAGCGGCCAAACAGGTCGAGTGCGCTGCGCGCATCCGCGCACCGCGAAACACCTGCATAATTTGTCATGACCATTTTTTCAAGAGCCGGAGCATGGCCCTGCGGCCCGCAGGCCGCTTCCCACGTAAGATCGCTGCGGTCGCCTGAGGAGAGTATCTCAAGGGCTGCAGCGCTATCCGAGCGGTTGACTGCTGCGGCAAGAGCTCCGATGCCGCTGTTTTCTCCAAAGCGGTAATTGCGCGTAAGCTCCACAATGCAGTCGGCAATGGCAGGGGCTTTTTCAAGTTCCGTTACGCACCGACCGCGCTCACCTGTCAGGCTTTCATAGCGGTCAAGATGGCTGCGGGAAAATGTTTCAACCCGTCCATCGGCGCACACATCCCCGAGCACAGCGCCCGACTCAACAGAGGCAAGCTGGTCTTTATCCCCCAGCAGCAGCAGACGTGCATGCGGAGCAAGCGCCCGGACAAGCTTTGCCATAAGCGGCAGATCGACCATGGAGGCTTCATCTACAACAACCACATCATAGGGCAGGGGGTTTTTTTCATCAAAGCGGGCACCGGCTTCATCGGGCGACAGGCCCAGCAGCCGGTGCAGGGTTGAGGCCTCCCGGGGCAGAGCCTCTTTGACTGCAGCGTCGCAGGCAAGCCCCTGAATGGCTGCGCCTATTGCCTGCTGCACGCGGTCGGCTGCCTTGCCCGTGGGGGCTGCAAGGGCGATGCGCAGTGAAGCGGGCGCAAGGCCGATGAGAAGTGCCAGGATTTTTGCCACCGTTGTGGTTTTGCCCGTGCCGGGCCCGCCGCAGATAACGGCAAAGCGCCTGGTGGCGGCTGTGAAGGCAGCAAGCTTCTGGCGGTTCATCCCTGCACTGGGCTCGGGCGGAAAAAGGTCTTCAAGAAGAGCACGCAATAGCTTTTCGTCGCAGGTCACGGGCTCTGCCGCCTGCTTCATA
>Ga0114951_10005330_pt1 | contig 11925 bp, 12 predicted proteins | sample AM7aDNAmetaG_FD_88677 | JGI IMG/M metagenome (GOLD analysis project Ga0114951, IMG submission 88677) | Freshwater microbial communities from Finland to study Microbial Dark Matter (Phase II) - AM7a DNA metaG | ecosystem: Environmental > Aquatic > Freshwater > Lake | place: Finland: Lake Alinen... | reverse complement strand
GTTCTCTGATTTCGTTGTCAGTTAAACTCATTACGACATATATTTTAACATGGATGAAACGAAACAACTGTGTTGTTATTCACAGGGCGGCGATTAGGTCGAGGAGGGGTGTGAGGGGTTACTAATATTGACGAAGCTCATTTATGTCCGCCCAGTTGGATTCGAACCAACGACCAATCGCTTAAGAGGCGAGTGCTCTACCAGACTGAGCTATGGGCGGATATCCGATAACGCATAGTAATTTAACAGGTTTATTGATTTTTGACAACAAAAAATACGAATGCTTTTCCCTTGCGTAAAATCCCCAAATATGTAATATTATTGTCATGGTTAACCGAATGCGCGCCACGCGAGCCCATCGCGACAATAGAAGGTCTCATCATGGCCTCACCGTTGTGAGGCTCTCCAAATGCCAGAATTGTCAGGCTTTGCATCAGAGTCACAGGATCTGCATGAATTGCGGCACCTATAACAGCCGCAAAGTCATCGACTTGGCCGCCAAAGTCGCCGCCAAAGCCAAGAAGAGAGACAAGGCCGCCCCTCGATAAAAACTCGGGGCAAGCCCGCAAGTATTCTGGCAGACCAAATAATTCAGGGACTGGTTCGGAGTTCATTACAACAGAAATACGGAAAAATGAAGCAAATTAACAAGAGGCACCTCAAATAAAATGTCCAACCGCCATCTTTCAAGATCAGTCGTTCTCCAGTCTCTTTTTGAATGGGACTGCCGCGGACAAGCCGATGACGGCATCTCGAAGATCATCGCCAGGAACGCCAAGGAGTTCGCGCCCGGTATGTCAGACTTTTCTTTTATGGAGGAATTGACCAAGGGGATTCTCTCAAAGAAGAAAGATCTGAACGACATCATCGAGAAGGCGGCGCCGGACTGGCCGCTCGAGAAGATCTCTCCGGTCGACCGGAATGTCCTGCGTCTCGGGCTTTACGAATTGCTTTTTTCGGACCGCGATGAAGTGCCGGCCAAGGTCGCCATCAACGAGGCTATAGAGTTGGCCAAGACATTTGGCGGGGAGACTTCCGGCCGTTTCGTGAACGGCGTTCTCGGCGCCGTTTACAAGGAATTGGGCGAGCCTGGCAAGGACGCGACGCCGGCCAAAAAAAGCAAGATCGTCGACATCCCTTACGAGAAGATGCCGGTTCAGCATTTGGGCGGGGCGGTCGTCTGCGCCAAGGACGGCGACAATATTTATCTGGCTTTTGTCCACGATGTCTTTGGCCACTGGACCTTGTCAAAAGGGAAGATTCCCGAGGGTGTGGAGCCTGGTGACGGAACTGTCGCCAAAGTCAAGGAGGAGATCGGACTTGAGGTGACCATAGAGGCTGATCTCGGTACCAATGAATATATCGCCAATGATCCGGAATTGGGCAAGATCAGGAAACAAGTCCATTATTATCTGGTCGATTCACCCTTCGTCGATCTCAAGCTGGCCAAAAAGCCCGGTCTTGACGACGCCAAATGGTTCAAGCTGTCGGACATTCTGGAACTCAATTTCTACAATGACATTTTGCCGATCGTGACCAAGGCGGTGACGATACTTAGTGAAGAGAGCGGAGGTAAGAGTTAAGAGATTAGAGATAAGATCTTACCTCCTAACTCTTACTTCTTACCTCTTGCGATTCTCATGACCACCAACTTCCAACAACTCTCAACTCTCCTCGGTGTCGCCTTCAACGACATCGGCCTTTTGCGCACCGCCTGTACCCATCGTTCTTATCTGAATGAGAATCGCGGCTCAGGATTGGAGCACAACGAACGTTTGGAATTCCTCGGTGACGCTGTTCTGGAGCTTGTCGTGACGAGCTTCCTCTTCAAAAAATACATCAATAAGGCCGAGGGCGAATTGACTGCGTTTCGATCCTCGATTGTAAATACCGTAAGTCTTACCAAAGTCGCCGAACATATCGGACTCAACGAATACATCTTGCTTTCCAGGGGCGAGGCCAAGGATACGGGTCGAGCCCGTTCCATAATTCTTGCCAATGCCGTTGAGGCGGTCATCGGCGCTATTTATCTTGACCAGGGTTATGAGGCCGCCGCCGGATTTATTTCTAATAAAATAACAAGCTTTATCGACATTGAAGATATCGTCGCCAACAAATCCTGGATCGACGCCAAGAGCCGCTTCCAGGAAAAAGCTCAAGAGAAGGTTGGGATTACCCCCGCTTATAAGACACTGAAGGAAATCGGTCCCGATCATGACAAGAGCTTTACGCTCGGCGTTTTTCTCGGCGATACGCAGATCGCCACCGGTTCCGGTCCGTCAAAACAGGAAGCGGAACAAAAAGCGGCCGAGAAGGCTCTGGGGATAAAGGGCTGGTAAAATATTTCTGCGGTGCTAATATTACCGCGGAGTTAGTTGTTTCTCAAACAAATATTGGAGGGTTTGTAATGAATTCAACGAAGAAGATTGTCGGCGACGGAATTTCCGCACTCAGTGAACATCAACAGAAGAGAAAAGAATGTCTTTCTGGTGTAAATGAAACATGCGATGCGTGTGGAGCAGTCTATCCGGTCACTGAACATCATCAGCATGTGTGTCTGGCTAAAATACTCGGACACGAGCCTGTTGTCAGACTGCCTGGTTTTTATTCTGGTAATTTCAACGGGCATGTCTCGATCGAGCAGGTGGGACAGCAGTTCCAACGCCATAACGGCGGGGATTAGGTCACTTTTCCTTAGGTTGTTTGTTTGTACATGGCGCTCCGATGGACATCGGAGCGCTTTTTATTATTCAAAAATCCCCTGGCCCCTTTATTTTCCAATTTGATCTAAAAAATCCCCCGCCCCTCCTTACCAGTCGGGGCACCCCCTTTTTCAAAGGGGGACTTTCCATCGTATAATCTTCTTGATGAAAATACGTTATAACAACAAACTCCATGAGAGAGCCAGGGATATGAGAACTTGGGGAACCTTAACTGAAGCCTTGCTATGGGAATGTGTACGTAACAGAAAGATGCTTGGATATAGGTTTCTTAGACAGAAGATAATCGGCGATTACATCGTAGATTTCTTCTGTCCAAAGCTTAGGCTGGTCATTGAGATTGATGGTACAAGTCATGTAGGCAAGAAAGATTATGATAAATACAGGGAAGAATATCTTAATCTGAATGACCTGAGCATAATCAGATTCAGAGACTGTGATGTTAAGAATGATATGACAAGCGTTCTTAGAGCCATTGAGAGCTATATTAAGAAGCATCTTGAGAGAGAAGTCCCCCTTTGAAAAAGGGGGTGGCCGGTAGGCCGGGGGATTTTCTTGTTGGGGGATTTTCTGAACAAAATACGCTACAATTAGCACATTAAATAAAATGTACCTAAAATCCCTTGAGCTCTCCGGCTTCAAATCCTTTGCCAAGAAGGCTGGTTTGAAGTTCACGACGCCCATTACGGGTATAGTCGGACCGAACGGTTCCGGCAAGTCCAATACTGCCGAAGCTTTTCGTTTTGTCCTAGGCGAACAATCCATCAAATCTTTGCGCGGAAAGCGTGGCGAGGACATGATCTGGAACGGCGGCGGTGACGGGCCTTCGGGGACTGGCCGGGCCAATAGGGCTAGCGTCAAATTGACTTTTGATAATACGGGCAAGCTTTTTCCGACTTTGGATTTCGATGAAATTACTCTTGAACGCGTTGTTAATCGCGATAATTCCAATGAATATTTACTGAATGGTAGCCAGGTAAGGCTGAAGGATATTGTCGAATTATTGGCGGCTGCCCATATCGGCTCGACCGGACATCAGATAATCTCTCAGGGCGAGGCGGACCGAATCCTAGCGGCTTCAATGAGCGAGCGCCGAGCGATGATTGAGGACGCTCTCGGATTGAAGATCTATCAATGGAAAAAACTGGAAAGCCTTCGCAAGCTGGAAAAGACCGAGGAGAACATGAAGCAGGTTGAGTCTCTGCGCCGCGAGATCGCTCCGCATTTGAAATTCCTGAAAAAGCAGGTCGAAAAGGTCGAAAAGGCCGAGGAATTACGCCGCGAACTTATTCTGCAATATAAAGAATACTTTGCCAGGGAAGAGTCCTATTTAAAGATCACCAAATCTGACCTAGTAAGAAAGTTGGAAGATCCAAAGAGAGAGATGGAAACTCTTGACCTTGAATTGAACGCGGCCAAAAAGAGTCTGGTTGATTCAAATATTTCTAATGAGAAAAGTGCCAAGGTTATCTCTCTTGAGGAAAAACTTAGAGAGATCCGTTCTGTTAAAGATACAATTATGCGTGAGCTTGGCCGGATCGAGGGTGAAATTTCGGCCAATAAGCGGGTCATTGAAAAGGAAGAGGAAAGACAAAAGAAAGAGGAGTTTCAGACCGTTTATTTGAAAGATGTTGAAGAAGTTATTGTCAGAATTGAAAAGCTGGAATCGATAGCTGACGTCAAAAGTCTTTTCAGTGAAGTGGTCAAGACTCTTAAAAGTTTTGTAGCCGGTCATCGGATTACAACCGATTCAACTTTGATAGGCGAAGCGAAGAAGGATATCGAACAACTTTTGTCCAAAAAGAATGGGCTCGAATCTAATTCTGTTAAAAATGCCAATGAAGAAATCCAAGTACTCAAAGAATGCCAAGAATTAAAAGAAGAAGCCGAAAAAGGCAAGGACGCTAACCGCCAGGCCGAGCGCGATATATTTAGAATTATTGGAAGACAGAATGAATTGCGCGGAACCATTTCAAGTTTGAATATCCAATTTGAAGAAGTCCGGAGAAGGGAAGAAATGTTCAAGCACGAATTGGGCGAAGCGGGCGTCATTGCCGGGCGCGAGGCCGTTTCTTATGCAGATTTCCAATTCGGGAGCGCACATCCGGAAAACGGCTCGCGTTCTATTCAAGAGGAATTATTGAAAAAGATCGAACGGAATAAGATCCGGTTGGAGGACGCCGGCGGCAGCGGCGGCAGCGAAGTCATGAGGGAGTTTAAGGAAACTGAGGAGCGCGACGCGTTCCTGGCGCGCGAGATTTTGGATCTGGAGAAAGCCAAGGAAGAGCTGAGAAGGCTTATTGTGGAATTGGACGGCCGGATCGATTACGAGTTCAAAAGCGGAATATTGAAGATAAATGCTGAATTCCAGAAATACTTTACTTTGATGTTCGGCGGCGGCCGTGCCGAATTGGTCGTTGTCAAAGAGGTGAAGCGCAAGAAGCGAGATGATATTGACGATCTGAACGGTCTGCTTGGCGCGGATGATTCAACTATGTCGAATCCGAATGATAGCGGTGAAGCTGACGATTCAAACGGACCAGAAGGTTTGGAGGTCAACATCAGCCTTCCAAGAAAGAAGGTGAAAGGTCTAATGATGCTTTCCGGCGGCGAAAGGGCGCTCACGTCAATCGCTCTCCTATTCGCTGTCTCTCAAGTCAATCCTCCGCCGTTTATAATCCTCGATGAAACTGATGCCGCTCTCGATGAGGCCAATTCAAAGAAATATGGAGACATGATCGAGAATCTTTCAAAGCATTCTCAGTTGATTCTGATAACTCACAATAGAGAAACCATGTCACGCGCCGGCGTTCTCTATGGCGTGACGATGGGATCGGACGGCGCGTCCAAATTGTTATCGCTGGCTTTTGACGAAGCCGTGGCGGTGGCGAAGTAAAATACCATTTTCTTTTGCGTTGTGATAATGTTGAACGACCAATATGAAGGACCGCCTGAACAAATTCCTGGCCCGATTTTCCAATGATATCGGCATCGATCTCGGCACCGCCAACACCCTGGTCTATGTCCGCGGCAAGGGCATCGTCGTCACCGAACCTTCCGTCGTGGCCGTCAACGAGAAGACCGGCCAGGTCGTGGCTGTCGGCAAGGCCGCCAAGGAGATGCTGGGCCGGACGCCGACCCATATCACCGCTGTGAGGCCGATGGTTGATGGTGTAATCTCAGATTTTGAAGTGACAGAAGAAATGCTTACCTATCTCATGAAAAGAGCCGGCGAATATTTACCGCGCAAATTATTCGGCCCTCGCGTGGTGGTCGGCGTTCCCTCTGGCGTGACCAATGTCGAAGTCCGGGCCGTCCGCGATGCCGCCAAAAATTCCGGGGCCCGCGAGGTTTTCATTGTAGAACAGCCGATGGCCGGGGCGATCGGCATCCATTTGCCGATCCACGATCCGGTGGGGAGCATGATCATCGACATCGGCGGCGGCACGGCTGATTTCGCCATTATCTCGCTTGGCGGCATCGTCCAGGCCAGGAGCCTCAAGGTCGCCGGCGACCGCCTCAACAACGACATCATCTCCTATATCCGCAATGAATTCAAGATCCTGATCGGCGAGACGACCGCCGAGTTCGTGAAGATAACCGTCGGCGCTGTCGTGCCGGGCGAGCCGCTGGAGACGACCATTCGCGGCCGCGATCTCATAACCGGTTTGCCCAGGGAAGTCGCCATCACCGATTCCGACATTCGTGAAGCCATCGGGCAGTCGATAGAGATCATCGTCTCCTCGGCTCGCGAAATTCTGGAGAATACTCCGCCGGAAATCATGGCCGATATCATGCGCCGCGGAGTTTATCTGGTCGGCGGCGGTGCTCTCATCAAGGGCCTTGACCGACTTTTGGCCGATTGTCTCCAATTGCCCGTGACTGTGGCCGACGATCCCATGACCGCTATTGCCCGCGGCGCCGGAATAATTCTCGAGGATATCGACAAATACCGCTCCGTCCTCCTCCAAAGCGATGATGAAATCCTTCGAAGCTCATAGCCGCCACAACGGTCGGCTTATTGGTTTGACGATATCATTGGCTACTATGACGATAGCCGCGGTGATATTCTTTGTCCCACGTTTCTTCCCGGGAATATTTCTGGCCTTCGCCAAGCCTTTTTGGCAGGCGGAATTCAGGATCGAAAGCGGCGGACTGAAATCCGTCGGCCAATTGCTCTCGGAAAATGAATCATTAAAGCGGCAGGTTGAGGAATCCAATCTTCGTTTGGATTCAGTCAAATCAATCGAGGATGAGAACCTGGCGCTTCAAGCCCTGATGGGACGGGCCTCGACCACGCCCGGGATTTTGGCGGCCGTTCTGGAGCGTCCGCCCTATGTTCCGTACGACGAATTGATCATTGATATTGGTTTGGATCAAGGCCTGTCGACGACCAGCAAGGTCTATGTCGCCGGCGATATTCTTATCGGTCGAGTCGCTGAAGTTTATCAAGCGATATCCAAGGTTATCCTCTATTCTTCTCCGGGACAAAAGCTTGAGGTGCAAATCGGCAGCGATCATGTTCCGGCCACCGCCATCGGTCGCGGCGGTGGGCAATATGTGGCGGAATTGCCCCGCGGTACGGCCATCGCCGAAGGCGACTACGTCAACACTTTGTCGCTCAAGGACAGGTCGTTCGGTACCGTCTCGCGCATCCTGCCGGATCCGGCCGGACAGTTTGAGCAGGTCCTGTTCGCCCTGCCGGTAAATATTTATCAGTTGCGGTGGGTGATGGTGGCCAGATAGAATGCAAATTTCTAATTACCTAATTTCTAATTGACCTAAGAAATGATTAAATGCCAATAAGAATAATAACTGATATCTTTATCTTCATCGCCATCCTCCACGGCTGGTGGTTCGTGGCCTTGCCGATCGCCTTCTTGTCCGTCTGGAATTTCCCGTATTTCCTGGAATTCGTCCTGGCTGGAATTATTTACGATTCGCTGTTCGGCCTTATCCCTGAATTGGGGATCCTGGGCTATGTTGGTACGATAATCTCAACGATGATTCTGATCGCGTCGGGGCTTTTGAAAAAAGTGATCAGGGATTAATATAGTCCAAATTGTTATGATATCATTGCCGTATGACGGGAATATCCTTTTGGCGCAACCATCTTTCGGAAAAGGGCAGGGAAGTCGATCCCGATGAGATCCTTTTGGACTCTAGCAATATCCCGAATTACGACACTTCGCAGTTCGAAGGCCGATTGGAGAAGCCGATTTCGAGGGTGATGCTGTACTCGATTGTCGGATTTTTCGTCCTCATTTCCCTCGGCTTCATCGCCCAGGCCGTCAAGATGCAGATTATTCAGGGCCAGCAATACCAAGCCCGAAGCGAGAACAATATGTTGCGGCCGGTGCCGATCTTCGCCGGCCGTGGCGACATTTCCGACAGGAACGGCCTTCTCTTGGCCTGGAATTCTCCGAGCCAGAACATCTCCGCCTTGAATGGAAACATCAATATTAGCGCGACGACTTCCGACCAAAATGTCAATGATCCGGTGGCTGTCCGACAATATGCCACAACAACCGGCCTATCCCACATTCTTGGCTATGTCCAATATCCCTCGAAAGACTCCAGCGGTTTCTATTATCAGGAGGATTTTGAGGGGATTTCTGGAGCTGAGAAATACTTTGACGAGCGCCTTCAGGGCGTTTCCGGATCAAGACTGGTCGAAGTCAACGCCCGCGGCAACGTCGTCTCCGGCAACATCGTTCGGCCGCCGATCCAGGGTGAGAATATTCGTCTGTCCATTGACAGCCGTGTCCAGTCGGCCTTGTACAATAATATTAAGGATATCGCGACGCGAGTCGGTTTTGCCGGCGGGGCCGGGGTCATCATGGATATTAAGACGGGGGAATTGCTGGCCATGACCAGCTATCCCGAGTTCAGTTCGCAAGTCATGTCGGACAAGACTGACAAGGCTTTGGTCAGGTCGGAATTGGTCAACCCGAACCTACCGTTTCTCAACCGGGCCGTCGACGGCCTTTACACTCCGGGATCGATCGTCAAGCCGTATGTGGCATTGGGCGTTTTGAATGAGGGCGTCATCGATCCGAGTACGGTTATTGTAACGACCGGCTCGATTTCCATTCCGAATCCCTATGACCCGACCAAATCCACTCTTTTTCGGGACTGGAAGAATCTGGGTGCCTTGGACTTGCGGCACGCCATTGCCATGTCTTCCGATGCCTATTTTTATACGGTCGGCGGAGGTTACAAGGATCAGAAGGGTTTGGGCATCATCAATATCGACAAATACCTGAGAATGTTCGGCTTCGGCACGACGACCCTGGACGGAAGCTCCTCTTTTTTAGAAAATAAGGCCGGAACGATACCGACCCCGGAATGGAAGAAGAAAACTTTCGATGAAGATTGGTTTATAGGCGACACTTATCATACAGCGATCGGTCAATATGGTTTTCAGGTTACACCGGTTCAAATTGTGCGCGGGATGGCGGCGATCGCCAACAAAGGTTCATTGCTGTCGCCGACCATCATCAAAGACGGTCAGCGGCATGTCGAATCGAACGTCCAAATCCCGGAGAAATATTTTGACATCATCCATGAAGGAATGCGCCTGTCTGTGAAGATCGGGACAAGCGTCGCCCTGAACGTGCCCTATGCCGATTTTGCCGGAAAGTCCGGAACGGCCGAATTGGGCGTTTCCAAGGAAAATGTCAATTCCTGGATCACCGGCTTCTGGCCTTATGAGAATCCGAAATATGCCTTTGCCGTGACCCTAGAAAAGGGGTCCGTTCACAATCTGATCGGCGCCGCCGCGGCCATGAGGCAGACGATAGACTGGATGAGCCTGAATACGCCTGAGTACTTTAGGGACTAGGGACTAGTTTTTAGGGACTAGGGAATCGCAGTTTATGCGATTCCCTAGTCCCTAGTCCCTAAAAACTAGTCCCTGATCCTTGAATTCCACCAGCATATTTGCTATCATTCTTGTCAACTACTACTAATCTTTAATCAATCAAATGTCAACAGAAGTCCAATATCTTACCACGGAAAAATTCAACGAATTACAAAAAGAGCTTGAACACCTTCGGATCGAGCGCCGCAAGGAGATCGCCGAACATCTCGAATACGCCAAACGGCTCGGAGATCTTTCCGAAAATGCCGAATACCATCAGGCCCGCGAGGATCAAGCTGAGGTTGAAGACCGCATCGGCAAGCTGGAAAACCTTCTCAAAAACGCCGTAATGATCGGCAATGGCGGCACGGAAACCATCACTATCGGTTCGACCTTCCGCCTTCAAAAGGACGGCGACAACAAATCCTATCTTTATACCATCGTCGGCTCGGAGGAGGCTGACATGACTCAGGGCAAGATCTCCAATCTTTCGCCGTTGGGTTCCGCACTTCTCGGCCACAAAAAGGGCGATCAGGTCGCCGTGAGCACGCCCAAGGGCAAAGTGACGTATACCATAATGATCCTCAAATAAAGTCCCATGGCTTCACTCGAAGAACTTCATCAGACCCGTCTCAATAAACTGGCACTCATAAAAAAGGCCGGTATGGATCCTTTTCCTGCCAAAGTACCGCGAACATTCTGCTTGGAGGATGCCAGGAAGAGCTTCGCCGACTATGAATCCAAGAAGACCGAAGTTTCTTTGGCCGGCAGGATCATGGCTATCCGCGGTCAGGGCGCCATCCAATTCTTCGTGCTCGATGACGGCAAGTCTACTTTTCAGGCAGTCGTAAAAAAGGACGTTCTCAAACCGGAGTTATTCGAATTGCTCGGTGCGGCTGTCGACATAGGGGATATCATAAGCGTAACAGGGACATTTTTCATCACGCAAAAAGGCGAACCAAGCCTTCTGGTCACTTCCTGGACCATGGCTGCCAAAGCTCTTTTGCCTTTGCCGGAAAAATGGCATGGCCTCACCGATCCCGACGAAAAATTCCGCAAGAGATATCTCGATTTCATAATGGATTCGGAGGCGCGCGACCTATTCAAGAAAAAAGCCAAGTTTTGGAAAGTCACCCGGGATTTCATGGAGGAAGAAGGTTTCTTGGAAGTCGAGACTCCGACATTGGAGACGACTACCGGCGGCGCCGAGGCGACACCCTTCAAGACTCATCACAACGATTTTGATCTCGATGTTTATTTGCGCATATCGGTCGGTGAGTTATGGCAGAAGAGACTTATCGCCGGTGGATTTCCCAAGACTTTTGAGATTGGCCGCGTTTACCGCAACGAAGGCTCCAGTCCGGAACATATGCAGGAATTCACCAACTTGGAATTCTACTGGTCATACGCCGATTATAACGATGGCATGGATCTGGTTGTCAGATTATATCGCCGCTTAGCCTCTGAAGTTTTCGGTACGACGAAGTTCACTTATCGCGAACACGCCTTTGATTTTGCCAACGAATGGAAAAAGATAGACTATACCGACGAGATTCTTTGTCAAACTGGTATTGATATCAGCAAGGCTAAAGATTCCGAGATCAAAAAGAAGCTCGACGAGCTCAAAGTCAGCTATGAAGGAACCAATATGGAACGCCTAGTGGATACTTTGTGGAAATATTGCCGCAAGAACATCGCTGGTCCGGCTTTTCTGATCAATCACCCGAAACTAATAGCTCCGTTGGCGAAATCGGTCAAAGGTAATGAATCAATCGTCCAAATGTTTCAGCCAATCATTGGCGGCAGTGAGATTGGCCGAGGCTATTCGGAATTGAATGATCCGATCGATCAGGCGGAACGCTTCAAAGAACAGAAGAAATTATTGGAAAGTGGGGACACTGAGGCAATGATGCCTGACACGGAGTTTGTCGAGATGCTCGAGCATGGTATGCCGCCGACTTGCGGTTATGGTTTTGGTGAGCGTCTGTTCGCTATTCTGGCCAATAAGCCACTGAGAGAAACACAGATGTTTCCGTTGATGAAGCCAAAGGCATAAAAAACGGAAAAAAAGGGGTCAGTGCTGCAGCACTGACCCCCACCTACAGTTGTCTCGTACCGCATCTGGAACGAGTAAAATGTATCGCATTAACTTATAATTGTCAAGCGCTAGTTGTGGATATTACAATGCTCAAAATATGCTATGCTTACACACCAGAAGCAGTAACCGCTCACACCCTCTCTTGGCCCCCATATTTCAAGCCATTGCAACAGGATTGACGAGAGCTCCAAGTTCGGCAAAGAAGTTTTTAGGTTTCCTCCAAAAGAGTGAAAGCAACACTGACG
>Ga0114951_10005329_pt1 | contig 11927 bp, 5 predicted proteins | sample AM7aDNAmetaG_FD_88677 | JGI IMG/M metagenome (GOLD analysis project Ga0114951, IMG submission 88677) | Freshwater microbial communities from Finland to study Microbial Dark Matter (Phase II) - AM7a DNA metaG | ecosystem: Environmental > Aquatic > Freshwater > Lake | place: Finland: Lake Alinen... | reverse complement strand
CTTGTCCGAATAGTTGAAGCGGTCGAATATCTTCTTGTACCGGGCAGGCTCCTTTTCTGTCCGCTCATATTCAACCGCATAGACTTGATCCACGTTCAAGATCAAAGCGTCCGGCGAACCTCCACGGGGTTTCACGGACCGAATCACCCGTTCCGGTATCCAGAGACCGATCCCAAGCTCCTCAAAGAGGATCCTCATATCGATCAGACCCCGGTCGTGAAAGTAATTGGGAAAGGTCTTATCCTTTGCAAGCGCAATGGCAAATGGATGGCCACTGTCCTCTAACACCTTTATTACCGCCTGTGTCGGAATATACAGATCTCTCGGATCGCTATAGACTTTTCGTGTCGCCACAAGCCCCGCATCCATCAGCTTCAGCATTCGCCTGTACGGTGCCCGGTGAATATTACATCCCGGAAAAAACTTCCGGCCGATCTGATCCAGATGACTGAATTTCATATGCAAGAGCCACGCAAGAATATCGCAATCCCTTACCATCAACTTCATAACCCATTCCCCCCGGCATCAAACGAATGCTTTACCTGCCGAGCAACAAGCATCCCTTTCCCGACCAATCCATCTCCCCTCAAAATGCTTATGAAGAGAGGGATTGGTCGGGAAAGAAGTCGAGCGGCTTTTGCGAGGCAGGTAAAGGACTTACGAAAAAATGCCAGGGGAAACTCTGTACCCCACCCTTTTTCCCCATCCTGTGTATGCCTAAAAAAAGCAATAAACATACGGCTTCGCTTAGGGAATTCGTCAGAACAGACGGAACGGAATGCGGGTTTCGCAGAGGAGAGAACTTCGGATGGCACTTGGTTCATGACAGAATCCGTCCAAACTTTTCTTTCTTTTTATTAATGGTAGTTTGGACGGCCCCAATCTCAGCTTTGCTTCGATTGAATGGCATTGGGACCGGCTCCTTTAAGTTTGCCCAATCGGGCAAGAATTTGTTCCCTTAAAGACCGGACTGCTGGCCATTCCCTTGAGGCCTTTAATCTCAGATTATCCAGGAATGTAGGGCTTTAGGTCCCCGAAAGTCGCGGGACTCGAAAAAAAGAATCCCGCCGCCCCTGTGCGTAGCGGCTTGGGGAAGAAGATCTGAGGCGAGCGCCCAAAGATGCCGTCCTGACCTCCCGAAATTTAGGATAAAAGTCAGGACTAAAACCTCAAAAGGTCTCCTTACATTTGGTCAGATCAGGCGGATTTGTTCGAGGTTTTTTCTACAGAAGCACGGATCGCTTTTCGTGCTTCTTCCAGGGGCATGTATTTCCTGGAGGCATAAACATGCCCAAGGGCGCGGATCGTTTGAAGGTTATCGTAGATCGTGGAAAGGTTGGAATGGAGAGAGCGGGCGATCATTTGAGGCGGCCAGCATTTTTCAAAGTACAGGCGGAAAACACGCCGGAGTTTCCCGGCATAAAGAACACGATGCAGGACTTTCCGCAACTTCCGGCCTTCCTGACGGCGCGCCTCCACTTTTTCAAGACGTGAGATCACCCCGCGAATTCTGGACCAAGCGCTTGAAAGGCTGATCTTGAGCTTGCTGGCGAGCTTACGCAAGGTCAGGCCCTGTCTTTTGGTCAGGACGAATAGCTCATAGGCCCGGCGCTGTTTGGGCGTAAGCCGGGCATATTTCACATACCGCCGCAGGCGCCTCATTTCTTGGATCGCTTGCTTCCGCTTTGTGGCAGCTTCTTCCTTCGCCATCAGGATTGTCAACGGCGAATCTTTTTTGGACTGAAGGGCATTCCGGACATCTTTCCCGAAACTGGTAAGCCTGGCTTCGGAGTTGCCCTCGATATTTTGAAGGTCCACAAACCGCAAACGCCGTCGAAGCTCTTTATGACTCGTGCCAGGTTTATTCCTCAAGGACTTTCCTCCGCTTGCCAAAAGATAGCATATATCCGGAACTCGTAAAGCCCAATCCCGTTTGTCGCGATAAGTGCCGCGTAGGGGTAAGAACCTTGAAGGATAAGAGCAAAAAGAAAAACACCTTCAAGTCGTTCTGTCTTTTTTATGTCCGGTAAGTATCCGGAGAGAGGTAAGGGCTGATAGAAATGATAAAGATCAGGCTGACGTCGATATGACGGCGTATCCCTGGAGGACTGCGAGAACTTGGGCGGACCAATAGCCGGTCGGATCAAAAAGGAAGTTGTTCGGGTTCTTCGAAAGACCGTCCGCAGGAACGCCTCCGATGACATACCAGATCCCGAGTCCGAAATCGCCTGGGTGATTGAGCAAGAACGCAGCGCCCTTCATACGCTCTGCAAGTTTTGGGATCTCCTTTTTGAACGCTTCCAAAGTCTCGTGCTCCCTGTTCGAGAACCCGACGACAGGGATCTTCTCTGACTGGGGAAGCTCGGAAAAACGGTAATAGACGGCTCCCTGTTCCGCTAATTCACATACTCTGGCCCCGGCATCCTGAGCATTCGTATCCGGAACGAAAAGATGGAGTCTGGGCTTATCTCCCGGCTTCCATCCCTGGAAATGTACGGGGTTATTGCTCCACGCAAGCTCCAGAAGTTCCTTGAACATCTCCGGAGAAAGCGCGTTAATCTCTGACTGCCTCACGACCATGATCACGTCCTGCTTGAGCCGCTGGATCTCCTCCGGCCTGACGATCGTCGACTTGGAGCTCCTCGCCACCGTTCGAAGCTCAAAAGACGCATCCGACGCTTTCCGTACAACATCTGGCTGGCCCATAGGCCGACTCAACGAAGGAGATATCACATTACCCCCTGCCTGTCTGGAGTCTTGTTCCCGCTCCCTGGTGAGTTGTCTCTTGGCCGGCTTCAATTCCCTCGCCTCGGATCTCGCCTCCTGTCTGATTGACGGCGTTCCCGGCGCCGGGATGTTCAATTGCGGCAACTCCGATATCAATTTACGAATTTCGGAACGGAGAGGATTCACTTTAGTTTGGCTGCCATTTGCTTCGTCTAATGATAAGAACTTTTTGCCGAGCTCCATGAAGAAGCGTATCTTCATTTCCATCACGGAAGCGGCTTCAGTCTTCTTATCGCCACGATCAACACGCAAGACTGTCATACCCGTAATGGTCAGTTCTCCCAGAAGTTCAATAAGCCCCGGCATATCTCCATCAACATAAGTTTTCAACACCTCTTCCGCTTGGATCCCGCGTTGGGGGAGGATCGTATTCAACAGATATTCCAACAGAGAAACTTCCGGAAAATAATCGACACCCTCAGCCGAATTCTCGCGAGCGAGTTGTTGATACAGGTAGGCGGAAACTTGCCCATGCTGGGCGTACGAGTACAACAGTTCCTCAAGCGTTCCGGATTCCGGTTGTTTGAGTTCGCCGGATTGCGGCTTGATACCGTAGTATTCCATATAAGCCCGCAGAGCAAGATATTCTGTGATACCCTCATTGAGCCATTGGATCGGGAGCCCCCCGGCCATGTGGTGAAATGCTTCGTGAACGATCCGCCGGATAGTCGTATCTCGCGGCAAGTTATCAGGAACAATGATCGCATCTATAAAATTCACCATTTCAGCTCCCACCTTTTCATCATCAGAGGTCGGCGAATAGAATTGGACCGAATTTGTGAAATCCCGAAACGGCATCCCCATCTTGGCGGTAAATTGTTTAACGATCTGCACCGCTTCCCAGATCATCGCATCCTGTTCGTCATTAGGGCCCTTGGCACGTTCTAATTTTTCGATAGATACGATGATCAGTTTTCCAAGGAACAAATGCAAGGTTTCAGGATCCAGATCGCCTTTCTCTAGGGAATGCGCCAGACTGTAAACAACGCTTGGTTTTACATTAAGCACATCCGAGAACTCACCATTCGGGGATATTTCGGTTATTAATTTCGCAAACGCCTCCTCGACTGCGGCCACCGATTCAGGCTGGTAAATTTTTCTTCCACTATTAATATTATCGGCATTCAAACTCCGCATCTCGGAGCGGGCAGTGCCTGGGCTCTGCTGCTGAGCGGGACGGGTTTCGGCGAGGGAACCGCTGAGCATCGACCGGAAGAGTTGCCCAACATCCGCCGGGAGCGTAAGCTCAAAGGTAATCTGCCAGCTAGTGCCCGATCCATGCGGTTGTTCTTGCTTCCATTGGACCGTCGGAGATACGGGGTTCTGTGGCATGAGCAGCTGTAGATTGTACAAGATATTCGGGGTGCCTCTCTTTTCCGCACCTGCTTCACTGAGATCAGCATCCGGTACGGTGACGATGGGCGATTGACGGTCAAAGGGCTTTCCTTGGTTCAGCAACACGGCGCTTAAGGGAGTCAGGCTTTCATTCTCGATCGAAATGATTAATTTTTTCGAGGCCTGCAACTGGCCCCAATCAGTTTGAATAAAAAAATGCCCCTCCAGGCTAGCCTTCCGGCCATTAAAAAGAGCGTTTTCAAGAGCAAAGACCAGAATATTCCTGAGACTGACCCGATCTCCCGTCGTTAATGCTGCCTCTAGCATCCCTTGTTCACACATCTTCAAAAGAGTTCCAATACATAGATCCGCTGCTTGCTCTATCTTCGAGCTGTGGACTTTATAAGGTATCTTGATTCGCGCCTTAGTGGGGGCAGACCCGTCGGAAGCGGGTTTTGCAGGGGCGGCTGGAACAACCGGAGTTCTCGTCCTCTGGAAGAAAGCTTGCAGACCCGGCCCCATCGCTGAAAAACCTTCGGACACTGCCGCGACATCCGCATCCAAGAGATTAGGCCATTTCAGCACCCACTCTATTCTCCGAGCTACATTCATGGCGTCGTTTATCACATGCACGGCTCGCTCGATCAAATCGGCGGCCTTTTGAAGATCCTCCTGCTGCAGGAACTGCCGAACGCCTTCAACGTCGTCATGCCGGACTTTAGCCTGGAGCTCCTGAAGCATCCCTTGCGCCGCGGTAAGGTGGACATAGGCCGACTCGATCAATGCATTCATTCTCTCAAGCCCATAGGGGTTATCCCGACGCAGATTGTCCGCCAGGCGTTCCACGGACCCGATCATTTGACCGATCGTCTCACCGACATCCCGCATCTCGGAGCGGCGGGCCACCACAAGATCTGCGGTTTTTGTCAGGGGTTTCGTGAGTTTCGAGCGAATATTTGAAACGAGTGGCTTATCTCGCAAAGCCCGGGGACGGTTTTCTCCCGGGACTGGATCTCCCACGGGTTTGTCCGGCCGATGATCGCCTCCGTCCCTTTCATCATTGGTAATAAATATTCCGTGGGGATAATGCCCAAACACGTCTGTTTCTCCTGCTCCTTGACGCAAAGGCAAAAGCGCCAAATCAGCAGGAAGCGGTCCTTGAATGGCGGTCAATTTGCCTCCCAGCCATGAATAAACGTCGTTTAACATTGAATTTTTGCTCGGTAAATATATCTGCGTTGCAAACCTAACGTTGTCCCCAAACCAGTTCTTGAGAGCCTCATGGAAGAAATTTTTGTCATTGCGGGATTTATTAAACCTCAGTTCCCACTCCATGTTCAGATAAGGCGTCATAAAGTCCCAACTAAATGACGGCGGGTGGCTACAAAAAGGCGTGTGGTACTGGTCAACTATCAGGATATGCGAAGCTTGCTTCTGTTTTATTTTTTCGTGAAGCTCGTCATGAAACCATTCGAGACGGCCAGATTCCCACACGTTTGCACTTGAGTTGATCAATGTAATATCGGGACGCTTTGCCATAACCTCGTTGATTCGTTCCCAGCTGCTCGGTTCCATTTCTTCGCCATGCATACCACGTCCCGCCGGATAAACAAATAACGAATTTTTCGGCAAGCTCATAATGATTTGAGGGAGCAAAACAATATTATTTAAATTTTCGAATTTCACAAAGACAACCCGCGGGTGATCCACGGTGGCGGGTCCCGCATAAAGACTGTCGACCAATCCCTGATGCGTCGTTTGATGCTCTCGAATTTGATGTACCAATTCGATATTTCGGGCGTTTAAGGCCGGTCGCAGATCTTCGTAATAACGACTCTCTCCAAAAACGACCCAATTGTGAAGCGCTCGCAACCAATCGCGAAGCTCCGTTTCGCTTGTTGCGCTACCCGTCGTATAGAATTTTTTCAAATATGCCGCAGTCGATTCTGGAAAAATACGCGATAACCACGGCTTAAAGAATTGCCCCGCATTTTCTCCGAATTTACCGCGTATTTCTTCGTCAAAAAACTCCGGCGCGGCCCAGTCGACGTGGTGATTGCCCCGCACCCACCTACCCCCGCCATCAAAACTCTCTGACTCCCAGCCTTGCAATATTCTGGCGGCAATTTGTAACAAAGAAATATTATTTATGATATCGGGATTGCTGTGATAAAGGTCGTCCGGCCCAAACGAAAACCAGCCGCTTTTTAAAAAAAGGTTACTGGCATGGGGCAGGACATCGTGTTCATAACTGGCATCTTCCATCGCAGACATGATCGCTTCCACAGCAATAGCTCTGCCAATGTATGCCTTAGCCTCGTTGAAAGACCTTTTTCCCGCTTCGAGTTTATCGAAATGGGCTAAAAAAAGCGGCTCCTCTTCCTGGTAAGTTTTGGCTCGATGTTCTTTATAGGTAGCTTTAAACTCAGCAAGGAATTTATCGTTGTATGGGTTATTGACAAGCAAATCGATTGAAATATGGACATTGCCCTCCGCGTCTCTAAAGCTAAATGTTCCGGGCATTTGATTATCACCCTCTCTGTTTCTTAAAAAGAATTTTCGCCGCGCAAATCGCCCTCGACCCATTAAGCGATCGTTAGCACTTTCTAAGGTCCAATCGTCGCCGTGTAAAATCAAATTAAATGGTTTGGGGTTGGGGATATTCGTTCGAATATCAGCCATGATCTGTCGATAATTCGCCGACAGTTCGTTTCGCCAGGCTTCCTCGTTTTCAAACGATCGCCCGCGGGAAGCGTTGAAATGAAGTTCGCCCGCAGGTGAAATCACTGCGACTTCCGTATCCTTGAAGTAAGCTGCTGCGTCTCTTGCCATTTTGGCATCAACGTGATGTGCTTCCGCATGAACAAATCTATCGTAAGCCTCAGCGGGTTTATCCATAAATTGTGCGTCGACGGCGTCAATGTCTTCTGTCGTGTGGGTAATATGCCTCCCGGCCAACCCCATATCTTCAAGAAAAACACCGGAAAACTCATTTCGCACTTTGGGACGACCAGGCGCTACTGGGGAAGTCTTTACCACAGAAGCATTAACAGGCGCGCGCATAAGCGCGGTCATTTCCCCTTGGATTATCGCCAGGGCATCTTGTTCGGCTTGAGAATCTTTGGAGGCTAGCCGGGCAAACAAGTCCCTTACATCTCGGGGCTTCTCTTTCATGGCGTGTTGCAAAGCGCCAACAATAAGCCGGTCCCCATCCTCTAGCGCCCTGAAATCACCACTTGCCATAGCCGCCAGAACTTTCGGCACATCGACTTGAATTCCCATTCTGTTTTCTGACCTTGATTTTGCGATCCCTTGCAGTGCTCGTTCTCCGGCGAGGTTGAAGTCATCCCGATTTGAGATTTTTTCAGCAATAGGAATCAGCGTTCGGAGCTCCGCTCTTGCCAGGTCGGGGTTCGTATCCCATTTCTCGAGGCTGCTCGCAGTTCTTACGGCAGTCCGAATATTTGCGGACAGCTCAAAGGAAAGTTTTCCATCGGTCATGAGGCGTTTGTAAAATTGCTCGTGCCGCGGGCTGGGCTTCGTGATGCGCGGGCTGACAACGAAGTAACTGATACCCTGGGACTCAAGGATGCGCTTGATCGATTCCTTATGGAAACCACCGAACACTAAGACAGACATATCGAGGTCCTCTTTCTGTCCCTTATTCCCCGCGGAATATTGATCGAGCATTTGCGAAATGGAATGATCCCGCTCCTGTGCAATCTCATAGAACCGGATAGCATCCTTGATGTTTTGTTCCCACATTTTCGACAGGATGAGGGTCTTAGGGGCCTGACTGAAGATGAACTTGGCGAAGGAGTCTGTATCAAACGCCCTGAGGCTTGCTTTGACGGCCTCGTACTCCTCCTGAGAGACTTGAAGATCATTCAGACGATTGAGAAGACCGAGAATCTTGTAATGCTCAAAAAGTTGTTTGTCCGAAACATTATGCAAGTATGTTTCCGCTACTGCCTGATCGAGCTTGATAAGTTCGCCGAAGACCTCGCGGGCATCAATGTGTTTCGCTTTTTCGATCACGTTCGGATCGTTGGTCTTCATGGCTTCGATGAGAAACCGGATAAGACCAAGACCCTTTTCCGCTCCGTGTTCCCCGAGCAGGGGCATCGTCCTCCCAAGATAAGTAAATAGGTCCAACCTTTTCAAGTCGTATTGCTCCTTCGTCTTGAGCCATTCCTTGAGCTCTTTGGGAAAGCGACTGTCTGCCAACGACTTCAATTCCTTTTCAAGAGCCTTAATATCCCGGGTGACAGCGTCTTTCTTCTCTGCGGAGAGACGGTATTGCTCGATGTTCTCTTTGTGGAGCTTGAGGGAGTCTGCACCGACAAGGCTGAAATCCTTGGTCCGGTTGATGTGGGCATATTCCGCACCGCCCAAACGCAGATGGTCCATGAAGAACCAGCTGACCTTTTCTCTGATCTTCGGGTCCTTGATGAACCCGAAATACTTATCCGTCGGAACCGGCCCCTCGTAGCCTTCCTCAAAGACCGTCTTGGCCCCGTAATTTGAAACGAGGTGGTTAATGATCTTTGCGATGTTCTCCTGGGCTTCAAGCGAGTCGTGGGCGTCCTGGATGTAAAGAATGGTTTTCCTGGAGGTGCCATGGAACGATTCGTCTATAAGACCAAGTCCGGGAGGGATCCGGATCTTTACATCACGGACCAGGCGAGAAAGACCCTTGGATGGATCTCCTCCCTGAACTTGGGTGTTAATGGATTGGGCGAATGCAGGGTACGTGTAGTTGAGAAGGCTGGTAAACAGAAAAAGCGACGCTGTGATAATGGCGACGCCTCTCTTGAATGGGTTTCTCCCGAAGGGAGTATTTTGTATTCTCATTTGCCTAGACAGTAAAACTTTTGCAACGCGTTTAGTAGCCAAAAGATAGCATCTATTCTCGGGTTGTCAAACTGACGAAAAACGGCGGGATATTGAAATTGCGCTATACATTCGGGGTGTTATATATTGCTATGTATTGCAAATCAAAAAATGAAAAAAAAATCAAAAACTACACAGGTAGTAGCTCGGACTACTTAAAAATTAGCTAAAAATGGCGCAAATAAGCCGACTTGCTATTATCGTTTTTGTATTATTTCGCTAATAGCATCTGATCGGACTAGGCACGCTGGGCGAGCTATTGGCGGCCGAGGCAGGAATTGTCACGGAGGTGAGGTAAATCGCGATCGCGTTTATTGCGCAAAATCTATCCTCTCAATCCTTGAGGAACCGGCTACCCCCCCCCAATAAGCGTATTACCCACGCTCGATGCTCCCATTGCTTCAAGAGTCTCCCGAAATCGCGCATATCGGAGATCCTCATTCCCCGCTCGGACAATTTCAAGAAGATGACGCAGATTGAAATGCTTCACAACCTCCGGCTCTCTGTGAGCATCCAAAAAATCCAGAATGGGTGCGGGAAGTTCAAGGATCTTTAGAACTCTGGCTATGTAAGACCAATCTTCGCCGGTAACTTCAGAGAGACCGCGGACGCTTTTAATCCCCGTAGTTTCTTGCAACTGGCGATAATAGGCCGCTTTCTTGAGGGGGAAGTTTTCGAGACGGCGGAGATACGTTTGATGCTTTTCCAGAATTCGCTGATCAATAGCTCCGGCTTGCGCAAGACCTTCCGGCCTCTCGCCAAAAACAATCTGTTGTCGCCGTTGCTGGAAGATGCTATAAAACGCTTGTTCAAATACAAAAACACGGGGATATCGTCCTTGTCCTTCTGGTTCGTCAGGGATAAGAGACGGGGCCCTTTTCCCAGCGTTTTTTCCTGCCGTTTCTCCCCATACCGAATGTCAGCTGATCTCCCAGTTCAACATGCAAATGCAACGCTCAATAAGAAAATGCAAAGTCTAAAAAGACACGGTTCAGGCTGCTCAAAAATGAACAACAAATGACGAAAAAAGAGACGAAAATAGGTTGACTTCATATTATCGTTTTTGTATTATTTCGCTAATAACATTAGGCTCTATTTTCGCAAAGGAAGGCATGGCACATGGGAAAACCTATCAAAATACCCGGCCGCAAAGTCCGTTGCCCTGAAAACTACACGGCTTATATTCCCGACCCGTTGCCTCCGAAATTTTCCTGGGATTCGAAATTGGTCCGTGCTCTTTCTGACGCAGACCGGACCCTTGGATGGCTCGCGGGGGAAGGAGGCCGCTTGCCCAACCCGCATCTTTTATTGCGGCCATTCATAAGACGAGAAGCTGTCCTCTCCAGCCGCATTGAGGGAACCCAAGCCACGTTAGGCGAGTTATTGGCGGCTGAAGCCGGCGCGGTGGTTGAACGAAGTCCGGACGATCTGCGTGAAGTCGCGAATTACGTCATGGCCCTGGAACACGGTATCAAGCGGCTGAAAACCCTGCCGCTCTCTCTCCGGTTGATCTGTGAATTGCATAAGCACCTTTTGACCGGAGTTCGCGGCGGACATGCAACACCGGGAGAATTCCGGCGTTCACAGAACTGGATCGGCCCCGCAGGATGCACTCTTGTCAATGCGAGCTATGTCCCGCCACCCCCCTCAGAACTTATGTCCTGCCTTGGCGCATTCGAAAAATTCATGCATGACCGTTCTCTCCCGCCTCTTATCCAGATCGCGCTCCTGCACTACCAGTTTGAATCGATCCATCCTTTCCTCGATGGAAACGGTCGCGTGGGCCGTTTGCTGATCACTCTATTTCTGGTAGAGCGGGCCATCCTTCCAACACCGCTTCTTTATTTGAGCGCTTTCTTTGAAGCCACGCGGCGCGATTATTATGATCTTCTGTCAGGCGTCAGTGAGCGCGGCGAGTGGGAACCATGGCTTGCCTATTTTCTTAACGGCATTGCCCGGCAATCGGAAGACGCGCTTGGCCGCGCGGGAAGGATTAATGGGAAACTTATTGAATGGCGGGATGAAGTGGGCGGAATCTCGTCTAAAGTTCCCCTCCTGCTGATAAACATGCTTGCCGGCAATCCCTATCTGACGATCAATAAGGTCGCGGAACATCTCGGCATTGCATTTACAACGGCACAGAGAGCCATCGAAAGACTCGAGAAATTATCCATTGTCGCGAAAGTAAGCGAGGCAAAACGCGATCGCGTTTATTGCGCAAAATCTATCCTCTCGATCCTAGAGGAACCGGCAAACCTCACCCCCCAATAACAGTATTACCCACGCTCGACGCTCCCATTGCTTCAAGAGTCTCCCGGAATCGCGCATATTGGAGATCTTCATTGCCCGCTCGGACAATTTCAAGAAGTTGACGCAGATTGAAATGTTTCACAGCCGCTGGTTCCCTGTGAGCATTCAAAAAATCCAAAATGGGCGCGGGAAGTTCAAGGATCTTTAGAACTCTGGCTATGTAAGACCAATCTTCGCCGGTAATTTCAGAAAGACCGCGGACGCTTTTAATCCCCGTGGCTTCCTGTAACTGGCGATAATAGGCGGCTTTCTTAAGGGGGAAGTTTTCGAGACGTCGGAGATACGATTGATGCTTTTCCAAAATGCGCTGATCAATAGCTCCGGCTTGCGCAAGACCTTCCGGCCTCTCGCCAAAAACAATCTGTTGTCGCCGTTGCTGGAAGATGCTATAAAACGCTTGTTCAAATTTAAAAACACGGGGATATCGTCCTTGTCCTTCTGGTTCGTCAGGGATAAGAGACGGGGCCCTTTTTCATATTGGTCCATACCGGACCTGAGGGTAACAGTTCGTACCGGAGACATAGGTTACACTATCTCCGGTACGAACGGGTACTCTAAAGGTTCCAAGTTCTTGCTATCCTCGTCGAAATATCCCAGATCGT
>Ga0114951_10005326_pt1 | contig 11936 bp, 9 predicted proteins | sample AM7aDNAmetaG_FD_88677 | JGI IMG/M metagenome (GOLD analysis project Ga0114951, IMG submission 88677) | Freshwater microbial communities from Finland to study Microbial Dark Matter (Phase II) - AM7a DNA metaG | ecosystem: Environmental > Aquatic > Freshwater > Lake | place: Finland: Lake Alinen... | reverse complement strand
TCACATGCGCCGCGCCGATCGCTTCGTACAGCTTTGTCGCCAGCGACTGATTCCCACCCTTGGCGCGCCACGCCTCGCTCTCGGTCCAATACTTGCTGCCCCCGCCCCCTTTGACCAATGCCAACTGCCCCAGGTAGCTCTGCTTCTTCAATCCCACGCCGCCGCGTGCCTCCAGTTCCGCCCGCAGCGCTCGCTTCGCCAAGGGCGAGGGATTCACCCACGCCAGCCAGTCCGCCATCGTCCGGCTGTCCATCACTGCGGCTTCCGCACTCTTCCATGGCTCATCCGCATTTACGACTTCCGCCGCACTATCCAGCGTCGCCAGCGCCTCCGTCATTTCCTGATACAGCTTTCGCGCCGCGTCGGCATCGAGCGTCTTGCCCTCAAGACATAACGGCTTCTCGAGATTCTCGTCCTCCGTCGCGTCCTGCAACTCCAATCCAAACAACCGGGCATAGGCCTGCCACGTGGGATGATTCTTACCCACAAACTCTCCGCCCCCTTCAACGATCTTCCCCTCCGCCACATCGCTCAGCGTAATCACCCGCCCGCCAACGCGATCCCGCGCTTCGATCACCAGCACGGCATATCCGGCACTCCGCAGCGCATAGGCACAGCTCAGCCCAGCGAATCCCGCGCCGATCACGATGACACGCCGCGCAGACGGTGACCCTTGAACAAACGGATCCACCGGGCTCGACCCACAGGCTCCCAGCAGCAATGCGCCGCCCGCCGCCATGGCCGCCTTCAGCACGGTGCGCCGCGAAAGTCCAGCCTCCCGCTCGCCATAGCGCCGCGCCAGCCGCCAGTAGAATGATTGATTCATAAGCCTCTCCCGTTTTCATGCACGATGCTCATGATGTCCCGGAGTCTGCGTTATCGCAATCTCCCCGCATCCCGCCGCGAACAAATTATCCGGAAAAGAATTGTGCCGACCCGCCTGGCTCTGTCGTCCCGCCCATCATCCCTGCCACGCCCGCCTTCGCCTCGCCACAAAGATCCCCGCAACCCCAAGCACCGCCAATCCTGCAGCAATGGTCTGTATAGGCGAAGGAATTTTATACGAAACCGCCGCATCATCCGTCTGCGCAGTTTCTGGCCGGTGCGCCAGCTGTGCCGGCGCCATTGACAAGAATACGAGCATGCCAAACCACGCGAGACGTTTTGACCATTTCTTCATCATCTTGTGGTTCTATCGACCGCATCCCGCTCAGTACGCCATTTCTCCGTACAAAATCGACCTTTACGGCTCGCTCAGCGCAAAAAAGTGGGGCGGCTCTATGATGGCAGGAGAGACCGCCCCGTGGCGTGGTGGCAAAGTTATAAACCCGTCATGTCTGCTCAGCAGTACATGCAATACGCGGACCTACACCCCTGAAATTGCGTTAACGAAGTACAATACGTACACGTCACCGCTTCCTCAGTCGACCGCCTTTATATTGTCCAGTTCCCGGTCCAAGAGATGTGCTCGTCATGGACCTTTGAGCTACTACAGACATGACATTGAGCACTGTACTTACCCTAACGGCAAAAATCAATGATCTTCTGCAAATTTTTTTCAGTACTCTTTAATGTGCCCCAGGTCATATCTTCCGGCGTATTGGTTTCCATCTCCCTCCGCGGTCACAATGAACAACGCACATCCGCCATTCCTATTGCACAAATGCCATGCTCACCTCAGCGGCAACCGGTATTATGTGACTTCGTTTACCCACTGATGAGGCTGCCCCTATGCCCAATCCGCTGTTCCCAGAAGCCTCGCCGTTGCTCGACGCCCGTATTTTTGCGATCCTTCCGCAAGCCATGAATCAGTTGATTTCCCCATCCATGAATGCCTCCGTCTCCGCCGAAATTCCTGCACTCTTCGCCGCACTCTCCACCCAATTTCCTTCTGCACCCCCCAACGTCTTGCAGGGCCTTCACGCCGGCCTCTGGCTGCTGGCCGACGACCTCGATGCCGCTCACACACTTTGTCAGGATATTCCCGATCGTTACGGATCCGCCTGGCACGCCATCATGCATCGCCGAGAGCCCGATTTTTCGAACGCCAACTACTGGTGGCGAAGCGCTTCGGGAGTCGCCTGGTCCGTCGGCGGCTCTTTCACGATGGGCCACGCCGTCTCGCAACTCACCGCCTCCAGTGCTCTGCCTCGCCTCTCCACCTGGGGAAAATCGCAGGCCGGCCGCTACGATCCCGCTTCCTTTGTCGATCTCGTCGCCGATCTTCACGGGAACCCGGACCCCGCCGTCACCTCGCTTCTTATCGACCTTCAGCGACTCGAATGGGCCGTGCTCTTTCTGGAGTGCTTTGCGCGTCTCGATGCCAAATGATTCCCGTCTGCCTGCCGAACGGATACACTCTTCACTATGGCCAAGCGATTTTCCAATACCGATCTTTCACGAATGACCGATGACAAAGCCCTTGCCGTGGCCGGCTTTGGCGAATCGGTGGCCGCCTATCGCTACATCGTGCTCGCCGAAAAGGCACGCGATGCCAAGCTCCGTGAGTCTTTCGAAAAAATGGCCCACGATGAACGTGCCCACCGTGAACAGATCCAGGCCCTGCTGCAGAAACTCGCCCCCTCCGCCGGCTTCTATCTATCTCCGGAAGATAAACTCGCCGTCTGCGTCGGTCCGCGACTGGTCGACGCCCGCGACGATGCCCGCTTTGATGAAGCCATGAAGCTCGTCATCGCCTCCGAAAAGCGCTCCGCCAGTTTCTACCTGCGCTACGCCGCCTACGCCAAGGACCCACAGGTCAAAGTCCTCTTCGCAACTCTCGCCGGCGAAGGCCTCGCACGGGTTCAGAAACTTCGCGCGCTCTTTCAGGAAATGGGCCGGCAGATTACCGAGCCCTGCCCCCTCTCCGAACTCCGCATCTCTTGAATTGATTCTCACTGCAGCCAATTCCCCGCCCCTTCAGCCTCTCAATTCCCACTCGCCAAAATCGGTTTGACCCATCTCACAAACGCCGGAAACGCCACTTCCGGCTCCGCCAACGTCGGATGCCAACGCTTCTCATGCTCGAACAGCACCCACCCGCCATAGCCATTCTTCATCAGCAACCGCAATGCGCTCTCCAGCGGCAACTGCCCCGTCCCCGGCAACACATAACGCCACCCATCATCCACGCCCCCCTGCATCGCCTGCGGATCCGTTTTGTCCTTCGCCGCATCCTTGCAGTGCACGTACCTCACTCGCGGTCCGATCGCCGCATACGTCTGCTCGGGCGTCTCACCGCCCACCCGCGCCGTATGCCCCATATCCCACAACGCCCCGAACGCCGGATTGGCAATCGTACTCAGCAGCAACTGGCAATCCACGGAGTTGATCCACAGGTCGTGCGTTTCAAAATTCCACGAAAGCTTCTCCGCCCCCGGCAGCGCCAGTATCTCCTCGATGCAGGCCCGCCCCAGTTTGGCGGCATCCTCCCTGCTCATCGTTTTCAGATCCCCACCGCCGAAGATCCGCACATTTTTTGCCTCCAGTGCCAGCGCCACCGGTATCGTCCGCCGCGCTTCTTCCACATTGGCCAAGCGTTTACTCGCATCACACACGGTAATCGACGACGAAATCCCCGACACCTCCAGCCCCGCCTCCCTGATCCGCCGCTTCGTCGCCGCCACATCCGTCGTGAACGCCGGCAACTTCGTGATGTCCAATTCCGTCAGCAACCCGCGAAAATCAATCCCGTCATACCCATACGCCCCCGCATTCCTCAGCAACGTTTCTAAATCCCACCCCGGACATCCGAGCGTCATCACCGACAATCTCATTGCACCAATCCCTCGTGGTTCTTCACTTGATCTTCTCAATCAACGCGTTGGTGAACTCCACCGTACCAGCAGTCCCGCCCAGATCCCGCGTCAGCGTCGCCTTGTTCGCTTCCGTCAGCAGCGCGTTATACGCTGCCTTGATCTTCTCCGCCGCGTCCCGGCAAGACTCATCATGCCGCGTGTCGTGCAGGTAATTCAGCATCATCACGCCGGACATAATGCACGCCAGTGGATTCGCCAGCCCCTTGCCCGCAATATCCGGCGCCGTTCCATGTACCGCCTCGAACACTGCCACCGTGTCGCCGATGTTCGCCCCCGGCACTACGCCCAGCCCGCCCACCATCCCCGCGCACAGGTCGCTCACCAGGTCGCCGTAAAGATTCTCCATCAGCAGCACATCAAACCGCGTCGGATCCTTTACCAGTTGCATGCACGCGTTGTCGATGATCATCTCTTCGTATTCGATGTTCGGATACTCTTCCTCCCACACCTTCTTGGCGCACCGCAAAAACAATCCATCCGTCAACTTCATGATGTTGGCCTTGTGAAACACCGTCACCTTCTTGCGGTTCCGTCGATTGGCGTAACGGAACGCGTACCGTGCGATCCGGTCGCACGCCTTCTGCGTTGCCACCTTCATCGACGCCACCACTCCCTGCGTCACCTCGTTCTCGATCCCGCTGTACAGCCCCTCCGTGTTTTCGCGAAAAATCACCAGGTCCACGTTGTCATACCGCGTCTTGATGTTCGGCAGATTCCGCACCGGCCGCACCGCCGCGTACAAATCCATCTTCTTTCGCAGCGTCACGTTCACGCTCCGGAACCCCTTGCCGATCGGCGTTCCCACCGGCCCCTTGAAGCCGATCTTGTGCTGGTTCAATGCCTCGATCGTCACATCCGGCAACGTGTCGCCATGCGTCTTGATCGCTGCCTCTCCCGCCGGCATCTCCACCCAGTCGAACCGCGCCCCCGTGATCTTCCCTGCCGCATCAATCACTTTCCGTGTCGCCCCCGATACCTCCGGCCCAATACCATCCCCCGGAATCATCACAATCGTATGCTGTCCCATATCCAAACTCTCCCACTAACAACTAGACACTGACCACTGACTACTCACGCAATTCCCATCGCCTTCAGATTTCGTAGACTGATCGCAATGGACTCAAACGGATCCCGCAGACACGTATCCTGTTCGATGATATACCACTCGACACCCGAATCCTTGGCGGCCGCCAGGATCGGCTTCCAGTTCAAATTCCCTTCGCCCACTTCCGCCATCGTAATCTTGTTGTTCACGATCGTCATGTCTTTCAGGTGCAGCAGCGGGCAGCGCCCCTTGACCTTCCGCACATACTCCGCCGGGTCCGCTCCACCGTGCTGCACCCAGAACGTGTCGATTTCCAGTGTCAGCACCGGATCGGAATCCTCGATGATCACATCCATGATCGTCCGCTTGCCGACCTTCTCGAATTCCACCGCATGATTGTGATAGCCAAACGAGAGGCCCATCGGCTTCAGCGCCTTGGCCGCCGCCGATGCCGCCTTGGCAAACCCCGACCAGTGCGTTTCCGTTTTCGGCGCCGATCCATCCCAGATCCCCGGCCCGCTCCCGATCGCCGTATGCTTGCACCCCAGAATCGCATGTTCATCCGCCAACTTCTGCGGCTCCTTCGTCACCGCATCCCATCCCACGTGCGTGGCACAGCAGACCAGCCCTTCGCCATCCAGAATCTTCCGCAATTCCGTCGGTGGGATCGCCGCCCACGCCGACACCTGCACCGCGTCATACCCAATTTTCTTGATCCGCGTACAGGTTTTTGCGATATCCAATACCGTCTTGCACGAATCCCGCAACGTGTAGCCCTGAACTGCAATCACGGACGAAGTGGCCATCTGATCTCCTAAGAATGAACCTGCCTAACGAACCCAAGAGCCCAATATCCTACCGTCTCCACCGCTTTTCGTTAACAGGGACACCATTCAACCCGCGACCGACGACGGACTCCCGCCTCTTTGGTATACTCCCTGATCTTTGCCTTTGCCCGGAGACATCTCGCATGGAAATCGGAATCGTTGGTCTGCCCAACGTCGGCAAATCCACCATCTTTAACGCGCTCACCAACGCCGGTGCGCTCGCCGCCAATTACCCCTTCGCCACCATCGAGCCCAACGTCGGCGTCGTCGCCGTCCCTGACGACCGCCTCGAAAAAATCCGCGTCTGCATCGCCTCCGACAAACTCGTCCCCGCGCTGCTCCGCGTCGTCGATATCGCCGGCATCGTCCGCGGCGCCTCCAAGGGCGAAGGCCTCGGCAACAAGTTCCTCTCCCATATCCGCGAAGTCGACGCCGTCCTCCACGTCGTCCGCTGCTTCGAGGGCGGCGACATTACCCACGTTGAAGGCAGTGTCGATCCCCTCCGCGACATCGACACCATCGACACCGAACTCATCTTCGCTGACCTCGAAACCACCGAAAAAAGCATCGACAAGCTCCGCAAGTTGGCCCGCGCTGGCGACAAAGATGCCCTCGTCCTCGTCCCCATCGTCGAAACCATCATCGGCAACCTGCAAAAAGGCATCACCGTCCGCGCCATGCTCGCCAATTTCAAACCCGAAGAAATCAAACTCATCAAACCCCTCGGCCTCATGACCTCCAAGAAAGTCCTCTACGTCGCCAACGTTGACGAATCCGATCCCCTCGGCAAAGGCCCGCTCGTCCAGAAAGTCCTCGATCGCGCCAAAGCCGAAAACGGCATCGTCGTGGTTGTCTGCGGAAAACTCGAAGCCGAACTCGCCGAACTCCCTCCCGAAGATCGCGCCGCCATGCTCTCCGACTACGGCCTCCACGAGCCCGCCCTCAATCACCTGGCACGCGAAGCCTACAAAATCCTCGGCCAGCAAAGCTATTTCACCGCCGGCCCCATGGAAATCCGCGCCTGGACCATCCCCGTAGGCGCCTCCGCTCCCCAGGCCGCGGGCGTCATCCACACCGACTTCGAAAAAGGCTTCATTCGCGCCGAAATCTACAACTTCAAAGACCTCATGGAACACAAGACCGAAGCCGCCATCAAGGCCGCCGGCCGCATGCGCGCCGAAGGCAAAGCCTACATCATGCAGGATGGCGACATCGCCCATTTCCTCTTCAACACGTAACCTGGTGCTCTGTCACGGATGAATTGATGTTTGCCATGGCTTATGGGGTAGGGGCCCCCGGGGGGGGGGCGTCAGCCATGCGTCGCAGACTGCGCGCCCAGCTCAATCACCCAACCGCAAAAAAAGAAGAGGCGGCCTGATGACGTGGGATCATCAAGCCGCCAAGGAGAGTCTTTTTAATTCTGTGACTTTCCCTCTTTTATACTTTCCGGCGACGGGTCAGCAGACCCACCGCTCCGAGACCCAGCAAACCCAGCGATGCCGGTTCCGGCACGTTGCCGGCCGGAGGCGGGGGAACGTCGCAGCAGCGATCATCGATCTTGCCGCTGCCTTCGCCGATCGGCGTATTGCGAACATGCGCCGCAGCCTTGCGGTCAGTATCAGTCGTCGCAAGATCGAAATCCTCGGCCGTGATTCCGGCACCCGTAATGGTGAATTCCGCAACATCGGTGCCATCGAATCGATTGCTGGGCTTGCCGTTCGGGAACTGAATCTTCATATTGAAGGAGCCGCCGTCGCCGGTGCCCGCGCCATCGAGTCCAAAATGACCACTGGTGGTCGTAATGCTGAGCGGGCTGGAGTATGTCCCCACTTTGCCAGCCGCATTGAAGACCGACGCCAGCGTGCTGGCGTTGCCGTCAAAGTTGAACGCCACGACCATGAAATCCTCGGAACCCTTCAGGTCCGATGCGACTTTCAAATCGACCGTTCCCGTCGAAATCGTCGTAAACGTCAGCGTCATCCACGGAGCATCCCCTGATGGCGTGCCGCCTGTATACACATTACACAGATCGATAACCACCGGAGGGAGCGGATTGACCACAATCGCGTGCGCGCTGCTCGTCACGCCCGCAATCGCTGTGGCGCCAACCGCCAACATCATCGCAATCGAACTCTTCATTTTCATCCCAGGCTCCTTGTTTCTCTTTCTCTCCACGAAGCTCTCTCCCGCTGAGATTGCCGTTCGCGGACCACTCTTCATTTCGCAATGGCGCGAACGCTCGCGCCATGAATGACAAACTGCATGGTTACGTTTTCACAACTTCCGCTGTGAGCGCGTACCTTCTCCGGGGAACGCGAACACCTTTTTTCGCGTACCGGCACTTCACATCTATCTGGCAAGGGAACCGATGGACGATTTTCGTCCCCGACGGCTTCTCTCTCTCCCTCGCTTGCCAGCCTTCATACAGACCGCGCCAGCATCTCGGCCAGTTCCTGGCAAAATGCACCGCAGCCTGCGTGAAAACCCTATTTTCATAATGTGGGAGAAATCGCACCGGTCGCGGAGATCCCGCAACCTGAACTCTCTCTCTCACTCTCCGGATCGACAATACCTGTCAATCACCCTCAAATATGCCTCAGATTTCAGGTTATGCAAATAGAGATTGAAAAAATATGAGGACTGATAATATCGCCATATGTTGCCAATCATTTGATACTCCCCCCGTGTGTTATTCATAGGAAAACGGGCCGCCTGAAACTTGTAACCGTTTCAAACCGCCCGTTTATTTGGGAGAAACACTGCGAAACTGGCTATCAGACTTCAGGCCTTGCGGCGACGAGCCAGCAGCCCGACCGCTCCCAGGCCCAACAGACTCAGCGATGCCGGTTCCGGCACGCCACCACCATGAGGCGCACAATCGGTTGTGCAATCGCCATTGAAGTGGATGAGGCCATCAGTGTTAAACCGGAACTTCACCTGGGTGATATCGCCAAGGTCGAAATTTCCCAGCTCTTCCAGCGTAAAGGTAGACGTCAAGTAGCCGTAAGTCCCGTGCGGCCCGGCCGTGAATGAAGGATTGGCGCCGGGATAGCCCGTTCCACCAACGGCAGGCCCGCCGATGATCGGCTCGCCGTTATTTCCGAAGCCATTGAAGTAGAGCGCGTCAAACGGATCAGAAGGCGTCGTATTGATTGCCCAATTCAGACTCCCGCCAGCGCCGATCGCACCAATCTTCTGGCTCGTAAATGTGAACTTGCTCAAAGCGGTCTGGCCAGTCAGCGCAAATGCAGTGATGTCTGCACCGATAAACTCAAGACCTGTCAGCGTGTCGCCGACGCTCGTGGTATTGGCGTTCGTCGTCGTGTTCGTAAGCACCACCGTCAGTGTGGTCTTGGTCCCATCGTACGCTTTAGTGATATCCGCGGTCGCGCTGATCTCTTGATTATCCTTGTCCACTCCCGTGCCCGAATACAACGCCGCCTGCGTCGTTCCCGACAGTGCGCCCACGGCGACCGCGCCGGCCAACACGGCCCCCAATTGTGTTTTCCATGAACGTGTCATATCAAGGCCCCTTTTTCTCCGGTCCTTGAAGCTCCCTCTGCCGAGATCGCCTCATGCAGACCATGCTCCACTGAAAAATCGCTGCGTGAACATCGCGCAACGATGAATGTCTCTTGCGCCCCGCAGATTCGCGGCCGTTTCTTACAGCGCGCAAAATCCCCGGTTGATGTGGACTTTTCAGTCCGCATCAGAACGTTGCTGTGTTTGCAAGGGATTTGGTCTGTTCAAGACCACATGATCCTCGAAGCGAGGATCCCTCTCTCTCCCTTACATCTTCTTATCTTTGTTCCACACTCTATCGCCGACTCATCACCCAGTCGGCGAGTTACAACACTGGCTTGGACCATACAAACCCAAGCCCATACTCTCTAAATTTTAATGAGGAAAGAAATCTACAAGTTACCGAGAACCAGTAACCCGCTATCTCTCTCTCTCACTCACAGAGCCCGTTCAAGAACTCTATACCGGAATATACACCACCCCCCGATGAGGGCAAATTTTTGTAGAAAGATATGAGAAAAATACCCAATTAGAATTCTCAACCAAAACGCAAAGGAGTACTCCTTTGCCATCGAAGTTTGTCAGTTTTACTTATCAGTCCCAACTCCCTCTCCCATCTTCTCTAAGTCCGAGAATTCTGGCCGTTGGCCCTCCGTAGTTTCCCCATGTAGGTACTTTTTTTACCCATCTTTTGACACGATCTAATTTGTATTGAATTCTTATCTAGATTCACAGGGAATGTAAAAAGGGGCAAATTGCATGGCCATTCGTCAGAAGACTCTAGGGCTGGAATCACTTGAGACTCGTCTCAATCTCTCCGCCGCCGCCGCCACAATGTTTCCCTCAATCTCCCATCCTTCCTATGTGCGCGATATCCATCGACTCGCGCTCCAAAACAGCTTTGTCTCACTCGCACCTTCCGTGACCATCCAGACCAGTCCAACTGCCGGGGCTCCCACAGCAGGCAATAATAATAGTAATAACAATGGCGTGCCCTCGGCGCCTGCCAAGTTGAGACTCACCGGGGTTAACGCCACCATGATTTCATTCTCTTGGTCGGCTTCCAAGAATCAAACGGGTTATCGTATCGAACGTTCAACCGACGGAACGAACTTCGCCACGATTGCCACCGTCAGCGCCAGTACCACCAGTTACCTGAATACGGGTCTCTCTTCCGGTACCTACACCTACCGCGTCTTTGCCTTCAACGCCACCGGTACGTCCGCTGCTTCCCCCACGCTGAGTGCCACCATTCCCTCATCCGGTACAGTATCACCAACATCCTCCTCGCTGCCCTCAACAGGCACTTCTACCAGTGTCCCTCTGGCGCCAGCAACGTTGAAACAAACCGGAATCAATTCCAGCATGATTTCCTTCGCCTGGTCGGCCGTCACCAATGTGACAGGCTATCGCATTGAGCGTTCTACCGACGGAACGAACTTCTCTACGCTTGCCACCGTGGGCGCCAGTGTCACCAGTTATCTCAACTCGGGCCTTACCGCAGGCACCTACTATTATCGAGTTTTCGCCTTCAACGCCGCCGGTTCGTCCGGCGCTTCGCCGACCCTTGCTTCCACCATCGTCGGATCGAGTACTGCCTCGCTCTCCTTCTCGCTCTCCCCTCCAGCGATGGCCACAAATGTCGCCGTCACTCAGGTGGCCACCTCTGATCTCACCCTTTCATGGTCGGATAACGCCACCAACGAAACCGGCTACAAGATCTACCGTTCCACCGACGGCACCAATTTCACTCTGGCCGCCAGCCTCGGAGCCAATACCACCAGCTATACCGATTCGACTCTTTCTTCCGGCACGCAGTACTGGTACGAAGTGGGCGCATGGAATTCCGCCGGCGAGACCGATACCACAGCCATCTCCGCCACCACCAAAACCCCCGCACCGACTGTGGCCACGAATCTGAGCGCCATCACCACGACCTCCAGCGTCGCCCTCTCCTGGACCGACAACGCCACCAACGAAGCCGGCTACAACGTCTACCGTTCCACCGACGGCACCAATTTCACTCTGGCCGCCAGCCTCGGAGCCAATACCACCAGCTTCACCGATTCCACCGTCGCCTCCAGCACCCAGTATTGGTACGAAGTGGGCGCATGGAACGCCGCCGGCGAGACCGATACCACAGCCATCTCTGCCACCACCAAAACCCCGGCGCCTTCCGTCGCTACCGGCCTGAGCGCCACCACCACGACCTCCAGCGTCGCCCTGTCCTGGACCGACACCGCCACCAATGAAACCGGCTACAACATCTACCGCTCCACCGACGGCACCACCTTCACTCTGGCCGCCAGCCTCGGAGCCAACGCCACCAGCTTCACCGATTCCACCGTCGCCTCCAGCACCCAGTATTGGTACGAAGTGGGCGCATGGAATTCCGCCGGCGAGACTGATACGACAGCCATCTCCGCCACCACCAAAACCCCGGCGCCTTCCTCCGCATCCAACCTCGCGGCCACCACCACCACCTCCAGCGTCGCCCTGTCCTGGACCGACACCGCCACCAATGAAACCGGCTACAACATCTACCGCTCCACCGACGGCACCACCTTCACCCTGGCCGCCACCCTCACTGCCAACGCCACCAGCTACACCGATTCCACCGTCGCCTCCAGCACCCAGTATTGGTACGAAGTGGGCGCATGGAACGCCGCCGGCGAGACCGATACCACAGCCATCTCTGCCACCACCAAAACCCCGGCGCCTTCC
>Ga0114951_10005324_pt1 | contig 11939 bp, 10 predicted proteins | sample AM7aDNAmetaG_FD_88677 | JGI IMG/M metagenome (GOLD analysis project Ga0114951, IMG submission 88677) | Freshwater microbial communities from Finland to study Microbial Dark Matter (Phase II) - AM7a DNA metaG | ecosystem: Environmental > Aquatic > Freshwater > Lake | place: Finland: Lake Alinen... | reverse complement strand
GAACTTCTTCAGCGCCTCGACGAGTTCGACGACGCTGGCGTTGGGGCAGGTGTCAATGAACTGGTGATAGGTGGCGTCCACGTCGGCTGTCCATTCCCACGTGTCGGTGAAGGCGTGGAACTGGGCTTGGCTGTCCGCGCCGCTGGTTTCCTTGAACAGGACGTTGTAGTTGGCGTTGGAGTTGAACGGCGGGTCGAGGTACTCGAGGTCAACGCAACTGTCCGGAAAAACTTTTGTGTCGCGCAGCCATTTCAGATTGTCGCCGAATAGCAACCGGTTCATGCGGCGCAGTGTAGCAAGCGCGTCGGTCGAAGCAAGTCTGAGCTGATGTTCCGGTTTTGTTCCGGCTGGGTTTTGTCAGGCACGGATCGCGGCTAGATACTCACGCAACGCTTGTTCCTGGCGGAAGAAATCGTGCGGCGGGCCGCCGTAGGGCGCCTTGAAGTAGAGACTCAGCCATTTCTGGTTGCCGGTTTCGCCGCGACGGTGCGCGAGCGCGATGAACCGGCAGAGGTCGAGACACATCGGCGCGGCAAGGATCGAGTCGCGGTACTGGGCGCTGATGCGAAACTGGATCGGCAGGCCGAGGAAGCCGTCGGCCTCGATGTAATCCCAACTTTCCTTCGTGTCGCCGCGCGGCGGGAAATACTCGATGCGGACGGTGTGGTGCGGCTCGTAGCCGAGCATCTCGCCGAGCAATTTCGTCTTGTCGCGGATCTTCGCGGCGCCGAGCACCGGGTCCCCGACAATCTTGCCGTCTTCGTTGCCGAGCAGGTTGGTCGAGTACCAACCGGTGATGCGGAACGCACGGTCGCGCAACGCGGGCGCGAGCACCGACTTCAGCCACGTCTGCCCCGTCTTGCCATCGCGCCCGGCAAACGGCACGTCGCGCAGGGCACGTTCGCCGCAATCATTCGGCGTGAAGTTCACGAACGGGCAGCCGTGTTTGGCCGCGAGCCGGGCGTACTGTTTCGACGCGGCGTGCTGCCCGGTCGGCAGCAGGTTCAGCACGACGACAGTGTCGAGCTTGTGTTCGCGTCGGAATGCCGCGATCCGGTCCGCGCCAACAGCCCACGGTTTGAGCGCGGCGAGTTCGCGTCGGACTGGCTTGAGTTTGCAGGGGCCGACGACGGCGTTGCGGAGCGCGGCGGCGTGAAGGTTTTCGCTGCGCAGGTCCCACCCTGCAAAGACGATGTCGTTCCAGCGGGCGAGCGCATGGGATTTTGCGAACGGTTCGGAGAGGAGGGCGAGCGGTTGTGTGAGTCCGCGGCGCAAGAGCGCGGTACCGGCAACCATCGTGGAGGCAACGGCGCCGTCGAGTCCCGCGATGCAGATGCCGAGTTTTTTGTTCATGGCTGGAAGGTCCATTTGCCGCTCTGCCGGTAGTAGGCGATGGGGTTGTGGAAACAGAGTTGCTCGATCTTGTCGCGCGGGTAGCCGCGACGTTTCAACTCGACGGCGAGTTTCGGGACGCTGAGCGGGTCGGAGACGCCCCAGTCGGCGCTGGAGTTCACCATCAGGCGATCAACACCGTATTGCTCGACGATGTTGGCAGCGCGCTCAACGGTGAGTTTGGTGACAGCGTAAATGGTCAGGCCGCGCCACCATTGTGTGCCTTCGTACAGCGGCATGGTCTCCTCGGTGTTGTGGTCGAGGAGCGTCTTCGATGGGTCCATGCCTTCGTCGGCGACGATCTTCAGCGTGCGCTCGACCCCGAGCTTCTTGTACTGGTGCGGGAGGTGGATAATGACCGGGAGGTTGTGCTTCTTCGCCAGGTGGAGTTGGTAGCGGAAGGCGAACTCCTCGGCGTCGGTCTGGCGGTCGAGTCCGATTTCGCCGATGCCGACGACGGTCTCGCGCTGGCAGAACTTCTCGACCATCGGCAACACTTCCTTCGCGAGCGGCTCGTTGTTGGCCTCGCGCGGGTTGAGCGCGATGGTGTTGAAATGCTCGATGCCAAACTGCCGGGCGCGCTGTGTCTCGAAGCCGATGATGTGCTCGAAGTAGTCCATGAACGTGCCGGCGCTGGTGCGCGGCGAACCGAGCCAGAACGACGGCTCGACGACGGCCTCGACGCCGGCTTCGGCCATGCGTTCGTAGTCGTCGGTGACGCGCGTGACCATGTGGGTGTGGGGATCAATGAGTCGCACGGCGGGATCGCTCCGCTTAGAACAACGGTGGGGGCTGGCCGCCGCCGATGAGTTGCTGGAAACGCGGGTTGAACCGCAACGGGGCGAGGCGCTGGTCGCCGCGGGCTTGGTCGCGCAGTTGCGGTGTGATCTGGATGGCTTTCTCCAGCGCGTCGAGGGCTTCGTTGAGGGCGTTTTGATTGGCGCGGATGATGGCGACGGCATAGTGGGCCTGGCTGTCGCGCGGGTTGGCGGCAAGAATGCGCTGGAGCGTGCTGAGGGCGCGGTCCACCTGGCCAACCTGAAGGTAGGTCTGCGCGATGACGATCAGCTCGGTGCCGTTGAGATCAGCTTGGGCAAGGCTGGTGTCGCAAAGCGCCACGATCCGGTCGAACTGTCCGGCGCGGGCATACGCTTGGGCGAGCTGCATGAACAACTGGATATTGCGCGGGTCGGTGCGGCGGGCCGCTTCGAGATTGACGATGTCTTCGCGGGCTTTCTTGGCGCCTTCGAGCTGGTGTCGGGCTTCCTTGATCTTGACGTTGAGCGGGTCGAGTTCTTCGAGCGCCTTGAGTGTCTCGATGGCTTTGTCCACCTGGCCGAGTTCCATATAGAGCTGGGCGCAACGGAAACTTGCTTCGGGACTTTCAGCACAAAGGCGCTGGGCCTGTTTGTAGGCGTACTCGGCCTCGGCCACGAGACGTCGGTTGGCATAGACGCCGCCGATGGCGGAGCGGAGTTTCGAGAACGTCTTCTGCGCGTCGGTGTCGCGCTGGAATTCGGGGCGCGCCTTGAACTCGGCTTCAAGTTTGTCCCAATAGGCGCGGTCGCGCTTGATGATCATGGACCAGAGCGCGGGGTTCTGGTCGGGAGCGGGCAATGGCTCCTTGTTGATCTTCATAATGATGCCGGCGGGTTCGAGGTAGGGATACATCCACGGGATGACGTAGCTTTCCTCGACGTAGAAGGAGTGTTTGGCTTTGTTGTTGTCGAAGATCCACTTCGTAAGGATGCCGTTGATGTTCATCACACCGGCGACGCCTTTGACGCTGACGCGGCCGTCCACGACCTCGACCTGTTCTTCGGGGGATGGGGCGCGGTTGCGCAGGCCGTTGACGTATTCCTGAAAGGCGCGCTGGACATCGAGTTCGCTGGGGATCCAGATCGGATCACGCGGATACATGGTTTCGCGGTCGAGTGTGCGCCACGCCCAACCGAGCTGGCGGTTCTGCCAGGCGGGCCGGTTGGTGAGCGTGGTGGGGTTGTTCCAATCGGGCCGCGAGTAATCGTAGTGGTCGCGGATGTAGCTCATGTAGGTTGAGTCGGCCAACGCGTTCTGCGTGATGATGTACACGTCGCGACGGTCGAAGTTGCGGCCACCCTGCGGGTCAAAATGCGAATCGTTGAATCGGTCCTTCGCCTTGGCGCGGCTCTCGCAGAAGATCATGTATGTCGGCACGAAACGGCCGGGATCGGTGCCGCCGTAGAGCACGGCGTCTTTGTCCATCGGCGGGTACTCGCCGCCGGGATAGAACATCCGATAGCCAAACTGGTAACCGAAGTCATGTCCACGTTGCTCGCACAGCACCCAGTTGCGATAAAATGGAATGAACGGCAGCAATAGCAGCAGCGCGCCTGCAACCCAGATCGTCGAACGGGGTAATCGTTTTATGCGCACCGCTGCGGCGGCCAGCCCAAACGCCAGTCCGTAACCGACCATCATCGCGAAGAACCCATGCGCCGGCGCGAAGAACTTAATAGCAATCTCCTGAGTCTGGCGGTCCAGTTGTGGATTGATGATCATTATCAGCCCGATGCTGGCAGTCAGGAACGCCGTCCACACGAAAAGCATCCACGCCCGGCCGCGCGCCCGTAGATCGCGAAACGCCAGCACGGGCAAACCGAGAGACACCACGCCAAGCAGCAGCACGTTGATCGCGTTGCTAATCGTCTTTCCCAGCGTTGCGATTCCGCCGCCCTTGGAGCCACCCATGTCGAAGATGAACGAGTATTGCTTTATCAACGAGGTAGTAAACAGATTCAACTGGATGAAGAACTCGCGGCTGAAGATGGACTGCGGGTGCAACCGTTCGTACTGCCCGCGGGTGATATGGTGCAGGAAGCCTTGGGGCGTGCGCGTGTAGCCCCAGTTCATCGGCGGATTCGTTGCCGACGTGATCGGCATGTACGCATAAAACCCGACGCCGATCAGAAAGAACAGCGTGCATAACAGCACCCGCCATCCATTTATCAGCCGGCGCATCCACGCGTACACCAAATACCACACGCCCAACACCGTCAACAGCACCGCCACCGCCTCCAGTGGCAACGACCCTACCAGCGGCACCGCCATGAACTCCTTGATCATCCGCATTCCCGTCCACGCCATCACAAACGACCACGCCGACGCCGACAACAGGATCGCCACCACCAGTTCCATCACCACCTTGAAATAGCTGACCCGTGTCAACACACCCAGCACGCTGGAGGCCACCCACCACAACAATGCGATCTTCACGAAGTCCCCCAGTAACTGATGCACCCCCTCACCTGTCACGCCAAGGCTCACCAGCCGTGCGCCGAACTCGCCCCAATTCGACATCACCCACACCCGTACTGATTGCGGCAGTCCCGCCCCCAACTGCAATAGCACCACCATCGTCACCAACCCGCCGAGCGAAGGAATCCAGTCCCATCTCAGTGCGTGCAGAGCCGCGTCTTTGAACGCTTGCAGCTTGTTTACACCCCAGGCATCCAGAAGCTCCAGTGCGATCGCCCCGACCAGGAACGGTGCCACCATCACCATGATCGTCTGGTGATTGCTGATGCCAAGGGCAAACACCAAAATCGTCACGTACAAAAAACCGTGCCGCTGTGGACGCATCATCCACGCGAAGAACGTGCACGCCGTCATAATGAACATGAACACGTTAAGCACCCGCATCTCCGGCACGCACGCCCAAAGCCACACGCCACGATTGAACCCAAACGTCAACGAAACCGCCGCACCGACCGTTAGTGCGATCCAGTGTTTCAGGGCATCGCCGATCTCGTCCGCCCACGTCAACGACCGGAACAGCACCATGATGCTGCGCGACATCAACAGACACAGCACCCCTACCACCAGAGCACCTGTCAACACCGACATCAGGCAGATCTGCCACGCCGGATTGCCGAACGGAATCAAGTGCCGCCACACCCAGCCCATCAACGCCCACAGCGGATACCCCGGTGGGTGCGGCACACCGAGATTGTACGCGCCCGTCACCAGTTCACCCGAGTCCTGCAACGTCACCTCCGGCGACATATCGTACAGGAACCGTGCACCTACTATCAAAAACGCCGCCCCTGCCACCGCCCAGTCACGCCATTTGAACAAGTGCGGTAGATGCGCCGATGGATCCGTAGCATTGACTGGCTGTTCCATCTGCGCCGGTTTTTGTTCCGATTTTGCAATGGACGGTTGGGACTGGGGTTGTGGACGATTCTGTTTTGCCATGACTTAAAATCCTTAATGACGGAAATGACGAATCCCGGTAAATACCATCGCCAGGTTGTGTTCGTTGGCTGCGGCAATCACCTCGGCATCGCGCACGCTGCCGCCGGGCTGGATCACCGCCGTCGCGCACGCTTCGGCTGCGGCGATCACGCCGTCGGGGAACGGAAAAAAAGCGTCGCTGGCAACGACGCTGCCCTTCAGAGACAGCCCCGCCTCCTTCGCTTTCCAGACGGCAATCTTGGAGGAATCCACGCGACTCATTTGACCCGCACCGACGCCGAGCGTTCGACAAACTTTGTCGTCCGCGCCCGCGAACACAATCGCGTTGGACTTCACGTGTTTGACGACGCGCCAGCCGAACAACAGCGCGTGCCGTTCCGCCTGTGTCGGCTCGCGTTTGGTGACAACCTTGATCTCGTCGGCCGACACCAGCCGCGTGTCGCGGTCCTGCACGAGCATGCCGCCGATGACCGAGCGGACAGCCAGTCCCGCCGCGGGCAATGCGAGTTGACGGATCAGCCGCAGGTTCTTCTTCTTCTGCAAAATCGCCAGTGCGTCCGGCAGGAATTCCGGCGCAACGATCACTTCGCTGAAAATTTCAGCAATCGCCTCGGCAATCGCAGCATCGATCGGACGGTTCACCGCGATGATGCCACCGAACGGCGCCTGTTTGTCGGTCTCGTATGCCAAACCCCATGCCTGCCGCAACGACGGTGCGCTGCCGACGCCGCAGGGATTCGTGTGCTTGAGGATCGCGACCGTCGGCTCCGAGAACTCCGCCGCCAGTTCCGCCGCCGCGGTCAGGTCGAGGATGTTGTTGTAGGAAAGTTCCTTGCCGTGGAGCTGCTGGAAATATTTTCCGAAGTCGCCGTAAAGCGCGGCTTTCTGGTGCGGGTTCTCGCCGTAACGCAACGCCTGCACCTTCGGCAGCGAGAGCGTCAGCGTGTCCGGCAATCCGCCGGTTCTGCCGAGGAACGCCGCGATGGCGCCGTCGTACCGGCTCGTCGTCGCGAACACTTTCAACGCGAGCTTCGAGCGCAGTTCGGGCGTCGTGTCGCCGTTATTCGCGCGCATCTCCGCGAGGACGGCGGCGTAGTCAGCCGCGTCCACGACGACGGTGACGCTGGCGTGGTTCTTCGCCGCGCTGCGCAGCATCGAGGGACCGCCGATGTCGATGTTCTCGATGGCCTCGTGCAGTTTCACGTCCGGCTTGGCGACGGTCTTCTCGAACGGGTAGAGGTTCACGACGACAAGGTCAATCGGCTTGATACCGTGCTTGGCGGCGGCAGCCTCGTGCTCGGCGTTGCCGCGGATGCAGAGCAGCCCGCCGTGGACCTTCGGGTGAAGCGTCTTCACCCGGCCGTCCATCATTTCCGGGAACCCGGTGAACTCGCTGATCTCGATGACCGGCACGCCGGCGTCCTTGAGCGCGCGAGCAGTACCGCCCGTGGAAATGATCTCAACACCGAACCCGGCCAGTTCGCGGACGAACTCGACGAGGCCGGTTTTGTCGGACACACTGACTAAAGCGCGTTGGATTCTGCCCATAGTGCCGCGCACACTAGCGGAATCCGCCCTGCGTATCAATCACTTTGCGCAGATGTAAAATGAGCCACGGAACACGGCGGTGTCGCCGATTTTGGACGTCAGCGTGACACGCTTGGGCCGTTTCGCCAGCTTCCGGAACAAATCCGGAACAGAACACTCGGCCACGAAATCCGCACGGATCGGCTTGAGGAACTTCACCTCGGACCGGTACACCATCACGTCGGCCTTCGTCCCCTGCTCTTTCAACAGCGCCGTCACCAGGCACCACGGCGCCAGCACCAGCGCGCTATAGATCGTCCCGGCGAAGGCAGTTCCTTTGTCGTTGCGGTTCGGCGCGAGCGGGACGTGAACCCGAACGGTGTGGGGCGGCAGGTACTCGATGCGGAACCGCATCGCCTTGGTCAGCGGGATCTGGCGGGTCAGGTTCACTCGAACTTCAACTCCGGGGATTCGACGCGGGTCATCTTCCAGCCGTTGTCGATCTTGCGGAAGAACAGGCGGACCCGTTCGGCGTTTAATTCAGTCTCACCGCCGCCGGTGCGTTTGGTGAGGACTTTGGCGACGAGCGTGGCCTGCGCCTTCTGTCGGTCGTCGGTAATCTGGATGGCCATGTCGCTGATGTGGATGAACAGGGCCTCGTATTGCGAGCGCGTGGCCCGGATCATGCCGAGCAAGGTGGACTTGTCCAGTCCACGGTCGTCGCCGTAGTCACCCGCAACGCAGTCGGCGAGCACGAGCGTCTTGTTCTTTTCGACGGCGTTCACCATCGTGGCGACGAGCTGTTTGATGCGGGTCTCGTCGGTCACGAAGATCCGTTGCCAGCCGTACCACGCCAGCCACGCCACCAGCCCGACTGCCGCTGCTCGCAAAAGCCATTTCATTTCATCACCTTTGCCATTTCCAGAAGGAACAATCGCCGTAGCGCGTCATAGCCCTGCTCGTTGGGATCCTCGACGTTGCCAAAATACCAGCATTGCGAGACGGAGGCCATGATGCCGTGACCACGAAACGCTGCGTAAGCATCCACAAGATGGACGTTCGGCCGTTTCGTGTTAACGCGGGCGATGATGTCGTTGTATGCGGTAAGAATCTTCACGCCGTCTTGCCAGTCCGGCAACGACACAGCCGAGGTACGGATACGTCCCGTGCCGTCACTGGGGTCGTAGATGTTCGCAAGGAAGATGTGACATCCGCCGGGAAAACGCTGCGTAACGCCATCCAGAATTGCGTCCAGCCGCTTCTCGAAGTTCGCAATCCATGGCTGCGCCTGCTCCCAGCTCGCGCCGAACATCGCGCCCTCGTGCGGCGCGTTACGTCCGTAGTCGTGGATGAGATCGTTGCCGCCGGTGGTGATCACCACAAGGCCAAGAGTGTTGGTCGGCTGCACCTCCAGATGCGGGAGTTGCTTCTCCAGCAAATGCAGGCTTGTGCTGCCTGAGACCGCCAGATTCCGCGTGACCAAGTTTGGCAACACCTTCGAGAGGCAAGTACCACGCATGTCGGCAGACTCATCGTCCGGATTCCTCGCCAGACGATCAAAATACGAATATCCGCGTCGTGCTCCAAAACCAGCCGTCACGCTGTCGCCTAACCCGACGAAAAGCACCGGCTGCGTTGTCCACGTCTGCGTGAATGCGTCGTGCGAAACAGGCGATTTGTCAGGCGAATGGCTGCACGCTGCTGCCAGCGCCACAACCAATAGCCAGACCGTGTGCCGCCATTTCATGATTTCCATCTTCCATGCCAGATCAGGCGGCCAATGACAAGCCGCGTGGCGACAAAGCCGCGCCACGTCTCCATGCCGCCCTCGGCGCGGTTGTCGCCCATCGCGAACACGCGGCCCGGAGGGACGTTGGTGACGGTGAATTCCCAGTCGGAGTTGGCAGTCGTGTACGGCTCGGGCATCGGCGCGCCGTTCAGTTGCACCGCGCCGCAATGCACCGCCACCCTCTCGCCGGGCAGGGCAATGACGCGCTTGATGAAATACACCGGCGGATCGTCGGCGGTGCGGAACATCACGATGTCGCCACGACGGGGCTGGTATTGATAGACGCGCTGCATCAGGCAGAGGTCCCACGAGCGCAACGTCGGCGACATGCTTTCGCCGACAACCACGAACGGCTTGACCACAAAGCGAGTCAGCAAAAACATCGCCGCCGCCACTGCCAGCATCGCGAGGAGGATTTTCGTACGCCGTTTCATGCCGGCGGCATCCTACCGCACTGCGCTTGACATCGCAACGGCTAGCGGCTACTCATGACGCCATGAAACAACTCCTCTTCTCCCTCGTTGTCGTGCTGGTCGCCACCGTCACGGTGCGCGCCGCCGACCTGACCGCCGACCAGATCACGAAGGGCCAAAATATCTTCACGACCGGCTGCCTGAAATGCCATCCGCGCCACGGCGGCACGATCGCCCCGAAGGCGTACACCGACGCGAAATGGGGCAAGTGGCTCGACAAGATGATGCCGATGTCCAAGCTCCAAGGCGACGACAGGGCGTTGTTGACCGAGTACCTCGCCGCCGTCCGCCTCGGTAAAGCCGAACTGCCGAAGGCCAGCGCCACCGCCGGCAAGGGCGGGAAACACAACGAAAAATAGCTCGCCCCGCGTTCAGCGGATGTGCAACGTCTCGCCGCCGTAATTCAAACCGAGCGGAACAATCTCGACGGCTTTACGGCCGCCATCTTTCCGGATCGAACCGGCGAGCCACGCATCGAAACCGTTTTGCTTCGCCACCGCGACGCAACGCGACGCGTCGCCAGGCGCGACGTACACGGCAAAACCGACGCCCATATTAAATGTGCCGTACATTTCGCGCATGTCGAGTTGCGCGGCTTGACGAATCATGTCGAAAACCGGTTGCGGTTCCGGGACGCTTTCGATCCGGAACAAAGCCGGAACATCGAGCCGCATCAATTTCCGCCAGCCGTGACCGGTCATGTGAACAGCGTATTTTAATTTCACTCCGGCTTGCTGACATGCGGCGACAAAGCCGACGTAAATTACCGACGGATCGAGCAGCGCCTCGCCGTAACTGCGACCGTCCACCAATTTCGTCAGATAACCTTGCGGTAAACGTTCGGCCAGCGCGCGGCAAAGTGTGAGGCCGTTGGTTTGCACGCCGCTGCTGGCGAGAAAAATTATCGCGTCGCCGTCGGTAATATCACCAGCGATGCGATTTGATTTCGGCGCGATGCGACCGAGCGCGGAGCCGCCGAGGACAACCGTACCGGGCGTGATCATGCCTTTGAGCGTCTGCGTTTCGCCGCCGCTCCAGACCGCGCCGGATTGACGGCAGCCTTCGGCGAATCCGTCGGCAAGATCGGCGGCGCGGCGTTCGTCGGCGAAATAATTGTTGTCGCCGACACCGGCGTACATCGCGATGCTCAGCGGCAACGCGCCGACGGCGCAAAGGTCGTTAGCGATGGTAGCGACATCATCAATCGCGGTGTTCCGGTAAAAACTTTTCCCGGTGAGTTGGTACATCGCGTCGGCGACGAGAATTTTTGTGCCGAGCGCTTCCTCGACGTGCGCGAGATATTCCGTCGGCGTCTCGATAAGATATGCGCTCTCGCCGCGGATGCCGCGCGGTTCGGTCGTGCCGTGCCGGGCAAGATTGCCGACGGTAGTGGCGGCAGCGCGCTGGCAGGCGCGTTTGAACGTGTCGAGAATATCGTAGTCAACTCCGGCAGCTTTGTAGTCGAGCGTGGACATGGCACACAGTGTGGCGAAATCCAGGATGAAAAGCAAGGCATGGTGTGGTGGTGTAGCGGCGCTTCTGTGAAGCGCCGATGGGTGTGGTTGTTGTTTTCCCTCATCCCCTGCGCTTCACAGAAGCGCAGCTACAACGGCTGTTACATTATGCACGGTCAATCTCCACGATTTCTCCTTGATATGGCCATTCCTCAGCCCGCATCACCAATCCGGCTCGAACCGGATTTTTGCGTACATACTCCCATTTCTGATTATAGCTTTCATCGTTTCGCAAAAGATGATCGAAGAAACCGCGCTGCCATCGGTTCGGTTCTGGAATCAGTTTTCGTTTGAGCATCCGCACCCACTGTGACAAGTCGAACTCCGTCGGACCACAGACGAACAGGTGAAGATGGTCGGGCATCAACACATATCGTCCGACGGCGATGTTGCGTTCCCGATGTCCACGTTCAGCAAACTCACGCAGTGCGGTGTGGACAATGTCGTTGGCAAGCAAAGGAAGACGATTGATTGTGTAAATGGTGATGAAAAACACCGGTGCATCATGTTGATGAAAAATTGCCGCAAGTCGAGGTGGCCTGCCCGTTCCGTGTGTCATGTTTGAATTGTAGAATTACAGTGATGTTTATATGCCAAGTGCGAATTTCCGCACGACTGCGCTTCACAGAAGCGCAGCTACAACGATAAGCTTACCACAAGAAATTTAGAGCAGTGGTCGTTGTTTATCTTCGCGGACGAGGTCGGAGACGGTGGAGCGAACGCGATGTTGTTCCATGCCGAATTTGTTCATCTCGTCGTCGAGCGGTGACGGATAGCGGCCGCTGTAGCAGGCGCCGCAAAAATCGTTGGCAGGAAAACCGGTCGCGGCGACCATACCGTCGTAGGAAAGATAGCCGAGCGAGTCGGCGCCGAGGAAATCGCGGATCTGGTCGAGCGAATTATTGGCGGCCATGAGTTCTTTGCGGGTCGGAAAATCAATGCCGTACGGACACGGCCACATGTGCGGCGGACAACTGACGCGCATGTGAACTTCTTTCGCACCGGCTT
>Ga0114951_10005322_pt1 | contig 11940 bp, 13 predicted proteins | sample AM7aDNAmetaG_FD_88677 | JGI IMG/M metagenome (GOLD analysis project Ga0114951, IMG submission 88677) | Freshwater microbial communities from Finland to study Microbial Dark Matter (Phase II) - AM7a DNA metaG | ecosystem: Environmental > Aquatic > Freshwater > Lake | place: Finland: Lake Alinen... | reverse complement strand
GACTTTAAATTCAAATGCTTTATATGAACTTGGCGTGAGGCACGCTCTCAGACCAAATACAACAATTGTTATTTCTGAAGACCAAACTAAATATCCTTTTGACTTAAAACATACTGTAATCTCAAAATACGAACATTTGGGCAAGGACATTGGAGTTACAGAGGCAATTAGGTTTAAAAAAGAACTAAAACTTTTGGTTCAAACGGTTTTGAAAAGCAAAAAGAACGACAGCCCTGTTTATACCTATTTGCCAAAATTGAAACCACCAGCTTTTTCTCACCAAGAAATGAAATTAATTTCCGAGAAACCAAAAAATCAAGTAACCCTATCAGAATTAATTAACGATGCTGAAAATGCAAAAAACAATAATGAATTTGGAGTTGCAATATTACTTTACAAAGCTTGCCTAACATTTGAGCCACAAAATATTTTTCTAAGACAAAGACTTGCGTTGGTAACATACAAAAATGGCAAGCCAAATTTGAAAAAATCACTATTAGATGCAAAAAATATTTTACAAGAACTAAATCCAGAAGAGACTACAGACATAGAAACCTTAGGGCTTTCAGGAGCAATTAACAAACGACTATTTGAAGAAACAAGCGAATTTAAATATTTAGATAAATCAATAAAGTTTTATTCAAGAGGCTACCATATTTCTCAAGACTATTATAACGGCATTAATTATGCATACCTTCTTACCTTGAAGGCGACCCTGGAGAAAGATAAGTATGAAGCAATTTCATTCTTTATGCAAAGCCAAAGAGTAAGAGAGGAAATTGTAAAAATTTGCAAAGACCTTATTATACAAAAAACATTCAAAGAACGTGGCGATCAAGAATGGGTTTATCAGTCATTGGCTCAAGCCTATTTAGGACTTGGCAATCAAACTGAACTCAAAAGAATTCTTGTCAAAATAAATAAGCTTTCAAAAGGACAATTTGACATTGACACTTTTAAAGAGTATAACAAAAAATTAGTTGATAATATTGAGCTCATACGAACGAAAACCAACTATCGGTAACTTATTCTTTTGCACAAAATAACAATCTTATTGATATTTTGGAAGCTATGAATATTACAACAACCAAAAGATGTTTCAATAACCTGATAGACAATATGAATGGTATGTTTAAAAACTTGTAAAACCACTGAATAAGGATTTTTACAGGTCTACCATTAACCCAAACAGAACTCCCAAAAGCATGCACAACCACATAAAAACCTATTCAAATAAGTTAACTCATGCCTTTAGCCTTGAGGCCATGAATCAAATTCCGATACTTGTCGAAGCGCTTCATGAAGCCTGGCAGTCACAACGTACCATTTATCTCTGTGGTAACGGAGGCAGCGCAGGAAATGCGATTCACCTGGCCAACGATCTCCTTTATGGCGCCGGTATCAAAAATGGAATTGGGCTTAAGGTAGAAGCGTTGAGCGCAAACACTGCAGTTCTTACATGTCTTGCAAATGACATGGGGTATGATCAAATTTTCGCGGAACAACTTCGGGTGAAAGCAAATCCTGGTGATTTACTCATTGCGTTATCTGGCAGTGGAAACTCACCCAATATCATAAAGGCCTTGGAGATGGGGAACTCAAAGGGCATGATAACTTTTGCAATTCTTGGATTTAGTGGGGGTAAATGCAAAGACATTGCACAATACCCAATGCATTTTGAAATTCACGATATGCAGGTATCCGAAGATTTGCAAATGATCGTAGGCCATATTTGTATGCAGATGTTAAACGACAATCCGATAAAAAATAAATGAATATGAGGCACCGGTTTCTTGTCATTGGCAGCAACTCTTTTTCAGGAGCGCAGTTCGTAAAGTTTTTATTGAATTCAAATCATGAGGTTGTTGGGGTTAGTCGTTCTGGTGAACCTAATGGTGTATTATTGCCATACTCTTGGTTGACAGATAAACAAAATTTCAAATTCTTTCAAATTGATATCAATCACCAACTTGACGAACTCATTGACCTGTGTAAGGAGTTTCAACCTGAATTCGTGGTTAATTTTGCCGCCCAGGGAATGGTCGCCCAAAGCTGGGTCACTCCTCAAGACTGGTACCAGACCAACGTGGTCGGACAAGTTAAACTGCATGATCAACTGCGAAAGTTATCATTTCTAAAAAAATATGTGCACATAAGTACCCCGGAAGCTTATGGAAGTACAGATGGGTGGGTATCGGAAAACTTCAATTTTGCCCCCAGCACTCCTTATGCGGTATCCCGTGCATCATGCGATTTACATTTGATGAGTTTTTTTAAGGCATATAATTTCCCGGTGGTTTTTACCCGGGCAGCAAATGTTTATGGTCCAGGACAGCAGTTGTATCGGATCATTCCAAAGGCTATGCTGTATGCTCGTCTTGGAAAAAAAATGCAACTTCATGGAGGTGGTCATTCCATTCGCTCATTTATTCACATGGATGATGTTTCTGATGCCACATATAAAATTGCTACCGAAGGAATTGCCGGCAGCACTTATCATATTTCAACCCGGGATACGATATCCATTCGTGATCTTGTAGAAAAAATTTGTGTTCTGACAAAGGTTAATTTCCATGACTTGATGCAGGTTTCAGAGGAACGGTTAGGAAAGGATCAGGCCTATTTATTAGACAGCTCAAAAATTCGGCAAGAATTGGAATGGACTGATAAAATTAAATTAGAAGAGGGTCTGCAAGAAACACTCGATTGGGTTGATAAAAATCTTGAAGTGCTCCAAACGCTTCCAGCTGATTATATTCATAAAGCATAAAACGATTGAAATGCACCCAAGTTCAATAGAAGCTATAAAACAGATTAAAGAATTATCAAAATCCCAAAATCGGATCGTTTTTGTGTCAGGTAACTTTAATATCGTTCACCCTGGCCATTTGCGATTACTGCGTTATGCCGAAGAGTGCGGAGATTTTTTGGTTGTTGGCGTTTATCCTAAAGAGACACCAGGAGCAATCCTTCCCGAAGAACTCAGATTAGATGGGGTAAAATCGATAAGTATTGTTGATTTTGCATTTCTTTTACATGATTCACCCGAAGATATTATCCTTGCATTGAAACCGACCATTGTTGTTAAAGGGAAAGAACACGAATATCAAATAAACCCTGAACAGAATGCTGTAAATAGCTATAATGGAAAACTGTTATTTAGTTCTGGAGATATAACATTTTCTTCGCTTGATCTTCTTCAAAAAGAATTTCAGGATTACAACCCTTCCACCATCATCAAAGCTCCTGATTTTATAAAAAGACATGATTTTTCATTGACTGGTTTGAGAGAGGTTCTTGTCAAAATGAAATATCTGAAGGTAATTGTTGTTGGCGATTTAATCATTGATGAATATATAACTTGTGACCCGTTAGGTATGTCACAAGAGGATCCAACGATTGTTGTTACTCCTGTAGCCACTGAAAAATTTGTCGGGGGAAGCGCCATTGTTGCTGCTCATGCAGCCGGACTTGGCGCCAATGTTCATTACTTTTCAGTGACGGGCATAGATGCAAATGCAGATTATGTCACGAAGAGATTGAATGATTATAATGTAAATACGCATCTTTTTGTCGATGAAAATCGCCCTACCTCACTTAAACAACGCTTCAGGGCTAATGGGAAAACCCTACTCAGGGTAAGCCATTTGCGTCAGAATGACATTGATAAAAGTATTGCAGAGAAAATATTGCAATCTATCATTGAAATAATTGAAGGTACACATTTGTTGATTTTTTCGGATTTCAATTATGGTTGCTTGCCACAATTCTTTGTAGAGGAAATTAAAGAGATCTGCATAAGGCAAAACATCATGATGGTAGCAGACAGTCAATCCTCATCTCAAACCGGTGATGTATCTCGTTTTAAGTATGCCTCGCTTCTTACACCGACTGAACGTGAAGCCAGGATTGCTGTCAGAGATTTCAACTCAGGCCTTGTTGTACTTGCTGAATCGTTGTGCCGTGTATCACATTCGAAAAATCTTATCATAACACTTGGAAGCGAAGGGATTCTTGTTTATGCGGGACAATCTAAAGAAGAATTTATTACTGACCGTTTACCGGCATTAAATACTGCTCCCAGGGATGTCTCCGGTGCGGGCGATTCACTTATCGTGTGTTGCTCCCTTGCAATGGCTGCAGGTGCCGACATTTGGCAAAGTGCCTACCTGGGCTCCCTTGGCGCCGCATGTCAGGTGGGCCGAATTGGAAATATCCCGCTTACGCCAAAGGATATTGAATTTGAATTAATAAACGGCAAATAGAACTTTAGAATAAACTGCGAAAAATGCACGCATTGCTATTATCAGCCGGTTTTGGGACAAGGTTACGACCTTTAACGGATAATATTCCAAAATGTTTGGTTGAAATCAATGGCGTTCCGCTTTTGGAGTATTGGCTGAAAATGCTTACTGATGCAGGTATTCATCAAATTTTGGTGAATCTTCATTATAAGGCAGAAAAAGTAACTGATTTTATCAAAAATAGTAAATACCAGCCATTTGTTAAACTGGTTTATGAAGACAAACTGCTTGGAACAGGGGGAACCCTTTTAAAAAACATTGATTTCTTTAATGGAGAAGCAATCATGCTTATTCATGCTGATAATCTTTCTCTTTTTAACATGGCTGATTTCATCCGAAGGCATAATGAAAGGCCATCAGATACAGAGATTACCATGATGACATTTACGACGACGACCCCTAAAAGTTGCGGTATCGTGCAACTAGATGAACAAGGCATAGTAAAAGCATTTTTTGAAAAATCGCAAAATCCTCCGGGTAACTTAGCCAGTGCCGCACTTTTTATCATGGAACCGACCGTTTTGGATTTTCTCAGGCAGTTTAATAAAGAAGAATTTGATTTCAGCGCCGAAGTGATACCTCATTATGTTAATAGAATATTTACATATCATAATGAAACGTATCATAGGGATATTGGTACTATGGAAAGTCTTGAAATAGCAAAAAAGAAATTCCCCATAGTTTTTGAAGAGTATCAAAAAAAAAAATCAGCAAGGATAAATCAAAAAACCTTATAAAGTATGAATATATTAATTACAGGTGGATGCGGCTATGTTGGAACAAATCTTACAAACAGCCTGCTTGATCAAGGATACGATATCACTATCGTTGATACACTTTGGTTTGGCAATTATTTGAAACCGCACAAGAATTTGAAGATTATTCAAACGGATATTCGAAATATTGAGAATATTCCAATGAAAGGGGTGGATGTAATCATCCACCTTGCTAACATCGCGAATGATCCGAGTGGTGATCTGAATCCAAAACTTACATGGGAAGTCAACGTTCTGGCAAGCAGATTGCTGATTGAAAAAGCCATTGAAAATGGTGTTAAACAGTTTATCTATGCTTCTTCGGGCAGTGTATATGGGGTAAAACAGGAGGAAAATGTAACCGAAGAACTTAGCCTCGTTCCAATCTCTGATTACAATAAAACAAAAATGATCAGTGAAAGGGTATTGCTGAGTTATAAAGAGGAGATTTGTGTTCAAATTATTCGGCCTGCCACTGTTTGTGGGTATTCTCCCAGGATGAGGTTGGATTTATCAGTCAACATTCTGACCATGCAGGCACTGACCAAAAAACGGATCACTGTTTTTGGAGGATCACAAACCCGCCCAAATATTCACATCAAAGATATGGTTCGGGTTTATGAACATTTTCTTACTTTAGGGACTAAGACACAGGGAATCTTTAATGCCGGTTTTGAAAATATATCGATTCTGGATATTGCGAAAAGAGTTACAAATCATATCCCTGCCGAATTAATCGTAACAGAATCAAATGACCCGCGTTCGTACCGGCAGAACTCTGACAAATTACGCGCTACGGGATTTAAACCGGAATATAATGTTGAGAATGCAATCAAGGATATCATAGAAAAGTACAACACCAATGAATTAGAAGATGAGGATGCTTATTACAACATAAAAACAATGACCAGAATACAAAACCTTTTATAAAAACACATGATGAACTCATCCATCTCTGAATTAGAGCTGATTGCAAGAAAAATAAGAGGCGAACTTGTAAAAATATCCAATAAAACCCATACCGCACATCTCGGATCAGCACTTTCATGCGTCGATATTTTAGTTGCACTGTATTGGGGAACATTGAAGACCGATTCAAAAGATCCATTAAACATTGACCGTGACAGGTTTCTTTTAAGCAAGGGTCATGCTGCTACAACGTTATATGTTACCTTAAATATGCGTGGTTTTATCCCTAATGAAACATATGAAAGTTTTGGACAGCCCGGCTGTTTGTTAGCTGAACATCCTATTTACAAGCCTTCGATTGGTATTGAATCAACCAGTGGTTCTTTAGGTCATAGTTTATCATTAGGATTGGGAATGGCACTTGCATCTAAAATTAATAAATTATCCTACCGGGTTTTTGTATTGATGAGCGATGGTGAATGTAACGAAGGGTCTGTTTGGGAAGCGGCCATGCTTGCCCCTGCTCACAAACTTGAGAATCTTGTAGCAATAGTCGATTTCAATCGATGGCAGGCTACCGGACGCAGCGAAGAAATAACCTCCCTTTCTTCTCTCAAAGAGAAATTTCAGGCTTTCGGGTGGAGTAGTTATGAAGTTAACGGACATGATATAAAAGCCATGAACGAACTTTTTTCAGCGATTCCGGATGGATCTCACAAACCGGTAGCAATAATTGCAAATACGATAAAGGGGAAAGGTGTTTCATTCATGGAGGATGATAACAATTGGCACTATCGCATTCCAAATAATGACCATGTAACAGCAGCATTAAAAGAATTACATTTGTTATGAGAGAGGCGTTTTCAAAGGAAATTGAAAAACTGGCAGGAGCGGATAACCGGATTATTGTTCTTTCAGGTGATATCGGCAATAAAATGTTTGATACATTTAAAAGTAATTATCCCGACAGGTTTTATAACTGTGGTATATCCGAAGCCAATATGACAAGCATGGCAGCCGGATTGGCCATGTGCGGTTTTAAACCTGTCACCTACACGATAACTGCCTTTAACACATTGCGATGCCTGGAACAGATCAGATTGGATGTTTGCTTTCAGAACATGCCCGTTATTATTGTCGGAGTTGGTGGCGGACTTTCATATGCTTCGTTGAATGCTACGCACCAGGCATTGGAAGATATTGCATGCTTGCGGGTTCTCCCGAATATGACAGTAATATGCCCCGGCGATGCCTGGGAAGTTAGAGGGGCTATAAATGCAGCTCTTAATCTCAACGGACCTGTTTATATCAGGTTAGCCAAGAAGAATGAGCCCTTAGTTCATGATAAGATGCCGGATTTCGAAATTGGGAAAGGAATAATCGTTAAATCAGGAACAGACATTTGCTTCCTCAATACCGGGAATACACTTCCAATAGCCATGAAAGCCGCCGCGAAATTATCTGATTCTGGTATTTCTGTCCAGGTAGTCAGCATGCATACTGTTAAACCATTGGATCAGGAGCTTCTAAAGGATGTCTTCTCGAAATTTCAACATGTAATAACCATTGAAGAACATTCAATGTCAGGTGGGTTTGGAGGCAGTGTTGCTGAATGGTTGTCAGATCAACCGCAGCAAAAAGCCCGGTTAATAAGAATAGGGACACCGGACAAATTTATGTACGAAGGTGGGGATCAGGAATATGCACGCCAGTTTTTTGGGATAACTCAGGATCAAATTGTAGCCAGGATTCATAACCTGATGAAATCAACGTAAAGGATCAAAATTAGCAAATGAAAATTATTGGACTGGATTTTGACAATACAATTGTTTGCTATGATGGAGTATTCCAAAAAGTCGCAATTGAAAATAATTTGGTTACGGCAGAATTTGCGACCTCAAAAAATCAGATCAGGGATTATTTAAGGAAAATGAATCAGGAAGACAGATGGACTGAATTGCAGGGTTACATTTATGGGATGTGCATGATGGATGCAAAACCCTATCCCGGGGTATCTGATTTTTTCCAACACTCAAAAAAATCGGTGAATGAGGTTTATATAATCAGCCATCGAACCCTTTATCCTTTTTTAGGACCAAAATACGATTTACATCAAGCAGCAAAAGACTGGATTGCTCAGCAAAGATTTCAAAACTCACATGAGGTGATGTTGCGATCTGAAAGCATTTTCTTTGAATTGACAAAGACCGAAAAAACACAGCGTATCATTGACCTCAAATGTACCCATTACGTGGATGATTTACCAGAGATTCTTGAAATGTTGCCAGGCAATGTAATCAAAATTTTATTTTCTCCGGATAACAAACCCCAGATACCCAATGATTGGAAAATGATACAATCATGGTTTGAACTAACTTCTTTAGTAAAGAATTCATGATTGAACCTCAGTCTGAAAACCTGAATTTATTTTGTGAGCTTAATGGAATAGAAACTCCTCTGAATAAAGAACGCATCAAGGCTGGCAGAAATAGTGAAGTTTGGAGATTGTTCAATAATAAAGGCCAGGGGATTCTGAAAAACTATTATGTTAAACCAGGAGATCCGAGAGATCGTTTGGGTACAGAGTTTGGGTTCCTCTCTTTTCTATTTGATCAGGGGGTGCTTAATGTACCACGTCCGATTGGGAAGGATGCTCATTTTAATAGAGCGCTCTATTCATACTTACCAGGTGACCGTCCGGGCAAAATAGAGGAATGGCATATAACGCAGGCAATTGATTTCATAAAAAGTATCAATCAACATCGTACAAACGATGCTGCTCAAACCCTTTTACCGGCCGCTGAGGCATGTTTTAGCATCAAAGATCACTTGGATTCCGCTCAAAGACGGATCCAGCGACTGCTTAAGATCGATCCAATAACCGAAATTGAAAGTGAAGTAAACAGTTTTGTCATTAATCGTTTAATTCCAACCTGGGAAAATATCAGATATCAGGTTGAACAAGACACCGGGTTAAAGAACCATGGAGAAGCCATTAACAAAAGCGATCGGATCCTTTCCCCATCTGACTTTGGTTTTCACAATACCTTACAGAATGGAGACGATCTTTATTTCCTTGACTTCGAATATGCCGGATGGGATGATCCTGCAAAATTAATATGTGATTTCACCTGCCAGCCTGAACTCCCTGTATGCAAAACACAGGCACTTCAATTCATGGAAGAGGTTGCAACCTGTTTTCCAAATCCGGAATCAACCAGATATCGTGTTCAAAAACTATTACCGGTTCATCGCTTAAAATGGTGCTGTATTCTCCTTAACGAGTTTAACGCTGAGGATAGGCAACGACGTTTGCATGCAGGATTGAGCGAAGAAGGTTTACTTGAGCAACAATTTTCCAAGACCGAACATTACTTTGACGAACATTTATTCCATTATGCATAATTTTCAATTGTACAAATAAATTCCAAGGAGGTTAAAAATAGGACTATCTAAATTCAGGAGATAGAAACGTAACCTTCAATTTTATTATTCTATATTGCAACTTGATAAGATGTCCGGATATCGTTAAAAAACTTATAATTCGTCTAATACCAATAAGAAATGGATGGTAAATGTTATAAAAAGAACTTTATAAAAAAAGTCATTGCAAAAATAGATTTTGCGACCCCAACAGCATTATTTACGCCTGAGTCTATAGCAAATGCCGTTGTCGAAATTAAAAAGAGATTTCCGATTTCTGAACAATCTACTGCCGCTCAACAACAAATTAAATTATCTAAAGAGGGTGTTGAAACAACAAAAACAGAATTTCCAGAATGGGTATTTCATGGAACCGATAGAACAAAGGCGTTGAAAGTTAATCAACTATTCATTGAGGTGTTATTGACAAAATATTTCGCGGAGGATGATTTTAATAATGATTTAATAATTCCGATTTCACACCTATTGGCCACAAATCCTAAAACTACAATTAATAGGACGGGAATAAGGTTTATAAATGTTTTTGATTTTCCTATAGGTTCTTTTGCTATATCGCAAGAATACTTTGCCAAGAGTATTACTGGCCATTACGCAGATATGACTGATATTGGCAAGTGTTGTAGGTCTTTTATGATTAATGAGTTTGTCGAGAATGACATAAAAATTAGAATCCAATCTGGCTTTATCAATCCTGATTATCCGGCGGTAATAAAAAGAAATCATTTTGTTCTTGACTTTGATGCATATTACGACTTTCCACACTTAATTAAGGATGTGGAAAACTATTTCAAGAGATTACACGATTTGATTGAATTGAAATTTGAATCCTTAATTACAGAAAAATTAAGAAACGAAGTCTTAAATGGAGAATGAAGAAATTATTATAGACGATGCTATGTACATGGAGCCATGTGAACCCGAGGATGTTATTGCAGAATCAAAAAATCTACTTGAAGGGATAGATGAACAATATACTGATAAGGTTATCCGAATTATCTTAAAAGGACAGCTTGATGGTAATTAAGTATCAAATAGAAGTTTTATCAGATGAACAGGTTCACCAGGGGGATATTTTTAAATCTGTTCAATACTATGATAATTTTGTAGAACAGGGTGGAAGGTTTGAATTATCCTTATTAAGATTTCCCTATTCAATTATTCTTACTCAAGAGTGCGATTTAAATAATAATCTAAAAGAACGCAAATCAATTGATGAGACTTTAGAGATAAGAAAACAAGATAAATACCTTATTTCATTACTTTGCGCCCCTCTTTACAATGCAGAACACTTATTTACTGGGAATCATTTAAGTTTTTTAAAAATCGAAGCAGCAAAGAAGAATAGTGAGCAAAGAAACTATTTGAAATCTAATCGAGAACCAAGGTATCACTATATTGAATTTGACAACATCATTGGAATGGTTCCTATGGTTATTGATTTCAAGCATTATTTCACTGTTTCGCTTCATTCTATAGAAAAAAATTTACAGCAAAGAGCATGTACAATAAAGCCTTTATACAGAGAATTAATAACGCAAAGGTTCTCCAATTTTTTATCAAGAATAGGTCTGCCAGAACCCCAGATTCAACAATAATCCAACTGCAATAATTAAAACAATAATACTTGTTTAAAATATCACTCTCTTTTTGGGCAGTAATATGATAATTTTGACAAAAAGGACATAATCAGAATTTTAGCATATCACTATAAAGTAACAAACGAATATCGTAATTTTCATTCATCCATTTGAAAAAAGCAACTAATTATGGCATACATTGATTTCTTGTCCGTTATCCACAAAAGCACGAAACGAGACTATTTAGCCAGGGTAAATGATCCCGATTTCCCTAAAGCAAAGGCAGCTTCACTTGCTAAAAAATGGGGTTTTGACTATTGGGATGGCGATCGCAAGATTTGTTATGGCGGCTATCGATATATGGAAGGGCGTTGGGAAAAGGTGGCACGCGCTATGGCAGACCATTACGGCATCAAACCCGGTGATAAAATTCTTGATGTCGGCTGCGGAAAAGGATTCTTATTGTACGACTTTACAAAGGTCGTTCCTGGAATTGAGATTACGGGTATTGATATCTCAGAATACGCTATTGAAAATGCAAAGGAGGAGATAAAAGATCATTTGGCAGTGGGTAATGCAAAATCGTTACCCTATCCCGATAACCATTTTGACCTGGTTTATTCCATCACCACCTTACATAATTTACATTGCTACGATCTTGATAAGGCACTCCGGGAAATTCAACGAGTAAGCAAAAAGCACAAATACATCTGTGTTGAATCATACAGAAATGAGGAGGAGAAGGCAAACCTTTTGTACTGGCAGGTTACTTGCGAGGCCTTCAATACGCCTGAAGAATGGGACTGGTGGTTCAAAAATACGGGTTACGTAGGTGATCATTCATTTATTTATTTCGAATAAGCTGATATAATTATGGAAATTTCTCCCAAAACAATGAAAGCCGCCATCCTGACGGAATTAAGAGCACCATTGGCTGTCGCCGAAATTGAG
>Ga0114951_10005320_pt1 | contig 11942 bp, 13 predicted proteins | sample AM7aDNAmetaG_FD_88677 | JGI IMG/M metagenome (GOLD analysis project Ga0114951, IMG submission 88677) | Freshwater microbial communities from Finland to study Microbial Dark Matter (Phase II) - AM7a DNA metaG | ecosystem: Environmental > Aquatic > Freshwater > Lake | place: Finland: Lake Alinen... | reverse complement strand
TTCAGGTCAAGCGAAGGCAATGTCCAAGGCCTTGGACATTAAGGGTAATTGTATTGACGACCTGATTAAGCTTCTTAAATGTTCTCATTGGGCTATTTTCGAATGTATTGAAATAGAAAAGCTTACAGAAGAAAGTTGTAGGATGCGAATCATTGGATGTTCAACTCAGATGGCAGCTAAAAAATGGGGGATGGAGCACTACGATTGTGCAGATGCAACCCTTGCGTGTCTCAAAGGTTTCTGCAATCACGTTAACAGCAACATGATAGTCCGAAAGATTTTTGCACCACCCGAAGTTAATCCAAAATGTACAACTGAAAACGTTTCATGTGAGTGGCTGATTTCGATACCAGGAGTAAAGGATTAGTTAAAGCTGCATATTTTGGAGTGTATCTTTTAAGATTTGAAGGGGTAATCTCACCTCAATTCCAAATTGAAAACACTTTACTTGCAGATGGTGACGAAGTATACGAATTATCGAATTATTAAATAGGAGGTATTTCTATGAAAGCCATTTCTATAAAAACCTTCCTTGTCCTGTTTCTACTTATTCTAATCAATCCATATTCACTTACAGCTGCCACGGAACAGCGCATCGCCCTTGTTATCGGCAACGGCGCTTACAGTTCCGGGCCCCTGAAGAATCCAGTTAATGATGCCACAGCTATGGCGGCGCAATTACAGAAACTCGGCTTTATCGTTATCCTGAAGAAGAATGCCAATCTGCGAGGGATGGAAGATGCCCTTTCTGATTTTGGTGATCGGCTGAAGCGAGGAGGTGTTGGACTGTTCTTCTATGCCGGTCATGGTCTTCAGGTCGGCGGCGCGAACTATCTTGTTCCCATTGGTGCAAGAATCAATCGGGAGGCGGATATAAAGTACGAGACTCTGGATGCGGGAAAGATTCTAGATGAGATGGCCATTGCCAATAACGGACTGAACATAGTTATCTTTGATGCCTGCCGTGACAATCCCTATTCCCGCAGCTTTCGCAATGCCAGCAGGGGGTTGGCCATTGTCAGTAACGCCCCCGCCGGCACATTCATCTCATATTCTACCAGTCCCGGCAATGTGGCCAGTGATGGAGATGGGAGCAACAGCCCTTATACGGAAGCTCTGCTGCGGTTCATGAAGGAACCGGGACTGACCATTGAACAGGTCTTCAAGAGTGCACGCACAAAGTTGGGCAAAGACACAGGGGGTAAACAGATTCCCTGGGAGCTTTCATCCTTGCAGGGGGAATTCTATTTTGTGCCGGGTAGCGGCAGGAAGGCAACTTATATAACTCCATCGAGTAAAATTGTCTTCAACAAGACTGAATCCGCAACGGATTCGCTTGATGATGAAACCAAAATACTCGAAGATGAAGATCGCAATCTAGAAAAAGAAAAGTTGCTGCTGGAAAAAAAGAAAGCCCTAGAGGAGAAACGGCAGAAGATAGAAGCGGAAAAGGCCACTTTGGAGGCAAAAAAGACCACAACCCTAGCCACGGCGAAACCGGCAGTTCCGGATATAATTGGTGTTTGGAAGTGGTCGGTCAGATCGCCGTTTGTGCCCGACCGCATCAATATGATAAAACCCGATGGTGCATGCAGTCTTGATGGAGATTCCGGCCAATGGAGCTATGATGCCGAGGGGCGTATTTTCTTTTATTGGAAACTATGGGGAAACTGGACACACAAGATGACCCTGTCCAAAGATGGACTTTTGTTGAAAGGAACGGATGATTGGGGAACCGAGGTAACGGGAAGGAAAATAAAGTAACATTAAACCTTAAATCGTACGAACAAATTCCTGTACACAAATCGCATGCACCAACGAAAAAGCATGAGTTCAATCCGAGAGCATTGATATTTTTTCCTTAACAATTATGATATGAATGCAATGTTCTGCGAGGTAAAATTTGGCTGAATATAAAGGAGTAGTAAAATGAGATGGGTATTCCTATCAATCGCGATATTAGCAGAGGTTATTGCAACATCTGCACTAAAATCATCTGAGGGGTTTTCAAAAATAATCCCTTCAATTACTGTAATTGCTGGTTACGGAATTGCTTTTTACTTTCTTTCGCTAACATTAGAAACTATCCCTGTAGGAATCGCATATGCAATATGGTCAGGAGTTGGAATTACGTTAATTTCAATCATAGGCTACTTCATATACAAACAATCCTTAGACCTATCAGCTATTATCGGTATTTTATTGATTATCGCAGGCGTAATTGTAATTAATCTATTTTCGAAAAGTGTTTCACACTAATGGGCGGTAGGAGTTATGAAAAAAACATCAAGCAACAGCGGTTGTAATTTCTCTTTTTATAAATTTAACAAATTTCTAATATCCTGTTGTCAAAGAACGGTAAATATATGGTAAATATTGTGTCATAAAAAACAATTGTGACACAGTCTCTTTGCGGGATAGTTCGACTAATGCTTCAATCTTCGCTTTGCTCGATTTTAGCAAGTCTCACTAAGCTTCTGAAAGTTGGGACTCACTACCACTAGCGCTTCGAACTTCACTTCGTTCGTTTTCAGCGAGTCTCATTAAAAGGGTGATTTACCGGTCATAATAACAAGTAAGCTTTCAAAAATTAATAGTTTATCTTTTGAAAGCAACTTGGTATTAATTATTTCCCCATCAGCTTGATAAAATCATGATGCTTCCTGATGCTGTCGAATCGCGATTCGGTTTTTGCTTTTTCTTTCAGCGTCGGTTTGGTAGAAATTTTATTATCAACCTGTATTGCTTTTTTCAAGTCTGCAATAGCCTTTTGAGAATTACCTTCAAGCGCACGAATGATGGCCCGGTGATAATATGCGTCTGCTGCCCAGTCGGAACTGCCCGCAATGACAGTATTAAGATCCTTGACAGCCAGCTCGCGCTTATCAAGGGCAAGGTAGGATATTCCTCTTGCGGAAAATGCGCCCGGATACGGAGCTTTTTTGATGGCAAGATTAAAGTCACTTATCGCCAGTTCATGCTTCCCCTGTCCAGCATAACTCTCTCCCCGGTCAACATAAGCTTCGGATTTTTCCGGTGATAGCTCTATGGCTTTGGTGAAATCCTGGCAGGCAAGATCATACCGACCAATTTTTGCATAATACTTTCCCCTTTGAGCATAGGCCTCTATTTTTTCTTTCTTCTCGGAAGTAAGCTCGATGATCTTTCCGTAATCTTGAATGACGAGATCATGCTTGCCAAGCTTATCATTAAGTTCCGCCCGAAAGAAATAATAGTATTTATTTCCCGGATCCAGTTCAATTGCCTTGCCGAAGTCCTGGATGGCAGCATCGATTTTTCCTGTCTTGTCAAGAAACTGCGCACGGGAATAATAAGCAGCTGCTTTTTCCGATTGAGCCGCGGCAAATTCGATGGCTTTGCTATAATCCTGAAGCGCAAGATCATTTTTGCCAAGTTCCGCATAAAACATCGACCGCAAAGAATACAGGCTTCCACTATCAGGCTCCACTTTAATCGCTTTACTATAATCTTGCAGCGCAAGCTCGGTTTTGCCTATCTTTTTATAAAGACCTGCCCGTTGATAATATGCTGTCGATACCCATACTTTTTCCAGACCCAGTTCCAATGCTTTGGTGAAATCCCGGATAGCGAGCGCAGGATTGCCTTCACCCGTAGTATAGAAAAGGGCCCTGCAGAAGTATGTATTGCCCATATTGGGATTCAGTTCGATGGCTTTGCTGTAATCCTTCACTGCAAGATCGTTTTTGTTCAGCATATTATAGGTATTCGCTCTGTGCAGATACCAATCTACGTTTCGGGGATCCAGGTCGATGGCTTTGCTGTAATCCTTCATTGCGAGATCGGAATAGCGGATATCATTTTTTTGAAAATACTGATCGACATAATAGCTTCCTCTCAGACTATAAGCTCTGGCTTTAGTCTTCATCCCCGAAGCCGATTCAATCGCTTTTTCATATTCCCGGATAGCAAAATCGGGATTGCCCATAGCCTGGTAAGATCTGGCACGCATGTTATACGCATCGATACTTTTCGGTTCTATCGCTATGACCTGCCGGTAATCCTGAATGGCAAGGGTTTTTTCGCCGAGGGATAAATAAGTAACCGCCCGCAGATAATATGCTTCGGCATTGTTCGGGTCGAGTTCAATGGCGCGGCTGTATGCCTTGACACTCTCATTCTTATCGCTTGCGGCATAGCCTTTTTCGATCCAATCAGTAGCCGATAACTCTTTTATCGATTTGTCGTAGGCTGCTTTATTTGCCTCCCGGTTTCCATCTTTTGCTGACGCCAGATCCTTCCGCAATCGTTCGATTTCCTTTAGTTGCTCATCGGATTTCCGCTTCATCGATTCCAACTCCTGCGTCTTTTGCCGGTCTTTACGCAGGTCGTTTATCGACTGAACCACTTTATCTGAATCTGCCGTTATTTTCGATTTGAGCCAATACATGCGCCCATCCCATTTTTCGTCAATGATTTCCGTCTGGACAATTCCGGCTGTCAGCGTTGTGATCTGGTCTTTTGTGAGTTGGAAGTTCTTTACCTCCGTCTCGCTTTCCAGATAAGTTCCCAACTCTTCCAGCAGAAGCCTTTTTACCTCCCGCAGGGCAATTACACGGCTGGAGTTGCGACTGTCGTCTTCGCTTGCCTGGTAGGTGTATTCCTTAATGAATGTCTTGGTCTCGGCAAAAGCTGAAACTGAACTTGTCGATAGTATGAAAATAATTCCCATACAGACCGATAAAAAATAAAATAAACTTTTAAATCTAAACATATTTGCTCCTTTCAGTTATCATTGTAGCGGCGCAGGTCGAACAACGCATTGGCACGTTGAAAATGTATTTCGTCGCGCTGATATTTCTCCAGCCGAATGCCTAGCTGATCTTCGTTTTCGTGAGATGTAATCTTCTTCCAGAATCATTTTGATGTCTTTCTTTTTTTCAAAAACCTTCATTGAATATTGCCCGGATGCTTTAAACGGGCCGGACAATTCCAATATGATCTCAGGAAGACCAAACGGGATAACCATCAAATTATCGCGCATGAAAGGCTTACCGAAACTGATAGAATAGAGCCAGTCCGCGGAATGCCCAAGGAAAATACAGGCTACTACATGCTTTTCAAAATCAATATAGGGTGCATATTTATCAAAGGCACGCTTCCAAAGTTCAGACCACTGTTCTTGAGTCTCTACCACTTTGATGAATTGCTCTTTTTGACTCGATATAGATCCCTTCCATGTCATGTCTTGAGGTGAAGCAGGCTGCAATGTTTCTGATCGGCCGAGAACCGGAAAAAACATAAACAGCAACAATAAAATAAATATTAAAAAATGGTGTTGCTTTCTTTTCATTTACCTTTCTCCATATTTTATCAATTTTTAAATCATCGCTCGTCTGCAGATGAGTATAGAAATAAGGCGCAGGCAAGTCAATAACAAAATATGCTCTGGATAGAAAACGAGCTTACTTAAAAAAACAGAAGTGCAATATTCTTTCAATTGTCTTAAATATTAATTTCTGTTTATCAAACATCCAATGATTTTGATAGGCATCCATCCTTTCGCATGGCAATATTCAGGCAAATAGATTGTTTGGTCATTTGATTATTTAAAACTGTGTAAAACTGAAGAATATAGTTGGCAATCATTAGTTTTCTCCAACCATCAATTTTACTGCTTTGTCGATTGGGACAGGGATTCCGTTGATTCAGTAATTTTTTTTTACGTATAGCTTCCTCCTTTTTTTTAATCTGATTTTATGCTAGATTACAAAAGGAAATTATTATAAATAATTTTTATTTTATCTGTATCAGACATATGCGTAATCAGGTATTGTCAAGCTTTCTCCAGATTCCCGCCTGCGCGGTAATGACAAAGATACCGGATTGATGTGGTTATACAGATCTCTAAAGAAAGTCGGTAGAAAGGGTTATTCCAATGAATCATGTCCATCATGTGCATCTGTTTGCCTCTGATATTGAAAAAAGTCTGGCATTTTATCGGGATGCCTTCGGCGGTAAAGTTGCTCTCGATGAAAGCATGGCGGGATCCAGAAATGTATTTATGCGAGTCGGTACGGGCCGCATTCACTTCTATGATCAGACGCCCTCATTTTCGGGCAGAGGAAGCATACATCACTTCGGGATGCAAACCGATGACATCAATGGTGTTGTAGAAAAGCTCAAAGCCATGAATGTGCCTTTCACCAAAGGCATCACGGATATTGGTGTATGGAAATATATCATGGTTCCCGCACCCGACAATGTGCTCATTGAACTCTTTCAGGTCGACAAGAACTCGATTCCCAAAGAACTGCGGGACTATTTCGATTAACGATAATAAGAAAATCATTTATCGAATGGAAGCTCGGCTTTCAGAAGTTCTAACTTGACATCTGATGCAATCCATATAACTATCATGATGGAAGTCATAAAATAATAATACCGGTATAAGGAGAAACCATGAGCGAATTAGTAAACATTTCAATAGAAAATCATGTGGCGGATGTCCGTTTCAACAGGCCTGAAAAATACAACGCTTTGAGCTTTGATATGATTGACGCCATGGCCAACGCTATCAACCGACTGGCCCAGGAACCAGGTGTTCGGGTTGTTGTCATCTCCGGCGAAGGCAAGAGCTTCTGCGCCGGGCTGGATGTCGAGAACTTCGCCGCCCTGCTATCCGGAGAAAGTAAGTTTCCCAATCTTACGGATCGATACCAAAATCGGCCATCCAACATCTATCAGCATATTGGATATGGATGGAAAGAGCTCCCCGTGCCGGTAATCGCGGCCATTCATGGAGTAGCGCTGGGCGGTGGTTTCCAGATTGCAATGGGGGCAGACATTCGATTCAGCACACCTGATGCCAAGTTCTCCCTCATGGAAATGAGATGGGGATTGATTCCGGATATGAGCGTTACTCAGACCATCCGCGATGTCGTATCGATTGACGTGGCCAAGGAACTGATCTTTACGGGTAAAGTTATTCAAGGCGAAGAGGCGGCCCGATTAAAACTGGTGACGCACGTCTGTGAAAAACCCTATGACGAAGCCATGGCCCTGGCCACAGAGATCGCATCCAAAAATCCCGATGCCATTCGCGCGGCGAAAAAACTGATCAATGAAGTGTGGCATGGAGATTCCGGCCACGGCCTGCTGATGGAATCCGAACTGATGATGACACTTATGGGGAGTCCAAACCAACTGGAGGCGGTTACCGCATCCTTTACCAAGCGTCCGCCCAAATTCAAAGACCCAGCCTGATCAAGCAATGTGCAATTGTTTATTTTGCAATAGGGTCAATTGGCTCTGTTTTTGTTGCAGATTACGAACGATATTGGTCAGAATATTTATTCGCCATAGATGTTTGTTAGTAGATGTGACCGTAAGCATAGCTTCCTTGTTATCAGTAAAACATCAACCTCAACAAAAATGCACGAGTTCAATCCGTAATAAACGCAATTCAAACCATATTTTTGTAGAAATACTAACTTGACATACAAATGCGGCCGCCCTATACTTTCTTCCAATGAAAGAAAGGTCTTATCAAACAGAATCGACAGTCAAGACGCAAGGTCCCGCTGATTCCGTTTTGGGCGCGGAATATTTTCAAGAGTTATTGCAACGTGAGATCACCGCGCAAAACGAACGACATTTAGTTGCCTTGATTGTTGCCACCTGCGTAGCAGTGACTGCATACATCGGATACGACTATCTCACATTACCCTTGCTCTGGTCTCAAATGGTTGTTTGGAGGCTGCTTGATATTCTTTGTGGCATTGTTGTAATAGTTCTTTTCTTGCGAAAGAGCATTTCCGGACTTACCGCCTGGGGGATATTCGCAGTTTTTAATGCCTTGCACCTAACCTGCTTTGCCTCCCTTTACGAAGATCGCATCCACTTAATTGCCGCGAACGTAAACCTTAGTGTGGCCATGTTCATCCTGCCTCTGGCACTTTTGACCTATCCCATAGGCTTCAGCATATGCATCACTTTAGTTTTCATAACCAGCTATCTATTCTGGAATATTTTGAATAGCCCTGTTTCATTTTCTGATATTTTGATTAACGGAGGAGCATTCAATATCTTCGCCATGTTGGTGTCCGTCCTCGGCCATTGGTCAAAGGTTCGCTCAACAAAGCAGCTGGTTAAGTTGAAATTGATCATTGAAACCAAGAATCAGGAGATTCTCGAACAGAATCACAAACTGGAGTTGCAAGCCACCTACGATGCGCTAACTGGTGCCTTTAATCGTGTTGCCGGGTTGAAGATTCTGGAGGATCGCATCGGGCTGAATCAGCGCGATGGGCGTGATCTGACCATCGTCTATGTCGATGTTGATAATCTGAAAACAACCAATGACGGCCTCGGGCACAAATTTGGCGATCAACTCATTGTGGGCGTGGTCGAATCGATGCGCAGCACCATACGCGATGTCGATTTGGTGTGCAGGGTGGGCGGTGACGAATTTTTGGTGGTAATGAGCGATTGCGAATTGACTGAAGCAAAACGGATCATGGGCCACATCTGCGCGCAACTTGAACAGCGTTCAGAAGGTAGTCCGTTCCCCTTCGAGATCAGTTGGGGCGCGTTGAGTTACAACAAAGGCGAATTCGAGTCGCTGAACGAGTTTATCGAAGCTGCAGACCACCTCATGTACGAGGCCAAGCAGGAAAAAAAGCGTCTATTTCGATAATGTAGCTGTACAATGCCATATAGCCGTGTGAGCTACGCCCGATGACCAGTTCGCGCTTGCCGTTATTTGCGGGGCGACCAATCAGGGGATTGTATTCGAGCACGTTCATGGCCTCGATAATTTCCCGAATACGAACCTCTGGATTTTCAACCTGATATTGGGCTAGGTGCTCATCCTCTTCGACAGATAGCCAATCTTTTTGAAGCGCGGACTCGCTGAGCAAAGTGTTCTCCATTCGTTCTCTACATGACATAATCTGATTTTATTCTTGTTGTTAATGTGATATTTTTTAAATACTACATTATTTGCTGAGGATGTTATGGTTGAAAGGTTTTAGTCAATGAACAAGGTCGTAATCCGCAAAGGGACTTATCTTGGGCGCAGAGCCGTTTTCATGGATAATGGCACATTAAGCCTCGCTCTTTTGCCTGCTTTTGGTTTTAAGATGGCTTCATTATTTTACAAACCAACCGGTTTTGAGAGTCTTTTCCAGCCTACCGCCAAAAGTTACAAAAAACCTACGCCCGGAGCCTGTTTTGAAAAATATGATACTTCGGGATGTGATGATATGCTGCCGACAATAGATGCCTGTACCTGTCCCGGAAGTGAATATCAGGGAGCACGCATGCCAGACCACGGTGAAGTATGGGGTCGTTCATGGTGTGTTAATATCATAGACGATAGCGTTAAGGGCAGTGTTGAACTCGATTGTCTGCCGATGAGATTTACCCGCACTGTATCATTTGATGCTGAACATACGGTCCGGTTTGATTACATCGCTCAGAATTTGGGGAAAACCACGTTGCGGTTTCTCTGGACACTTCACCCGCTCAACGTATTAAGAAGAGACACCAAATTGATGCTGCCCAAAGGTTCGCGTAGATTGCTTAATGTACAGCCAGAAAGCGCTCCGGGTTTACCGGAAAATGAAATTGATTTTGGTTCATCCGGACTGTCCGTGCCTTATTCCATCGGACATGGTCATAGTTGTAAATTTTATGTCAATAGTCCTCTTCAAGCCGGAGGCGCAGGACTTTATTACCCGCAGGAAAAGCTGGCATTAATCTACCGCTTTGATCCTGTCAAACTGCCTTATCTGGGCGTATGGATAAATACCGGCGGTTTCAAAAATGAAGTGAACATTGCCATCGAACCTTCTAACGGTTTTTATGATAGCCTGGAAAGAGCCGTTTCCAATGCTACTGCACCTGCCATTCTCCCTGGTGATGATCTTAGCTGGTCTTTAAGAATCGATCTTAAGCCGTTACCGCCAAAAGAACTTCCCGCGGATTTAATGGTCTGATATCCCAGCAACCGATTATAAAGAACCCCTCGCAATAAGTTCTTTAATATCGATATGCCGGGATTCATCAACAGACAATCTTTCTTGGATAAGATTCAGCACAAGCGGTTTTTCTTCCGGAAACTTGTAGCCTGCATAGCCCTAATGAAAAAAAATGCGCCGCGGCTGTTCGTCCATGAATTCATGCTGTGGTCAAAACATACTCGAAAAGTTACATTCAGCGCTTCGATCATCAACCGTAATTCCTCTAGCCGCTCTTGAGGTGGGGAAATGTGTAGTCGCCCTTGAAAATAATGCTTGACTTCAAACCGGAGTAAAGGAAAGTTGTTCACAACGATCACGAAAAAGATTGGCAAGCTGGATTTTTTATTTTCACCGGAGGTATGAGATTTTTTATGGAGAATGTGGGGTGGGGTGATTGAACGGACAGCCTCCTGAAATCAAGCATCCAATAATTTTGATAGGCATCCATCCTTTCAATCGGAAATTTTCAGAAAACTGCTGAATTCAAAATTAAAATAGGTTATAAGTTTTCACGCAGGCAAGCATTTTAAATGTTCAAGGAGGAATGTCATGAAAAGAGTCAGTTTGGGAAAGGAGAGTAAAAAGAATGGGTGATCGGAGGGAAGATCAGCGACTGGTGATGGTTAACTCTGATGAAGAGTTAATAGCGGCTCTAAAAAACATAAATGAAAGACTCAAAGTAAAAGAAATACCCGAAGTAAAAGAAACACTCGAAGTAAAAAGAAAGATTATTCGTAAATAAGGGAAGGAAGTTAACCACAGTTCACTTTGAACTGTCACAGCAAAAACCTGTGAAATAAGGAAAACTTAAGAGACGTATCGGAATTCTCTAAAAGAACATCCATTGTCCTCCTCCGGCATTAGCATTGGGGATATCAAAGGGTATGCCTCCAGCAGCGAAGAATTGAATGATTATATCAAGAAGTATGGTGCGGATGACAGAAAGCTGTAATGTAACCTCAATAAAAATAATCAGAGCATGTTACGTATAGCTTCCTGTAGTCAAGCATGTCAATATTCTGCCGTTTATACTAGATTACAAACCGCAATAGATATTTTTATTGTGGTATAATCCTTCCTAATACAAGGTATCAAGAGAATACTGTATTTGACAAATTTATATTATTGGCATATAATACCAACAATGCGAGCAAATAAAATTAAACATGACAAGATCACAGATGAATTAGGAAATACAATAGAAATCAAAATGTGGTCTGTTCCACCAACACCCGATAAACCGGATGGCTATAAATACTCTCTGGTATATATCGTCAATGGACAACGTGTTTTGGGTTATGATAACGCCGAAGGGAAAGGGCATCACCGTCACAGAGGTAAACTGGAAGAAGCCTATAAATTTATGGGTCTAGAAAAGCTAACATCTGATTTTATCAAAGATATTGAGAATTATAAAAGGAGATTTTATGAAGATAAAAAAAGTTAAAATTGGGATTAAAGACATTCATACAGCGCTCAACGAATTCGTTGAAACGGGAAAGTCGCTGCAGAAAGGAAATATTATCAAAAAAGATATTGGAGTTTATTTTACAAGCGTAGAAGCTTTTCGCAAAGCATTGACTCCAAAACGCATGGAAGTATTACATACAATTCGTGTCCAGAAACCATCTTCTATTCATGTATTGTCGAGAATGTTAAACCGAGATGTAAAGAATATTGCTATGGACGTGAAGTATCTTGCCCAAGTAGGACTTGTGGAAAAGCAAAGATCAAAAACAGAAAAGATGGAAATTACACCTTCCGTTAATTATGAAAGGATTATTTTTGAAATTAATGTTTAAAAATCAGTTAATGGGAGACTGGGGAAAAACCATAGCATATTCCACACTCTTAAAGCGGTTATAATTGACAACTGGTAGAAATGTCACATTTGGGGAAATTGATTTTTTTGAACATCAAGGTATCCGCTGCTTCCTG
>Ga0114951_10005319_pt1 | contig 11943 bp, 8 predicted proteins | sample AM7aDNAmetaG_FD_88677 | JGI IMG/M metagenome (GOLD analysis project Ga0114951, IMG submission 88677) | Freshwater microbial communities from Finland to study Microbial Dark Matter (Phase II) - AM7a DNA metaG | ecosystem: Environmental > Aquatic > Freshwater > Lake | place: Finland: Lake Alinen... | reverse complement strand
CTTCTGGCCGAGCGGTCGCCCTTGATGTGACCGCGGAACGTGCGGGTGAGCGCGAACTCGCCCAGCTTGTGACCGACCATCGACTCGCTGATGAAAATGGGCACATGCTTGCGCCCGTCGTGCACGGCGATGGTGTGACCGACCATGTCGGGGAACACTGTCGAGGCCCGCGACCAGGTCTTGATCATCTTCTTCTGGCCGACGGCGTTCATGTCTTCGATGCGCTTGAGAAGGCGCGCGTCGATGAACGGACCTTTCTTTGCTGACCTGCTCAAAAGGTGCCTCCTGCCCTACCCACGCTTGCCGCGCTTGCGGCCGCGGATGATGAACTTGTCTGATGGCTTGTGCTTGGCGCGCGTACGATAGCCCAGTGTGGGCACGCCCCACGGCGTGACCGGGTGTCGGCCGGCGGTGGTCTTGCCCTCGCCGCCGCCGTGCGGGTGGTCGACCGGGTTCATGGCAGTGCCGCGCACCGTCGGGCGCACGCCGCGCCACCGGGTGCGGCCGGCCTTGCCGCCGGAAATGTTGGAGTGATCGGAGTTGCTCAGCTCGCCCACGGTGGCGCGACAGGCGAGGCGGATGCGCCGCAGCTCACCGGAAGGCAGGCGCACGACGCCGTAGCCCTTTTCCTTGGCCTGCAACTGGGCGCTGGTGCCGGCGCTGCGCACCAGCTGACCGCCGCGACCCGGCTGCAGCTCGATGTTGTGGATCGTGGTGCCCGACGGGATGTTCTCGAGCGGCAGCGCGTTGCCGGGTTTGATGTCGGCAGCGGCGCCGGACTCGACGGTGTCGCCCACCTTGAGGCCCTGCGGCCCGAGGATATAGCGCTTCTCGCCGTCGGCGTAGTGCAGAAGAGCGATGCGCGCCGAGCGGTTCGGGTCGTACTCGATGTGCGCGACCTTGGCCGGCACGCCGTCCTTGTCGCGCTTGAAATCGATGACGCGGTAGCGCCGCTTGTGGCCGCCGCCCTTGTGGCGCGTCGTGATGCGCCCGTAGCTGTTGCGGCCGCCGTTCTTCTTGAGCGGTGCCAGCAGCGAACGCTCCGGCTCACTGCGCGTGATGTCCTCGAACGTGTCGACCGTCATGGAGCGGCGGCCGGGCGAGGTCGGCTTGAATCTCTTGATGCCCATTACCTGCCCTCGAAGAATTCGATCTTGTCGCCGGGCGCAAGCTGCACGACGGCCTTTTTCCAGGCGGAAGTGTGCCCACTTGAGACGCCGCGGCGCTTTGGCTTGGGCCGCATGTTGGCCGTCGAAACGGCCACCACCGTGACATTGAAGAGCTGGGCGACCGCCTGCGCGATCATGGTCTTGTGCGCGTCCGGATGCACCCGGAAGGTGTACCGGTTGTGGTCGATCTGCGCATAGCTCTTCTCGGAGATGACCGGCTTGATGATGATCTTTTCAGCTTCAACCATGACTACGCCTCATTCAGGGCGGCGAACGCCTTCTCGGTGAGGACCAGCGAGCGGGCACGGAGCACCTGCTCGGTCGAGAGCGCGCTCACCTCGGACGCTTCCGCGTACCTGAGATTGCGCACCGACTTGGTGACGGTTGGCTCGTCGTGAGTGACGACGAGCACCGGCGCCGCGATGTCGAGATTCACAAGGAAATCGTCGATGGTGGCCGTGCTCGGCGCGTCGATCTTGAGGCCCGCGGCCACGAAAACGTTGCCGTTCTCGGCGCGGTTGCTCAAGGCCATGGCCAGAGCCTGGCGCACGACCTTGCGGTTGACCTTGATGGCGAAGCTGCGCGGCCGGGGGCCGAAGGTAACGCCGCCGCCGGTACGCAGCGGCGACTTGACGCTGCCGGCGCGGGCGCGGCCTGTGCCCTTCTGACGATACAGCTTGGCGGTGGAGCCGGAGACCTCGCCGCGGGTCTTGGACGACGCCGTGCCGCGACGCCGCGCGGCTTGCTCCGCGCGCACGACCAGGTGCAGCGTGTTGACATCGGCCGGGACAGCAAACAGATGCTTGCTGAGGTCGCGCGTCTCGAGCTCCTTGCCGGATGCGTCGACGACCGTGGCCACGCCGAGCTTGCCGTGGCGCGTCTCGGGCGCCGCCTTCTTCTCGGCCCTGACCCGGGCAGGACGCACGACGGGCGCCTTCTCGACCGGCTTCGAGGGAGCCGCCTTTCTGGCGACCTTCTTGGCGGCCTTCTTGGCGGCCGGCTTCGGCGCCGGCTTGGCGGCGGCCTTCTTGGCCCCAGCCTTCTTGGCGGCCGGCTTCGGCGCCGCCTTTGCCGCCGGCTTGGCGGCGGCCTTCTTGGCGGCCGGCTTCTTGACCTTGGCGGCGGCCTTGGCCGCGTCCTGCTCGGGCGCGGCGTCTGCGGTCCTCTTGGTCTCGTCGGCGCTCACTGCTACCTACCCTTGATGACGACGACGGAGTTCTTGGCGCCCGGCACTGAGCCCTTGATGAGCAGCAGGTTGTTCTCGACGTCGCGACGGACGATCTTGAGGCCCTGCTGGGTGACGCGCTGCGCCCCCATGTGCCCGCTCATGCGCATGCCCTTGAACACTCGCGCAGGGTAGGCGCTGGCGCCGATAGAACCCGGCTGCCGAACGTTGTGCGAACCGTGGGTTTCGGGGCCACGAGCGAAGTTGTGCCTCTTGACGGTACCCTGGAACCCCTTGCCTTTGCTGACGCCGGTGGCGGTGACGGCCTGGCCGTCTTCGAAGGCTTCGACCGTGACGGTATCGCCGATCTTGAGATCGCCGGGACCGTCGAACTCGACCAGATGGCGCATACCGTGCTTGAGGCCGGCCTTCTTGAGGTGACCCAGCTCGGGCTTGCTGATGTGCTTGTCCTTGCACTCCTCGAACGCCAGCTGCACGGCCTCGTAGCCGTCGATGTCGAGGGTGCGAACTTGCGTTACCGGGCACGGGCCGGCTTGGACGACGGTGACGGCCACGACATTGCCGTCGTCGTCGAAGAGCTGGGTCATGCCCACCTTTTTGCCGATGATGCCAGTCATTCTCTCTACAGCTTGATCTCGATGTGGACACCGGCCGGCAGATCGAGCCGCATCAGCTGATCGACGGTCTTGGGCGTCGGCTGGTGGATGTCGATGAGCCGCTTGTGCGTGCGGATCTCAAAGTGCTCGCGGGAGTCCTTATCTTTGAACGGGCTCTTGATGACGCAGTAGACGTTCTTCTCTGTGGGGAGCGGCACGGGGCCAGAGATGGTCGCGCCGCTGCGCTGCGCTGTCTCCACGATGGACTGCGCGCTGCGCTCGATCAGCTCGTGATCGTAAGACTTCAACCGTATGCGGATCTTCTGCTGAGCCACTCTCGCCTTCTCTGTCCTGTTCACGTGGCCGGGTGTGTCCGTCGCGCGAGCGCAACGAACGCGCCCGGCCCAATCAGTGTGCCGCGGTCTACTCGAGGATCTTGGTGATCGCCCCGGCGCCCACGGTGCGGCCGCCCTCGCGGATAGCGAAGCGCAGCCCCTCTTCCATGGCGATCGGATTGATGAGCTGGACTTCCATCACGGTGTTGTCGCCCGGCATGACCATCTCAACGCCCTCTTCGAGGGTGATGACGCCGGTCACGTCGGTGGTACGGAAGTAGAACTGCGGGCGGTACCCGTTGAAGAACGGCGTGTGGCGACCGCCTTCGTCCTTGGAGAGGACGTAGACCTGAGTGAGGAAGTGGGTGTGGCCGGTGATGCTGCCGGGCTTGCAGCAGACCATACCGCGCTCGATCTCTTCGCGCTTGGTGCCACGCAGGAGGATGCCGATGTTGTCGCCGGCGCGCCCCTCATCGAGCAGCTTGCGGAACATCTCGACGCCGGTGACGATGGTCTTCATCGGCTTGGCGCGAATCCCGACGATCTCGATCTCCTCGCCGACCTTGACGATGCCGCGCTCCACGCGGCCGGTGGCGACGGTACCGCGCCCGGTGATCGTGAAAACGTCCTCAACGGGCATGAGGAACGGCTTGTCGATGTCGCGCTCGGGCTCGGGCAGATACGAGTCGAGGGCGTCCGTGAGCTCGATGATGCTCTTGCACCACTCGCAGTCGTCCTTGCCGCAGCCGCACTCGAGGGCCTTGAGCGCCGAACCTTTGATGACGGGGAGGTCGTCGCCCGGGAACTCGTACTCGCTGAGGAGCTCGCGGACCTCCATCTCGACGAGCTCGATGAGCTCGGGGTCGTCGACGAGGTCGACCTTGTTCATGTAGACGATGATGTGCGGCACGTTGACCTGGTGCGCGAGGAGGATGTGCTCGCGGGTCTGTGGCATGGGCCCGTCGTCGGCGCCGACCACGAGGATGGCGGCGTCCATCTGAGCGGCGCCGGTGATCATGTTCTTGATGTAGTCGGCATGGCCCGGGCAGTCGACGTGCGCGTAGTGGCGCTTCTCGGTCTCGTACTCGACGTGCGCGGTGGCGATAGTGATGCCGCGCTCGCGCTCTTCGGGCGCCTTGTCGATCATGTCGAACGCGGTGAACTCGGTGGTGCCCACACCGCGGGCATGCAGCACGAGCGTGATCGCAGCGGTAAGGGTCGTCTTGCCATGGTCGACGTGACCGATGGTGCCGACGTTCATGTGTGGCTTGCTGCGGTCAAACTTCTGCTTGGCCATGTTGGCTACTCCTTTTCCCGAAACCCGGAGGTTGAGGTCACACAAAAAGCGGCACGGCTGCCTGCCGTACCAAGGGTCGGCAGTATACACGAAGCCGACCGGCCGGGGCAAACGAGCCGCGGCTCACGAAGATCACCCGCCGCGCACCTTGGCGACGATCTCAGTGGCGATGGAGGCGGGCACCTCGGCGTAGTGCTTGAACTGCATGGTATAGGTGGCCCTGCCCTGGGTCGTGGAACGCACGTCGGTGGCGTACCCGAACATCGTCGACAGCGGCACCGTGGCGGTGATCACCTGGGCGTTGCCGCGCGGTTCCATGCCGCCGATGTGGCCGCGCCGCGAGCTGAGATCGCCCATGACGTCGCCCATGAACTCAGCCGGCGTGACGACCTCGACGGCCATCATGGGCTCGAGAAGCACGGGCTTGGCCTTCTGGGCGGCGTTCTTGAAGGCCAGCGAGCCGGCGATCTTGAAGGCCATGTCTGAGGAGTCGACCTCGTGGTAGCTCCCGTCGATGAGCGCCACCTTGATGTCGACCACCGGATAACCGGCGAGCACGCCACTGCTCATGGCCTCCTGGATGCCGGCGTCGACCGAGGGGATGTATTCGCGCGGGACAGTGCCGCCCTGGATACGGCTCTCGAACTCGTAGCCGCCACCCGGTTCGTTGGGCTGCATCTCGATGACGACGTGGCCGTACTGGCCGCGCCCGCCGCTCTGGCGGACAAAGCGGCCCTCGACCTTGTCGACCTTGTTGCGCACCGTCTCGCGGTAGGCCACCTGAGGCTTGCCCACGTTGGCGTCGACGTTGAACTCCCGCACCAGCCGGTCGACGATGATCTCGAGATGGAGCTCGCCCATGCCCGCGATGATCGTCTGCCCCGTCTCCTCGTCGGTGTGCACGCGGAAGGTGGGATCCTCTTCGGAGAGGCGCTGCAGCGCATTGCCGAGCTTCTCTTCGTCGGCCTTAGTCTTGGGCTCGATGGCCACGAAGATCACCGGCTCGGGAAAGTCCATGGACTCGAGGATAATCGGCTTGCCGATCTCGCAGAGCGTCTCGCCGGTGGTCGTGTGCTTGAGCCCGACGGCCGCCGCCAGCTCGCCCGCATAGATCTCGTCGCGGTCCTCGCGGTGGTTGGCATGCATCTGCAGGATGCGGCTGATGCGCTCGCGCTTGTCTTTGCTGGCGTTGAGCACGTACGAACCGGCCTTGAGCGTGCCGGAGTAGACGCGGAAGTAGGTGAGCTTGCCGACGTACGGGTCGACGGCGACCTTGAAGGCCAGCGCCGCGAAGGGCGCGTCGTCGTCCGCCGGACGCGCCGCCTCGTCGCCGTTGGGCTTGAGGCCCACGACCGGAGGGACATCGAGCGGCGACGGCAGAAAGTCGATGACGGCGTCCATGAGCGGCTGCACGCCCTTGTTCTTGAAGGCGGAGCCGCACAGCACCGGGGTGATACTGATGTCGAGGGTCGCCTGGCGGATCACCTCGCGCAAGTGCGCGGGGGTGATCTCGCGGCCTTCGAGATAGGTCTCCAGCAGGTGGTCGTCGTGGTCGGCAACGGACTCGACGAGCTTGAGGCGGTATTCGTCGGCTTGCGGCCGGAGCTCCTCGGGGATGTCGACGATGTCGAAATCCGTGCCCAGCTCGTCCTGGTAGACGAGGGCCTTCATCTCGATAAGGTCGATGATGCCGCAGAACTCGGCCTCGCGGCCGATGGGGATCTGCAGGGCCACGGGGTTGGCACCGAGGCGGTCGACCATCATCTCGAGGCCGCGGAAGAAGTCGGCGCCGATGCGGTCCATCTTGTTGACGAAGGCGATGCGCGGGATGCCGTATTTGTCGGCCTGGCGCCATACCGTCTCCGACTGAGGCTCCACGCCGCCGACAGAGCAGAAGAGCGCGATGGCTCCGTCGAGCACGCGCAGGCTGCGCTCCACCTCCATGGTGAAGTCCACGTGCCCGGGCGTGTCTATGATGTTGATTTGCGTCTCGCGCCAGGCCACGGTGGTCGCCGCCGAAGTGATGGTGATGCCGCGCTCCTGCTCCTGCGCCATCCAGTCCATCACCGCCGCGCCCTCGTGGACCTCACCGATCTTATGCGTCTTGCCTGTGTAGTACAGGATGCGCTCGGTGGTGGTGGTCTTGCCGGCGTCGATGTGAGCCATGATGCCGATGTTGCGCGTGTTCTGCGGCGAATACTGTCGCATGTCCCTATCTTGTTCCTTCCATGCGAAAGCCCCTCACCGACGAAGGTCAGTGAGGGGCCCTCGGCGGATTACCAGCGGTAGTGGGCGAACGCCTTGTTGGCCTGCGCCATGCGGAAGATGTCGTCCTTCTTCTTGAAGGCGCCGCCCTGAGCGGCCAGCGCGTCCGTCATCTCGGCGGCGAGCCGCTCGGCCATGACCTTTTCGCGACGGTCGCGGGAGTAGCTGACCAGCCAGCGGATGGCAAGCGTGCGGGCGCGGCGCCCGGGCACCTCGACCGGGACCTGATAGGTGGCGCCGCCGACGCGCCGGCTGCGGACCTCGAGGTGCGGCGTGAGCGCCTGAACGGCGTCCTGCATCACCTCGACCGGGTCACGGCCGGTCTTCTCGCGGACGATCTCGAGGGCACCGTAGACGATCTGTTCGGCGGTGGACTTCTTGCCGTCCAGCAGCACCTTGTTGATCACCTGCGTGACCAGCTTGCTGTTGTAGACGGGGTCGGGAAGGACTTCCCGGCGAGTGATTGTTCCTCTCCGCGGCATGACTTACCTCGTGGCCTTTCCCTTGGCGCCGTACCGTGAGCGGGCCTGCTTGCGATCGCTCACACCGGATGCGTCGAGCGTGCCGCGGATCACCTTGTAGCGCACGCCCGGAAGATCCTTCACGCGGCCGCCACGCACGAGCACCACGGAGTGCTCCTGCAGGTTGTGGCCGATGCCGGGGATATACGTCGTGACTTCCATCCCGTTGACGAGCCTGACGCGAGCGACCTTGCGCAGGGCGGAGTTCGGCTTCTTGGGGGTGGTGGTGTAGACGCGCGTGCAAACCCCGCGCTTCTGGGGCGAACCCTTGAGCGCGGGCGTCTTGGCGCGCTTTTCTTTGCTCTCGCGCCCCTTGCGTACGAGCTGGCTTATGGTTGTCATCTGACCTCTCTGGTCGGCCGCTTCAGACAGCAGTCGTGTAGTCTAGCGAAACAGGGCTGCGGCCGCAAGCACGAAGCTCGTGCGGGCGCGCCCGTGCAGCCTGGTTTCGATTGTCGGTCTTCTCCGTCGGTCAATCCGGGTCCTCGCCGGTGAGCCACGAGGTCGCCGCGTCGCTGCTGCTCATGAGGCGATCGGCCTCGGCCAATGCCTCGGCCCTGCCGGCGGGGTAGATGTTGACGCCGCGGTACTGGCGCAGACCCGTGCCGGCCGGGATGAGCTTGCCGATGATCACGTTCTCTTTGAGACCCCGCAGGGTGTCTGTCTTGCCCTCGATGGCCGCGTCGGTGAGCACCTTGGTGGTCTCCTGGAAGGAGGCCGCCGAGAGGAAGCTCTCGGTGGCCAGCGAGGCCTTGGTGATGCCGAGGATGACCTGCTCGGCCTCAGCCGGCTGGCCGCCCTCGTCGCTCACGCGCACGTTCTCTTTGTGGAAGACCGCGCGGTCGACGAGCTGCCCGGGCAGGAACTGCGTGTCGCCGGCGATGACGACGCGAACCTTCTTCATCATCTGCCGGGCGATGAGCTCGATGTGCTTGTCGTTGATCTCGACGCCCTGCGAACGGTAGACCTCCTGCACCTCGTTGACGAGGTAGCGTTCGGTGGCCGTATCGCCGGCGTGCTTGAGCACGTCGGCCGGGTAGAGCGAGCCGGGCGTGATCTGCGTGCCCTCGTCGACCCAATCGCCGTCCTCCACGAGGACGCTGGTGCGGCGCGCGGCGATGATGTACTCCTTAACCGCGCCCTCCTCGGGCGTGATCGTGACCTTGCAGCCGCGCTCGGTGTCTTCGATGGCGACGCGCCCCGAGACCTCGGCGATGCGCGCGACGCCCTTCGGCTTGCGCGCCTCAAAGAGCTCGACGACGCGCGGAAGGCCGTGCGTGATGTCGGCGCCGGCGACGCCGCCGGTGTGGAAGGTGCGCATGGTGAGCTGGGTGCCGGGCTCGCCGATGGACTGCGCCGCCACGTGCCCGACGGCGTCGCCGATCTCGGCGGGGACGTTGTTGGCGAGGGCGTAGCCGTAGCACTTCTGGCAGACGCCGGTATCGGCGTCGCACTTGAGCACGCTGCGCACCGGCACCATGGGGTCGGTCTGCGAGCTGCGCGCGAGCACGTCGAGGATCTGGACGCGCGCCTCAAGGCCGATGTGGGAGTCACGGTCGTAGACGACCTCGCCGGTCGTCTCTTCGATGATCGGCGCCCCGAGATGACGGCCCAGCAGGTTCTCGTTGGGCTCGTGCGTCCACATGGCCACGAGCTCGGCCGTGGCGCGGCCCTTCTTGACCTTGACCTTGGCGTTCGGCAGGCTCGAGTAGACCTCGCGCAGGAGGCCGATCTGGGCCGGGCCGATCTTCTCGCCCTTCTTGAGCACCACGCGGTCGCTGCGCGGCCGCCTGACGTCCTCGGCGAGCTGAGAGCCCTCAAGCTCGGGGTTCTCCTCGCGGCGCCGCGACCAGGGAGACATCGGCACCCATTCCTGGGTGCCGCAGTCTTCCGCGCTCACGGTCACGTCCTGGCAGACGTCCACAAGACGCCGCGTGAGGTAGCCCGAGTCGGCGGTGCGCAGGGCGGTGTCGGCGAGACCCTTGCGGGCGCCGTGGGTGGAGATGAAGAACTCGAGCACCGAGAGGCCCTCGATGAAGCTCGACTTCACGGGCTGCTCGACGATCTCGCCCTTCGGGTTGGCCATCTGACCGCGCCAGCCGGCAAGCTGGCGGATCTGCTTGATGTCGCCACGAGCGCCGGAGGTAGCCATCATGTAGATCGGGTTGAGGTCCTTGAAGTTGGCCTTGGTGGCCGCCGTGATCTGCACGTCGGCCTCGCGCCAGATCTCCTGCACCTTGTTGCGGCGCTCCTCTTCGGAGAGGAACCCGTTGTTGTATTCGTCCTGGAGCTGCTCGACCATGGCCTCGTGGGTGCGGAGGATCTCGGCCTTCTCCACGGCAGGGACGACCACGTCGTTCTTGGAGACGGTGACCGCGGCGCGCGTGGCGAAGTGGAAGCCGACCTCCTTGAAGACGTCGAGGATGCGCGCCACCTTGTTGGCGCCGTAGAGCGCGACGAGCTTGTTGATCAAGCTCGCCAGACCCTTCTTCGTCATCGTGTAGTTGATGTACGTGTAGTCGCCCTGATACTCGGGACCGAGGACGGCGTGCAGGCCTTCCTCGACGCGCATGTTGAACAGCCCGCGGCCGACGGTGGTCACGACGCGCTGGCCCATGGGCAGGCGCAGCACGATGGGGCGGCGCGTGAACTCGGCGATGCCCGCCTCGCGCTTGGTAGGCACCTCGCGCTGATCGAGGATGCGCTGCTCCCAGGCACGCTGCACCTCGTCGTAGCCGCTGTAGGCGACGAGCGTCTCGCCGAAGTGGTCGGGCAGGGCCTCGCTGAGGTCGTCCTCGGCGTGATACGTGAGGTAGTACATGCCGATGACCATGTCCTGGCTCGGCACGGCGATGGGCTTGCCGTGCGCCGGCGAGAGGATGTTGTTGGTGCTCAGCATGAGCACGCGGGCCTCGGCCTGCGCCTCCCAGCTCAGCGGCAGGTGCACGGCCATCTGGTCGCCGTCGAAGTCGGCGTTGAACGCCGCGCAGACGAGCGGGTGGATCTGGATGGCCTTGCCTTCGACGAGCAGCGGCTCGAAGGCCTGGATGCCGAGGCGGTGCAGCGTGGGCGCGCGGTTGAGCATCACGGGATGCTCGGTGATGACCTCCTCGAGGATGTCCCAGACCTCGGGCACCATCGACTCGACCATCTTCTTGGCCGCCTTGATGTTCTGCACCATCTTGCGGTTGACGAGGCGGCTCATGATGAACGGCTTGAAGAGCTCGAGGGCCATCATCTTGGGCAGGCCGCACTGGTGCATCTTGAGGTGCGGGCCGGCGACGATGACGGAGCGCCCCGAGTAGTCGACGCGCTTGCCGAGGAGGTTCTGACGGAAGCGGCCCTGCTTGCCCTTGAGCATGTCGCTGAGCGACTTGAGCGGGCGGTTGCCGGGGCCCGTGACGGCGCGCCCGCGGCGGCCGTTGTCGAAGAGCGCGTCGACGGCCTCCTGCAGCATGCGCTTCTCGTTGTTGACGATGATGTCCGGCGCCTGCAGGTCGAGCAGCCGCTTGAGGCGGTTGTTCCTGTTGATGACGCGCCGGTAGAGGTCGTTGAGATCGCTGGTCGCGAAGCGCCCGCCGTCAAGCTGCACCATAGGGCGCAGCTCGGGCGGGATCACGGGGATGACGTCGAGGATCATCCACTCGGGGTGATTGCCGCTGCGCAGGAAGGCAGAGACGACTTTGAGGCGCTTGACGGCGCGCGCCTGGCGCTGACCCTTGGCCGTCTGGATGGTCTCGCGCAGCTCGGCCGCCTCGGACTCGAGGTCGACGCGCCGCAGCAGCTCGCGCACGGACTCGGCGCCGGTGCCGCCGGTGAAGTACACGCCGAAGCTCTCCGGCTCGTAGCCGGGCTCGCGCCCGAACATGCGCTCCATCTGCTGGTACAGAGCCTCGTCGTTGACCACGTTGCGGGGGGCGATCGTCTTGAACTGATCCCAGGCTTTGTCGATCTGGTCTTTGGCGTGCTCCACGTTCTTGAAGCCGCGGTCGATGTAGTCGTCGCGCAGCTTGTCGGCCTTGGTGCGCTGCAGTTTCAGCTCGTCCGGACCCAGAGAAGAGGCGTTGACGGCGATGCGCCGGTAGGACTCGAAGATGTCGAAGTAGTTGAAGTACCCGAACTCGTCCTCGGGGTCGCTGTCGACGTGGAAGTCGTCGGCCTCGCGCTCCCCGTCGACGATCGAGATGAGCTCGTCGTGCATGTCGCGGATGGCCTGCGAGCGCTTCTCGGCGTAGGCGTCGTAGCGCCCCTTGATCTCGTCGATCTTGTCTTGCAGCATCATGAGATCGTTGTCGCGGCGCTCGGCGTCGACCGAGATGATGACGTAGCTGCCGCCGAAGTAGAGCACCTTCTCGAGCTCCTTGGGGGCGATGTCGAGCAGGTAGCCCATGCGCGACGGCACGCCCTTGAAGAACCAGATGTGGCTCACCGGGGCTGCGAGCTTGATGTGGCCCATGCGCTCGCGGCGCACCTTGGCGCGGGTGACCTCGACGCCGCAGCGCTCGCAGATGATGCCCTTGTAGCGCACGCGCTTGTACTTGCCGCAGTAGCACTCCCAGTCCTTGGTGGGACCG
>Ga0114951_10005317_pt1 | contig 11948 bp, 6 predicted proteins | sample AM7aDNAmetaG_FD_88677 | JGI IMG/M metagenome (GOLD analysis project Ga0114951, IMG submission 88677) | Freshwater microbial communities from Finland to study Microbial Dark Matter (Phase II) - AM7a DNA metaG | ecosystem: Environmental > Aquatic > Freshwater > Lake | place: Finland: Lake Alinen... | reverse complement strand
GTCCATCAAGAACATCGCCCTGTCGAACCTGAGCATTACACCTAGAACCGCGCCGCCCGCCGGGTCGCTGGTCTCGCCAAGCAACATACAACCCGATATCGCCACGCCCGCCGTCGAAAATTGGAGCCTGCGCATTGAGCAGGAGATTGCTCCGCGCACCGCACTCACGTTGGGCTATGTGGGATCGCACAGTTACCACCAGATCCTTTCCGAGGATATGAACGAGCCCGTGCCGCAGTATCTCGCGAGCGGCGCGGCATTTTATCCGGTTGGCGCGGTGAATGTGAATCCGAACCTGGCGAACTCTACCTCATGGGTGTCGCAGGGCGTTGGAAGCTACAACGCCCTGGAGGTGGACCTGCGGCGAACGTTCGGGAATGGCGTGCAGTTCCGCGGTAACTACACGTGGTCAAAAAATCTGGACGACGGTTCAGCATGGAACACCAGCGTAAGCGGCAACACGCCGGGGTTTGTGGAGTTCCCTCTCAACCCCAGGCTCGATTGGGGACCGGCGGCAACGGACGTACGCCATGTCGCCTCGTTGAACGGCAGTTGGGAGCTGCCCATCGGGCGCAGGCGAAGGTTCCTCAACCATGCATCGGAGCCTGTAGATATTCTGGCCGGGGGATGGACAGCGAGCGCGATTGTCAACCTGCAGACAGGGTTCCCGTTTACGCCGCAGCTTGGTTACAACCCTACAGGTAACGGCGATACGCGCAACCCGGTGCGGCCCAACTGGAATCCGAACTTCAACGGAAATCTGTATCCGCGCTCTGCCAGCCAGTACTTTAACCCGCTGGCTTTCCTTCCGCCGGATGCGGGAACCTACGGCAATGTAGCGCGCGATGCGCTGACCGGGCCAGGGCTTTTCGGCTTGGATTTTTCAGCGGCCAAGACCGCGCGGATTACGGAGCGGCTTGGCGTGCAGTTCCGCGCCGAGTTCTTCAACATTTTGAATCACACGAATTTCCTGACGCCGAATGAAGTCGTGTTCACATCGGCAACTTCGGGGATTTCACCGACAGCGGGGCTGGTAACAGCAACCTCGACCACGTCGCGGCAAGTTCAATTCGGAGCGAAGTTCCAGTTCTAACGCGCCGCAAAAAACACGGGCCGCCCCACGAATTTGCTTCGTGGGGCGGCCCTGTTTTCTTTCACTGGCAAGCTCGTGATTCTTCGGCTACTCCGGCAGGCCGACAGTGACAACGAAGTACGATGCCGGTTCCGTCTTGCTGGCGTTGGTAATCGTGTGGTCCTCGCCGGCGATGCAGACGCCCATGTCGCCTGCCTTGAGAATGCGCGTCACGCCTGCGGTCATCAGTGCAGCCTCACCCTCGCGCATGAACCAAAGCTCGGAATGCTTGTGATGGCCGATGGCCTCAGGTGGAGCACCCGGAACAAGATGGGTGGCATGCGCTTCGAGACGGATGTTGTCCGGTAAAAGGCCCAGGATGTAGTGCTGCGAGATGCGCGGAGCCGTGGGCGAAGCAGTAGCGGGCGCCGGTGAGTAAAGGCCGGAGACAAGTTTTGTTAGTGCGGCAGTTTGCGGCGCGGGAACCCGAGCGGCAGTTGAAAGAGCCGGAGCAGCCACGAGCATAGGTAGTAGAGCGGAAAATTCACGGCGGTTCATGGAGCCTCGCATTCGAGGGTTATGGTACGCAATGCTTGAGACGACGGGCAAATGAATGGGTATAGCCAGCGCCGCATCACAATTCAGACTCATCTCCACAGGGTCACCGAAGTTCCCCGCGCACCCAGGGCGTAGACTGCGTTCGAACCCTGCTCTTGTGGCGACTCGCCCCACAGCTTCTCCCGCCGAAGCCCCTCTGGATGCTGCACTTCACAGCGAACCGGAGAGTCCTCCCCATTGGTAACCACGCTCAAATAGGCACCACCGTTTTTCAGAATGCGCATCAGGCATCCCTTCTGCGGCTGCGGGAACCGGAATGGTTCGCTGTCGATGGCCTGCGCGAATTCGGTCTTGAGATATCCTGCAAGCGGCTCGGTGCCGCGAAGCCAGCCGCCAATCCCAATCGGAGATGGATCCCACAGAACCAGCCCGCCATTTTTCGCCTTGCGCGCCGTTGCGACAATCTCGCCGCCGCGCTCACCGGCCACTTGCGCCGTGTGATTCTCGATGCTGCTGATCCACAAGTGTGAAGGCAGCGTCAACACCGGGGAACTCAAGCGAAGATTCACATCGCTGCCGATGAAATGAACCTCCTTGAGGTCCGCGCCCGTCACTCGTCCCAACGGAAAGCCGGCAAGAGGCCAGGCCTTGGCGTGCGGGTCGTAGAATCCCGTGAGGCCTGTGATCAGGAGCGTGTTGCCGTTGTCCACAAAGGCCTCAAGATCGCCGACCTGGCTCTCTGTGATGGCGCGCGCATCGGGCAGAATGGCAATGCGCCGGGTCGCCGTCTTCGCTCGCCAGTCGTAATCTCCAAACAGTTTGACGCGCGGGGGCACTCCGAGCTGCGATAGAGCCTGATACATGCCCAGCGCGGCAAGCAGGTGAGCATTGCTGTCGCGCCCTGGGTAGTCAGCGTCGTGGTACCGCGCCTCGAGCGTCATCGTCTCCAGGCTCAGAATCACCGTCACTGGAGACTGCTGCACATGCGCTCCGCGAAAGAAATCGCTGTGGCTTTCGACAATCTGTGCAATCTTCGATGCAGTCTCCAGGCGGCGGCTCGGCCTCTGCTGAAAGTCCAGCAACGACCATTCCGCTGCCTCGGTTCCCTGTGCTCGCGCATTCAGTAGCCAGAAGATCACGCGATCAGCCCCCGCGCCAATACTGGTCCAGACCCACTGCCCAATGTCGTCAGCCGTAGGATCCATCGGTTTGTTGGAACTGTAGATATTGTTTCCGCCCTGCAGTTCGGTCACCCAATGAGGCTTGGGCTCGCTCGCTCCCTGTACCAGGTCGTTGATGTATGACACGCCCAATGCGTATTGGTTGCGGCTCAACAACCCAAAGTGCCATGCCGGATGAATCGAGCAACCCAGGCTATCCAGAAACGGCCGCCACGACGCCAGATCGTCCGACAGCCCCGCCATGTTGCTGATCAGCGCGTGTGGGTTAACATGCATGCCGTGCATGAGATTCGCATCTTGCAAACGAATCTGCTCCTCAATCCACTGCAACTGTTCGGTCTGGTAGTTGCGCCAGAAGTCCAGCCAGTCAATCTGCCGATTCTCGCTGGCAAAGCCCCCCGTGGCGGCTACCACGCTCACTTCCGTGAAGCCTCCGTATGCAGATCCCCAACTCTTATTCAACTCGCCGATGTCGGCGTATCGCTTCGTCAGCCACACGCGAAACTCCGCAACCGCTCGCGGATCTTCCGCGGGCGCCATCCCTGGCTCGTTCACCAGCAGCCAGGTATCCAGCGCCGGACTGCCTTTATAGCGATTTACTATTTTTTCGATGTACACGGCCGCCGCTGCGCGTCCCACTTCAGTGGCGGGGTAACCGTGGCCCTGGTTTCCGTCGCCGCTCAAGAACGGTGGCGGGCCGCCCGGAGTCAACGTGGCCACAATCCGCACATGGTACTTCTCCGCCGAACGAAACACCTGGTCGTAGAGCGAATAATCCCATTGTCCCGGCCCCAGTTCCAGATAGCTCCACATCACGAAAATCCGCGCAACCGGCATGTGCGCCTCGGACAGTTCCCGAAACCATCCGTCAATTTGGGCAGGGGTCTGCCCCGGCTCAATCCACACCTGTGCGCCAAGCAGCGGCGCCTGCGCGGGCGTCTGCGCGAACACTGCGCAACCAGGCAAAAGAGCCAGCAAGCAAGCCAACCAGAATTTCACGATGATTCTCCTCCTCTGGAATCTACTTGATCCGCAGCGATTTGCGCGAGTCGCCAAACCCTTGAATCAAATTGCAGGAGAGAATCCGGGAATCCATCAAATACATAGATGCTCATCCAAATGCAGATGCACCAGTCCACGTGACAACAACTTCCGCCGACAGGTCCACTGCGCATTGGCGCAGCACCCAAGCACGGCTGGAAGTTTGATTGCAGTACAAAAAAGTGGTGGCCAGAGACGGGATTGAACCGCCGACGCCGGCCTTTTCAGGGCCGCGCTCTACCACTGAGCTATCTGGCCTCAGTGCAAACATCAGTTGCAAGTCTACACGTGGATTCCGGGCGATGCCGGAGGAGGTGGGTGTGTCCACGAACAGTGCGCTGCAACAACTGTGTCAGTATACCAAGTCCTATTCTCTAAAGCCAAACCGGTGCCCATAAAGCCGCACCGAATAGGCAATTCTACTCCGCGCCCGTCCCGCTCTGTGCCGTTCCTGCTCTACACTGGAAGGCAATCATGCGCCGCCCTGCCAGTCTCCTCGCCTGCCTTGCCCTTGCCTTTTCCGCCGCAATCGCCATTTCTTGCGCCCAGACGCCCTCTGCCAGTCCCGAGGGCCGCGCCGAACGCGCCTTCAAGTCTGCTGCCCACCAGGGTCCGCCGGCTCTCAGGGCGTTTCTGGCGGATTTCCCCAAAGGAGCCGATCTCCACGTTCATCTTTCAGGGGCAGTCTATGCGGAGACCTTTATTCGCCAGGCCGGGGAAGACGGGCTGTGTGTGGACCCTGTAGCGCTCAGCTTTGCCAAGCCTCCCTGTTCGGGGCGTTTGGTGCCGGCCTCCGATCTCTCGGGAGCCATGACGTCCGCCAACCAGGACCTGTATGACCGCCTGATCGACGCCTTCTCCATGCGCAGCTTTGTCCCCTCTGCGGGCTGGAGCGGCCACGATCAGTTCTTTGCCACTTTTTCCCGCTATGGCGGACTCAAAAAGAGCCATGCCGCAGAATGGGTGGACGAAGTGGCCACCCGCGCCGCCGCGCAAAATCAGCAATATCTCGAACTGATGCAAACCCCGCCTTTCGGTCATGCCGTGCAGATTGCCCACCAGATCGGTTGGCCCACCGATCCGGCACAGCAGGATTTTGCGCAGTTCCGCCAGCTGTTGCTTGACCATGGCCTGCGCGACGAAGTCAGCACCGACCGCGAAGACGTGCGCGCCACCGAGTCTGCCCGCCGGCAAATCGAGCATTGCGGTACGCCTCAGGCCGCGCCAGCCTGCCAGGTCGAAGCCCGCTACATATACCAGGTGCTCCGCGGCAACCCGCCTGAGCAGGTGTTTGCGCAGACGCTTTTGGGATTCGAGACCATCGCAGCCAGCACAGAAGCGCAGGATGGCGGATTCGTCGGCATCAACTTTGTAATGCCGGAAGATGGGTTCCTCTCCATGCGCGACTACAGCCTTCAGATGAAAATGCTCGATTATCTGCACTCCGCTTATCCCAAAGTCCACATCAGCCTACATGCCGGCGAGTTGGCGGAGGGGATGGTGCCGCCCGAGGGGTTGCGCTTCCACATCCGGCAGGCGGTCGAACTGGGCCATGCGGAACGCATCGGGCACGGCGTGGACGTTATGGACGAAAACGACGCCTCCGGGCTGCTGAAAGAAATGGCCCGGAAGCACGTAATGATCGAAATTAACCTCAGCTCAAACGAAGGCATTCTCGGCGTCAAGGGCGCGGACCATCCGTTTCCGCTCTACCGCGCCGCACACGTGCCAGTAGCGCTCTCCACAGACGACGAAGGCGTTAGCCGCATCGACATTACCCACGAATATGTGCGGGCCGCGCTCGACTACCACCTCACCTTCGTGGACCTCAAGACCCTCGCCCGGACCGGCCTGGAACACAGCTTCCTTCCCGGAGCCAGCCTGTGGGCCACCCAGGATGTATTTATCTCTCCGGCCGCTCCTTGCAAGGCCAACGCGCCAGGCGCCGAGAAGCCGTCTACCGGCTGCAAGGCATTTCTGGACGGGAGCCAAAGGGCCGCCGCCCAATGGGAGTTGGAACGGAGATTCCGTGCCTTTGAGGCCAAATGGTAGACGGAACGGGGCGAAAACCAGGACCACTGCGCTTCTGGCGAATCATGGTGATGGTCGCCCTCACGGCGATGGCGATCCAGACTTCCCCGGCGCAAAGCGGGCCTGAGCCTTCCTCGCCCAACAGTATTCACGGCACTGTCGTAGACGGGAACGGAGCGTTCTGCGAGGGTGCGCGCGTCTCGCTTGTCCAGGCCGGCTCAAACGCTCCCCGTGTCACAGTGTCCGACAGCAACGGGCGATTCAACTTTGCCGATGTGCCTGCCGGTGCCTTCACCCTCTCCGTGTCTTCAAATGGATTTGCACCACGCACGGTGACCGGCGCGCTGCTCCCTGGCGAGAGCTTTGAAGCGCAGCCCGTGGTGCTGCTCGTCAGCGCTGCCACCAGCGAAGTTCATGTATCAGCCTCGCAGCGGGAGATCGCGCAGGAGCAGCTAAGGGACGAAGAACACCAGCGCGTACTCGGCATTATTCCCAACTTCACCGTCGTGTATGCGCACAATGCGCCGCCCCTCAGTTCGAAGCAAAAGTTCCAATTGGCGTGGCGCGCCTCTATCGATCCGTTCACTCTCCTCGCCACCGGAGCCTCGGCAGGAATCGACCAGGCGAACAACTCCTTCAAGGCTTACGGGCAGGGTGCTGCGGGATACGCTCGGCGCTACGGGGCAACCTACGGCGACAACGTTATCGGCACCATGATCGGTAGCGCGATTCTGCCCTCGCTGCTCAAGCAGGACCCTCGCTACTTCTACAAGGGAACCGGAACCAGACGCTCGCGCGTGCTCTATGCTCTCGCCATGTCCGTCGTGTGCAGGGGCGACAACGGCCACTGGCAGCCCGATTATTCCAGAATCACAGCCGATTTCGCGGCCGCCGGCATCTCCGACCTCTACTATCCAGACCACGATCGAAACGGCGCTACAGTAATCTTCCAGAACGTGCTGATCGGCAAGGCCAGCGGCGCGGTCGAGAATCTCTTTCAGGAGTTCCTTGCCCGAAAACTCACTCCAAAAGTTCCCACTTACACGGCACTCAAACCGTAAGGCCATCGATTGGCTCGATCAGGGAACGGCGCCAGGTGCCTGCCCGATTGAAATACCCGCAAAACAGCCGTCTGAAAACGACCCTCGATTGTGTCCCTCCTTCTGAAGTATGATGGCAAGTTGTCAAGAAACTCCCCAACTAAATCGCTGTACGCGTTCACGCCTTAACGAGTAAAGCTATCCTCTCCAACGGATAGCCAACCATGTCCAAACCGCATTCTTGCGGTTCGGTGCTTCAACTGGAAAGAGGGCATCTTATGTCACTTCGCCGCTTGTTCGTTCTGCTGCCGATCGTTCTTGCCTCGTTCGCCCTGTGCGTCCAGGCGCAGCAACTCCCATTCGAGGACCCAAAACTGCCCCCGGCACAGCGTGCGCACGACTTGGTTGGACGCATGACGCTCGATGAGAAGGCCGCGCAGCTTGAAGACTGGGCCACCGCAATTCCCCGCCTCGGCATTCCCGACTACCAGACATGGAACGAAGCGCTGCACGGCGTCGCCCGCGCAGGCTACGCCACCGTGTTTCCTCAGGCCATCGGCATGGCGGCCACCTGGGACCCCACCATTGTCGGGCGCATGGGCAACATCGTCTCCACTGAGGCCCGCGCCAAGTACAACGTGGCGCAAACCGAGGGCAATCACCGCATCTTCTACGGCCTCACCTTCTGGTCGCCCAACATCAACATCTTTCGCGATCCCCGCTGGGGCCGCGGCCAGGAGACATACGGCGAAGATCCATTCCTCACCGGCCGCCTGGGCGTTGCGTTCATCTCCGGAGTGCAGGGCACGGATCCAAACCACCTGCGTGCCGGTGCCACCAGCAAGCATTTCGCCGTCCACAGCGGTCCTGAGACCCTGCGTCACGGCTTCAACGTCGATCCCTCCCCCCGCGACATTGAAGAGACTTACCTGCCCGCCTTCCGCGCCACCGTTACCGAGGGCCATGTCCAATCGGTCATGTGCGCTTACAACTCTATTAATGGCTGGCCCGCTTGCACCAACAAAATGCTGCTCAAGGAGCACCTCCGCGACGCCTGGGGCTTCAAGGGCTTTGTCGTCTCGGACTGCGGGGCCATCGTCGACGTGAACAACGGCCACAAAAAGACCGCCGACATCACCCACTCCGCCGCTCTTTCGCTTCAGGCCGGCACTGACCTCTCCTGCAGCATCTGGAGTCCCGGCTTCAACACCCTCGCCGATGCGGTCCGCCAGGGGCTCGTCTCTGAGGATCTGGTAACCCAAGCCGCCGAACGGCTCTACACCGGACGTTTCCAGCTCGGCCTCTTCGATCCGCAAGGCTCCAACAAGCTCGACAACCTTCGTGTCACCGATGGCCTCTTCAACGAGGACCGTGCCGCCTCCCGCAAAGCCGCCGAGGAGAGCATTGTTCTGCTCAAAAACACCGGCGTTCTGCCCCTCAACGCCAAGCCGGGCCACATCGCCGTCCTTGGTCCCACCGCTGACCTCTTGCCCTCCATCCTCGGCAACTACGTCGGAGTGCCTGTTCATCCGGTCACGCCGTTGGACGGCATGCTCAACGAGTTCAAGAGTTCGCCCATCCTTTATGCGCAGGGCTCCACGCTCGCCGTCGGCATGGGCGTTCCAGTCCCCCGCACCGCCTTCGGTCTGGGCAAAGGCCTCAAAACAGAGTTCTTCGCCACCCCCGACTGCACCGGCCGCCCGGTGGCAACCCTCACCCAGCCCCTGGTTCAGACCGACTGGGAAAGCGCTCTGCCCGTCCCGCAAGTAGCTACACATAACTACTCCGTGCGCTGGACCGGAGCCCTTACCGTGCCCGCTCCCGGCCACTACGTCTTCACCCTCGAATCCGGCGACAGCTTCCCATACTCGCCCGTCGAGTCCTACCGGTTTGTCCTCGACGGCAAGGTTGTCTCCGAAGGCAGTCTGCGCCAGTCAGCCGACATCTCCGCCATGGGCAACTTCAAGTCCGCTCCCGGCGCATCGCCCACCGCGCCGCCCGTCATGAACTTCCCCAAAGTGCCGTCCGTCGCGGTGGACTTCGCCGACACCAAGCCGCACGACTTCCGCCTCGAGTACTCCCACTCCGGCGACCAGGCCGGCGGCGGACTCACCCTCAAGTGGGAAGCGCCCGCCCAGGCCCAACTCGACGAGGCTGTGGCCCGCGCCAAAGAAGCTGATGTCGTGGTCGTTTTTGTCGGCCTCTCGCCTCAACTCGAAGGCGAGGAGATGAAGATCAAGATCGACGGCTTCGACGGCGGCGACCGCACCAGCCTCGACCTGCCCGCCCCGCAGCAGAAACTCCTTGAGGCCGTGGCCGCCACTGGCAAGCCCCTCGTCGTCGTCCTGCAGAGCGGCAGCGCCGTCAGCCTCAACTGGGCCAATCAGCATGCCGGCGCAATTCTTGAAGCCTGGTACCCCGGTGTCGACGGTGGCGCGGCCATCGCCCGCACCCTGGCCGGCGTCAACAACCCCGCAGGCCGGCTCCCCATTACCTTCTATGCCAACCTCGACGGCCTGCCCGCCTTCACTGACTACACAATCAAGGGCCGCACCTACCGCTACTTCACTGGCAAGCCGCTTTGGGGCTTCGGTTACGGGCTCAGTTACTCCACATTCAAATACGGCCCCGTCAAGCTCTCGGCAGAAACCCTCAAAGCCGGCGACCCGATCAGCGCCACCGTCACCGTCACCAACACCAGCGCGCTTGCCGGCGACGAAGTCGTCGAGGCCTACCTGAAGACGCCGCAGGCCGACGGTCCCATCCACTCTCTGGTCGGACTCCAGCGCATTGAACTGGCGCCCGGAACAAGCAAGGATGTCACCATCTCCATCGATCCGCGCTCCCTATCGAGCGTGGACGACCAGGGCAATCGCTCCATCCTGGCCGGCAAATACAGCCTCACCCTCGGCGGCGCGCAGCCCCAGGAAACAAAGGCCCGCTCGGAAGCCACCTTCACAGTCAACGGCGCTCAGCCTCTCCCCAAGTAGCTCTTCACCGCAATTCTCTCTGCCACGCTTGGATCGAACAACGATCCAAGCGTGGGAGAGCAATTCTCGACCGATCCGATCGGTCGCTACTTTCCGACCTCCCCCCGGTGTTCTGTAACAGTCGTCCACCGGCAAAGCCGACCCGCGTGAGATGAAACAGAATCCCGTGTCGTCCCTTTAGCGGAGGGAGCAGGGGCATTTATGCCCCTGAATTGATCCCATCAATGCCCCGCCTTCAGGCACGGGCTTTCATCCCCTTCCACCAGGCCGGCGAACAAGACCAAAGCCAATTCCAATTAGGGCACGACTTCAAAGCCAGACCTAAGCAGCAACTTCCGCATCGCCGACAATCCAACCACGGTGCCCGTCCAGCACCATCATCCTCTACCCATAGCACTGTCATCCTGAGGCGGGTGGCCGAGGTACCAAGAAAGTGAATCGCGCCATTGAAGGTGGGTGGCCCGGGTCCCTCGCACTTGGGGACCCGGGAGACCGCGAACCCCGACCGGACCACTCCCGAGTTACTGACGTTCCGGCTGCATCACCGACCACAACGCCCGTCCGGCACCATCATCCTCTACTCACAGCACTGTCGCTGAAAGAAGTGAAAGATCCGCGGCTGCCTTTGAGAGTTTCAAAGGGTCGTTACTTCCGAATAGGCGACAATACACTCAGAACCCTGGCGAGAGGCAGAATGACGGCTTTTCGAAGCTCCGAAGGCGGAGTATATTGTGTGCAGTGAAAGCAGCCCAAATATTACTTATCTTTGGGCTTCTGCTTACGACGTGAGGACCTATCGTTATGACGGACGCCGCCGCATGTTGCTTTAGCGTAGCGTTTGGCCCTCCCTCCAATTCTACCGGCAAAGAACGTGACTCCGAATCAGGCAACGACTACTTCGGGGCTCGGTACTACGCTAGCAGCATGGGTCGCTTCACTAGCCCTGACCCATCGCAGCTTTCTTTTGCCGATGCGACCAACCCGCAGAGCCTAAATTTGTATAGCTACGTGCTCAATAACCCGCTCATCTACATCGACCCAAACGGAGAAGAATGTGTTTGGGACGACGGTACTTGGGACGCTGCTGATGACCCGGACACCGGAACTTGGAGTCAATGTACCGCGAAGGGTGGAAGCTGGGTGGATTCAAACATGTTCGAGAGTGTTGAAGGCAATCAGTACGGAAGCTGGAGTGGCCAGGCGAGCTCATCAATCGCGTTCGATTGGCTTACTCCTTCAGCCATTGTTAACGCCTCTGATAGCGCCCCAAATAACGGGCCGACGTGGAGCCAAAAGAACAAGGGTTGTTTAGACAAGATCAACAGCACGCCGGACGGGAAGCTTTACAACTTCCTCAGTCCGCTATCAATGATTCCCGGTGTCGGCAACCCCGATCCTGCGGAAAGTGCATTTGAGTATGGCTTCATGGGTTCTGCAAAGTACGGTGCATTCAAATTCTTTCAGGCTGCAGGCCAAAACTGGTCTGGCACAGGCCTTGGAGCGATCGGAAAGGCGGTGTCAGGTCTGACTGAGGTTACAGTTGAAACTTTTGGCGGGTGGCCACGGTCTCGATGACTGGTCCTGGTCCACATGAGGGTGCCACCGGTCCCTCGCAGTTGGGGACCGGGGATGGCAGCTAGAACACAAACAAAAGGCGGCGTCGCGGGCGTATCAACGGCAACCCGGCCATTACGCATTCCCAAGTCCACAAACGCCCTAGGACCTCCCATTCTTGTGGTCGAAGACAGCAAGAGGAACCACCTGAGCGCCCCGCAAAGGCCCGCAGACGATTCCAGCGCCGTTTGCAGACAAACACAAGGCGTCCCCGCACCCCGAAACAAAAAGCGGACTATTTTACAAGTTTCTTATTCTAAAATACTTAGCCGCCATCCTAACTGCAGATAATTACCGCCCGTTGGCGCACAATAGTAAATAGAGGGCAAAAGATGAAGCCGCACCGTACAGCCACATTGCAAGCCATCAAGAGCAAAGCCGAATCTGCGCCAGCGTTGGCCGCAGGTGTGGATTCCACCCC
>Ga0114951_10005316_pt1 | contig 11955 bp, 4 predicted proteins | sample AM7aDNAmetaG_FD_88677 | JGI IMG/M metagenome (GOLD analysis project Ga0114951, IMG submission 88677) | Freshwater microbial communities from Finland to study Microbial Dark Matter (Phase II) - AM7a DNA metaG | ecosystem: Environmental > Aquatic > Freshwater > Lake | place: Finland: Lake Alinen... | reverse complement strand
GATGATTGGCGCTCCTATCCATTTTTAAACAAGAATGCATAGACCGTTCATCGTCACATGGTGCATGCGCAGCACCACATTGCACGCACGGATTAATGCCGGATCATATAAAGGCGCATTATCAGGCATGTACCCCTGGCGTGGCAATCTGCTTTTGACGCACCAATAATAATGGCGCCTGCCCGAGCAGCAGCGTTGCGGGCCTGTCAACCGGGCCGCACAGAAAGCTGTGCAGCAAAACCTGGTGCTGCCCCAGACGGAAAATGCCGCGCAGCCCCTCAAACCGCATTGCCCCAATGGGGCAGACGCCCATGCCGAATTCAGCCTGATGGTCCATGAGCAGCTGGCCGATAGAGCCAGCCTCAAGCATGGCAAGCTGCAGCGCCTGGCTTCCAAAGAGCGGCTCCAGCCTGTTCATGTCGGCTATGCAGAAAAGGCTGAAACCGGCTTCGGCAAAATAGGCTCGGTTGCGGGGGAAATGGGCCTGCCGCAGATCGGATGCAGGCGAATTACCCACTTTGCAGAGCTTGTGATGTTCCGGATCATAGCGGTAAATGCCCTCCGTCAGCTGCTCTATGGCGCCGGGCTGCACATAAAGATAAATATTCACGCCATAAGCATCAGCAGTTGAAGGATACAGCGCGGCGGCTTTTCCATCAAGCTGCTGCCGCTTCAGCAGGGCCATGAATTTTGAAAAAGCGGCAAACGCCACAGGCCGCTGCGCAAAGCTGCGCTGTGTCGAGCGCAGCACATAGTGATTGTGTAAAAAACCAACCGGCTGCAGAGATACGGCCTTGTGCCCCTCCGGGAACCTGCGCAGATGCGGCTGCGAGCTGTGCAGTTGCTCATGCTCCTGGGGGGTCAGGGCATTGAGGCAGTCAAGCCTGCCTATGGCAACAGCCTTCAGGCAATCCCAGTCGGGAGCAGGGCCGGCAAAGTGCTCGACAAACAAGGCCGCGCTGGCTTCAGACGCAGGAGCTTCAGTCCTGCCGCCGTCAGGTCCCCCGGCCAGACAGCACATAAAAAGATGGGTGTCGTCAAGGCTGAACAGATCCCTCACCCGGTTGAAATCGACCCCTGCCAGATGGCACAGCCCGATGCCGGCATTGTTTTGGCGGCTCATCAGCAGCTGTGTCATATACCCGGCGTCAAGCACGGCAAGGGCCGGGCTCAGGCAGTTGTAGACCGGCTGCAGTGCCGCCAGCCGTGCAATGAAAAAAATGCAGAACCCGGCATCATCAAACACCTGCCGGTCGGCCGGATGAAATATCTGCTGCGGCATGGCGGCAGCCTGCCCCAGAGCTATCAGCTGATGAGCAACAGGGTGATAATAGTAGATGCCCTCCGGCAGCCCTTCCACGCGGCCTTCTTTTGCATAGAGATAGGTCTGAACGGCATTGAGGCCTCCTGCCGAAGGATAGAGGTACTTTACCTCCCCCTGCACAGTTTCCTGCTTTAAAAGCCCCAGCAGCCGGCTCAGCGAGCTCAGCGGAACGACGCCGGGGGCGAAGCTGCGGCGGCAGGCGCTTGCGGCATACGCCTCGGGGCTGAAGGCTGCAGCATCAAGGGCTACCCAGTCGCAGGCAGGCGCAGCAGCGGGTACAGGTGTAGCTGCAGGGCATGCCGCCATGGCTGCCCCGGAGGCGGTAACTGCAGGCTGAGGGGCCAGGTTGCCAAGGTAGGCTTCGAGGCTTCTCAGGGTTGTATGGTCAAGAAAGACCTCCACGGGCACATCAATGCCATGCTGCTCATGCAGCAGCTCGGCGATTTCAATAAGATTGAGCGAGGTAACGCCCAGATCAAAAAAGTCCGCATCGGGAGAAATTGAGGCAATGCGGAGCACGGACTTAAAGACAGCGGCAAGATAGCCCAACTCCGCCGGGCCTGGCGCAGCTGCAGCCTTCGTCTGCTGCAAAACGGCTGCTGAAGCACGGGTAGGCGCCGGGGGAGGAGGAGTCCCGGCGCCCACAGTTATCCGGTTTTCGGCGAACACCTGCCGCACCCGCGCTGTAACCTCATCAAGAATTGCGCTGTCGGTAAAAGCTTCGACAGGCAGCACTATCTGTATTTTTTTGAGTATATCCTGCACAGTCCCTGTACCGGTCGCAGCGCTGGCAGGAGCAGTGGCCCCGTCTGCCGCGGGCGTGGCTTGTTGCGGGAGGCAGGGTGCCTGCACCGACTGCTGCCCGGCAGCGGGCGCAGCCACAAAGCCGGGCATCTGCTTCCGCATGCCTGCTGCTAGGGTGGCAATGCTGGGATGGTCCAGAAAGGTCTCGACCGTCACATCCAGGCCGTGCTCCTCGTGCAGCCGTTCGGCAATCTGTATGAGGTTGAGCGAGGTGACGCCCAGGTCGAAAAAATCAGCATCAGACAGGATCGACGCTAACCCGAGAACTTCCCTGAAATAGGCGCCCAAAACAGACTCAAGGTCAAGCTGCACCACCTGCGGCGCTTCCGATGGAGCCTGCTCCTGCGCAGCTGCTTCGCCAACAGGCCAGGGCAGCTGCCTGCGGTCGAGCTTGCCGTTTGCCGTGACCGGCATCCCGTCGAGCCACACGAACAGATTGGGCACCATATACTCTGTCAGGAACTGCCCGGCATGACCGCGCAATTCTCTGGACGTCGGCACGGGGCCGCCTGCGGAAGTCAGGTAGGCCACCAGTTTCTGGTCGCCGGCAGCGCCAGTTTGAACCGTAACGACCGCCTCTTTCACCGCAGCGTGACGCCGAAGCACATGCTCGATTTCTCCAAGCTCAATGCGGTAGCCGCGCACCTTCACCTGAAAGTCGCTGCGGCCGAGAAATTCCATAGTGCCGTCTGCATAATAACGGGCAAGATCGCCCGTTCGGTACATGCGTTTGTCAGGGCCTTTCTGGAACGGGTCGAGAACAAAGCTACGATCGGTCAGCTCCTGCTCGTTTAAATAGCCCATGCTCAGGCACTGGCCTGCGATATAAAGATTGCCGGTAACTCCCGGAGGGCAGACCTGCAAATAATCATCCAGAATATAATAACGACTGTTCTGTAAGGGCCTGCCGTAGGGAATGCTGCGCCAGTGCTGCTCAACACGGTTTACGGAAAAGTAATTGGACCACACCGTTGCCTCGGTCGCTCCGCCAAGGCTCATGACCTGCGCCGCCGGAAACACCTCCCTGATATCGTCGGGCAGGGTCACCGGTATCCAGTCGCCGCTTAAGAATATCTGCCGCAGCTTTGTATTGGCAACAGGCCGCGGATGCGCCTTCAGCGCCGGCATCAGCAGCTGCAGGGCCGCGGGCGCTGAATCCCAGAAGGTAATCTCCTGAGAGCAGAGTGCGCGGGCCAGCTGGGAGGCATCCTTGCGGCTGGCATCGCTTGCGATATAAATCCTTCCGCCGCAGCCAAGCATGCCGAAAATATCAAAAACCGACAGATCGAACCCGAGTGATGTGATAAAAAGCACGCTGTCATCAGGGCCGAACCCACAGGTGCGGCAGCACCATTCAAACAGATTGCTGAACGGCTTATGTGCCACCATGACCCCCTTGGGCGCGCCCGTGCTGCCGGAGGTATAAATAACGTAGGCAAGATCATCGGGCCTATTCACGCGCGGCGGATTGCCGGTTTTTTGTGCGGCAATGGCGCTGCGTGCAGAACCGTCGATACTGACAGTCTGCACGCCGGCATGCAGGGTAAGACGGGCATGCTTTTCCTGGGATACGATTACCTTAACACCTGCACTGTGCACAATCGCCTGAATACGCTCTACCGGATATGAGGGCTCAAGAGGCACATAGGCTCCGCCGGCTTTTAAAATCGCAAGCAGCGCTGCAATCATGTCATGAGAGCGTTCAAGACAAATGCCCACCAGTGAGCCGCGGCCAACGCCCTGCTGCCTCAGATGCCAGGCCAGGGCATTTGCCCGCCTGTTGAGCTCGCCATAAGAAAGGTTTGTGTCTTCAAAGACAGTTGCCGCAGCGTCGGGCCGCACCAGCGCCTGGCGCTCAAACAACTCTTGCATGCAGACATCTTCGGCAAAGGGGGTATCTGTCGAGTTCCACTCTTCTATAATCCTGCGCTTTTCTGCTTCCGAGGCAAGCGGCAGCCGGTTAACAGGCAGGTTCATTCCGCCTGCAGCAGCCTGTAAAAATGCCGTAAGCTGATTTTTGATGCTTTCGCCATAGGAGTCATCAACCACTGCGGTAGTGACGTGAAGCAGGCAGTCTCCGTCATCGGCTGTAAAAAGCTCGAGGGCGGCGTCACCGGCAAGCCGCAGGTTTGAAAAATTCCTGACATGATAGACCCGCAGGGGAAACGGCTGGCCTGCCAGCATCCGCAGATCAGGCTGGCGGGCTATCAGATCACGGGGAAAGGTGCCCGAGCGTTCAATGGCCGTGAGTTTTGCAACAGCAGCACGGCAGCATTCCTCAAGCGGCCTGCTGGCATCTACGGACAGTCGCAGGGGCACGCAGCCGGCAAAAAATCCTTCCAGGCCCTGAATGCTTTCAGTAAGCTTATCCTGCCCGAATCCTAAATGGATCTCGGTTGCTCCCGCATGCCGGGCAAGAAAGGCGATAAAAATGCCGCATAGAATCTGCCACGGCTTTGCAGAAGGGATAAGCAGCGAAGCAACGCTCAGAAGCTCGGCCGGGGCCTGCAGCAAGTAGTGCACATGCCCCGGGCTTTGCGTGCCGCAGCTCTGGAGGCGCATGTCGGGAAGGGTCAGCGGCGGGAGCCCGCGCAGCTGTTCGCGCCAGAACGATTCATGACGGCAGGTAAAGTTGTACAGCTCTGTCAGGCGGACGGCAAGCCCGGCATCGGGCGCTGTAAACCGGTAGCCGGGTTTGATGCCGGTCCGGCTCGCAAGGGTTGCGGGATCACAGGTTTTCCCTTCCATCGTAGCAAGCCCGGTAATGCGCACATCGAAATCGGCTGTTGCAACGGTAATGCCGCCGTCATCTGCGGCCAATACCGTTCCCGGCACAGCAGATGAACGGCATTCAAGCATGTGCAGCTTATGAACGATATAATAATCCCCGCCTGTCTGTATCTTAGGGCACCCCAGCGCATTGGGATAAGGGCCGAAATCAAGGCTGCGGACAAATGCCTCGATTGCTGCAGCATCGCTGCTCCAGTCAATAAGGCAACCCCTGTCCGGCCTGCAGTAGCGCCCGAAATAAGTACGCTGCGACAGGTCCTGCGGCATGGGCACGGCGGTGCCTGCGGCAAGCTCGTCGATGAGCTCGGCGAAAGCCTCGGCCGCTTTCTGGTAGCAGCGCAGGTTGAGACTCAGGGCCGTATCCGTGGGGGCCACGCTCAGGGTCTTCTGCTTGAGCACGCCGCCACCGTCGACCTGCGGGGTCATGACATGCCAGGTAATCCCGTGCGTCTGCTCGCGGTTCATGATGGCCCATGAAGTAGCGTGTATGCCGCCGTAGCGCGGCAGGGGAGCGTCATGAAAGTTGATGGCCATGCGGCGGGGCAGGCCGAGCACCTCAGGCGGCAGCACTGCATTATTGACAATGCTGAACAGGTAATCGCACGGCTGACTGTGCAAAAAACCGTTTAAAGCCTGAGGAGGGGCTTCATGAAGTATGCCCCTGCTGTCGGCCCAGGCCGTTACGTCGGGATTGGGGGATATTAAGCCGAGAATACTATGGCCCCGCTCAAGCAGCTTTTCGCAGCACTGCAGGGTAAGAGTTGTTTCTCCGATAACATAGCAGGTAAAGGAACTCTGTGCCGTCATCCGGTCCTCTCATGTTAAAAAATCAGCAGATATCAGCAGGCTCAAGCCCTATCCGCTCAAGGGCAAGCGCAAGATCGGGCTTTGTTATAGGTGTCTGGATGATTTCAAGCGCACGCTGCCGCGACATTTCTCCGCTGCGCACCAGAGTACTTATTTCAGCCTCGTGCTGAGAATAGCCAAACCATTCAACGGTGAGCTTCTGGCACACAAAATTAAACAGGCAGTTTGTCGAGCCTGCGGGCCAGCTGATCTCGGGAAGTGCGTAGCCGAGCTCGGCCGTGATGGTTTTAAGTATCTCAGACTCTTTGTACTCCAGATAATGAAACGGTGAGAGAAGGCTCAGTGCTGCGAAGTGACGGTGGAAATAAAGCGTCAGGCTTGTAAACATTTCCGAAACCAGCGCAAATTCGGGCATGCCCTGTATTGCCTGCAACAGCGCTGAATCAGATGCGCGGTAAATCCAGAACAGCTCTGTGCCCTTTAAAAACTCCTGACCCTTGGTATGGCCGCTGATGAGCAGCCGGATGCCGTACTGCAGGGCAATGTCGCGGATATAATAGTCGATAAGGCCGTTGCAGATGCGGCAGAAATATACTCTGCTGCCCGATTTCAGCAGATGCCGAAACAGATTTTTAATTAGGCGGGGCTTAAAAACCAGCAGGTCAACGCCGAGGCTGTCAGTGGCGTTTTTGACATTGCGGTACATCGCCTCAACGCAAAAACCGTTATCGATAAAAACGGCCAGGGGCTTCAGTCCAAGCTGTTTAACAGCTATATGCAGCGCCATGGTGCTGTCCTTACCGCCGGACAGGGCGACCAGAGCATTGTACGGCCCTGTGCTCGCGCCACGCAGCACATCAACCTTCGCCACAAGCTCGGTCAGGCCCTCGCCGGGCAAAGCAGGCTGCCGGGAATCCATGCCGCTCTGCTTTGCGCACAGGCTGCAGACGCCGCCTTCATCCAACTGTACATGCCCGTGCGTTTCGGGCATTATGCATCGAGAACATCTCTCCGGCATTCTTTTCTCCTCAGTATGGGGAACAATGCCCTGCAGCTTTTTAATTCAGGACAATTGCTCTACACTATACAACAACCAGCAAGCAAAAGCGTTCCGGAGAAAACAGCAAAGATCCCGGGCCGCCTAAGCGGCGGCCCGGGATTTGCCATGCTTTTAGAGCGCGGGAAACCCTTCCGGACAGGCATCGGAGGACTTCTTCAGGGTTACATTGCCGGTAACCTTCTGCTCCTGCACCTCGACCTGACCTTCCCACTGGTCTGTGGCAATATTATACTTCCAGTCCTTCATCACGATATGCGCTGTAATCTCGGCAATTTGCACCAGTATGGTTCCCGTTACCGTGGTTTCCTCGTTGCCCTTAACAATCACGGTGGTGTTCTTGCCGTCGGTGATAGTTCCGGTCATATGCTCATTTGAAGCCTCAACATCAATGCGTGCATCGCCGGTGACAATTCCATTATCGGACTGTACGGAACATACTTTGAAACCTGCCGTTATGAAGCCGAAATCAATGACGCCTTCATAAAATCCGTTCAAGTCAGCAGTACCCCAGGTCGGGCAGGTTGCTACATTTTTCTGATAGTAGGCTGCCAGTTGCTGATAGCGCCGTGCGGCCTTGCTGAAAGAGGCTAGCGCGCTGGGAAGCCGTCCGCTTTCACCGGCCTGCTTTCCCTTTTCAAGGGCATTGTCACCCAGTAACTTAAACAGTTTTATAAATTTCTGATAATCTGCACAAATGGTAGCGGACATGATGCCTGCTTCAGCCTGAGCGACTTGCGTTTCCCACAGTGCCGACTGATAGAGCAGCGCCTCTGATGCTGCCAAAGCCCCTGTTGCAGTACGGGGGCTGGTCATGGCAACGGCCATGGCGGAATACCTCAGCTGGCCGTCAAGCACGGGCTGCGCAAGAGCCTCTGTCATTATCTCTTGAGCTCGTTTAAGGTGTCGTTTTTTGAGACCTTTTGCCGTTGCCAGAGCTGAGGTGATACCGGCGTCCATGCTCGGGGCAATGTTTTCAAAAGACAGAAGCCCGCGGCTGGTCTCATTGGCAAGGGAGACTTTGATGACTTCAAGATCGCCTGCTGAAATTGCACCGTTCAGGCCAGCTCCCGATTTTTTAAGATCAAGTGAGCCAGTCGTGCCGCCATCAAAAAGTATTGTACCTTTCACATGGCTTGCATTGTCTGCCGTCGATGCAGTGACAGCTCCTTTCAAAACTGTATCGCCATAAATGGTCAGCGTGCCGGTCACATTGTCATGGGCCTGGTAGAGATCAGCCACAATGCCGATTGTGCCATTATCGCTTATGTCCGTGCCGGTGCCGAACCAGATTCCGTTTGCTTGAGCTGCCGGCTTCTTCGGCACTGTGACTTTATAAATATATAACCCGGCAATCTGGCTTGAAACATAGGCAAGCCCCTGGCCCGCAGCATAGGAAATTCTCAGAGGGTCGCCCGCTATATAGGACTCGTTGTCAGACTCCTGTGGACTATTTTGCTTCGCAATATCAAACAGGCGCACGCCGCCCACCGAATCGGCTACCAGCAGGTACCCGTCAAACGCTGCCACGGCTTTCAGCTGGCCGGTTTGATGACGCTTGGTCAGAGGATCAATGAAGGAGTCATTGTCGCTCGTGGGAAGATACAGGGGGTCAAAATTTGCAATATGCAGCGCGTCGCTTGCGGGCAGATACAGCCAGGTATCCCAGAGCGCTATATCAACGACATTACCCAAATTATAACCCAAACCATAGCTGTCGGCTATTTTTTTGGGTAAGCCGGGATCTTTTATGTCAAGGACCGTAAACCCCTTGAGACCGTCTGCCGCCATAATATAGTCGCCCCACAAAAGCGGTGCGTAACATACACCGGAAGTGTTATATGTGCCGAGCAGTTGGGGGCTCGAGGTATCTGAAACATCGACGATCGTCACGCCTGCGGTCTGACAGGCAACGACTGCCAGCGTTCCCTGCACCTGAACCGAAAAAGGCTGACCGCCAAGGGCAACCGACCCGAGAATCACCGGCGCCGACGGATTTGTTACATCCACGATTTCCAGCATGCCGCCGTCTTCACCCTCATGGTTGGTCTCAGCCAGATAGGCGGCAGAGCCGGCAACAGCAAGGCCGTTGGCATAGCCAGACAGGGTCTTCTGCGCAATCTGGACAGGCAGCAGGGGATTGGTCATATCAAGTACCGCAAGGCCCTTCAGCCCCACGGCTGCATAAGCGAAGTTACCCGCACCCTTGCAGTCGACGACGCGGCCAAGCGTAAGAAATTCTCCCACCTGCCGTATGGCTGCCGCCCGGCTGTCGAAAATCCGTATGCCGTAATTGGAATTGGCCAGCACCACATAATCACCTGTCTTTGAGATACCCAGACTGTGATTGCCGCCGACCATGAACTGCGACGCCTGCGCCGGATGTACGGGATCACTGACATCGATTTTATAAAAATTCTGAAATTCGGAGCAGAGATAGACATAGTCACCAATCTTGACAAGGCCAAGGATGCCCTGATAATTATTTTCAAAACTGCTGACAAAAGCAGGGGCCGACAGATTGGATACGTCAAGAATAGCAAGGCCGGAAACGCCGGCAGCCACATACAGATAGTTGCCCTCGCGATAGGAGGCATAAAACGTGCTTAAATTGTTTGCGGCGTCCTTATAATGGGTTATCTTGCTAATTTGGGTGGGATCTGAGATGTCAAAAATATAGAGGCCGTCCATTTCGCAGCTTATGTAGAGCGTATTATTATCGACATAGGCGTCATAGGCATTGTGATGCACTGCATCAAAGGTTGTAAATTCGGCCCTCTTGACCGGATGCGCGGGATCGGTCATATCAACTGCAAACGCGCCGGAGTAGTCGGCCACGTACACATACTCATCCTTCACCGCGACGCCGAAAGTCTGGCAGATGGCATCGGGCTTGTCAAATGTTGTTATCGAAAGCAGCTGCGGCTGTGCCGGATTGCTGACATCAACTGCCGCAAGGCCACCGGAGGAGCATGCGATATAGAGAATAGTTCCGGTTTGGGCTATGCGGCGTGCGATGCCCGGCAAAGCGATGCTGCCAAGCTCCACGGGGGTGCCGATATTAGAAATATCGGCGATGGAAAGCCTGCTGCCCATGACGCTGTAGAGCGTTGTGCCATTATCCGAGATAAGCCCATACCTGGCCGAACCACCCATATTGTACTGAAATGAAACGGACTGCGCAAAAGCTCCTGTTACAAGGCTAATAGCAAAAAGAAGTGCGAAAATAGTACAACGAACTGTTCTTCCTTTCATACCTTGACCCCCTATACTAAAATGTTTTCTCTTCGATTTGGTTTATGCTTCACATAGCAAAAACCGGCTTCATTCCATCGCCCTTTTATACCGCCCGCCCGAAGACGCGCAGCATGGGGGCTAAAAACCTTATTGCATTTCGGCAGCAGGCACTGCTTCTGCCGCGGCAAATCCTTTATCATAGAAAAAACCATTCCACTAAAGCGTCATGATTCCCGCTAAGTCGAATATTTATAAATAACATAGCTAAAACCGTGCCACTATGCCCCCCGTTGGCAATGATATAATATAGCATGATATTTCAGATAGTTCGAACTACTGAGGCTTATATCCCAGCTACGAAAACTGTTGTGCTAAAAAAAATCTGTGCAAATATGCACAAAACGTGAAAATGTGCACAGCATTCTAGCATCATGCAAAAACGAACCGGCAGGTTTCAGAAAAACCCCTGAAACCTGCCGGTTACATGTACGATTAAAATCGGTTAATTAATAACCGTGCTTCTGCAGATAATCAAGGGTGAAAATATCTTGAGCCAACTCAACGCCGAACTGTATATCCGTAGAACCGACGGTAGCATGAATGCGCTGAATGTCAACAGTCTGACTTGCATTAAAATGGGGAACATCAACGCCATTATACCCTTTGCCTACATAGCCGAGCTGATCAATCCATTTCCAGAGTTTGCCCGAGCGGTCATACCGGTCGGAGTACAGCATCTGCCAGTTTTCCGGATCAAGATACCAAACCATTTTGCTATAAAGGAAGTTAGGATCCTTGCTGGTGGCCTCGATCACATGCATCTTCACGCGCTCGCGCTGCGTGCCGTCAAACAGGCAGTCGCCGGGCGTATGGACAAGCTTCTTGCTATCGGTATGGCGTCCCATGAGCAGATCCTTCTGCCCGAGATATTTATAGATATTCACCTGTACAGGTCCATCCCATCCCATATTGTCGAAGGCGCAGTAATCGGCGCCACCCTGTGCGTCCTGACGCTCGGATGTGGAGCGGCGGCGCACGCGACGGATCGAGGGCATCCAGAACCAGGAGTCATAGGCTTTCAGGGTATCCTTGTAGTGGACTTCCATGATGCGCATATTGCGGGTTTCAGGCGGCTGCAGCTGCAGCATGGTGAAAGCGCGCCAGATCTGTTTGGGATTTTCAGTAAACTCAGGAACCGGCGGCATATCGGTACGGCCGGAAAAAAAACAGAGGCTGTTCTTAATTTCAGAGTTCATGTCATACTTCAGGCGGCCATCGACAATCCAGGCATTGTCATGATTGTTATAGCCGTCGCCGTAGTCGCGCGTGCGGAAGTTATGGGCCATCTCGGTGGCGTCCTTCGTGTCGGGGAACGGCGTTCCGGAGACATACCCGAGAATTTCGCCGCTTGGCCCGAGTTTTGTCTGGCCGTAATACTTCTTGGTCATTTCAACGTTGCCCGCCGAAGCAAAGGCTGATTTATAGGGGACTATCTCAAACCATGAGTCGCCAAATTTGCCTGTGTCTTTCATTGTGGCGTAGAAACTTTCGGGCAGGAAGTCTTTCACCTGGTCCACATTTGCGCTGGTTATTTTCTTGCCAACCCACGTAGCCTCCCAGTCCTGCAGCTTCTTCAGATCATCGCCCTGGTAGCAGGCAACCGGATATTGCAGATCCTTTGCAGACGCAAAGGGTGCCACTGTCAACAACAGAGCGATCGCTCCGAAAGCACCTAATGCAAAAATTTTAAGTTTCATATGCGTTCCTCCATTTTTAGGATTCAGAGGTATATTCAAAGGTCCAGGAATCTTTAGAGTCCACATTTGCCGGGCTATCTTTAAGGTGGGAATAAGCAAGATACCGCACCAGGAAGGTGTGGCCGAAGTTTGGCTTGAACGCGATAGCCGGGGCCCAGTAGCCGCCGCCGTTATTGCAG
>Ga0114951_10005315_pt1 | contig 11956 bp, 15 predicted proteins | sample AM7aDNAmetaG_FD_88677 | JGI IMG/M metagenome (GOLD analysis project Ga0114951, IMG submission 88677) | Freshwater microbial communities from Finland to study Microbial Dark Matter (Phase II) - AM7a DNA metaG | ecosystem: Environmental > Aquatic > Freshwater > Lake | place: Finland: Lake Alinen... | reverse complement strand
TGATCGACGTGTTGCCGGCTGCGGCCGTCGAGATCGCGCTCGCGTTCACCGTCCCGGCATTGAAGATGCCGTAGTAGCCGGCGTCCGCCTGGTTGGCCACACCGCCAGCCGCAAACGCAGCGTAATCCAGCCCGTAGCTCATGCTCTGCGCCATCTGCCGCAGGATGTAGCTCGACAAGTCCACCGTGCTGTCCGCCAGCAGCTCGCGGGCGACCGTCAGGTAAACCGCCAGCGTCTGGATCAACAGGCTCACCGAGCTGCCGGTAAAGCTGCCTTCCGTGATCGCCGTGGTCTCCGCCGCACCGGCTCCCGCGCCGATCCAGTAATAGCCGGGCCGCGCCGTCGCGATCGGCAGCACCGTGGTCCGCATCCCCACGCGAATCACTCCCAGCGAGCTCCAGTCGCCGTATTCCAACAGCGTGTCGTAGATCTCGTTGAACGTCTGGGTCGGCACCGTCGCCTGCCCCAGCGAGCTGTCCACGCCCGTCAACGACTTCGTCGCGGCCGCGTTCTCTTCCAGCAGCTTGCGCCACTCGCCCGGCAGCTTGCTATACTCGCCGGGGAACACCACGGCGCGTGCCGCCGCGTTGATGAACGCCTTGGTCTCGTCGTTCGACAATGCCCGCTGCACCGGGTCCGTGAAGCTCGACCTGGCGTTCAGCGTCACTGCCTTCTGCAAGGCGTTATACTTCGCCATCACCTCTTCAAAGGTCGTGTTCGCCTTCGCCTTCACCAGCGTCAGCTCTTCCATCGCCTTCTTCACTTCCTTGTCCGAGCGGTCCAGGTCTTCCACCACCTTCTGGTAGCGCGACTTCAGCTCGTTGTGCGACTTCTGGAGCGTCTCCACTCCCGCCAGCATCTTTGTTTCAAACTCACCCCCGCCGCCATCGCTGCCGGCCGGGTCCAGTAATACCGCAATCTTCTTCAACATAGTTTTTGTTGTCTTTCCGTATGGTTTAACTCGGTCTTCAGAAGGCTTTAATCGCCCTTTCAAACCGCTCCAGGAAACTCTTCCGTGACCGCTGCTTGGCTTCCCAGGCGGCAGCGGCACCGTTGGCCTGGGATGCAGTTTCACGTCGGTTGTATTCCGTGGAAATCGCTTCGAGCTCGTCCTCCGTCACCACTCCCGCCTTGAACGCCTGGCAGAAGCTCTTCACCAGCGCATTCGGGTTCACTGGGATGATGCACGCGCTCAGCTCATGCTGCTGCCACCGCGTGATGATCTTTGTCGGCAGCGCCTTGCCCGCCAGCTTCAGCTCCGCGCATTGATCGCGGAATAGCTTCCCGTGGCTCGGCGTCACCACCTGCTCCGGCAGGAAACCCAGGCTCACGCCCTTCAGGTAGCCCGCCTCCGTCATCTTGAAGCCAAACTTCGCCAGCCCGTTCTCCGGCACATCGATTGCCCAGCGCACCGTCTCCACCACGTGGTCGCCGTCCACGGTGAAATCCGTCACCGTCCCCAGGCAATGCTTGATCGATCCATACTGGTGCGAGTCCACAAACGGCGCGTTCCGGGTAAAGCGGTCAAACCTCGCGCCCTTCGCCCGCATGATCTCCCCGTCCGCGTCCAGCGATTCATCGCTCGCCACGTATTCCACCAGGCCCGCCTTGGCATCCAGCACTCGCGACTTCGGATAAATGGTTCTCGTAATCATAGTTTAGTCACTCCCGCCGCCGCATCGCTGCACCGGCATCTTGCTTCGCACGAACTCCGCCAGCTCGCGCTCATCCTTGAACGCGCTCTCCGTAGCCCGGTAGCCCAGGCCGCACGCCTGCGCTCGCACCGTCCCCGTCTTCCGGTCCCGGCTCACCGTCACCTCGCTGCCAAATTCTCTCCGTAGCTTCCGCAGGTTCATTCCGCCTCTCCTTTCGGCGCTCGCACCGCGAGCTGCACGCACTGGCAGTTGATCACGTTCCGGGCGCTCCCGGTCTCGTCTCCTGGATACATCAGTTCCTCACCGTCCACGATGAACGGCTGGTCAATCGGTATCGGCCCCTTAGTCCCATGCTCGCCGTAAGTGTGTTCCGCCTCCTGGTGAGCGTCCCGCACGTTCGGCCCCTTGCTGGTAAGCCACGCCTTGTATTCCACCCCGGCTGACTTCATTGCCACGTCTCGGGCGAAATTGAACGCCATGCTCGTCTCCGTCGTCGCGATCCGCTTCGCCTCGCCCTTCGATAAATCGTTGAACACCCCGCGCACCCGGTCTGAGAGTTCCGCCGTCGTCTCCCCCAGTCCGATCCCTTCGTCCAGCGCCGTGTTCAGTTGGTTGCGCACCGCTTTTCCGCAATCCATCACCGGCTGCTCGCGCCCTATCACAAACTCCATTGCCTCCTGCGGCGGGAACTTCCACGGGTCCACCAGGCCCAGCTCCCCCTTCAGCAGTTGACCCGAGGCCACGTCCAGCGCCTCCCGGAGCGCCGGCTTCACCAGCATCGCCAGCCGCTCGCCGAACTTGTGCTGGTCGAACACGAAATCAATCAGCCCCTTCTTCCCCTCCGCCTTCGTCAGCAGCCCAGCCACCGACAGCTTCTGCAGCGCCACCTGGCGAAACTCATTCAGCACCCGGTTCACCTTGCTCTCCACGATGCGCCGCGTCCCCGCCCGCTTCCGCATGTGCGTCTCCCACAAAACATGATTGCGCGACTTCGCCGCCTTCTGCCCGGCGCTCCGCTCCTGCAGCCGCGATTGCAGCGCCCTGGTCATCTCCGCCACCGGCAACTGATCACTGATCACTGATGACTGATCACTGTTCCCAGATGACTGATCACTGTTTTCCCCCAATAGCGGGTTCTCATCCGGCTCCGGCTCCGCCACCGCGTCCCCGGCCGGCGTCACTCCCATTGGCAGGTAGCCCACGTCCCAGCCCTCATACTCCGGCATGTCCAGCCCCAGGAACTCATTGATCGCCTCCATCGGCATCCCCTTGTTCCAGAACGTGTCCACGCTCGCAAATCGCTCCTTGCGCACCTCCTGCATCACCGGGTGTTCATCCCAGTCCAGCAGGATCTCCACCTCAATGCCCGTCATCCGGTGGCACAGCCGCTCCAGCCCGTCCGCAAACTTCTCCCCTGTGGGGATGCAAGCCCCCGTGATGAGCTGGTAAAAGTCCGAAGCGCTCCCGATCGAGTAACTCGCCTTCACCTGGCTCAGCGACGGCGGCACATTGAACGCCGAGAATATCTCCTCCCGTGAGTTCAGCCGCATCGCGATGAAATTCGCATCCACCGTCCGCACCTGCGGGTCCTCCACCGAGATGTCCCCCGTCAGGAATATCGGCCGGAAGTCCCCCCGCTGCTGCGATTGCCGCTTCGCCCGCAGGTCGGCCAGGATCTGTTCCCGTTGCGGGTCAGTCGGCACCCCGTTCTTGGCGACGATATACGGCCCCGTGTCCCCATTGTTAGCCATCAGGTTCCGCGCAAACTTGCCTGCCAGCCAATCCCCCTCCGCTGCGATCTGTGCCGAGTCATACTCCGACAGCCCGCGAAACTTGTTGTAAGGGTTATACCGCTTCAGGTGGATCAGCATCTCCGGCGTCAGCGCCCAGGACTTGCCGCTCCCGTCCTTATATTCCCAGCCCACCAGGTCGCCGCCCTGGACCACCTCGCGCATCCGGTCCGGCCGCGCCACGATCACCTGCAGCCTGTTGCTGGCCGGCCCCGCCCCGCGCACCTCCGGGAACGGCACCCGAGCATCATCCGGCAGCAGCCAGAAACATTCACCCGCCAGCTTCAGCCACCCCACCGAAGCCTCCACAAAATCGCTATACCCCAGCCCCGCCATCGGTTCCCGCAGGAAATCCTGAAACGTAGGCACATCGATCTCATCCCCCATAGCCTTCCTGCCAAATGCCCCACGCCCACCACGCCCACCGCCACTCAAGCCTCGTCCCCCTTTAGTCCCTGCCAGTTCCCGATCCGGCCGGTAGAGACAAGGTTCCACGCTCGCGATCGGCCCCGCGATCTTCGCAATCGCCGATTGCACCCACACCGAGCTCTTATAAGGCTCCGACAGCACCTCCTGGCTGCCCAGCTCGATACCCCGTTGAAACCAGAACGCTGGCACCCCCATGCCCTTTTTCGCCAGCCAAGCCGCCGCTTTGTTGATCAGGCCCATGCGACCCCCTTCCACATGCCCATTAATCCCCCGTTAATCGCCACGGAGCGGCGTTTGCCTGCCGTTTGGCTATGCTGATACCCCCAAATCGCCACAGGGCCTCCTGGACGGCCTCCGCCATCATCAAAAAAGGTAGGGCGACGCTCTCCGAGCGCGCCGTCCCAGCAAACCCGTAGTTGATCATTGCATGTCCTCATATCAGTGCGCTCGAAAAGGTCACCCCGCCGGTCGTATCCGCCTTCGACGCCAGCGCCCCCGACCAGGCGATGTCGCAGTGGCTCGCCGGATTCAGCAAATTTCGGCCTTCCGTGAACACCCAGCGCTTCCCCTGGTAAATCTTCCGCATCGCGAAATAGTCCTGGGCAATGTCCGGCTGATCCTTCGGAAACACCTTTTCCGCCACCGATAGCTGGTTCATCAACGCAAACCCCATGTCGTGCTTCTCGCTGCCGAAATTCACCCCCGTGAACACCCCAGGGAACTGCGCCGCCGTCTCCCAGCAGATCTGCCTCCCCAGCCCCGTCTCGTCACCGCAGCTCTGTAGAGCCGACAGCCGACGGTGGAACGTCCACAGCACCGACTTGATGAAATTCCAATCGTCCGTCCGGCACGTGAACAGGCCCGCCAGCTTCAGCCTCGGCGATTCCTTCCGGTCCACGTAGATCGATGCCAGGTCCCCCTGGCCGCTCGCTGCCACGTCAAACCCCAGCCGATACGGAGCCGTCGTCGCAAACAGCTTCGCAAACGCCCCCGCGATGAACTGGCTGATCCTCTGCTCCCGCGCCAGTTGGCTCTCCGGCCGGAACGCCCCGAACGCCTCCGCAATCTGCCCCGCCTCCAGGTGCAGCCGCTCGATCGCATAATCCTGACGGCAGTTCTCCAGCTGCGCCCACGGAACGATCGCCGACGTGCTTCCAGTCGGGTTGCAGTTGTACGCCTGCTCGTAGATCTCCGGCAGCCGCGCCCGGTTCTTACAGTCCTGGATAAACGCCTCCCGCGTGAACGTCGTCCCCATCACCTGGTTGATCTTCTCCACCAGGCCCAGCGCCACCGCGTCCTCCATCGTAACCCGATAGTAAGACCAGCCGCCCTTCCCAGCCCGCGCCTCCTGGGCAAACTGGTAGAACAGCGTGTCCGTCCCGTCGTGCGCTGACCAGATCCCGAGATCATAGCCCCAGGTGATACGACCCTGCGCCGTCTCCCAAAGCTTCTCCGCGTTCTGATGCTTGGCAAACTCGTCCAGGCCCACGTCCCCGCCGAACACCGCCATCGCGTAAGGATTCGAGCTGAACGCGAGAATTCTCGACCCGTTGTCGAACTTGATGTAGCCGAACTTTACCTCCTCAACAAACGACTCACCCTTCGCGTCCTTCGCCGGCACCCGCATTGTGTCCTCACCCCGCGATACAATCGACTTCGCGAAGTTGAACACCTCGGCGAACTTCTCGCACGTCTGCAAATACTCCACTGCCGAAGCCTGGTCCTTCGTCGCGAACAGATAGTCCCGGCTCTTATTAAGCAGCCGCTTGCGCACGTTCTTGAAAGCGTCCGCATACGTCCAGCCGATCCGAACCGACTTCTCCGCAAACCGCATCCGTGCCTCATCCCGTATCCACGTCATCTGGTGAGGCAGGAAGTAGCGCGAGAGCTTCGCGTCCCCCGACTCGACGTGTAACGCTGGGAGAATAGCCGCCATGATTAGTGCCCAGTGCATGCCGTAGCCGCCGACGCAAGCCGGCGCTGATAAATGGAAGTGGCTGCGTGCCAGGCGTCACTGCCTGATCCCACCGCTTTGGAAGTCTGGCCAGACCCTCCCGCGCCCGCCACCAGGGCGCTTTGTTTTTTCAGTTTAAGGAATGCCGTTTTCAAAATCTTTGTGTTCTCTGCGTTCTTTGCGGTTAACTTCAGTATTGCAGTGCCCCGGCTACGGTCACCGAGTTCGTGGTCACCGTCTGTATCCGCAGCGAGATCGTCTGATTCGTGAACGTTGGCGACAGCGTCCAGGACCCGGCATTCGTAGACGAGGGCCACCCCGATGCAATCGTCACATAGTTCGTCCCATCCGTGGTGAGCTGCACATTGATCCTCAGCGCATTGGTGGATGTCAGCGCTCCGTTCTGCACCGCCAGTGTCACCCGAGGGATGCTGAAAGTGCCCACCGCCACCGCCACGCTATTGCTGGTAGTGTTGTTAACCGTCGCCAAAGTCCCGATGTAAGACATCGTCGTGGCCCGCACCATCAGTGCCGCCAAAACCAAGACCACCAAGGACACGAGCGCCCAAGGTAGGGCGTCGCTCTCCGAGCGCGCCGTCCCAGGTAGGGCGTCGATCTCCGAGCGCGCCGTCCCCGTCCCTCGACGGCCGGACAGTGGCTTCCGCTGCAGCGGGCTTGTCCGGCCGGGAGCAGTCGCGGTCGTCACCGCCCTGGCCTGCTCACGTGTCGTATGTGTTTGCGTGTTCATTTTAAGAAAAGAAATTCGTGTTATTTCAGCCCGAGTATCTCGTCCACTTTCGCCACGATCGCCTTGCGGTCCGCCTCGCCCAGTTCCGCTTTCGGGTCCCGCAGCTTGGCCATCTCGTTCCGCGCCTCGATGACCTTCGACTCCAGCACCTTCAGCCGCCGGTCACCCTGGGAAAGCTTCTCCTTGTCCACCGCCGCCTTCGTCTGGCCGCTCGCGTAGTCCAGCACCATCGCCAGCGTGTTATTGGCCAGTTGAAGCAACTTCGGATTCGCCTTGCCGTTCACCTGCAGCGACATCACCAGGCTCTTGCTGATCTCAATCAGCCGGTTCAGTTCCGGCGCGGGATTCGCGGTGAATGCCGCGTCCAGCTCGCGGTTCATTTTGCCGCCCGACGCAATCAGCGAAAACATCTCCTGCTCCGCCCGCTCCTCCCGCTTGCGCGTCAGGAACTCGCTGATCGATGACAGCGCCACTCGGCAGCCGTCTTCCAGCAGTCCGGCCTGCATCTGGGCCAACGTCTTCCCCTCGCGTTCCCACTCATCCAGCCGGGTCGCGAACGGGTCTAGTTTGTTGGGGCGCGATTTCAAATCTGTTTGGCTTTGATTTCGCCTTTGGTCGTCAGCGCCCAGGAAATGGAATCGTCCAACGCGTCCTTCGTCCCGGTAATGAAATTCGCCTCTTCCAACTCATTCTTGGCCATATCAATGTCGCTCTGTAGAGGCCGGGGCTTGACCGTTTCCTTCACTGCCTGGTCGAGCAGCTCGCCCGGCATCGGGTCACCCTTCAGGGCGAGTAGCGCCTTCAAAACAAACCGCTTTATTTGGGATACCTGGTTCATGATTGGGGTTGGGATTTCACTGCGCTGGCTTCGTTAATCAGCCTTACGATCTCAGTCGGCATGGTCCTTAGCGTCGCGTTGACCGTCCCCATGCTCTCCCGGAGATTCTTATCAAACCGCGCTTCCACCTCGTCGATCTTGTCGTGCAGCCGGCCAACCTCATTCCGGGTATAGCCATCCAGCGTGTTGAGCTGCGCCTGCAGCATGCCGCGCCTCTCCAGGCACATCGGCTCCTTCACGTTTGGCTCCACCTTGCGCACCCTCACCGGGTTCGGTTCAAGCACGCGGACCTCTTTCTTGCGCCGGTAAGTCAGCCACATGATTACCACCCCAATGATCGCCGCCAGCAGCCCTACGTGTTCAACCACTGGCCATAGTCCCGGCCCGCTTCCCGTCCCTGCCTGCGCTAAAATCAATTTCATGGTTCTGATTATTTAGGTGTGATGATGAGTTCCCCGAACCGCACGCTGCTGTGGGTTCGTACGTTGCACAGTCGGTTCTGCGCGCTGACCGGCTTGATGGCGCAGCCGGAAAACAGCTTCCGGTTGAACTCCGAATCATCGACGGTCGTAATCCAATTCCCCTGTAGACTCCTGACCCGGCCGGAGAACTCTCGCATCTTGGCTTCGCTCCAGCCGTCGTAAGCACCGGTGTCAGCGTTCAGGTAAGGCGGGTCCATGAAGAAAAACGTGTCCGGCGAATCGTAGTTCTTGAGGCACCGCTCGTATGGCAGGTGCTCCACCACCACGCCATCAAGCCGGTCATTCGCCCTGGCTAAGAGCGGCGCGATCGCCTTGTGGTCAAACGCCACACTGTCTCTCGCCGTCTTGACCACGCCAAAGCTGCGCATGTTGCCGGCGAACGACGTTCGGTTCATCAGGAGAAACCGCGCCGCACGCTGCAGTTCGGTCAGGCCCGGCTGCTGTTTGAACTCCATCAGGTTCTGGCGGCTGGAGAATAGCCAGTCCAGTTCGCCGAGTAGCGCCGGCAGATGGTATTGCAGGTTGCGATAGAGCGCGACCAGGTCGCCGTTGACATCGTTGACGATCTCCACCTTGGACCGCTCCTTGGCAAACAGCACAGCGAGCCCGCCCGCGAACGGCTCGCAGAAACAAACGTGCGGCGTAATCGCCGGGATGATCTGCTTGAGCATCCGGCTTTTTCCGCCCGGCCAGCTGAGGATAGGGCAAGTGCGGGTTGGTGTAGTCATAGAGGTTCGAGGTGCTCCTGGTATCTGGCAATCGGATGATCCAATGCCTGTTCGATGCGTCCGGCCCGGTATCCCCAGAACGTCCCCCACAAGTCCGACCAGGCCATCCTCTGCAGCGGAGGATCGATCTCCACCCCGCCGAACGACGACATAAACGCTTCATGACCGACGTGGCGGTAGCCCATCATCCAAACCGGGAGTCGTGGAACAATATCCTCCTCATGCACCCATCGGTAGGTGATGTCTCCCAGGGTAGGCTGACCAAGCGCGCCGCTCAGGTTTGCCGACTGATCGTCGTAGCTCTTGCGCCACCGCGCATCGCCCACCCTTGGCCCTCCAAACGTCACAACCGCCTGCACTGGCTTCCCGGCCGCTGCCAGTATTCTGGCGCAGATCAACGCCTCCGCTCCACCCTTCGAATGCCCGGTCACAATCACCGGCTCTGGTTGAGAGCGCTGGTCCAGTGCCAACAACTGTCCGAGGATTGTCCTGGTCGACGCGTAAAACCCACAGTGCAGCTTCCCGTATTCAGTTTGCGCCAGGCAAACGCGCATATCTGTCAGCCAGGCCCGTGCGTCGGCGCTGCCACGAAACGCGATAATTGGAGCGTTCACATACGGGCTCCGCACCACGAGCACCTTCGCCAGTTCGCTCGTCAGAGTTGCCTCCTGATACGCTCGTGCGGACGCCTGCACACAAATCCGGGCCAGTCCCAGGTCGCAGTTCCCCAGCTTCAGATCCTCATCGAACACGCTCACGGCCGCACCTCCTGAAATACAGGCGCTTCTTCCGCCTGCGTCGTATTCTGTATCCGCACCGGCGGCAGGTTGACCGTCACCAGGTGCGCCGAGCATCCCGCCGTGGCGAGCACCAGGGCGGCTAGATAAACAAGCAATCTTCGCATGCTTCGAATTCCTCCCGCGTTATTGTTAACTGCTTTAAAATCACCGGCTGAGAATACGCTTCCCCCTCCGGCACACTTCCTTGCGGCTCGTAGCCGGCCAGATAGATCCCGCTCGCAGACTGATGCGCCGCCAGGCACAGCATGTGCCCTGGGTAAGCGAACATCCCAAACGCCAGCGCGCTCAGCGACGGCCGCGTCTTCACCCAGCACCAATCCGCGATCGTGCTCGCGCTTTTGGCGAACTTATTGCACTCAAACTGCCCATCCCGGTAAGTGATTCCAGCCTTGAACAGAAACTCCGTGAACGCCTTAGCCAGGTCCACCGTGATCCAGTCCGGTGCCGGCAGCTCAAACGACTCATCAAACAAGATGATGACATCCAGCGGAACCCCCGCCCGTCGCAGCGCCGAAGTAAGTTGCTCAGCCGAGATCATCGGGAAAGTCTTTGTGCTCTTTGCGATCTCTGCGGTTAAAAAGTGAACCCGACGAAAGCCGAGAGCACCTGTCTATTCCCAGGCAACTGCGCCGCCACGCCCACCCCAGCGAACGTGTGTTCCGTAAGCGCCTTCAGCACCCGCACCCCGATCTCCGCATAAACCTTGTCCCGAGTCTCAGCGAACCCATATCCGCCGTCCACGTAAGCCGTCAGGCGCACATCATGCACCTTGAAGTTGAGGCCGAGCCCGCCCTGGGCATCCACGATCGCCCCGGCCACGCCCGAGTTGCGGAACACCCCCTCCACGGACACCAGATTCCAAACGTCATACGACAAGCCAATGGAGTTCACCAGGGGCGAAGACCCGCCCGTCATCGCGTCCACCGAAGTCCAGAACGTCCCCCGGTTCGTGAACGTATCCTCCAGCGCCGGATTGAAGCTGGAGAAGTAACCCGTAACCGAGTCAAAAAAAGTCCCCGTGCTCAGCGGCGGCGCCGCCGGCGCATTCGTCGAGGTCTGTGCCTGCGAGGTCGAGAGTGAGAATATAGCCGCCAGTGTAGCGATCAGTCCGATCCGCCCAAAAAGTCCGATGGTGTTTTTCATAGTGTTGGTTCGTTGAGGAAAGAGGAAGGCCGTCCGGCCGCCACCACAGAAAGGGCATCTCTCTCGCGGGAAGCGACTCCAGACGGCCGTCCAGAGTTTATCGATGTAGGTAGGGCGTCGCTCTCCGAGCGCGCCGTCGTTTGACTGTGATTTTGATGCCGCAATTTCAACGCGGCAAATCTACCAACCCCTAAAACGCCACCGTGGTAATCTCCTTTTTCCCCGAATGCCCAAGCCGCTTTTACCGGCCAATCACGCAACTGTCAACCGCAATCCAACTTCTGAAATCTAAAACCCATCACCATATTTCCCAACCGGGAAACATGGTCCGCCGCTCCCAATCCCAATCCCGAACCCCAACGGGGTTCCATCAAACCAGCCCAGGGTTGGCGCGCTCCGCTCCCCGCGCCTACCCTGGGTAACGCCCCTCAAAATTCAACCCAACCCTGTAGGGGTTGCGTCAGTTCGGATGCAACTTCAGATAAGCCTCGATCTGCTTATCGATTTCGTATTTCTGCATTTGGAAGTCGGTCCCCCATCTATGGGAGGCATCGGCCTCGATCTTTTCATACACCGACAATGGGACCCCTCTTTTCATCACAGTACTCGGTCTCGCCGATTTTGGCTGTTGGGTTGGGGCAGCGAATTTGCTCAGCCTCGGCGCGGTTGTAGGCGCTGGTGTGTTCGTTAGTGACCCCTGTATTTCATCCATAAGCCGCCCAACCTTCTCCCACTCAGCCGTGCTTTGAACCACCAGTTGTGCCAGGGCTTCAACGTGATACTGGTTTGTCGAGTTGAACGAGATCACCATCTCACAAAGGTTTGTGAATCGCTCATGCAGGTCTTTGTATCCCGCCTCTACCTCCGTGACTCTGGCCTCCAGCTTCCCGATTCTCGGGTCCGGCTTCTGGCTGCACCCGCTGGCCACAACCAGCATCACTCCCATTGCTCCCATTAGTCTCATTGTCATCTTCATTTTTTCAGTCTCCGTAATTTCTTCTCCAAAAGAAACACTCTTTCCTTTATGTCCGCCACATCGGCCATCACCTCGTCCAGCAGATTCACCGGAGCATCCTGCAACACGAGCGGCATCCCCGCCGCGCTGGGAGTATCCAGTAGCTCAATCAGCTTGGCCTTGAGCCTATCACTTCCCAGGCCCCTCCGTTCGAGATCGCTAATCGCCCCAACAGAGTAGCCAGACAGCGCCGCTAGCTGTCGTAGCCTCAGTCCTCTGCCCTTCCGAAGGGCCTTAAAATTTATTTCATTTTCCGTAAAATAACTCTTGCAGAATTACGGATTCCGTATAAAACTTCCTGCATGTTGCGGCAACGAAGCACAAAAACCAAGACCAAAAGGGGTCCGACAAAATACCCAGGCATTGTCCGTGAT
>Ga0114951_10005312_pt1 | contig 11958 bp, 6 predicted proteins | sample AM7aDNAmetaG_FD_88677 | JGI IMG/M metagenome (GOLD analysis project Ga0114951, IMG submission 88677) | Freshwater microbial communities from Finland to study Microbial Dark Matter (Phase II) - AM7a DNA metaG | ecosystem: Environmental > Aquatic > Freshwater > Lake | place: Finland: Lake Alinen... | reverse complement strand
GCCAAAATCGAGATAATGCTCCTTGCCTGTTTTAACATTCATGATACGCAACTGAGTTAATCCATTAACTCGCTCTTGTACAACAAGATATGAATTAAAAAGTTCAAAAGCCTCAATCAGCACATCGCTGCGGTGAGGAATTACATCAACCCAGTTTTTCCGTTGGGTCTGATCAACTGGTGTTTTCATCAGCTTGAAATTCGGTGATTCCCAATTGGTCCGTATAAAAAAGAAACCACCAAAATGATCAACTGAATACTCATGATTTCTTTCACGCGGCTGAAATATCTCAAATTTCCCCTGTGGATTATCGGCCTTCAGATAACGGTATTCCGATGCCAGTGTGCTGCTTGAGCTGATCAGCAGATACTCGCCTGATTTGGTGCGTGAAACATTTGCGCTGAAAGTTTCATCGGATTCAAAAAACACCAGAGGATCCGATCCGGGATTTGCAGAGATCGTGTGGCTGAAAATCTTCTCCGACCTCAGCGTTACCGGGTTTTTCCTGGTATAAAATATGGTTTTATTATCATTGGCCCAGGCCACTTCACCCGTGGTTTCGGTAATGCGGTCGGGCAGATCCTCGCCAGTGAGAAGATTTTTAAACCGTATTTCATATTTACGGCGACTGATTGTATCGATGCTGTAAGCCAGGATATTATTGTCGGGCGAGACGTCCATGCCACCGACACCAAAGAAGGAGAACCCTTGTGCCAACTCATTAACATTTACCAGAATCTCTTCGGCGGCACTGAGATTTCCCTTTTTACGGCAATAGATCGGATACTCTTTGCCATTTTCGAAACGTGTATAATATAAGTAACCATTATCGACATAAGGAACCGATTCATCGTCCTGCTTGATCCTCCCGACTAATTCGTTAAAAATCTCATCCTGGCTGGTTTTCGTATCTGCCATTACCGTATCCAGGTAGTGGTTTTCCGCTTTCAGATAATCCAGAACGGCTGGATTTTCCCTTTCATTCAACCAATAGTATGGATCGGAACGGGTATTTCCATGAATTGTCAGATCCTTACTGATTTTCTGTGCGTGGGGAGGTTCTGGAAAATCTGATTTATGCTTTACGGAATTCCCGCTGCAACCGGCTACGAGAATGGCCAACACAAACGATGAGTACAAACTATATTTTCTCATAGCAGGTTTTCAAGATTCCCTAAAAGTGTAATTATTTATCCGGTTGTACAAATCTCACAGGATGCTCCGCAACAGTGCTACCACGATAATTTAACCAGGGTCACCCCGGTGCCCCCGAACCTGATGTCCTCATCTTCGAAGCGGCTTACAACATTAACCCCAGAGAGGTATTCCCTGATTACCTGCCTCAAAATACCATCACCTTTGCCATGCAATATTCTTAATTCACCTGATCCGACCATGATGGCTTCATCAATGAATTCCGTGACTTTCCTCAACGCTTCATCTGCACGCAAACCACGAAGATCAAGGCTCGGTGAGAAAGACATTTTGCGGTTTTCCATATCCACACCTGCAAAGGATGTCCCATAAGATTTAGTTCCCGTTGCTTTCTTGAATTCGTTCTCTGAGACCGGTTCAGCCTGATCGGCAGAAATAGTCGTAATCATCTGGCCCATAGCGATCAGCAGGGTATTGCCCCTCGTTTCAAGAATTTCGGCGAGTATTTCCTTGTCCTTTATCCTGATTTTCGTCCCAACAATCCATGAATTGGGAATGTCTTTTGCTTTCATCACCTCCGCAGGTTTCTCCTGAAAGATCTTTTTCTTGACCTGGATACTTTCACGCTCAGCCTTTTCCAACTTCTCTTTGCCCTCGGTTATGGTTTTATCCAGTCCATCTTTTACAGATATCCTTAAAGCTTCAATATTTTCCCTGATCTCCTTAACACGGAGTTTTTCAGCCTGTGATTCGCGAATTTCACGAATGGATTGTTCAATCTTTTTATTGATTCCGGATAAGATCTCTTCAGATTTTACTTTAGTTTCCTGGATGATCTTTTTACGCTCTTTCTCAGTAATGGCAAGCGTTTCGGAATATTTAGCAAGCAACTCATCAATCTCTTTCGAACTCTGCCTGATTTTCTGTCGCTTATTTTCCCAATAACGCTTATCCCTGGATATTTCCCTCAGATGCTTATCGAACTGTATATGATTATCGCCAACCAATTCCGATGCTTTTTGAATCACCACTTCAGGCAAACCAATATTTCGGGCAATCTCAAAGGCAAACGAGCTACCAGGTTTTCCGATCTCCAGCTCAAACAGCGGCTGCATATGCTGAACATCATATCTCATGGCTGCGTTAACAACGCCCTCGGCTGAGGCTGCAAAATGCTTAAGATTGGAATAATGTGTGGTAACCACACCATAGGCACCCGAAGCCGCCAATTCGCCCATAATGGACTCAGCAATTGCTCCACCAAGCTGAGGCTCTGTCCCTGAGCCGAATTCATCAATCATGAAAATCGTTCGGTCGCCGGCTTTCTTGAGAAAGAATTTCATGTGATGAAGATGCGAACTGTACGTACTCAGATCGTTCTCAATTGATTGCTCATCACCAATATCCAAAAGAAACTGGTCAAATATCCCGGATCTGGATCCTTCACGCACCGGCACCAGAAATCCACATTGGATGAGATATTGAATCAATCCGGCCGATTTCAGGCACACCGACTTACCACCGGCATTTGGACCCGATATCAGCATAATCCTCTGTTTGCTGTCGAGATGGATATCTTGTGAAATAACCTTTCTTTTTTCCAACCTGAACGCGAGGTCAAGCAATGGGTGCCTGGATTGTTCCCAATCGATTAACGGTTCCTCTTTTAATTGGACAGGAAAACCATCCCAGCGAAGTGAAATTTTAGCCTTTGCTTTGGCCAGGTCGAAATCAGCCATCACGCTGTCCCAATTCTCCATATCTGGAAAATAAGGACGAAGCTGGTTGGTGAGTTCAATCAATATCCTCATGATCTCACGCTGCTCCGCCAGCTCGAGCTCCCGGAGCTCATTGTTCATCTCCACCAGTTCAAGTGGTTCAACAAAAGCCGTCCGCCCGGTAGCCGACTCATCATGAATCAAGCCAGTGATCTTGCGTTTATGGGTGACAGGGACCGGAATTACCAGACGGCCATCGCGAACCGATGGCTGAACATCCTTTTCAATCCACCCTTCATTTCGGGCCTGCTGAATCACGTGATCCATCCTCCGGCCGATACTGGACTGCAAGTGAAGCATCTCCTGACGAATTCGCTTTAAATCAGGCGAAGCCTGATCCCTGACCTGTCCGGTTTTGCTAAAGACCTGATCCAGTTTTTCCTGGATAAAAGGGAAAGTTTTTAGCTGTTTTGCTTTAGCTCTGGTGACGGGTAAAACCTCGGGAGGTTTTTTATCAAAGAAGATCTCTATCTGCCTCACCGAAAACAGTATACGACGAACATCAAGCCATTCCGGAATATCAAGAAAGGAGCCAATGATCCGACCCTTCCTGATTGCATTCCGGATATCAACCGGTGCAAGCTCCGGAAAATCAGCATGGTTAACGATAATTTCAGTGAACTCTACAACATCTGTCTGTGCTGCAACTACCACTTTAAAATCATCGGAGGCATGCATCGACATGGCCAGTTCACGCCCCGACGGAGTAACACAGATGTCGGCAACTTTTTGCCTTACCTGGCTAAAACCAATTTTGTCTTCGAAAGTATCAGGATATACCAGCATGCCCACATTTCATTTGCTGTCAAAAATAGCAAATAGATGGTGGTTTACGTCAGGAAGGGGCGAAGTGCCTGTAACAGGCGTACAGGCAGGATAGGTTTGTGAATAACCGCGGCAAAGCCCACCTCATGACAGGTTCTGGCCATGGAAGATTCTTCCTGCGGTATGATAGCAATGGCGGGAATCCCGGGAAGTCTGGAATTCAAAGAATTAAAGGCGTCAGAGAGCGAGGTCTCTGAAAATTGAGCTGAAGCTATCAGTGCATTAACAGGATTATTCTTATCCAGATAGTTCAATGCCTCGGAAAGAGATTTTACCCAAACTAAGTTTATCCGCGTCTGGCGAAGAATCATTTCGATATTAAGGTACCCAAGCTCACTCGGCTCCAGCACCAGTACAATGCGGTCACTCCAATGGTCCTGAAGCAACAATCCCTCTGTTTCGACAGATTCAGCTATCAGTCCAGCCTCTTCAGGCACCTCGGGAGCGGGTACATGAATTACAGAAGCTGCTTTCTCATAAATATCACGTAATGAATCTTGAACCGGATGTTCTTCAACCTGGCTGACTGGAAGTGAAACGTAAAACGTTGATCCGGCACCCAGGTTTGACTCGACCCAGATTTTTCCTCCCATCAATTCCGTCAATCCCTTGCAGATGGCAAGACCCATACCGGTGCCACCATACTCCTCACGAGTTCCGGTCATTACCCTGCTGAATCTTTCAAAAATCATCCCCTGTTTTTCCCTGGCGATGCCAATGCCACTATCCTGGACATACAACAATAAAACATCGGGGCTATCCATTCTAACACCGAACTCGATATAGCCACTTCCAGTGAATTTCACAGCATTGGAAAGCAAATGGCGAAATATGCGATTTAATTTAACCCCATCAGCCATCACCGTCCAATCAATATTTTCTTGAATTCCATTCACCAGCAACTGAACATCTTTCTTCCCTACCTCCTGTAAGCTTTCATTAAAATAAGCAAACAATTCCGCCAGCAGCCTGGTTAAGGAAACACGGGAGATTTCAGGAGCAATCTGACCTGCATCGAGCTTGGATATGTCGATAATATCGTCAATCAATTGAAGGAGTGAATTCCCACTGTTCTTGATATGTTCAATAAACTCATCGCGCTCCTCGGGGCTCACCTCAGCATCATTCAGTAAATTTGAGAATCCGATGATCACGTTCATTGGCGTCCGGATCTCATGTGACATATTTGCAAGGAAGGCAGATTTTAAATTATCCGATTGTTCCGCTCGGTCCTTGGCTTCGTTAAGTTTAATTTCCGTGACTTTCAATGAAGTGACATCATGAAAAATCATGGTTTTACCCATTATTTCTCCCCCTTTGTCGAATAATGGGTTGATATCAAGTAGATAATAGTTTACGTCCCCATTTACTGAAATCTGCAAATCCTGGTTTTTCCGCGACGAATATCTCAGGTTTGTCAGAAGGTCTCCAAATTTACTAAAAACCAATTCTGCAGGCTGGCATATGACATTTGCCGTGGAAATTTTGAAAATCTTTCCGGCGGCGGAATTCATATCTAAAATGATATTCTGCATATCAAGTACTACAAATCCTTCAACCATTCTCTCTACCACGGATCTGCGTGCAGCAGCAACGATATTTGTCGACTTGTTTACATTAAGTCCAAGGGCCAAGAATGTTCCGGAAAGCGTGTAGGCCAATGGTGATGTTTCAGGATTAATTAAGGGCGATATTTTAAACATCAGAGTGATATATCCAAACCAGGGAATTAATATTCCAAGGCTTAAAATCATGGCATGGTTAAACTTAATTTTTGTATTCCGCGAAAGATGAACCATCAGCATAACTGTCGCCACGAGGAAATATGCAATTGAATAAATACTCCGGATTACAGACCAGATTCCCTGATTATTTAGCCCATTGCCTATTGCGGCAATGATAAGAACGACTGGAAGGACTAATGAAATTATTACGTATTTCTTTGATTTCCATTCTCTTATGCCGGTAAAATCAAAGGCAAAAAAGAGCCAGATCAAAGGCATGAAAATCAAAGAGATTGATTCAAGTAAAGGAAGGAATGTCAGTGTAGAAGATCCACCCGTAACAAGTGTATAAAGATGAATGAGAATCCAGAGAGTGAGGTTTAGCAGCAACAGATAATATACGGGACCCGTGCTTGTCCTCTTTCTTATCCTGGTAGAAATCATCAGCATAAAGGAAAATAATGCCAATAAAAATAAAGGCAGCGCAAATTTCCAAACCTGATATGTCGATTCTGATTCTAACATTTCCAGATATTATCTAAAACTTCCAGATATTGGAACATTATAGAATTCCCCTACGAATATTTTCGAACCTAAAAAGGGACCATCAATCATTTAACTAACTCATTAATTGCACAATGCATCGATAACAAAATCTCCTTAATGAAGAAATTGAATTGATTTTTAGTTTTACGAAAAAAAAAGGCCAATAATGATGCCAATTTTTTTCCTTTGCATCCATGGAAAGACAAAACCCTGCCTATCGGCACATCATTTGGGATTGGAACGGCACCTTGCTGGACGACAAATGGTTATGTATCGAATCAATAAACACCTTATTGCAGACTCGAAACCTGCCGAAAATAGATGAAAATATCTATGACAGGATCTTCCGTTTTCCCGTAAAAGACTATTATCAGGATGCAGGTTTTGATTTCTCCATGGAGCCTTTTGAAATCCCCGCAATGGAATTTATTGAGCTTTATGATAATCGCAAAAAAGAATGCCGCCTGCAACCTGACGCATTGGAAACACTGGATTCATTTTCCCGCATGGGTGCCACTCAATATCTGCTGTCAGCGAGCGAAACAGGCGTCCTTGAAGAGATGACAACTCACTTTGGAATATCGCACTATTTTACTCAGATAAAAGGCCTTGACAATCATTATGCACAAGGAAAAAAAGACCTGGGGCAGGAATTAATGAGGTCAATAAATGCACCTGCGGATTCCATTGTCATGGTTGGTGATACTTGTCATGACAAGGAAGTGGCTGATCTACTCGGGGTAAAGGTGATTTTGTTAACCCACGGCCACTTTCCTGAAGAAAGGCTCATAAGCTGCGGCTCCCTGTTAATCAACAACTTGATCGAACTCAGGCAAGTAATATCAGGTATTTAGACCTTTCATCGAAAGCTGGATCCTTTTTCTGGCTGCATCAACCTCAATTACCTTGACCTTAACATGCTGATGCAGTTTTACGACTTCGGCAGGATCAGTAATAAATTTATCGGCCATCTGCGAAACATGAACCAGTCCATCCTGTTTTACTCCTATATCAACAAAGGCACCAAAACGGGTAATATTGGTAACAATCCCAGGTAAAAGCATTCCGGGTTTAACATCTTCGATTTTCTGAACCTCCTGCGAAAATTCAAACAGTTTTATTTTCCCCCGGGGATCCCTTCCTGGCTTGCTCAGCTCATTCATAATATCCACAAGCGTCGGCATTCCAATTTCTGGAGTGATATATTTCTCAGGTTTTATGAGTAATTTTTTGGTGGGATCATGGATCAGTTCAGCAATTGTGCACCCAACATCTGCAGCCATTTTTTCCACAACCGGATAGGCCTCAGGATGAACAGCACTATCATCCAAAGGATTAGCTGCACCTCGGATTCTCAGGAATCCTGCAGCCTGCTCATAGGCCTTGGCGCCAAGCCGGGGAACCTTTTTTAGCTCTTCACGACTTTTGAATGGTCCGTTTTCTTTAATATAGGATGTAACATTCTTTGCCAGGGCCGGCCCCAATCCTGAAACATAGGTCAGCAAATGTCTGCTTGATGTATTTACCTGAACACCAACGCGATTCACACAACTTACCACCACTCCGTCGAGACTCTCCTGCAATTTTTTCTGATCAACATCATGCTGATATTGCCCTACTCCGATGGATTTGGGGTCAATCTTAACCAGTTCAGCCAGCGGATCCATCAAGCGGCGTCCAATAGAAACGGATCCACGCACGGTGACATCATACTCGGGAAATTCTTCGCGCGCCACATCGGAAGCGGAATATACCGAAGCGCCGTTCTCACTGACGACATAGACTTCGACATCCCGGTCGAACCGGATATAATTTTTAATAAAATATTCGGTTTCACGGCTGGCTGTTCCGTTTCCGATTGCGATAGCTTCTGTTTTATAAGCATCAACCAGCGACTTAACCTTTTTAGCTGCAATGGAAGTTTCCCGCTGGGGCGGATGAGGGAAAATCGTTTCGTTGTGAATGAGGTTGCCCTGTTTGTCGAGGCAAACAATCTTGCATCCCGACCGGAAACCCGGATCAATTGCCAGGATATTTTTTTCACCCAGCGGCGGCATCAGCAGCAATTGCTGGAGATTATCGGCAAATACCTTTATGGCTTCCTCATCAGCCTTATCCTTGTAAATATTCCGGTACTCAGTTTCAATGGAAGGTTCCAGGAGCCTGTTATAACCATCTTTTACTGCCATCTCAACCTGCGCTCCCGAAGGATTTTTCCCATGGACAACAGATTTCTTGATCTTTTCCACCGCCTCAAATTGATCTGGCTGAATGCTTACACGCAAAAACCCTTCCCTTTCCCCGCGGAACAGGGCCATCAGCCTATGCGACGGACATTTACGCAGGGGCTCGCAGAAATCAAAATAATCAGAATATTTGACGCCCTCCTCTTCCTTTTTCTTGACTACGCTTGAGATCACGTAGGCTTCGCGCTCAAAAAGATTTCTTAAAATATTCCTGACATGCTGATCCTCATTGATCCATTCAGCGATAATATCCCTGGCACCTTCAAGCGCCTCTTCTTCATCCGGGACCTCCTTGTTAATGAATTTTCGTGCGAGCTGAACGGGATCTCCATCACGCTGATTCATAATCATTTTAGCCAACGGTTCCAGACCCTTCTCTTTCGCCTTGGTACCCCTGGTTTTCTTTTTGGGTTTATAGGGCAGATATAGGTCCTCAAGCTCAGTAATTGTCATGGCATTATTGATTTTTGCCTCAAGCTCGGGTGTCAGTAAATCAAGTCCGGTAATGGTTTCGAGTATTGTTTGCCGCCGTGCATCCATTTCGGCAAGCTTTTCCGACTGTTTTTTGATTTCCATGAGGGCTACCTCATCGAGGCTGCCGGTTTTTTCTTTACGGTAACGGCTGATAAATGGAATTGTGGCAGCTTCTTCAAATAAGTGAAGAGTATTTCTAACCTGCCACTGCTCTACCTTTAAGGTGGAGGCAATTATTTTAACGTGATTGTCGTTCATGAGATTAGTTCGTCGGTTCGTCGGACTGATAAAACTCCCTTGGTCTTTTTTAAACGGTTGATGACTGTTTCCAGATGCGATCTATCCTGGACAATAAGTGTATAGGTCCCTTCAAATTGCCCATCTTTAGATGCAAGGTTCATCGATCGCATGCTGACTTTAAGATCTGTAGCAATCAGACGACTTATTTCATTGACTACCATTATATTATCTTTTCCTGTAATTTGAATATTTACAGTAAATCCCTGGGCTGAACCATGGCTTTCTGTCCATCTTACTTTTACAATGCGGTAAGGAAAGCGTTCGATCATCTGACGGGCATTAGGACAGTTCACCCGATGGATTTTCGTTCCTTCCTTAACGGTTACAAAACCATATACTTCATCTCCGAAAATCGGGTTACAGCACTTGGCAAGCTTGTAATCGACATTCCCCAAAGTATCGTCGATAACCAGATAATCCTGCGATTGCGTCGTCGTTTTAACAAAACTATCAACCGTTTTTATGGTCGAGAGTTTTTCCTTAATCAGCTCTGCAGGTGCTTTATCCTTAAGATATTCCCTGATCGAGGAAAGATCAATTTTATTTTCCGAAAGTTGCTGATAAAGTTCTAGTGCATCCTTAAGATTGAGCCATTTAACAATCCGCTGGATCGTTGAAACGTCCACTTTAACTCTCCATTGGTTCAGTTTCCTGATGAGCATTTCCTTTCCCTGATCCGCATCAGCATAATCTGCCTGTTTCAGGAATCTTTTTATCCGCGCCTTGGCTTTTGAAGAATGCACCCAGGTGAGCCAGTCTGTTTTTGGCTTTTGATTGGTCGAGGTGGTTACTTCAACCAGGTCGCCATTAACCAGTTTATGCCGTATTGGTACCATCTGTCCGTTTACGCGGGCGCCAGTGCAATGGTAGCCGACATCGGAATGCACCGCAAAGGCGAAATCCAGAACAGTAGCCCCGGCTGAAAGCTTAAGCAAATCTCCTTTGGGCGTGAAAATATAGATCTGGTCGGAATAGAGTTCGGTTTTTGCCTTGGATTCTTCAGCAACTTCAGGCTCTACGGAAGTTGCGAGGGCATCCCTGATTTCAGATAACCATTCAACGCCTTCTGTATCGCTTTTCTTTTCCTTATAAAGCCAATGTGCTGCGTGCCCCTTCTCAGCTATGGCGTCCATTCGCTGCGTCCTGATCTGAACCTCCACCCATCGGCCCTCAGGACCAATAACAGTAGTATGCAAGGATTCATATCCATTGGGCTTGGGCGATGAGATCCAATCCCTCAGGCGATTGGGATTTGGCTGATATTGGTCGGTAACAATGGAATATACCTGCCAACAATCGGCCTTCTCATTTTCAGTCGGATTTTTCAATACTATCCTGATGGCAAACAAATCATAAACCTCATCAAACTCCACCGCCTGATGGACCATTTTCCTCCAGATCGAAGGAGTCGATTTTGTTCTGCCCTTGATATCGCATTGATAGCCCTTTGCTTTAAGTTCACGCATCAGCGGTGCGATAAACCGGGCTACATATTCGTCACGGTTCGACCTTGTTTCAGCCAACCGCCTGGATACGTCGCGATAGATATCCGGAAAGAGGTATTTCATGGATACCTCCTCAAATTCATTTTTTATCAGATAAAGGCCCAATCGATGCGCAATCGGAGCAAAAAGGTCACCGGCATCATGGGCAAGTTTGAGGCGGATATCCTCTGAAAGTCCTTCGATCGAGCGTATCTCCTGGAGTCGTTCCCCTGTCTTAATCAGGATAACCCTGACATCGTCGGATATACTCAGCAGCAGTTGGATAAATTTATCAGCATGGATCTTTGTCCTGGCGGTATTCAGGTTTTCGATTTTCTTCAGTCCATCAAGGATATTAACCATCTGTGAACCAAAGGACTCCATTACGCGTTGAGCAGTTAGCCAGCCACTGTTATAGGGAATAGTGAGCAGGCTGGCAACATGAGAAACATCGCCTAAGCCGAGTTCAATAGTTATGATGGGGATTAATTCAGAAACTTTTGACCTGATCTGACCAGCGTCATTCAGGGGCAAACCCGACAAATAACTATTCAGCCATTCCTGTGCCAGTTCCGGAAGGTTCACTTCCTGCTTGTTCATGGTGTGCCGTTTTGAATCAGCTTCAGATAAATCTCAAGCGAAACCCAGGCATCAGTAGCAGCATAAACCATTTGGGCTTCGGTAATGGTTTCGGCATCCCAGTTTGATAGTTGCTGCGATTTCGAGATGCGGAAGCCTAATACAATCGCGGTCATTTTCTTAACCCCGATATTTTCGATACCATAGTTTTTAACAATATCCTGCAAATCAATAAATCCGTTGGCCGGATGGGGGTAAATCGCCTTAAGTGCCCTGATGTCCTCATGAATGGCAGCACCAATTTTCATTGGCCTTGATCCGGTCAATAATTTTTCAAGTCCTGCATGATAGCCCAGTTTGCTTACCCTGAAGAGGTAAGCATCATATCGCGTTGCCAGCTGAAGCAACGCTACATCATTAAGTTTTCCCTTTTTAAAAGTAGGCCGTGTTTCAGTATCAAAGCCAACAATTTCAGCATAGGATAATCTTTCAACAGCTTCGTCGGCTTCTTCTTTATTGGAGATTACATGGATTGTCCCCTCAAAACTCCTCAGAGGCAACAAGTTCAGTTCATCAGGTTCGATATGGCTCGCAAAATTCATTAATAATCAAGGTTAACCGGTCCAAATATATCGGATTTATTCCTTTTCACCCATCCATTTCAGGAATCCGTCTGACCAGGTTATCCTCTTTTCGTCAAACATATCATCAAGGACACGTGCAATTTTCTCCGGATCTGCGTCAATCCGGGAATTTATTTCCTGCACAGTCAGGTTTCCTGACCGTACAGCTTCGCGTATCTGATCAGCTACCAGGTCATTATCGTAACGATTGAGCGGTTTATCTT
>Ga0114951_10005311_pt1 | contig 11959 bp, 8 predicted proteins | sample AM7aDNAmetaG_FD_88677 | JGI IMG/M metagenome (GOLD analysis project Ga0114951, IMG submission 88677) | Freshwater microbial communities from Finland to study Microbial Dark Matter (Phase II) - AM7a DNA metaG | ecosystem: Environmental > Aquatic > Freshwater > Lake | place: Finland: Lake Alinen... | reverse complement strand
GCCAACCCTGAACCCTTCATGTTTACGTTGATAACCTGGGTGGTTGGTGTGATTGGATTAGGATCATTATTAATGATAAAGTCATCGAAATAAATGGTGATATCATCGGTGAGACCCACCGGATCCGCGAAATCAGGCATAAAGGCCAGAATCGGATAAGTACCGGTTTTGGAAGTAAAATCGAAAACGATATCCTGCCATCCGTTGTAAACCGTCTGAGCGTTTAGTGAAGGAGCTTCGAGGGTGCCGGCAGCACCGCCTTCGAGTTTCAATTTAATCGGACTGATACGCGGCTTCCATACTTTTGCGTGAACATATTTGTTGGTAGTGACATCAGCCGGCACTGGCAATGACGACCAGAAACCTCCCCAGGCAACACCATCTTTATCGCGCTGGAACTGAACTACGGAATTACTGGTATTGATACCCGACTTATCAGGGTTAGGAACAACCTTCATCCAGCTCAGGTCATCGGTACCACCTAACATATAATTCAAACCGATATGCTCAAAATTCTCGATGGTATAAGCAGCGGCTGAGCCGACTGCGGGATCATTATTAACCACGATATCATCGAAATAAATCGTTATATCATCGGTGAGGCCAACTGGATCTTGAAAATCCGGCATAAAAGCGATTGTTGGGTAGGAACCTGTTTTTGAAGTAAAATCAAAGACTAGTTCCTGCCAGTCGTTAACAACTGTCTGAGCGTTCATGGAGAAAATCTCCAGGGTGCCGGCGGCACCACCCTCAAGTTTAAATTTTATCGGGCTGATACGTGATTTCCAAACTTTCACGTGAACATACTTATTGGTAGTAACATCAACCGGAGTCGGCAAGGCTGACCAGAAGCCACCCCAGGGAACGCCATCTTTATCCCTGACAAATTTTGCCACCATACCACTGGTATTAATTCCTGTGGCATATGGGTTGGCGACCACAGTAAAGGTGCTCAGATCGGTAGCTCCCCCAAGCATCGGATTTAACCCGATGGTTTCGAAGTCCTCAATTACCTGAGCCCACGATACCCCAGTCATAGCAAGAATCATTAAACAAACTAGTGTAAATTTTTTCATATGCATAAAAGATTAGTAATTACCCAAGACTTAACCAAAGATACGACAATATGTTCGGTAATGCGGTTTATTTATAACCGTTGTTAATCACATAATAGGGATCGATTATTGTGACCAGGATTTTTTCACCCAGCGTAAACCCGCCTCTTTTCATTCGTTTGGTAGCCTGGTGCGCAAGTTCGCCCAAAGCAATTCCGCAAAGCGGTGTGGTGATAAGGTCGTTGATGGACGGCTGCTCGTTAATCGCCTCAATGCCATATTCCCAAAGGAGTGTTTGAAATACATTAAAGGCAGCTGACTCCCAGAATCCGGCGCCCTGACTGCGAACTGAATTAAAAAACAGAGCGCCCTGAACCGGATGGCCTACATAATTCACGACCCAGCCATCCTTGTCCCAGACAGGCGGGCTGGTATAAGCCCGCTTTAAATTACTTCCCCAATGAAGCCAGAATTTATCTTCCCATTTGCTGAATTCCTTTGGTGTAAGGTAAAGGATGCCACTCATAAGAGCTTCCTGAGCAAAGATTTCACCGGTTCCAATGAACTCGCGTTTAGGGAAAGGCCTTTCTTTAACAAATTGCGGTCTGGCTTCCGGTAGACCAAACGAAAACATAAAAACCGCCAGGATACCGGTTCTTAAAATTCTTAACCATTGGGAGATGCTCATATTCTTATCATATGCCAAATATTGGAAAAATTTGCGTATAATTCTAAAATATGAATAATCAAACCAATGCGCGCGATGAACTTATCATACAATTACGAGTGTTACAAAAAGAGTATGATGAATTAAAATTGAAGTACGATGAAGACTTGGCTGAAAGTGGTTATGCCCATGATCGGTTTATCATCGCAAACAAAGAGCTTCTGTTTCAGAGTAAGGAAAAAGAAAAACGGGCGACTGAATTGGTGATAGCCATTCAATTTGCGAAAAAAAACGAAGAAAAGGCAAAGCTCTACTCAGAACTGCTCAAAGCAAATAAGGAAATATTAGAGAAGAACCAATTGATTTCAGGGCAAAATGAAGACTTCATAATCATTAATGAAACCCTAAATCAGAGTAATGCTTCCTTGCACATTGCTAAAGGCCTTGCCGAGGAAAGTGACCGTTTAAAATCAGCGTTCCTGGCAAACATGAGCCACGAAATCCGAACACCGATGAATGGCATACTTGGATTTGCCGAGCTGCTCAAAGAGCCGGATCTGACAGGGGCTGAACAGCAAAATTATATCAGGATCATTGAGAAGAGCGGTTTAAGGATGCTCAACATTATCAACAATATCATCGATATTTCGAAAATTGAGGCAGGATTGATGACAGTCAACATAGGAGGGACAAATGTAAATGACCAGATCGATTATTTTTTTGCGTTTTTTCATGCGGAGGTTGAAGGAAAGGGAATGCAGCTCTCCTTTTGTAAGGGCTTACCAGATAAGTCGGCCACAATAAATACTGATAAGGAAAAGCTTTTGGCCATACTCACCAACCTCATCAAAAATGCTATTAAATATTCGGATAAGGGAACCATTGATTTTGGATATGCACTCTTATCAACACTTGAATACCCACTTATTGAGTTTTACGTAACCGATACAGGAATAGGAATTCCAATCGGCCGGCAGAATGCTGTCTTTGACCGGTTTGTCCAGGCCGACAACAGCGATTCCAGAGCTTTTACCGGAGCGGGCCTGGGATTATCCATTTCAAAATCCTTTGTGGAAATGCTGGGAGGCAAGATTAGGGTAGAAAGCAATCCAGGCATCGGGTCGTCGTTCTATTTTACCCTCCCCTATAATTAGCAAAAGGTCCGTTCCCCCGATAGAGAACGGACCTGAATGCTCAGCCGGCAGTACCTTCTAAGCTATTCTGCCGAAGACAGCCGTACTTTAAATGCCGTCTTCGATATTCCAGACAAAAGCTCTGAGCCCCTGCTCCTCGACCCCGCTGTTCAGTTCCTTCAGCTTTTCGAGCAAAAGAGGAACTTTTGCATCTTCAACAATTGTTAAATGCGCATTATTCAGTTCGGGCCAGGTATGGGTTCCTTCATGCATAGTGCCCGTATTAGTCCCCCTTCCTAAAATATCGACCCACTGGGTGTAGCCGCGGATAGAAAGATTGTCCAATACTTCCTGCACCTCCTCGGTGATAGATTGATTGTATGATATAAATACTGATTTCATTCTTTTAGGCTTTTACTGATTTGAAAGTTTTCCTTCGGATTTTTTCTCCCTTTTCATTTTACCCACACCGAAGATGGTATAAATGGTAGGAACCACTATGAGTGTTACGAGTGTGGAGAATGTTAACCCGCCAAAGATGGCAATTGCCATAGGTTTCCACATTTCCGATCCGCTTCCGGTAGTTGCGATCATTGGAATCATTGCGAGGATCATCGTGAGGGAGGTCATGAGTACCGGTCTGAGCCTTGAGCGTCCGGCCGCAACAACGGCCTTCTTCAAAGGATAATCCCGTGCAACCAGCAGGTTGGTGTAGTCAACGAGAATAATTCCGTTTTTAACAACGATCCCGATCAGCATTACTGCCCCGATAAGTGAAATGACATTAATGGTGGCATGGAATATAAACAGTGCGAGAAAGACCCCGGTAAAGGCGAACGGTATGGAGAACATAATAATGAACGGCTCCCTCATGGATTCAAACTGCGATGCCATCACGATGTATACCAGTATGACGGACAACAGGAGCAGGAGCATCAGGCTTTTGAATGAGTCCTTCATGCTTTCGGCACTTCCGCCGAAAGCAGTGGTAATATCGTCGGGCTTATCCATTTTGGCCATTTCAATCTCCAGGGCTTTCTCGACGGTTCCGATATCTGTCCCCGAAAGAGCTGCAGAAACTGTTACTACGCGCACCTTATTTTCGCGTTCAATATTTGGTGGCGAATAGAATCTCTTCATGGTCGTGATCTCGCTCAGCCGGATCAGTTTCCCTGCCGGAGTGGCGATCGTCATGTTAAGGATATCTTCAGTGGAATGCCTGAACTTTTCATCATATCTGACAATCACATCGTATTCGTCCCCTGCCTCACGGTATTTGGTAGCGGTAAATCCGGTGATCCTGTTACGAAGGGCCATAGCAACGCCGGCGGTAGTGAGACCGAAAGAGGTCATCTTCTGTTGATCGATCACCAGCTGCAATTCGGTTTTTTCCTTATCCCGGCTAATGAGAATATCTTTGGTACCACTGATCCCGTGCAAGGCCTGGGCAACTTTCTCGGAGAAGATGTTGGTTTCATCGAAATTATTTCCATATACCTTTAGTTCAAGGTTATTACCACCACCCATCCCCATGGCGGCTGAAGCGCGCGTACTGCCAGGATCGACAAAGTATTTCTCCACTTCGGGCAATTGCTCGATATCCTTACGCATGCGGTTGGCTACCTGGAAGATGTCCTGTACTCGCTGGGCGCGGGGTTTCATCTTGAAGGTGTAGTTGATAATATAGTTGCCTGTTTCGGTAAATATGGAGGCGAGGCTGTTTTCGTCGCCAACACCGGCACTCGTTGAAACGATCTCGATTTCGGGATAATTTTTCATGAAAACCGAATCGAGTTTTTGTGCTGTTTTGGCGGTCTCATCGAGCTTTGTTCCCTGCGCAAGTTTAACCTGTGCCGATATACGGTCGTTATCAGAAGCCGGCATGAATTCGGTACCGATCATTTTCACCAGCGACATGGAGGAAACAAAAACCAGGAAGGCAATAATGACAACAGTCCAGCGATGACCCACGGCCCAGCTGAGTATCCGTTCATAGAAATTGTCGAGGCGATTGAGCACACCTTGAGAGAACCAGTAGATCCTTCCGGAAATGCTTGTTTTATTGGGAATCTTGGTTTTCAAAATCTTGGAAGAGAGCATCGGAACCAGGGTAAGGGAAACAATCACCGACATACCAACAGAAATGGTTACCACCCAACCCAATGGCCGGAATAAGATACCTGTCATGCCACCCAGCATAGTGAGCGGAAGGAAAACTGCGATAACGGTTAGTGTTGAAGCAATAACAGCAAGGCTCACCTCACTCGTCCCGTATATGGCCGATTCACGTGCGAACCCTCCGTGTTCCAGCTTTTTCGTAATATTTTCGAGAACCACAATGGAATCGTCGACCACCATCCCTATCGCGATTGACAGTGAGGATAATGTAATGATATTAATAGTTCCGCCGGACAGATACATATAGACAAATCCGACGATCAATGAGATCGGAATAGAGAGCGAGATGATAAAAGTAGCCCTCCAGCGCCCCAGGAAAAAGAATACGACGATGACCACGAAGATCAGTGCGTAAAACAAAGTTTCGGCCAGGTTATTAATGGAAGCCATCGTACTCAACGAGGAATCCATCAGAATTTCCACATTCACATCAGGAGGCAGGGTTTTTTTGATCTGTTCCAGTTTGGCCTTAATGTTATTGGCCACAGTAACAGTATTGGCGTCCGACTGCTTCTGGATCATGATCCGGACGTTTTTGCCACCATTCGACCGCTCATAGGTTTTAATATCCTTGAGTCCATCGGTCACGGTAGCAATATCCCTCAGGTAAACTGTTTTACCATTAATATTGCTGATAATGATATCCTTCACCTGCTCACTGCTTTCCCATTCACCCTGCAGCCTAAGCGGAAGATCTGATTTTCCCATCTCAAGGCTTCCCGATGGCAGGTTGAGGTTATTGGCAGCAAGAATTCCTGCCACCTGTTCGACTGTCAGGCCGTAGGCGTCGAGCTTGCGCGGGTCAACATCAACCATGACCGCCCTTACCGGGGCACCCATTTCGATAATATTTCCAACGCCGTCGATTCTGTTGAGGGGTTGAATCACCTTCTTATCGAGAATGTCCTTTATGCCCTTATAGCTTTCGCTGGCGGTTACCGTAAACATTACTACCGGCATCATGCTCGTACTCATCTTGAAAATCGTAGGTGTTGCAATACCGTCCGGCAGATTACGCGCAGTAAGGCCAACAGCGTTGCGAACCTCATTCGTTGCCTCGTCGAGGTTGGCGCCCCACTCGAATTCAAGGGTGATCACCGAGATGTCATCCTTCGATTTAGAACTGATCTTCTTGAGATTGGTAAGAGAGCCAAACCCATCCTCGAGCTTGCGCGTAACGTTCTGCTCCACGTCGGAGGCGTTGGCTCCTGTGTAAAAGGTGAATACCGAAAGAATCGGCGGATCAATCTTGGGAAAGAAATCCACAGGTAGCTGTGAATAGGAATATAGCCCGAAAATTACCACCGCCAAAAAGATCATGACAGTGCTAACGGGTTTTTTTACTGCTGTGCTGAATAAACTCATGACTTAGTTCTTAATGATTATGGCTGCCTGATTTTCGATCTTGTTTTGTCCGACAACGACTACTTCATCACCTTCAGCTATACCTTCGGTGACCTCAATCTTGTCGTCAATCAACCGACCAGTTTTAACCGGCGTTTTTATGGCAACATTGTTTTTATTCAGGAAAACATACATATCGTTGGTTCCGGTTTGCTTAACAATGGCAATGTTCGGTACGAGGATAGCGCTTCCCTGTCCAAGGTTCAGCTGAATTTTTGAGAACATTCCCGGACGCAGTTTCAGGCTGCTGTTGGCGATTTTTACCTCGACAGTAAAAGTTTTTGTAGCATTATCTATGGTCGGATAAATCCTATAGACATCACCGGCAAAGATCTGATCAGGATAATTTTCCGATTTAATATCAACCTTCATCCCCACCTTAACCATGGTGTAATAGTTAGAGGCGATATTGATGAGGGCCTTCAGCTGATTGATCTGGATGATTGAAACGATGGCAGCCTTGCCAATGGTTGCAATCGGTGCACCCGAGTAAATTTCGCCATCTTCAAAATACTTGCCTGATATTACTCCACTGAAAGGAGCCTTCAGCTGCGTATTATCCAACAGAAACTGATAGCTGGTTTTAGCAATATCGTATGCTGATTTGATCTGATCGTATTGCTGGTCAGCTATACTGTTTGATTGTTTCAGGGTTTCCAGGCGTTTGAAATCTGTTTCCAGTTTCATTAAATTGATTTTTGCCTGCTCCAGATTGGTACGGTCCATGAGAGCCACAACCTGGCCCTTACTAACATTATTGCCAATCTCAACATTGATTTTTTCAATCCGGCCGGGAGCTGATGGAGCCAGATGAACTTCCTCAAAAGGAATTAATGAAGAGGTAAAATCGATATAGCGATCAATCGTTTCCGTTTTAGCAACCATCGTTTTTACAGATGCAGCTACCTTGACTTCAGGAAGTTTTGCGAGGGCAGCAGCGTCCTTTTTTTGTGAGCAGGAAGTCCCCGCGATTACTAGTCCTAACGCCAGGGACAAATTCAGGATCTTTATTGTATTCATTTTATTAGAGTTTACTGTTTATTTTGCGCAGGGTCATTTCTGCGTTTAGTAATTGAAGAATGATATTGGTAAAGTTGGTTTCTGAGGTGAGGTAATCGTTATTGGCACTAGTAAGCTCAAGGCTCGAGACAATGCCCTGCTGATATTTCAGGTTCATCTTTTCCAGCACCTCCTTTGCTATGTCCACATTCGCTTTCTGCATATCATATTGATCGAGTAGCGTATTGTAATTAAAACGCAGTTGCCTTTCCTGCAATGTCAGCTGCTCGGTCACCATTTCTTTTGTGTTTGAACTGATATCACTGTCGATTCTTGCCTGATTTAGCTGTGCCAGCCTTGTTCCACCCGACAGTATCGGAACGCTCAGGGTTAATCCAACCACATTCTTTGGCGTAAAGTCGAAGAGTGGCTTTAGAATTTTATCGGTACGTGAATAATAGGCAGCCAGAGTTGGGAGATAGCTGGCTTTCCTCATTTTTATTGTCTTCTGTGCAATATCGCCCTGCATCAGAATCATCTTAAAATCGATATTATTCTGGATATTGAAAGGATCAGCTAAAGAAGTATGCAAAATATATTTGGTCGAGATTTCATCAAGGTTTGAGCTAAGGGTTATTGCCTGATCAGAATTCAGCCCCAATTGAAAACGTAGGAGGTTATACCCAAGTTCCACCTGCCTCTGCATTGATTTCAGTGCATTATCGACCGATGCCACCATGACGGAAAGTTTTTTAGCATCAGTCTGCTCGATGACTCCGGCATTGGCAAGATTTTTTGTTTTATCGTAGATCAGCTGTGCATTCTCCTTATTCGATTTGATGATTCCCATTATCCTTTCACTGGCCAGGATCATACAATAAGCCTGAATGGTTTGTTCCTTAACATTCAGCTCGTCCTTCTGATAGCTTTGTTCGGTAATGGTTTTTGCCAGTTTTGAAAGTTCAATACCGACGAAATAGTTACCGTTGAATACCAGCTGACTAACGTTTGCCTTAAAGCTGCTGGTAGGATTAAATTCAATGATGGCTGCAGGCTGGTTGGGACTTAGCTGCAATGAGGCCGTGGCTCCAAGGAAGTTGTTATAATCGATGGAAGCACTTATCTGAGGCAAACCGGCCGCAATGGTTTCCTTCAGTTTCTGGGTTGATTTGTCGATGGCGAATTTCGAATTCACCAGGGTTTTGTTGTGGTCCAATGCATAGCTCACGGCGCTATCCAATGACAAAACCAATTTTTCCTGTGCCGTTAGCGATAGTACGCTTAAGCAAAGGACACTGCTAAAAATTAATCGATTAAGAATTTTCATTCGGACTTGTATTGAATTTTTAATTTTTCTCTGCGTTGTATTATTTGATAAGTGCAATGATTGGATTCTCAACTGTTGCGGATATCAACTATATTTAAAACTATATCTTTGCTGCATTGCTGCGGATCTGGTTTACGACCCTATGAAATGTATCAAGATCTTCCTGGGGAATCCCATCGCGCAATTCCTTCATCAACTCAACCACAATTTTCATGTTATGCTCAATAGCGCGACTACCGGCCTTAGTGACCATCAGGTAATTCTTTCGACGGTCCTCGGTAGAAGCAACCCGCCTTACCAGTCCCTTCTCTTCCAGGCAGTCGACAATCCGCAGTACAGCTGACTTATCCTTACCCATGAATTCTGCCATATCCTTCTGGATCACTTCCTCTTCCTTCATACTTAATGCATGCAGCAGGCTGAACTGCTCCGATGAAAGTTTTACATCTTCACCTTCCTGGTTTTCAATTCGTTTCTTGAAAACCCTGAAGGTCTCCTGCATCATCCTTCCGAGGACCATAATCGACAAATCCATCTTTTCTTCCATGATAAAAATTTTGACGCGACAAAGGTAAAATTAATTAGTTGATATCTTCAACTAATTTTAGAAAAAACATTCATCAAATCCCTATATTTGTCCTTTAACATGAAAAAGAATGTTTGAAAGACTGGATCAGCTGGAAAAATTATCTCGTGAGCTGGAGCCCACCGCGGAACAAAGGGAATCGACAAGAGATAAAGTTATTGCCTACAGTGAGAATTTTCTAAACGGCATAGGCGAATTAAAAGCTTTTGAATCAAAGCCTGATAAAGGAATCGGGTTGCTCGCCTCTCCAATTTCAGAAGATCCGATGAATATCGATGAGGTAATTGATTTACTCCACCTGAATGTGGATTCGCAGGGGTTGAATCCTGCATCGGCCGGGCATATGGGATATATTCCCGGGGGAGGGATCTATTACTCGGCGCTTGGGGATTATTTGGCAGATGTATCGAACAGATATGCCGGGATATTTTTTGCCTCCCCGGGGGCAGTGCGCATGGAGAACATGCTGATTGCATGGTTCGCCAAAGTTCTGGGGTATCCTGAAACCGCGGCCGGCAACCTGACCTCCGGAGGCAGTATTGCCAACCTTATCGCTATTGTAACAGCCAGGGATGCTAAAAGGATAAATTCTCTCAACGTTGCCCGTTCAGTCATTTACCTCTCACAGCAGGCACATCATTCCATTCAGAAAGCCGTCAGGATAGCCGGACTCGACGAATGTATCCTGCGATATGTCAATGTTGATGAAGGGTTCCGGATTATTCCAGACGATTTGGAAAACCTTATTGAGGAGGACAAAAAGAACGGACTGAATCCATTCCTGATTGTTGCCACCGCAGGAACCACGGATGTTGGCGCCATCGACCCAATCGATGCTATCGGCGACATTGCACGGCGTCATGAACTTTGGTTTCATCTGGATGCTGCTTATGGTGGATTTTTTATGCTGACTGATGAAGGGAAGAAGAAACTGAAAGGCATTGAGAAATCAGATTCCATCTGTGTTGATCCCCATAAAAGCCTGTTCGTACCATTTGGTCTGGGTGCCGTATTGATCAAGGATACCCGGCAGATGCAAAAATCGCTGGCTTATCTTGCCAATTATATGCAGGATGCCATGAACTCCACTGATGAGCTTTCGCCAGCCGACCTTTCCCCGGAATTAACGAAGCACTTCAGGGGCCTGAGGCTATGGCTGCCATTGAAACTCCATGGGACCAAGCCTTTTGCTGCCTGTCTGGATGAGAAGTTGTTACTGGCAAAATATTTCTATCAGGAGATTCAAAAGCTGGGGTTTGAGGTTTTGTGTGAGCCAGAATTATCGGTGGTTATTTACCGGTATGTAACAAAAATCGGCGATCCTGATGAGTTCAATAAACGGTTGATCGAAGCGGTACAGAATGATGGCCGGATATTTATTTCCTCGACCACACTGAATGGAAAATTCGTTCTGCGCTTCTCCATACTTTCATTCAGAACGCACCTCGAAAATGTGAAGCTGGCGCTGAAGATACTTGGGGAGAAGGTTGATGTGCTTAGCTGAACGGGTATTAGGTATCGGGTATCGGGTATCGGGTTCTGCATGGACGAGTTCGCTTGGAATTACCTTTTCAATACTTTGTCGGCGGCAAGTTTACCAGTGAGAATGGAAATCGGAAAACCAGCGGGACTGTAAACCCACTGTCCTGCCTGATAAACCGAAGGTATCAGCGTATTAACTGAGGATGCTACATTTAGCAATCTGCTCTCTGCCGGCATATATGAATTTGTAAATGCCCAACCGGTTATTGCACCCTCTGTATTTCCGGTCCGGCTATTGATTGTCAGCGGAGAGGAAGAAGAACGATCAGAGATCTTTTGGCCGAGCCCGGGAAAAATACTATCATCCAAAACGCTGATGTAAGTAAGCTCCAGAAAATCCCGGATTTCATCGGTCCAACCGTGATCATCAATTTTCTTAGCCAGCTGGTAATCGAACAATAAACTGACAATCAAACCAGTCTTTCCTTCCGGCGCCAGGCTGGCATCACGCAGAACCGGGATAGCAATTTCGAATGTATTCAACCGGCAAAATTCCGAGAGGTATTCCTTAACCTGATTTTTCAAAATATCATCTTCCTGAGTGCCATCCTGCCCCGTCAGAAAACGGTTGATTGCATCCCTGGAGATAGTAGATAATCCGGATTTTTCAGGGGTGTAGAAAAAGTGACCGGTGCAAACTTCGGAGAAATATTCTTTACTCTCGTTAACCGTGAGGTAAACTGTAAAAACAGAATCGCCACCGTGAAGGTCTTTAAGCAAGGATCGCTTTGCCAGGATCCTGCCGGACAGTTTTTTATTTTTTAATTGTTCCACAGGGATACAGTTGTACAGCATTTTCGAATCAGCTGCCCATATCAGGCTCTCGAACCCCATCCGGTTGCCCTGATTATCAACCACATATTTTTCCTCTGGTTGAAGACTTTCAATAGTCATTCCTGTTTTAATCACACCCCCATGATCAATAATATAATCTCTCACTTTATTGATAAGCGTAGCTGTTCCGCCTTTCGGATAATGATAATCGATATAAAGCCGGAAATAGCTTAGGGCAAATGAAGTGGGCGTTTTTTGAAAAAAATGCTGTGCAATAATATCGATCAGCTGGCG
>Ga0114951_10005309_pt1 | contig 11959 bp, 9 predicted proteins | sample AM7aDNAmetaG_FD_88677 | JGI IMG/M metagenome (GOLD analysis project Ga0114951, IMG submission 88677) | Freshwater microbial communities from Finland to study Microbial Dark Matter (Phase II) - AM7a DNA metaG | ecosystem: Environmental > Aquatic > Freshwater > Lake | place: Finland: Lake Alinen... | reverse complement strand
GTCGACCTGGAAAATGAATTCGGAGCACACAACTACCATCCCCTTGATGTGGTGCTGGAACGTGCCGAGGGCGTGTGGGTATATGACGTCGAGGGCCGCCGTTATCTCGACTGCCTGGCCGCCTATTCCGCGGTCAACCAGGGACACTGCCATCCCAGAATTCTTCAAACGCTTCAGGAACAGGCCTGCAGAATTACCCTGACCTCGCGCGCATTTCGCAACGAGCAGTTGCCGCTCTTCTGCAAGGAACTCCACGAACTCACCGGTTATGACATGGTTCTTCCCATGAACTCCGGTGCCGAGGCCGTCGAGTCGGCCATCAAGGCCGCGCGCAAGTGGGGCTACACGGTCAAAGGCATTCCTCAAGGCCAGGCCGAAATCATCGTCTGCGCCGGCAACTTCCATGGCCGCACAGTCACCGTTGTCAGCTTTTCCAGCAACGAGAATTATCGCGAGGGCTTCGGTCCCTTCACGCCTGGGTTCAAAATCATTCCCTTCGGCGATATCGAGGCCCTGCGTAGCGCCATCACCCCCAACACCTGCGCCTTTCTTGTCGAGCCCATCCAGGGCGAAGCTGGCATAGTCATTCCGCCCGACGGCTATCTAAAGCAAGCCGCCGAATTGTGCCGCCAAAACAACGCCCTTCTCATGGTCGATGAGATCCAGTCCGGCCTCGGCCGCACCGGCAAACTCTTCGCCTATATGTACGAGGACATCACCCCGGACGTGTTAATCGTAGGCAAAGCCCTCGCCGGCGGCTTCTATCCCGTCTCGGCGGTCCTGGCATCTACTGAGATCTTGGGTGTCTTCCACCCCGGCGACCACGGCAGCACCTTTGGAGGAAACCCGCTCGGCTGTGCGGTCGCAAGAACCGCTTTGCGTGTGCTCATTGAAGAAAATATGGTCGAGCGCTCCGCCGAGTTGGGAGCATACTTCCTGTCGCGCCTTCAGACCATTCAAAGCCCTGCCATCAAGGAAGTTCGTGGCAAGGGCCTGTGGATCGGCATCGAACTCAACGGAATGGCCAGGCCCTATTGTGAAGCACTCAAGGAAGAGGGGATCCTATGCAAGGAGACCCACGACCACGTCATTCGCATCGCGCCCCCCCTCATCATCACCCGCGAAGAAATCGACTGGGCCTTCGAGCGCATCGCCAGAGTCCTGCAAAAATAAGGCAGGAACTGTTCGACGGGTCCAAATCGGGTTCACGATCACTCGATAGGGCGGCCCAGGTCTCGCCTTTGAGACCTGGGCCGTCCCATCCGGCAACTGCGAACATCCTGCAACCCAGAGCTCAAATCAGTTCGCCGCCCGTCTCTTCCCTCGGCGTTTCCTTGAGGATCGCCTTCTCTGCAGGAACCTGCTTGACGATTTCCTTTTTCGCAGCAGCTCTCTTGGTAACTGCCTTCTTCACGGGGGCTTTCCTGACGTCGGCCTTCTTCGCTGGAGCTTTTTTGGCAACCGCCTTCCTTGCAGGAGCTTTCTTCACGGCCACCTTCTTCGCAGCGGCCTTCTTGGCCGGTACTTTCTCCGCCGCAACTTTCTCCGTGCTCCTGGTCGTAGCCCGTCCTATGGCTTCTTCAACAGCTTTCTCGCTGACGCCCTTGTCCAGAGCCTTCCTGATCGCACTTTCAATCTTCTTGACTGCCTTTTCCTGCTTGCGCGCTTCGTTATTCATGACGTGGTCCCTCGCTAGACCATCCTTTGTGTAACTCGGAATTCTACATCTTAACTCTGCGTCCTCGCTGCCGATAAAGCTGCTGCCCCAAATCTCAATGTCCTTCGGCGAAATTCGGCTGCGCCAGACCCGCCCTGAGCGGGATACTCGAAAAACCACGCTCAGGGACCACCGCCCAGCCGGAGGCGTTTCCTCAGCGTCTCGTAAAACCGAACGAAGTGATGTTGAAGAGCCGCCTCTGTGCCGTCGTTCCTTCGCCTCGCGCCACCAGGCACAGATCGTGTACACCTTTCGCTCTCGAAAGTACAGGCGTGGTCAGAACCCGATAGTTGGTTCGCCCGCCCGTTGGCGCAATCTTGACTTCGCCAATCAGCTCCCCGGCAGGATTGTCCAGCCTTACCTCCAGCGAGCCATTGCGCAGGGCATCGTTTTCTGAACTTACTTCCACATGAAAACTCGCCGCGCCATCACCAAAGTCAACGTCGTGATACTGTAAATACCCGCCGTCCCCCATCTTCATCTGGTACTCGCCGGACACGCCCTTCTCGCCCCAGGCGTTCATCTCCACATGAAACTCGACTGCCTCGCGCCGTGGTGCGAACGCATCCAGTGTCAGGTGGGTTACCCCCGGTGTTCCTGCCCCCAGGTCGTGGCCGGGATAGATAGGTTGAAGGCTCCGTCCGGCAAAATCGTCAGCGAGGTAACTGCCACCTGGCGATGATGATCGTGCGTAGTTGAACTCCAGCTTTCAGGAACGTTGCTGGCTGTGGCCCCATTGTCGTAGGGAACATGATAGGCAATATAAGTTTTCCCCTTGTAAGTGCAAACCCCCTGCTGCACCGATTCGTCGCCATCCTCCGTCGGATAAATCAGGTGCCGCACCGGACCGTTAAACGGGCCGAACATGCTATCGGACACTACGTAGTCTATGTAATCTCCCTTGGCGTCGCATCCCGGCCCCTTGTCCTTCTTGTAAGCAACATAAGTCAGATACCACTTCTCACCGGCCTTGAACAAAACTGGACTTTCAAAGTAATCAAGATTGCCGCAAGCATCGGTCTTGGGCACCACTACATCACGAGCCGGCTCTGCGAGTTCGGTCATGTCCGGCGTCAGTCGAGCCATCTTCACCCAGTTCTTTGAAGTGTCTCCGGCGCCCCATATAAGATACGGCGTCTTGTCGTCACTGTAGACCACCCACGGGCTAAGTCCCTCAACCGGCGTTCCATCCACATTCTTCAGCGGTCCTCCTACCGCGTCGTTGTAGGGGCCCAAGGGGTTATCGGCCGTCAGCACGCCAATGTCGAAAATTCCATAGTTGTTTTCCGTCGTGGGGTTAATCCGGTAGGGAGCGTAGGAATAGAACTTCCCATTCGCGGGGATGCCAGCGTCGCCATCCCACAATGCCTGGCCCGTGTTCCAGGTGACATCCCGCCCTGTCACAATCGATCCGTGGTCCGTCCAGTGATCGAAATCGGTTGTGGTCAAAGCGCGAAACGCATACATCCCCTTGTAAAATTCGTTCTCCCGTTCAAACTGCACCGTGAACGGATCCTGTGTCGTAAACAGATAGAACTTTCCATTCAGTTCGCGACACGTCGGATCGTCGTTAAAGAGATAGCCCGGGGTCACCAGTTTTTGCGCCCACGCGCATCCGGGCAGGCAAGCGCAAATTGCTGCGCATAGGCTTCCAATACGCACTATTCCATTGACATTGTTCCGCAATTTCATCCTGGATATCCTCTCTATCCTGATTCGGCGCCTTTTTCCTGTGGCCCTTGACTCGTTCAAGATCATACGATGGTGTACCCGGAACCGGTCCTCATCGCAGCTAAGGATTCCCGCCTTTGGCGCCTCGGCATGCGGAATATCCAGATAGCCTCCTATCCAACCGGAGCAGCGCCGAGACCCCGAAACCGCCGCAAAGCCAATCTCTCGTGAGTAATCCATCAAAGCCCTTATGAATGGCACCCCGCTTGGATCGTCTACGTGCTCTTGAACCGGCGCAGACATTGACTGATTGGGCCGGTCAGGGATAATGTATCTTCATAGTCAAAGGCTTAACTTAGATCAGTCTTTGTGAAGCGAAAGGCTGATAACCACCAACCTGGGGCGTTCCGGCAGGTGCTACGGAGAAAACCATTGTGAAGACAGACATCTGCGGTATAACCCGGCGTGACCTACTGAAGGGGATTGGTGCAACTGCGCTGGCTGCATCCTCAAGCCGCCAACTGTTTGCGGACACCTACAAGCAGGCCGATGCAAGTTGGCTGGCAAACTGCCACTTCGGCATCTCATCCCACTGGACAGAGCAATCGCAGCCGGTTGGCGCGGATGATTGGCTGCCCTTTGAAGAAGCAGTGTCTCAATTCAACGTGGCGCGCTATGTTGACCAGTTGGCAGGTGCGGGGGCGGAATATCTCATCTTTACCAGCGTGCATGCGCTCCAGATGCTGCCCGCGCCCTGTGCGGCAATCGATCGCGTCATGTCGGGCCGCACCACCAAGCGGGATCTCATCGGCGATTTGGCGGATGCCTGCCACGCGCGCGGCCTCCATTTCATCCTTTACTACAATCACTCCTGCAACTTTGGCGATGACCCGACCTGGGAGTACAAGGTGGGCTATCACGAAGCGGATAAATCCCGGCTTACAGCTAACCTGCTCGGCATCGTCCGCGAACTGGGCGCTCGGTATGGCAAGCGCCTCGATGGCTGGTGGTTCGACAGTTGCAGCAGGCTTGATCCGCTGGATTGGCAGGAGAAGACTGGCACCGAGTGGCGCGGATTCAGGTTTCCGTGGGATGAATTTGCCGATACAGCCAAGGCGGGGCATCCAGGCAGGCTGGTCACACTGAGGGCGGGCCTGATGCACCACTATATTTATTCAACCCATCAGGACTATGAAGACGGAGAGGCCTACCAGCCCATTGCTGTCCCATCGTCCCAGTTTACGCAGGAGCATTTACAGGGGCACCGCTGGATCTGTCTGGATAATCCCGGCTGGGTGCATAGCAAGGTCATGACTCCCCTGATAGCTCCCATGTGGCACTTCGCGCATATTTTGGACTACGTGCGCACCTGCAATAACGTGAAGGTTCCCGTGACCTTCAACGTCGATATTGACCGCACTGGCCTGCTTAGTCCTGAGTCATTGGCAATGCTGCGCGAGATCAAGAAGAAGATCGCCTGATTCGAATGGCGGCTACCTTTGGCACCTGGGAATGCGAATTGCCAGCAATATCGCTACGTTTAAATCACCCTCCACCCATCTTTCAAACAAGATTGACGCTATCAGACTCCTGAAATCCAGGCTTCTGACAAAGTCGAGCCGCGACCTGCGGTTAATCCCTTCCGGCAAAACCCCTACTTCCCAAGACAGTTCCCGCGCAAGCATCCACTGCGGCCCAGCGCCCATCAGGTCTATACTCTCTTCTGTCTGTTCTTGAAGGGAGCTTTTCCTATGACATCACCTGCTGTTGAATTTGCACGCCAAAATTATCCCCGCTTTCTCGATGAGTTAAAGGCGCTCTTGCGCATTCCGTCTATTTCCACATTGCCTGAACACAATAGCGACTGCCGGAAGGCCGCCGAGGTGCTGGTCGCGGAACTCAAGCGCATCGGCATGGAGAACACCCGCATCATCGAGACTGAAGTCCATCCCCTGGTCTATGCCGACTGGCTCCATGCACCCGGCAAACCTACCGTACTTTGTTACGGCCACTACGATGTCCAGCCCACTGATCCCCTGGACGAGTGGCTCACCCCGCCTTTCGAGCCCACCGAGCGCGACGGCAATCTCTACGCCCGCGGCTCGGCCGACGACAAGGGTCAGGTCTGGGCCCAGATCAAGGCGATTGAGTCGCTCATGGTTGCCCACAAAGGCCTGCCCCTCAACGTACGCGTCCTGCTCGAGGGCGATGAAGAAGTCGGCGGAGAGGGCATTGCCACCTATGTGGCCACCAAGCCGGCCGATTTGAAGTGTGATTTCGCGCTCATCTCCGATACCGAGTTATTCGCGCCCGGCCTGCCCACCCTTTGCGTCGGCCTCCGCGGCATGATCTACACCGAGCTTGAAGTGCGCGGCGCCAAGCAGGACCTGCACTCCGGCATGTACGGCGGCGCGGCGCCCAACCCGTTCTTTGCCTTGGCGGAGATTCTCACTGGCCTCAAGGACAAGAACGGCCATATCCTCATCCCCGGCTTTTACGACGACATCATTCCTCCCAGCCCCGAGGAGTTGGCCGCGTGGAAGAGCCTGCCCTTCGACGAGGAGCACTACCGCAAGACCGAAGTAGGCTCACGCGAACTGGTCGGGGAGGCTGGTTTCAGCGTGCTTGAGCGCACTTGGGCCCGGCCCACTCTTGAAGTGCACGGCATCCCCGGCGGCTTTGTCGGCGCCGGTGCCAAGACCGTCATTCCGGCCAAGGCGCTGGCCAAAGTCTCCATGCGCCTGGTCCCCGGCATGACCACGGCCAAGGCGTTTTCCCTCTACAAGAACTATGTGGATCTGCTCAAGCCCGCGGGCGTCGATGTTGAAGTGCGGTTGATTCACACCGGCGAGCCCAGCCTGATCCGCGTCGACAACCCCTACATTCAGGCGGCCACCACCGCTCTGCACGAGGTCTGGGGCAAGGACACGGTGTTCATTCGCTCCGGTGGATCCATCCCCATCGTCGGCGACTTTGACCGCCACCTCGGCGCGCCCAGCGTCATGATGGGCTTCGGCCTCCCCGACGACAACATCCACGCGCCCAATGAAAAATTCCATTTGAAAAACTTCTCGCTCGGCATCGAGTCCCTCATTCGGTTCATGGAGGAGGCTGGCAACTGAGCGAACCTGGCGCTGCGGGTTTTGTGCTTGCCGGGGGCCGGTCAAGCCGCATGGGGCAGGATAAAGCCCTGCTCTCATGCGGCGGCCGGCCCTTGGTCGCCCAGGCGCTTTCCGTTCTGCGCGATGCGGGCTTACAGTCGGCGATCGCCGGGGCAAAATCGTCTCTTGCCGACTTTGCCCCGGTCGTTCAGGACTCCACTCCAGACCGCGGTCCTCTTGGCGGAATCTGCGCGGCCTTGGCTTCGACTTCAGCAAGGTGGTTGGTCTTTCTTCCCGTTGACCTGCCGCTGCTCCCGTCTTCGTTGGTCGCATATCTGCTCCACCACGCCCGCATCACTGAGAACGCGGTAACCGTGTCCTCGGTTTCCAGCTTTGCGCAGACCTTTCCCGTGGTCTTGGAACGGTCGGTCCTGCCTACTCTGGTCAGTGAACTCAGTGCAGGCCGCGGAGGCTGTTTTGCTACGTTCCAAGCCGCTGCGGCCCGTCTCGGTCAACCGGTCAGTGTCGTGGCGGCCGAGTTGCTCGTTCAGGCCGGCCAGGTAGATCATCCCCAAGGCCTGCCGCCGGTGCGCTGGTTTTTGAATGTCAACACTGAAGGCGACCTACTGCAGGCCAACCGCAATCGCGTAAGCTGGACTCACTGAGATGTCTGATACTCCTTCCAACGCGGGATTCATGGGCTCGGAGCTCGAGGGGCTGGAACGACCCCAGACACCGGCCGAAGAAGCCGCCGTCGACGCGCAACCCCCTGCTCCCGCCTCGGCCCACCCCCTCATCTCCTTCAGCCATGTAAGCATCTCCTTCAACGGCCGCGCCGTCCTTGAGGACGTGAGCTTCAGCGTCGAGCGTGGCCAGACCCTATGCATCCTGGGTCGGAGCGGCGTTGGAAAATCCGTTGCCCTCCGCATGCTCATGGGCTTTCTCAAACCCGACTCCGGCTCCATCTGTGTCGAGGGCCAGGAGATCGTCGGCCTCGACGAAGAGGGACTGCGTGAGATTCGCAAGCGCGTCACCATGGTCTTCCAGAACGGAGCCCTGTTCGATTCGCTCAGCGTGCGCGAAAACGTGGCGTTTCCCTTGCGCGAGCGAGGCGGCCTGGCCGAGGATCAGGTTCAGCAAATTGTCGAGCGCCTCATCGGCGTCGTCGGAGCGGAAGACGTCGTCAATGCGCTGCCCGCCAGCCTGTCCACCGGGCGCAAGCGGGCCGTAGCCATAGCCAGAGCTCTGGCAGCCCAGCCCGAGGTGGTACTCTACGACGAGCCCACCACCATGGTCGATCCCATAATCGCCCGCCTCCTGGGCAACCTCATCCAGCGCCTCAAGCATCAACTTGGCTATACCAGCATCGTGGTAACGCACGATATGCGCTTTGCCGAGCGCCTCGCCGACACGGTGCTGTTTCTCAATCAGGGACGCGCAAGCTACTTTGGTCCCCTGAGCGGATTCATGAAGTCCACAGACCCAAACATCGAACAGTTCCTGACCCTGGATGCGTTCCTATTACCTTCGGCATAACAAAATGGCAACTCGTAACGCCAGCGGATCGTGATTTTTCTTGCAATTGCCAAATAAGAGAGAGATCCTAAAGATCACACCACGCCACTTGAGGCTGATAGCAAAGAGTAATTTTGCGCCCTTCGGCGTCCACGGCGTGTCGTGTGAGAAATTCGCTTTAATCGGTTGATTTACATAGGCTTTCGTCGCCTAAGTTGATTGTGGGCGATCGAGGGATGGGCCGTTTCCCAAAGTCCGATTTGCTCTGCATGTGGTCGCTTCCGTTGACTGCACAGCAAGGACATGTGGTTTTTCCCCCAAGGCTAGACATTAGCAGCGAGTCGTGTCCTGCGCGCTTGGTGCTTTTTGAATGGCCGTGGTCAGTTCGGTCACGCAGTAAACGGCGAAGGTTGCGCCTCAAGGCAACCCGGAACTCCAAAGGGTCGTCTAACTGTCAGACCCTGCAGTTAAGCAAAGATAAGGTCCACGGACTTTTCGTGGGGGTTTTTCCCCTGCGCGATCCGTTGTTTCTTGAACATTTGAGGTCTGCGGAACGTAGATGGCGACTTCGGAATTCTGGCAGAGACTATCGGCGTCTATGGCCTCCTCCCACGAATGGGAGGGCGGGTCGGCTGCAGAATCCACGCGGGGTTCGCGGGGCACTACCAAGCTCTGGATGGTTCTCGATGCAATCACCATCCTCGGCGCCGCAGGACTCGCCACTCTCTACGAAATGCATACCGGCCCTCTCGCCGGAGCCCGCGGCTTCTGGCACGGAACCCTGATTCATGGCCGTCCTATGTGGATACTGCTGGCCCTTCTCTGCGGGTTTACTGTCTCGCTCATGATTATCAGCAGGCGCTTGCATCTATATGCGCCCACCCGGTTGTCCTCCATATTGAGTGAGCAGAGGCTGAGTCTGCAGGCCTGCTTCACGGCCGGACTATTGCTTACCGGAGCCCTTTACCTGCTTCACGCCGACGACATTCCGCGCAGCATCGTGGTGCTCACGGTCGGGCTGGTCGCCGTTTCCCTCAGCCTCCGCCGGCTCGTTTACCGGGTCCTGCTTTATCGCCGGTACGATCGCGGGCTCGGCACCCGAAATGTACTCATTGTCGGCACCGGTCCTGAGGCCCATGCCCTCCGCCATCACCTCGAAAGCATCCGCCATCTCGGCTACACCTTCAAGGGGTTCATCGGTCTGCCCGGCGTCAGTTCGCGCTTTTCAGCAACGTCCGGCGAGGTCATTGGCACGCTCGATACCCTCTTTCAGCATGCCCGCAAACAGTTCGTCGATGAAATTTTCTTCACTTCGCCCTGCGAGCGGGGAGTGGTCCAGGGCGTTCTCGAGCAAGCCCGCACCCAGGGCGTCGATCTGCGCGTCGTTCCTGACATGTACGACGGCCTCGCCTGGAACAGCCCCATCGAGTACATAGGCCAGTTTCCCACCATCCCCCTCCACTGCGGCCATGTCCCTGAAGTGGGCCTGCTCTTCAAGCGCGTCTTCGACATCGTCTTTTCCATCTTACTGTTGCTCGTTATCTGGCCACTGCTGCTCATCATCGCCATCGCGGTCAAGCTGGATTCGCCGGGCCCCATCTTCTACTCCTCCGAACGCATCGGCAAGAAGGGCCGGGTCTTCTTGTGCACAAAATTTCGCACCATGGTGCGGGACGCAGAGAAGCGCCGCGCGGACATCATGCACATGAACGAACGGGACGGCGTGCTCTTCAAGATTTCCAACGATCCCCGCCTCACCAAGCTGGGCCATTTCCTCCGCAAGTATTCGCTGGATGAGTTGCCCCAGTTCTTTAACGTATTAAAGGGCGACATGAGCGTCGTCGGGCCCCGTCCGCCCATCGCCAGCGAGGTACGGGAATACAAGCTGAGTCACCTGCGGCGTCTGGACGTGACGCCCGGCATCACCGGTCTATGGCAGGTCCAGGGCCGGCAAGACCCGTCCTTCGCCAGCTATGTGTCGCTGGATGTCACCTACATCGACAACTGGAGCATCTGGCTGGATTTCAAAATCATCATGAGAACCATCGGCGTCGTCTTCGCCGGCACCGGCTCCTAAGCCCCCCAAATCACCAATACCCTTCGCAAGGCCGCCCCTCTGCCCGGCGGCCTTGCGCATCTTGCATTTAAACTAATTCTGTGAAGATCGCATTGGCCCAGATCGATCCGACGGTCGGGGATTTTACAGGAAACCTTGAACGAATCGTTGCGGCCAGCCGCCGCGCAGCCGCACTGGGCGCGCGCCTCACCGTGTTTTCTGAGCTCGCCATCTGCGGCTATCCGCCCGCCGATTTCCTTGAGAAGCCCAGCTTCCTCGCCCGCTGCCGCAGCGCTGTCGACGAACTGGCCGCGGCCACCCGTGACTTGCCGTCGGCTGTGCTGGCTGGCGTGGCTTTGCCCGCCCCACCCGAGACAGGCAAGCCTGCCGTCAATGCCGCCGTTCTGCTCGACCGAGGCACGCTTCTCCTCGAGCAGCACAAGCGGCTCCTCCCCTTTTACGACGTATTCGACGAGCAGCGTTACTTCGCCCCGTCCCGCGGGCAGCAGGTCGTCGAGTTGGACGGAGTCCGCCTCGCCATCACCATCTGCGAGGACGCCTGGAACGACAAGAACTTCTGGCCCCAGCGTCTGTACAAGGTGGACCCGATGGAAGAGTTGATGCGTCAGCAGCCCGCCCTGCACATCAATCTGTCCTCGTCCCCCTTCTGGCACTCCAAGCGCGCCATTCGCCGCGAAATGCTGGCGGCCATCGCGCGCCGCGACGGCGTGCCCGTGCTCATGTCCAACCAGGTGGGTGGCAACGACAGCCTCATCTTCGACGGCTCCTCCCTCGCCCTGAACGCGCGCGGGGAACTGATTGCCCAGGCCGCCTCCTTCGCTGAAGACCTGGTCGTCGTCGACCCCTTTGATGCCCCCGTCCTGCCCGTCGCCGAGGACGACGATACCGCCGCCGCCTACCGCGCCCTGGTCCTCGGCACCCGCGACTATGTGCGCAAATGCGGGTTCAAAAAGGCCCTTGTCGGCCTCAGCGGAGGCATCGATTCCGCGCTCGTCGCGGCCATTGCCGCCGATGCCCTCGGTCCCGAAAATGTCATCGCCGTCGGAATGCCCAGCCCCTACTCGTCCGCGGGCTCCATCGACGACAGCCGCCATTTGGCCGCCAATCTTGGCATCAGGTTTGAACTCATCGGCATCAGCGGCTTGTTCGCGGAGTTCACCCGCGCGCTCCAGCCCCAATTTGCAGGCCTCAAGGCGGATACCACCGAAGAAAACATTCAGTCCAGAATTCGAGGCTGCCTCCTGATGGCCCTCTCCAACAAATTTTCCGCCCTGGTGTTGACCACCGGCAATAAGTCCGAGATGGCCGTCGGTTACTGTACCCTCTACGGCGATATGGTGGGCGCGCTGGCGGTCATCGGCGACCTGGTCAAGACCCGCGTCTACGCGGTTTGCCGCTGGTTGAACCGGGAACGGGAGGTGATTCCGGCCGCGATCCTCGACAAGCCGCCCTCGGCCGAGTTGCGGCCCGACCAGAAAGACACCGATTCGCTGCCGCCCTACGAAGTTCTCGACCCCATCCTCGAGGCCTACGTCGAGCGCTACGAAACCCCCGAGCAGATCGCCCAGGCCAACGGTTTCCCACTCGATCTCGTCCAACAGGTGGTGCGCCTCGTCGAGCGTTCCGAGTACAAGCGTCAGCAGGCCGCGCCGGTTCTCAAGGTCACTTCAAAGTCGTTTGGCATGGGGCGCAGATTTCCCATCGCCGTCAAGGTAGAAGCCTAACCTATGAGGTATAAGCTAGAATCTGGGAAGATTCCCGCGAAATAAGGAGAAACAGCTTGATCCGTCCGTCCGTCCGTTTTGCCAGCGTTGCCGCGCTGGTTGCTCTTTCCATGCCCGTAATTCAGACTGCCGCACAGACCCAGGTTCCCGCTGC
>Ga0114951_10005308_pt1 | contig 11960 bp, 7 predicted proteins | sample AM7aDNAmetaG_FD_88677 | JGI IMG/M metagenome (GOLD analysis project Ga0114951, IMG submission 88677) | Freshwater microbial communities from Finland to study Microbial Dark Matter (Phase II) - AM7a DNA metaG | ecosystem: Environmental > Aquatic > Freshwater > Lake | place: Finland: Lake Alinen... | reverse complement strand
GTGTGCTTGGCAGTGTACATACAGCATATTTTAGAGCAATACTCAATGCCTTTGGCAGGGTCGCGTGAGCCGGCACATTTAATAAAAACAATTTTCTTAGGCACCTGACCATCAGAAGGTCGCTTGATTTCACCCTGTGTAGGACCTGATGCAGAGGCCAAACGCTCGAACTGCATACCGGTAATTACATCTTTATATTTGCCATAACCATATTCAGGGAAAAAGTCAGTATCGAGGATTTCGAAGCCTGTAGCAACAACTACAGCTCCTACTTCTACTTCTATTATTTCATCAGGTTGATCAAAACGAATAGCACCTGTAGGGCATAATTTTTCGCATACGCGACATTTACCTTTGATATAGTAAGTACAATTTTTTCTGTCTATAACTGGTTTGTTTGGAACAGCTTGTGGGAAAGGAACATATATAGCAGTTCTAAAACCAAGATTTTGTTCAAACTCACTAGGTATTTTTTTAACAGGACATTTGGTACAGCACAAACCACAACCGGTACACGTTTTTTCATCAATACCTTTGTCTTTCTTACGTATCCTAGCTTTGAAGTTACCGATGAAGCCATCAATAGATTCTAATTCGGCATAAGTGTAAAGTGTAATATTAGGGTTTTGTGCTACTTCAACCATACGGGGAGTAAGTATGCACTGTGAGCAGTCTAGTGTTGGAAAAGTTTCTGATAACTGTGACATATGACCTCCAATGGAAGGGTCACGTTCTATCATGATGACTTTGTTGCCTGCATTGGCAATATCCAGTGCTGCCTGAATTCCTGCCACACCGCCACCTATAACAAGTGCAGTCTTGGTAACAGGTACACGGATAGGATACAACGGTGTATTGCGTTTTACTTTTTCAACAAGTGTACGAACAATGTCAATTGCTTTTTGGGTAGTAGCATCAGTTTTATCATGCACCCATGAGCAATGTTCACGCAGGTTAGCCATCTCACATAAGTAAGGGTTCATTCCTGCTTCGGCAGCAGCACGACGGAAAGTAGGTTCGTGCATACGAGGTGAACAAGCTGCAACCACAAGACCATCAAGTTTGTGTTCTCTGATTGCTTCTTTAATCTGAGTTTGCCCTGGGTCAGAGCACATATATTTATAGCTTATACTATAAGCTACACCGGGAAATTGTCCAGCAACAGCGGCAACTTTTTCGCAATCGACAGTTGCAGCTATGTTACTTCCACAATGACAAACAAATACGCCAATTCGTGCCATATATTATTTCTCCTCCATTTGTGTTTTAAGTTCTTTTTTAGGCAGGTTAACAGGAACAAAGTGTCTCTGTAAGCCAAGCTCTTCTTCATCTATACCAACAGCCATCCCTATTGCCTGTGTAATGTATATTACAGGTATTTCAATATTTTCCCCAATAGCTTTATTTATTTCAGGTCTGCGCATATCCAGATTTGAGTGGCACATAGGACACGCTACAATAATTGCTTCTGCGCCACGATCATAAGCATCTTTAACAATTCTTCCCGATAATTTCCCTACGACATCTGTACGGGACATAGACAATCCTGCACCACAACATTCAACTTTAAAAGCCCAGTCAATAGCTTCTGCACCAATGACTTTCATTGCTGCGTCCATAGTCTGAGGGTCTTCAGGTCTGTCAAATTTAAGAATGCCATGAGGTCTTACCAATAAACAACCATAATAGCAAGCTACTTTATAATCAAAAGGTTTGACAATTTTTTCAGGAAGTTTATCTATAATGAATTGTTGCAGAAACTGTATAACATTTAAGATTTTTACTGTGCCATTATAAGGCATTTCAATAATGTCAGATACTTTCTTTTTTAAATTTTTATCCTCGTTCAATTCATGTTGAACAATAGTAAGCCGACTGTAACAGGCCGCGCAAGGCACAACTAAAATTTCAAAACCAGCTTGTTCAGCCAGTGATAGATTTCTTGCCGGAAGAGAAAGTGATAATTCATGGCTCAAATTATGGGCTGCAGTAGCGCCACAACAATTCCAATCCGGTATTTCTTCCAGTTGTATATCAAATGCTTTTGCCATCGCAACCACCGATTCTTTGTATTCACGCGAACCACCTTTGAGCGAGCAACCAGGATATAAACCAATTTTCATAAAGGCTTCTCCTTATTTTTTATTTATTGTTTTACTAAATATACTTTTCAGTTTTTCTGTGTCTTTGATAAATTCAGGGATAAAATGAAGTTTGCCTCTTGCAATCATCTTTGGAGCAAGTGCTACATCCTGAAATAAATCTAAAGAACGCATCTTGTAATCTATAGTCAATCCGAGTTCCGATAGGCGTCCCGTATAATTTACAGAATCAAGGAATGCTTTATGGAACTTAACTATATTTTTTGCTTTTGGATTCACTTTATTTTCTTTTAATGACCTTTCACGCAGATAATCCATTATTTTAGGAATATCTATTTCCATGGGGCAACGGCCATAGCACATCTCACATGTAACACACATCCAGATGGCGAAAGATTTTAATAATTTTTCTTCCAGCTTTGGGTCTTCAGTCTGTAACAAGCGCATAACTACACTTGGAGGGAAATCCATTTCGGTGTTAACCGGACAACCGGCTGAGCATTTTCCACATTGATAACATTTCGCTATATTGACTCCGGTTTCTTTCAAAACCTTTGCTTTTATTCCGTTATCTTCATTATGTTCATGAGAATCGTGCATCGGATTAATATTTTAAATAATTATAAATAAACTTAAAAAATAAATAAATAACATGTTTGATAAGCTTTGCCGAATCTTCTGAGAAGATTATAGTTAGATATTTAGTTTTTCACTTTGTTTATGCGACTTTAGAAAAGTTTTTAGTTGCAAAAACACACCAAAAATATATAATTTTAGTTAACGGTTAACATTTTTTTTATTTTTTTTTTAACAATTAAAAAAAGTATATTTGAGTTCTTTAAAAATGAAAATAATGAGCAACATTAAACTTTTTGAAAGTAAACAAATAAGGACCATATGGAATGAAATTGAACAAAAATGGTATTTCGTTGTGGAAGATGTTATTTCAGTCTTGACAGATAGCAAGGACACTAAGCAATATATTAAACGTATGCGTCAGAGAGATAAAGAATTAGCCAAAGGGTGGGTACAAATTGTACCCACCCTTATGGTTGAAACTGCTGGGGGAAGACAAAGAATGGGTTGTGCAAATGCAAAGAACCTTTTAAGAATAATACAGTCAATACCATCACCCAAAGCAGAACCTTTTAAACAATGGTTGGCACAGGTAGGTTCAGACAGATTAGAAGAAATTGAAAATCCCGAATTAGCTACACAGAGGACACGGGAATTGTATAAACTCAAAGGATACCCTGATGATTGGATTGAAAAACGGATGCGAAGTATTGCTATTCGTGAAGAATTGACAGATGAATGGAAAAACAGAGGGGTTAGAGAGCAACTTGAATATGCAATTCTAACAGCTGAAATTTCTAAAGCAACTTTTGGTTTAACTCCTTCTGAATACAAGAAAGTAAAGGGCTTAAAAAGCCAAAACTTGCGTGACCACATGACAGACCTTGAATTAATTTTTTCAATGCTGGGAGAAGCATCAACGACAAAAGTTACAAAAGCTAAAAATGCAAAAGGTTTTACTGAAAGTAAGCATGCTGCTAAGATAGGAGGGAATATAGCAGGACATGCCCTGGATGAGTTAGAGAAAGAAAGTGGCGAAAAGGTTGTTACATCTGAAAATTATTTACTGAAAGAAAAGAAAATCAAGGAATTAAAGGGTGGAAAAGAGAAATAATAAATTTTTATTGAACATTTTTTTGATTATCTTTAACAAACCGTAAACACTTTATCAAATAGAAACTGTGGTTTCTTTATTAATTTTAAAGTAATTTTTTATTCGACTGTTTGTTGATTAGAATAAACTATGAAAAAAGCAATTTTTACAATCATTTCTATATCTTTTTCAATGTTTGTTTGCACCGCACAGACTTACACGCCTATAGGGAATCTTGACTTTGCCGACTCATACGGCGGTTATGGATGGGCCTATGATGAGGATGCCGGCACACTACCTATAGATGTGCATGTTTATATTGACGGCAGATTTTATGCAGTATTAAATGCCAATCAGAGCCGTCCTGATTTGGTATCTGCTGGCATTACACCTAACCCGGAGCATGGTTTCAGTTTTACAATAACCGGTTACGATACGACACGTGCCCATGAAATAGTTGTCTATGCTATAAATTATGGCGGAGGGCCAAATATAACTTTAGCAAATTGCCCTTTCAGAGTAGGCACACAACCTTCGGGTGATGCTATCATCAGTAATGTTGCAGGACCCTCTTCCATTACTATTACTACTACCCAGCGCTTTGCAGGTTCAATAGCCTCTCTTATATGGTATGGCAAAGAGTTTATAAATAGTGCTGACCACGGAAGAGAATTACAGTCAGCTACTTCATTTAACAATTGGGGCGAATGCTTTAATCCCACAGAAGCAGGTTCAGCCCAGGATAATACAGGCAATACCAGTACAAGTTTTTTGCAGTATCTGTATAGTTCAGGCAATTGCCTTGAAACCCAAACACTTCCTGCTTTCTGGACACAACCGGGCGATACGGCACCAGGTTGTGGGTATGCTGTCAATACCTCGGAGCGGGCATCTCAATATTTTTATAAAAAAGTAACCATAGGCATGCCCGGCATGCCTCATGTTATTCAATATAATACTGCTTTTGACCTGCCTTTAAACTCTAGTTACAGCAATGGCACTTTTGAAGTGGTGACTGCTTATATGCCTGCTGATTTTTCAGTATTCTGGAATTATGATCCGGAAAGCCAGCAATTAACGACTTTGTCTGATGGCCCCGGAGAACAGGGTATTCCGATAGTATTTTCTACCACAGACAGTAGCTATGCTATGGGAATTTATTCACCCGATTTGCCGGATAGCATATACCCTAATGAAGGATATGGAAGGTTCCGTTATGACGATTGCACTAAATGGAACTGTGTTTTCAAAGAAAGTCCGGTTGCTTCCGGTACTTATAAATACCGCAGCTATGTTATTGTAGGCTCGCTGACTAACGTTGAAGTATCAATGACACAACTTTACAACTATTTTACAATCACTGCAGACTTTTCAGCTGATACTGTGTGTGCCGGAACCCCAACCACTTTTACAGATCTAAGCATCGGGGTAAATGCTGAAACAAGCTATCAGTGGGATATTTATAACGACGGGTCCATTGATGGCACTACTTCAGGAAATTTTACATATACCTTTAGTTCAGGAGGAACTTACATGGTTAAGCTGAATACTATGAATGGCGTTGCTCCAGACCATCAGAGCAGCATTATAAAAAATGTGGTTGTACTTGCTCCTCCTGGAGCAGCCGGCTCTATTTCAGGAAATACTTCTGTTTGTGAAGGCAGTCAGCAAAACTACAGTGTCTCTTCAGTATCAGGAGCCACTTCATATACATGGTCATTACCATCAGGATGGTCAGGCGGTTCTGATTCAACATCAATAGATGCAACAGTGGGTACTAACGCAGGTATTGTCTCTGTAACTGCTCATAACTCCTGTGGCTCAGGTGCACCTTCTTCTTTTATTACTAACGTTAATCCTTTGCCACCCACTCCTGTTATTTCTTACACTATCCTCTTTATAAGCTCTAATACTTCATATGGTAACCAATGGTACAATCAGGATGGAATAATTGCCGGAGCTACAGGACAGATATATACGCCAACAGCAGCGGGAGATTATTTCGTTATCGTTACTGATGAGAATGGTTGCGTTTCAGACACTTCCAATATAATAACTGTTGGGATAACGGATGTTGACATTTATTCCAATCAGGATTTTTTATACAGTATATACCCTGATCCTGCTATTGATAATATAAACGTTGAAAATACTTCTTCAGTTCATGACATGAAAGAGGTTGTCTCAATATATAATCCACAGGGACAGTTATTAAAAAAACAGCAATTACAACAAGCCTTAACCAATATTGATATTTCTGCATTTGCAAAAGGAATATATTTTCTAAAAATTGAAAACAGCATTAAATTTAAAATGAAAAAATTCATAAAGCAATAGATGCTCTTTGCAAAATAAATATTTTGTGATTTGGTTTTATTATTTAAATTTGTTTAAAAATAACTCTTATGAACAAACACATCTTAACTTTTATCACTGCGTTTCTTCTCTTTGTTGTTTCTAATGCACAGAATACAAGCACCTCAAGCGAGTTTCAGAGCAAGTATCACATGATGGACTCATCAGAGCTTTTCGTGCCAAGGATAGCCGGCAAGTCATTTACTGAGACACTTCCTCCTGTAGGTACTGTAAGGGCTATTCCCGAATGGGATGTGGCACAGGCTGTATTGATATCTTATAACGGCGGGTTTGGCATACCTTATTCCTTGATTGCTGAGATGTCGCAGGATGTAAGAGTGATAACTATTGTTGAATCTTCCTCACAGCAAACTACTGTTACCAACAATTATAACAGTAATGGCGTGAACATGTCTAACTGTAGTTTTGTAATTGCACCACTCGATTCATATTGGTCGAGGGATTATGGTCCATGGTTTATTATGGTTAACAACAGCCAGATTGCCGTTGTTGATTTTCCTTATAACCGTCCTACACGTCCCAACGATGACAATGTACCTGTTGTCATCGCTCCTTATCTGAATGAGACGCTGTATGGTATGAATGTAATGGCTACAGGCGGCAATTATATGTGCGACGGCATGGGAGTGGCTGCCATGACAGACCTTATCAATGATGATAATCCTTCACTAACAAGTGACCAGATAGATACAGCCTTCAAACAATATTTAGGTATTACCAATAATTATATTACAACTGACCCGCTTGGAGCTTACATAAAACATATCGACTGCTGGGGAAAATTTCTTGATGTGGACAAGATACTTATCGGACAAGTACCTGTTACTAACAGTCATTACAACGACTACGAAGCCATTGCCACTTTCTGGGCAAATCAGACATCATCTTATGGAGATCCCTATCAGGTTTACAGGGTATATGAACCCAACGGAGAGGCCTATTCAAATTCATTAATACTCAATAAAAAAGTTTTCATGCCATTTATGTCTGGTTCGACTTCGCAGAATAATGCTGCTTTAGCCGTTTATCAACAGGCTATGCCTGGTTACCAATGCTTCGGGGTAAACCAGTTGTCTTCACAAACGGCATGGGCTTCTACAGATGCACTCCACTGTCGCACCCACGAAATAGCAGATAAAAATATGCTTTATGTGCATCATGTACCCTATTGGGGACCTCAGCCTATCCAAAGTCAGTATAATGTTACTGCAGATATTTATGCTTTGAGTGGAAGTAACATTATTAACGATTCAGTATGGCTCAGATACAATGTAAATCTGGGTCCGTGGAACCAGGTAAGCATGAGCCACATTTCAGGCAACCAATGGACAGGCGCTATACCTCAGCAACTGACAGGAGACACCATAAGGTATTATATTCACGCTTCAGACCTTTCCCCCCACAGTGTTACACATCCGCTTATAGGCTCTTATGACCCTCATAAGTTTTATATTACAAATATAGTTTCTGTTAATGAAAGAAAAACCGAACAGGCTTTGATGTTTCCTAATCCCGCTAACGATTATATCTTTATTCAGATGAAAGACTGCAATTCGCCTGAGGTAAATGTAAAACTATTCAGCGCTATGGGAGCAGAAATTTTATCTTTTGATGAACAAAATACCTGCGATCACCTGATCAAGATAAATACTGGTAATGTAGCCCCTGGAAGCTATTTAGTGAACATAAACTCAGGAGGTAAAAGTCTTGTCAAGAAAGTTATGATAATGCATTAAGCTTGTTTTATAAAATCTGTCTTTCTTATTCCTGCTACTTCCACAAATTCCTATTTTACTGTAATCTCAGCAATTAGATTTTGAGGTAGTGGTTATTTTTTCTATATGAATTTATTTTTTCTGAAAAGTTTTTTATTCATTTTTTTATTCATGTTAAAAATATTGTATTTTTGATGGTATGCATTACAGCTCAAAAAGGCTATGGATGCGGAAAAAGAGATACAATTAAATTTATTTTCCAAACATTAAAAATCTTTGACAAATAAAGGAAATAATCTTATCAATTTTTTAATAAAACAATAAACGGGATACTTAGAAGATGAAAAAAAATATTTAACAAAAAAAATAAAGTATATTTTTATGATAGAATATTTAAAAGAAGAGGATATAGAACAAGTACTTAAGATTTCGGATAAATTTATTGGAGAAAATTTCCAGACATACGATTCTCTTAAAAATTACCTTTTAGATTCTCAAAAGGTAATTGAAGTGTATAGAGTAAACGATGAGATAATAGGCTTTGTAAAAGGGAAAGTAATAAAAAAAAGTAAATTAAAAAACAAGTTATTAAAAACAGACACAAGTATAGATTTGGAGTTAAAAGATGAAGGTAACATGGGCCTTGTAGAAACTATATGTGTAAAGGAGGAATACAGGGGAACACAAGTAGCCAAGGAATTAGCTGATGAATTAATTCATTCATTAAACAAATTAGAACATATAGACGTATTATATACAGCACTTTGGAAAAAAGGAGAGAAAGCCAATGCTAAAAGACTGTTTGAAAATCTGGGATTTAAATATGTTACAGAAATACCCGATTATTGGTATAATGATTCAATAGAGAAGAATTATACATGCCCAAAGTGCGGCAAACCGCCTTGCAAATGTTCTATGATATTTTATAAACTATAGAAGCTACAGAAATGATATCTGAAGAACTAAGCTTTAACAGTAAAAATTAATTCCCAATAAAGATATTCATCGAATAATTAGCCCACTCAACAATCGGAGTAAAGTATAAACCGAAAATTAATGTTGGAACTGCTAACAACAAAACTATTATAATAGCAATAGGAGAATAAACGAGTTTGGATTTAGCACTGTCAACATCTCTCAGGTACATGTTCCTGACTACTTTTACATAATAGTATAATGATATGGCACTATTGATTACACCGGCAACAGCCAACCATATATAGCCTGATTTGATAACAGAAGCGAAGATATAAAGTTTACCTATAAAGCCTGCTGTTGGTGGAATACCTGCCAATGAAACCAGGAATATAGTCAGACACACAGCAATAATAGGCGACCTGTAGCCTAAACCATTGTAATCATCAATATTTTCTGAATCTAATTTGTTGGCAATTAGCTGAACTACAAAGAATGCTCCGAGGTTCATCAGCATGTAAAAGAAGAAATAAATCAAGACGGCAGAAACGCCATTATCATTCATAACTGAAACAGCCATCAGCAAATACCCTGCATGAGCAATACTTGAATAGGCAAGCAGTCTTTTCATATTGGTCTGCCAGATAGCTACAAGGTTACCCAGCGTCATAGTTAATATTGATAAGACAGCTATAACAGAACGCCAATCTATGTTACTGAGCAGAATCCATGTGCCATTAATTCCAAAAATTCTATCTATTAAACATGTTTTGAAAAATCTTAATAAAACAGCAAAACCTGCAGCTTTAGAAGCCACCGACAGATAAGCAGTGATGGTAACGGGAGCTCCTTCGTAAACGTCGGGTGTCCAGAAATGAAAAGGAACGGCAGAAATTTTATATCCAAACCCCGACAAAATCATTAAACCTGCTATCAATAAAGGAATACTTGCTACCTGATTCGCAGCTAAGTAACTATTTATTTCAAATAAATTCAGACTACCGGTCAAACCGAACATGATAGAAATACCATAAATCATGATACCAGATGAAACTGCCCCGAAGATTACATACTTCAATGAAGCTTCAGATGCACGTTTTACTTCTTTAGTGTATCCTGCTAATACATATGAGCTTATACTCATTGTTTCTATTGCTAAATATATCATGATAAGATTAGCGGAACCCACAAGCAGAAACATTCCAAATGTCATCCCTATTATCAGAGTGTAGTACTCACCAAGCCTTGTATGTGCTTTATGAAGCTCATCAGAGAAAAATGAGAAAATGATAATTATTAAACTGGAAACTAATATGATAAATTTTAAAAACTGTCCAAAAGAATCTACTATTAAAAGGCTTGCAAATCCTTTAAAATTAACGCCTGTTTGCTGAAATAATAAGATCCCTGCAATCACTAACCCTGCTATGGCAATATAACCGGCTATATTTTTCGATTTCTTAAAAATAACATCTAAAATCATTGCCAATAAGAATGTAACTACCAATGTAGTTTCAGGTAAAAAGTGACTTAAACTATTTATCAGATCTATTGTAATATGAGATGTATCAATCATAATTTATTTATTCAAATTATTTTTCTTATAAAATTATATTACATACCGCCCAGATGACCACCAATCATAACAAAAGGTCTCATTATTTCAATAAAATGATTTACAGAACCAGTCATTAAATGGATAATCGGGTTAGGATAAATGCCCAAAAAGATGAGTATAGCTGCTAATGGTACAAGGGCTATTAATTCTCGTCCTATGAGGTCATCAGTTTTATATTTTATTCTTGTCGGATCCCATGGTCCCTGCCATTTTTCGGGGAGGGTACCAAAGAATATTTTTTGTAATGCCCAGAGCATATAAGCAGCTCCCAAAATTATACTCAGACCGGATATCATTGTTAATACAGGGAAAGTCTTGAAAGAACCTAAGAACACCAAAACTTCAGAGACGAAACCGCTCATACCCGGCAAGCCTATAGCAGCAAAGAAAGCTATGGCCATCAGACCTGTATATATAGGCATTTTTTTCGCTAAACCGCCAAAGTCGTCCAGTCCTCTTGTATGAGCTCTGTCGTAAATGACACCAACAATCATGAAGAGCATGGCTGTAATGATGCCATGATTAAACATCTGGAAGATAGCTCCCGTTACACCTTCAGGTCTCATCGAAGACAACCCTAAGATAACCAGGCCCATGTGACTTACTGATGAGTAAGCAATAAGTTTCTTGAAATCTCTCTTACCTACTTTATGCTGTCCTAAAGCGCATAACGCACCATAGACAATGCTTATCATCCCTATCCACGCTATAAGGGACTGGAAATAGCCAAAGGCATCGGGAAATATTGGGAAAGCAATTCTTATCATACCATAAGCGCCCATCTTCAGCAAAACACCTGCAAGAATAACAGATATCGGTGTTGGCGCTTCTACGTGTGCATCGGGTAACCACGTGTGGAACGGGAACAACGGGACTTTGATGGCAAACCCTATGAATAATGCCATAAATGCCGCATATCTTATTGTTGTACCCATGCCGCTGAATATAGTACCGCTCCTGAAGTTTGAAGCGTTCATCATATCAAGGATATTGAATGAACCAACGCTATGATACAGACCAATCATCACTAAAAGCATAAAGACACTGCCTACCAAAGTATATATAAAGAACTTAATGGCAGCATATTCCTTGCGGGGCCCTCCCCAGATACCTATTAAGAAGTACATCGGCAGTAACATTAATTCCCAGAATACATAGAATAAGAAGAAGTCTAAAGCGCAAAACACACCCATCATACCTAAATCGAGCAGTAAATACATGGCAAAATAACCTTTTACCGCTTTATTGATTCCAAAGGATGGAAATACTGCAACAAAACAAATAATTGCAGTAAGCAGAATCATCGGTATACTGATGCCATCTGCCCCCATAAAGTATTCTATGTTAATATCCCCTACCATAGGTAATGAAGCTTTTATCCAACTCATCTTTTCAACAAACTGAAACGAATGCAAATCGTTTATCCCTGTCAATGCAGGATTATTATACATATATATTAAAACCGCAAGGATAAGTTGTATAAAAGTGATGCCAACACATACCCACCTGATTAACTGTTTTGATAGTTGTTGCCCTTTTTCATCTTTACCTGACGGTATCAGAAG
>Ga0114951_10005307_pt1 | contig 11960 bp, 9 predicted proteins | sample AM7aDNAmetaG_FD_88677 | JGI IMG/M metagenome (GOLD analysis project Ga0114951, IMG submission 88677) | Freshwater microbial communities from Finland to study Microbial Dark Matter (Phase II) - AM7a DNA metaG | ecosystem: Environmental > Aquatic > Freshwater > Lake | place: Finland: Lake Alinen... | reverse complement strand
TGAGCGGGACCATCAGATAGTCCTCGGGCCCGTGGACGGAAAACAAAATGAAAACGACCGTGAGGATCCCGCCCGCGATATTGAGGTCCGCTATATATCTCATCTTTTCCGTGCCCTGGAAAAACCAGACCGGAAAGAGTGTGTTCCCGAGCACGGCACCGAAACTCAGGACGTAGACCATCCAATCATCCCTGAATTTTGGAACAAAATAAACAATGCAGCCGAGCAAGATGAGGCTTACGACCGCCAGGGCGATCTTCACCATCATGACCGACGAAAAGACCTTGCTGATTTCGGCGCGGTCATGTTGGCAAAGGGAGATCTCTTTGGTGGCGGAGATGCTGAACCCGTAATCGGTCAGGATCATAAAATACTGGACAAAGGCTTGCGCGAAGGCAATCAGGCCGAATTTCTCCGGGCCGATGACCCGGAAAAGATAAGGCAGAATCAGGACCGGGAGGAGGTAGGTGATAGCCTGCAATACGGAAAGCGAGGCGAAATTATGAAGCACGGTCTTCCGCTCGTGGGGTTTGGCCATGCCATAAGTTTTTTTGATCTGACGGATGAGCGAAGGCATGACTTTATTATCGGCCGGCTTGTCTTGAAACCCAACCCAAAACCACGGAAACGTCTCGGGGAACGGGGAACGCGAAAGATTTTTAGCCCTTTTTGCGTTTGGCGTTCCCCGTTCTCCGTTTTTTCTTATTTCTTACTGTGATACAATTCTGCTCATGCTCAAGTTCCCGAAGGATTTCTTATGGGGTGCTGCTACAGCAGCTTATCAGGTCGAAGGTGGCAATGACCACGCCGATTGGTGGCACTGGGAGAAAAAGGCCGGAAAAGAAAATTCCGGTTCTGCGTGCCGTCACCATGAGCTTTATGAACTCGATTTCGAACTTGCCAGAGGACTCGGTCATAACGCCCACCGCCTCTCCGTCGAATGTAGTCGCGTGGAGCCCCAAGAAGGGAAGTTCTCCGAAGAGGCCCTCAAGCATTACGTCGATGTGATCCTGGCCTTAAGAGCGCGGAATATCGAGCCCATGGTGACCCTGCATCACTTCACGAATCCGGTCTGGCTGGCAGATCTTGGGGGTTGGGAGAAAAGGCACTCCGCGGATTATTTTCTCCGATTTTCGGAACACGTGGTTCGGGCTTTGGCGAAGCATGTTCGTTTTTGGATCACGATAAACGAACCCACCATTTATTTTTCCCACGCTTATTTTTTCGGAGTATGGCCGCCCCAGGAAAAGTCGTTTTGGAAAGCAATGGATGTCAAAAATCATTTGGCCGCGGCGCATATCAAGGCCTACCGCATGATCCATAAAGTCTACGCGGAGTTAAGCCTTCCGAAACCCGCCGTTAGCATTGCCCAGCACATGCAAGCTTTTGTGCCGTGCACACCAAGCAGCAAAAATAAATTTGCTGCGTTCCTGCGGCACAAGTGGTTTAACCTGAGCCTTATCGATACTTTCGCGCGGCACAAAACGCTGGACTTCATCGGACTCAATTATTATTCGAGGATATTGGTGGAGCTTGAAAAATGGGGTCTCAGGAATTTTGTCGCGGATATTTGTAAGAGTGACCATCATCCCGTTAAAAAAAATTCGCTCGGTTGGGACATTTATCCGGAAGGGTTGTGCGACTTACTCCTCAAGCTTAAAAAATACAACCTACCGGTCATGATCACCGAGAATGGGATCTGCACTCCAGACGACAACTTGCGATGGGAATTTATCGCCGAGCATTTGAAGTGCGTCCACCAAGCGATGGAGCAAGGCGTCCCGGTGGCGGGGTATCTTTACTGGTCACTTCTGGATAATTTCGAATGGGATAAGGGTTTTGGCCCGAGGTTTGGCCTGATCGACATCGATTACAAGACCCAACAAAGAACCGTTCGGGAAAGTGCCGTGAAGTTCAGTCAGGTCTGCAAAACTGGAATTTTATCATGATGAACACGGCTAATATTTTAGCCTCAGTCATTTTCGGAGGGATTGGTTTCGGGGCCTTCATCTACGGAAAAAAGCAGTCGAATCTCAAGGCCCTCGTGATCGGGGTGATCCTCATGGTTTATCCCTACTTTGTGCAGAATCCTATAGCGCTTTTCGCGATCGGCGTGGTCCTGACGATCCTCCTTCTTTTGCCTTTTTGAGGTGGATCCAGTAGCGGGCGGCGTTTAATTAGCTCGTTTTTAGGTCAAATCCAGCATATAATGCCTCCCATGCCACATACCGTTCCTCAGCCAACGCCTTCTTTAGCGCAGCCCACACCCGCAAGCTTCTATGGGCTTGGCATCGCCCCCCATATCTTAGAAACCCTTACCAGGATGAAATTTCACACGCCTACGCCTATTCAGCAGAAGGCCATCCCGCTTGCGGTCGCGGGGCAGGATGTGATCGGGGTGGCACAGACGGGGACCGGGAAGACCCTGGCGTTCGGGATCCCGATGGTCCAGCGCCTCGCACAGTCCAAGGGCCGCGGGCTGATCCTTATCCCGACCCGTGAATTGGCCTATCAGGTCCATCAAAGCATTCATAAGCTCGATCCCAAGATCAAATTTGCGATTTTGATCGGTGGCGCTTCCATGCATAATCAGATCCAGGAGCTTCGTCAGCATCCTCGCATCATCATCGCTACGCCGGGTCGTTTGATCGATCACATGGAACAGCGGTATGTGTTCTTGAGTGAGATCAGCATCCTCGTCCTTGATGAAGCCGACCGGATGCTCGATATGGGGTTTGCTCCGCAGATCCAGAAGATCCTTCGCGTGGTTCCCAAGGAACGTCAGACCATGCTGTTCTCGGCGACGATGCCGGAGACCATCATGAAGATCGCAACCTCCCAGATGAAATTGCCGGTCCATATCGAGATTGCGAGATCCGGGACCGTGGCAGAGAAGATCACGCAGGAAGTTTTCGTCGTGAGAAAGGAAGCCAAGAGAGATCTTCTCAAAAAAGTCCTGGCGCAGTATCACGGGACCATCCTTGTTTTTTCTAGAACCAAGATCGGTGCCTACAAGATCACCCGCGCGATCCGAGAGATGGGACAAAATGCTGCTGAGATCCATGCCGACCGTTCGCTTTCGCAAAGGCGCGAGGCCCTGGAGGGGTTTAAGTCGGGGAAATACCGCATCCTCGTGGCGACCGATATCGCAGCGCGCGGCATTGATGTGAAGGGGATCGAGCTGGTACTCAATTACGATCTTCCCGATGATTCTGAGAATTACATCCATCGTATCGGCCGTACAGGCCGCATCGGGGACAAAGGGCACGCGATCTCTTTCGCGACGCCGGACCAGGGGAAAGACCTCAAAGACATCGAAAAGCTCATGCGCATGGCGATCCCTGTTTCCGAACATCCCGAAATGCCGCTTGAGAACTTGATTGAACACAAGCCCATGAAGGTCGCTTCATTTGGCGGTCGCCGTTTCGGCCGGGGAGGCCGCTCCCGCGGTTACATCGCTCCCGCTTTCAGAAAGTCTCGCTGATCCGTCCGTAGGGGATACCCCGTGCGATTATGGAGCCTGCATCCCGGATATCTGGACTCTCAGGGCCTGGTAGCCCTTTGGCGTGAGGCGCTTCTGGCGCAAAAAGTCTTGGCAGGAAAGACCCGCGGCTATAAAAATCACCCTCAACTTGAACGCTTCAAGGCACACCCTCATCCGCCTCAAGCCATTGCTGCCTATTTAGTTTCCGTTTGGGAAGAAGCGTGTCGCCGGGGATACTGTTTTGACAAGACGAGAATCAAAAACTCAAGAACGGGCCGGAAGATTGCGGTTACAAAGGGACAGCTCCGTTGTGAATTCGAATGGCTTTGCTCAAAATTAAAAAAACGCTCTCCCCAACGATACCGCACGATTGCTTCTTCAAAAAAAATCCTTCCACATCCTCTTTTTAAGCCGATCCTCGGGTCGGTGGCTGGCTGGGAACGCGTAAAATAAACGCTTTTGAGCATAACGCCGAGCTGGTGCCGATCAACGTTGAAAACTCAAAACGAATTCGTTGTGCGTTGCACGCGATAAAAAGCACTCGTCTCTTTTTCGTTTGATTCCCACTCGGGGAAGGAGTAACCTTTCCGTGAATCTAAAGGGGGAATTATGGCGGAATCTTTGATTAAAGAAGAGATCGAAAAGAGCATTTCGGTAGACGTCTTCTCAGTCTCCGCGGCTATGGTCGGCGTTTGCCTTACGGTCATCCAGCTGATCCAAATGAACCCCGCACAGAAAGGCAATACGATCGTCGATGATATTCTAGCTTTTGACTCGATTGTTTTTATGATCGCCTGCATCGCTTCTTTCCTTTCTCTTAAAAGTAAGAGACATTCCCGGTTTAAAAAAAAATTTGAAAATATAGGTGACGGTTCTTTTCTGCTCGCGATCACCACGATGGTGGTGGCGATCACACTTGTCGTGTACACACTCTTTTAACCGTGCTTGTCAGAGCCCTTCAATAACAGGAGACATGCGATGAAAAAAAACATTCTCGTGATCGATGATGATCCCTTAGCTCAAAAAATGATCATATCAGCCCTGGAAGAGGAAGGCCATGCGGCGGTGGCGGCTTTAAATTTCGAGGACGCCGTTCGGAGAGCTCGCCAGACAACTCCGGACCTTGTTCTGATCGACGTTGTGATGCCGGACATTACGGGTTTTGAGGCTTGCCGTCAGATCCGAGAGATGTTTCAGCCCCATCCACCGCCGGTGGTCGTGATGACCGGGAAACTCGACGCGGTCGATCCCATTTTGGCTCGTAAAATGGGAGCGGATGATTTTGTAGTCAAAACTTCGGATATGGCAGTTCTCATTCAAGCCATTCGAAAGATCCTTCAATAAGGAATGTTGTGATGAAAAAAAAGATCTTTGTGATTGATGACGATTCTCTCGCGCTTCAGTTGATCGTGGCGGCCCTCGAAGCCGAAGGTTATACCGTCCAGGCATTCACAGAATTTGAAAGCCTTCTTCAGGAGCTTCAGAGGTCTCTTCCGGATCTTGTGATGACCGATGTTGTGATGCCGAAGGTTTCCGGCTTTGAAGTTTGTCGCAGGATCAAAGAGACGTTCCAACCCCATCCACCGCCGGTGATCGTCATGACCGGGAAACTCGATGCGATCGATCCCATTCAGGCCCGAAAAATGGGGGCCGATGATTTCGTGGTCAAGACCTCCAATATGGCTGTTTTGACCCAAGCAGTAGGAAAAATACTCTTTTAGGGAAAAAGTAGCCCGGAATCCGAAAGCGAAAGAATTATGGAAAAAGAATCTAAAAAACATTTCTGGGATTGCTCAGATGCTGTGACCCGGACTACGCCCCGCTTCATGCTCGTTTCCGAGATCCTGAGCATGCTAGTCTTTTTGGGCGGGATCGCGGTCCTGGGGGGATGGGTTTTTGATATTCCGGCCCTCAAGAGCGTTTTTCCTCATCTGGTGGCCATGAAGGCCAATACCGCCTTATGTTTTGCTTGCTCTGGGGCGTCGTTATGGTTGATTCAGGCCAAGCGAAGAGATGACAGGCGTTGTCAGAAAATAGCACAGGTATTGAGTATTACGATTTTCGTGATCGGTCTGCTCACTTTTTTAGAATACACGTTGAGGTGTAACCTCAGGATCGATCAGCTTTTGTTCAAAGAACTTCCGGGAGCCATTTTCACTTACAGTCCGGGGCGGATGGCCTTTAATACCTCGATCAATTTCACACTCGCGGGCTTTGCATTATTTTTATTGGCTTTTAAAACAAAGGGAGGGTGTCTTTTTTCCCAGATCTTGGTGGTATCTGTCGGGATGGTTTCTATTCTCGCCTTCGTCGGATACCTTTATGGTGCTTCTCCTCTTATTCTCGGGCGCAATTTCAGTACGGCCATGGCTTTGCATACGACGGCGCTATTCATCCTCTTATCTTTCGGAATAATCTATTGTCGGCCGGGTTGCGGGCTCATGACACAGGTGACTTCGGACGCTATGGGCGGGAAATTAATTCGCCGGATGTTCCCCGTCATTATAACTATTCCGGTGCTCCTGGGCGGGTTGAAACTGTTCGGCGAAAAGGCGGGGTGGATCAATAACGAATTAGGAGTCTCTTTTGACACCACGGCGAACCTTGTTTTAGCAGCACTCTATATCTACGCGTTTTCCTTTTGGGCCAACAGGGTGGATTCCGAACGCATCAAGAGCGAAGCGATTGTTCGGCAAAGCGAAGAGAAGTACCGAAGCCTTTTCGAAAATTCTCGCGATGCCATTATGATCCTCCAACCCCCTTTCTGGAAATTTGTCTCCGGGAACTTGGCAACGATCGAAATGTTTCGGGCTGGAGACGAGAAAAAATTCATATCGCTTGGACCGTGGGACTTGTCTCCTGAGCAGCAACCGGACGGTCGCGCCTCCTCAGAAAAAGCCAAGAAAATGATTCAAAAGGCTGTCGAGGAGGGTTTTTGCTTTTTCGAATGGATCCACAAGCGTTTGGATGGGGGGGAGTTTCCGGCAACAGTGCTTCTGACTCGGATAGGCGTTGGCGCTGAGATGATCGTGTTGGCAAATGTCCGAGATATCACCCATGGAAAACGAGAAGAAAATGAATTGAAGAAAAAGATTACAGAGCTCGAGAATTTTAAAAAAATCGTGGTCGGTCGGGAGATAAGGATGATCGAGCTGAAAGAAAAGATCAAGGCTTTGGAAGAAGGGAAAAAATAACGACGCCGAGTCCGCTGTTTTGATGAGCTGCGGGCTGACGGCGGATATCTATCTAGGGGGGGGGGATATGGAGCCGAAAGATAGAACCACAGAAGAACTCTGTGAAGAGATAACCGCTCTGCGGAAGGTGAACGAACAGCAGCAGGCCATTCTGGACGCTTCTCCGGCGATGATCTTTTATAAGGACAAAGAAAATCGCTTTGTCCGTGTCAATGACGCGTTTGCAAAGGCGAACGGGACGTCCCGGAAAGAGATGGAAGGGCGAACGATGTGGGACCTGTATCCCCGGGAAGACGCAGACCGTCACTGGCGGGATGATAATGACGTGATGGCTTCCGGTAAGCCGAAATTAAGAATCGTCGAAGAGATGAAATCTTCCAGGGGCACTGCTTGGGTTCAGACGGATAAAATACCTTATCGGGATAACCAAGGCGAGATCATTGGCATCGTCGGTTTTTCTCTGGACATTACCGATTTCAAGAAAACGGATGAGATGCTGCTGGCCTCGCGGGAATATCTGGGCAGGATCATCAATGCTGTTGCGGATCCGATCTTTGTGAAAGATCGCGAACACCGGTGGGTGTTGATCAATAAGGCTTTTTGTGCATTCATGGGGCGTTCGGCGGAAGAGCTCGTCGGAAAGTCAGACTATGATTTTTTTCAAAAAGCGGAGGCTGATGTGTTCTGGGCCAAGGATGAGGAAGTGTTCCAGAGCGGTGCGGAGAATGTGAATGAGGAGTTCTTCACGGACGCGGCGGGCCTCTGCAAGAGGATCGTCACCAAAAAAACACTCTATAAAGACAATAGCGGAAATGACCACATTGTCGGGATTATCCGTGATATCACCGACCGTAAACAAACGGAAGAGGCATTAAAACAAAAGATAAAGGAGCTCGAGATGTTTCAAAAGGTCTCGGTCAATCGGGAACTTAAAATGATCGAGTTAAAGGTAAAGCTCAAAGCCTTGGAAGAAAGAAAAAAATAGCGATGGAGACGACCTTCTTTTTTTACGGCCTGGCGTTTCTCGTCATGGGGGTCGTGATCTTTTTGATGCCCAAGGAAAAGGATCCCTTTGGCCTTTCCGGCGATCTCTGGCTCATCGGCCTCTTTGGGCTTTTGCATGGGGCCAATGAATGGGTGGATATGTTCATCTTGCGAGGATCTCCCTTCAATGTGGAAATGCTTATGGTTCTTGGGGCCTTGCTTCTTCCTCTCTCCTTCGTTCCCTTACTCCAGTTCGGCGCGCGAAGCCTCTTTCGCAGGACACGATCTTTTTCGTCCCTAAAGTATTTATGGATGATCGCTCTTATGGGATGGGCGGGCGCGTGTTTTTTAAGTCCTAGTTTTTTGATCCCCGGCATCCTGACGCGTTACTTTATCTGTTTCCCGGGCACGATCCTTACTGCCATGGGATTGCTTCGGGCGGTTTGGACGGTCGAAAAAGGAAAGCTGCCGTTCGTGGTTTTTGCCAGCATGATAAGCGCAATAGTGGTTTTTGTTTTTTACGGTGTTCTTAGCGGTCTCGTAACGCCTAAGGCGGATTTCCTGTGGGCCTCCTTTATCAATAATTCCAATTTCCTTCAGCTCACAGGCGTTCCCGTGCAGTTCTTCAGGATGATCTGCGCCTGTCTTTTAGCTGGAAGCTTCTTCGGCTTGGCAGCGATCTATTCTTATGCGGGTGAAAGCGGACGAGTGAGAAGAAGAGGGGGGATCAAGCGGAGGATTACGTGGGCCATTTGTGGATTCAGTGGGGTAATGACATTCCTGACGGTTCTCATTATTTTCACATGGAACTATCAACTGTTGCAAAAGAACTTGGAAGAAGAACAATCCAAAGCGGCCAAATTATTGTCTGTAGCCATCAGTGAAATGATCGATCATGAGGTCGAAGATCTTCAGGTCCATTTAACCAGTGAAGCATGGAAAAAATCCATTGAAGAGGTGAATCTGCGGTATGCCCACATGGAGCCGAAGCTTATTCTAAAAGAGATGCAGGAAATGGATAAGAAATGGATTTCTGTTGCCAAGGACAGTGCGTTTGTTGCGAGCGTCCTGGGAACACCGATAAGTCTCAGGCTTAAAAGTCTGGAAGAGGCGGATGGGACCATTGCTGAAATATTTTTGACGGATCGCTACGGAGGATTGGTCGCTGCGTCGGGAAAGACGAGTGACTTCTACCAGGCGGACGAGGACTGGTGGCAGAGGGCGTATGCCGGTGGGAAGGGGAGTGTTTTTTTTGGGAATATTGAACTCGATGAATCCAGCGGTATCCTGAGCAGCGCTTTGGCGATCCCCGTTCGAGATAAAAAGGGAGAGATTATCGGTATTTGCAAGGAGTCGGTCAATATCGAACGTTTTTTCGCGACTCTCAAGGCCTATAAGATCGGGAAGACCGGGTATGCGTCTCTGATCGATGCTCAAGGCAACGTTGTTTATCATAAGGGAATAAAGCCTTTGAGCACAAAACTATTCAGCGAAGCTGAGATGCGACCGATCAATGGCGGCAAAAGCGATTCTTTTCGAAAAGGAAAAGATTCTTTTCACGTCGGCACTTTTAAATTTTTAAAAAAGTTGGATAACCCGTTGCTTCTCAAGAATGGCATTGTTTGGTATTTATGCGTTTCTCAAGAAGCGGAAGAAATTTTTCTGCCCATTAAAAAGCTGGTCATCCGGATGGCCGTGCTTTTTTTGATACTATTAGCGCTCCCCATCATTTTAGGGGCCAGAATTGGAGAAGCTTTTTCAAACCCGATCCTCGAACTTGAAAAAGCGGTCGAGGAAGTCATCGCGGGGGCAACGGATTTTAGGATCAGGATCCATACGAGGGATGAGATCCAGGATCTGTCAGAGGCTTTTGAAAAAATGGTCGGACGTCTTCAACTACGGCAATTGGATGTCTTGAAAACAAAGGAAGAGATCGAGGCGATGTCCCGTAGATTGGAAACAGAAGTTACAGAGCGGACAACAGAGCTTCAGGATAGCCAGCGAGCAACGGTTAACATTTTGGAAGATCTGACCGAAACCAATGAAAAGCTCAAGGAATATGCAGGGGAGCTGGCCACATCCAAAATGTTGCTTGAAACTCAATCTCTGGAACTTAAGGCGAGTGCGGAGTTTCTTGAAAACACAGGGCATATGGCGAAGGTGGGAGGATGGGAGCTTGACCTTGCGACGCAGGCCGTTTTCTGGACGAATGAAACGTATAGGATCCATGAGATCGAGGTGGGGGACTCCCAGGGATTGGAAAAGGCGATTAATCATTATATGCCCGAATGCCAGCCGATCATCCGGGCAGCAGTCGAAAAAGCAGCTAAAACGGGAGAGTCCTTTGATCTTGAACTTCAGTTGATCCCCGCCAGGACTCAAAAGCCTATTTGGGTACGCGTCTTCGGTAAAGCTCTCTATGAAGACGGTAAGATCGTCAGACTGGAAGGAACGTTCCAGGATATTGATTTCCATAAGCGTACCGAACTGGCCCTCAAGCGACAGGCCGAGGAGATGGAGTTGCAGTCTTGGGGGCTCCAGAAGGCGAATGACGGGATCAGGGTCCTCTATCAGGAAATGGAGAAGAAGAACGTCGAGCTCGCAAAACTGAACCAGCTCAAGAACGATTTCGTTTCGATCGTGGCGCATGAGCTCCGGAATCCTTTGATGGTGATCCGGGAAGCTGCGGTGCTCATTCTGGATGGTCTAGCGGGTCCGATTGTAGAAGACCAGAAGGCCTATCTGAAGATGGTCCATCAAACTTCGAATCAATTGGTCCACATCACGAATGATCTTTTGGATCTCGCGAAGATTGAGTCAGGGAAGATCGTTCTGAATCTTGAGAAGATAGATCTTCTTTCCGTGGCCAGGCAGTCCTGTGAAGGAATCACGCTTCGCGCCCGACGGAAAGGGATCGCGATCTTGGAGGATTTTCCGGGCGGGAAGCTCGAGATTATGGCGGATTTTGAGAAGCTCATACAGGTGATGACCAACCTGTTAAGTAATGCCTTCAAGTTTACGGAAAAGGGAAGCATCACCGTGGAGATCAAGGATCTTGGCGAAGAAGTCCGTTGCGTGGTGACGGATACAGGTTCCGGGATTTCCGGGGAAAATCTTTTAAAATTATTCAATAAATTTGAACAATTCGGGAAAACGACCGAGGCCTACGAAAAAGGGACGGGGCTCGGGCTTGTGATCTCCAAGAGCATTGTGGAGGCCCACGGCGGGCGAATAGGAGTCGAGAGCAAACTTGGAAAAGGATCGACCTTTTTCTTCGTTTTACCCAAGAAACAAAAGAACCAAAAACTTGGTGAGATCCTCGTGGAGGAAAAAACATTGACTCCTGAGCAGCTAGCCGAGGCCCTCCGGAAACAGAACGCACAGAGATCCTGAGGATGTTCAGGGAATAAAAAAGCCGGCTCCCCGCAGGGAACCGGCTTTTAAAATACAAAGGGACAGTCCCCTTAGAATTTAGGGGGACTGTCCCTTTTATGTCTTCTGGTTATTCGATGCTGCCCGAATAGTTCGAGGATTTCTTCTTATCCTCGTCCTTCTTTTCCTTCGGTTTGTCTGCGATCACGCATTCGGTCGTGAGGATGAGGCCCGCGATCGAGCAGGCGTTCTCCACCGCAATACGAACAACCTTGGCGGGGTCAATGACCTTGTCTTCCACGAGGTCACTGTACTCGCAGCTCTGAGCGTTAAACCCGAAAGCTCCCTTGCCTTCGAGGATCTTTTTTACGACAACCGATCCATCAACGCCGGCATTATGAGCGATCTTGCGGGCCGGTTCCTGAAGTGCGCGGCGAACGATCTGAACGCCGGTGGCTTCATCGCCTGAGGCCTTCACATCATCAAGGGAAGCGATGGAGCGCAAAAGCGCCACGCCGCCGCCAGGGACGATGCCTTCTTCAATGGCCGCGCGGGTCGCGTGCAAAGCGTCTTCGATACGAGCCTTCATTTCTTTCATCTCCACTTCAGTTGCCGCCCCGACCTTCACGACAGCGACGCCGCCGGAAAGTTTCGCGAGACGTTCCTGGAGTTTTTCTTTGTCGTAATCCGAGTCGGAGCGTTCAATCTCCGCCTTGATCTGATCGCAGCGGGATTTAATGTCCTTCTGGGTGCCGGCGCTACCGACGATCGTGGTGTTATCCTTATCGATCACCACGCGCTGGGCGGTACCGAGCATCTCAAGATCCACGTTCTCGAGTTTCACGCCGAGATCCTCTGAGATGAACTTGCCTTTGGTGATGATCGCGATATCTTCCATCAGGGCCTTGCGACGGTCCCCGAATCCG
>Ga0114951_10005306_pt1 | contig 11961 bp, 8 predicted proteins | sample AM7aDNAmetaG_FD_88677 | JGI IMG/M metagenome (GOLD analysis project Ga0114951, IMG submission 88677) | Freshwater microbial communities from Finland to study Microbial Dark Matter (Phase II) - AM7a DNA metaG | ecosystem: Environmental > Aquatic > Freshwater > Lake | place: Finland: Lake Alinen... | reverse complement strand
GAAGTTTGGACAGATGGCAGTTTAAGTCCGGAAGATGCTATTGCTTATTCGGCAAAAATATTAAAGCAGCAATTGGATGTGTTTGTCAATTTTGAAGAAGTTGATGAAGTAATTAAGCTGGAGATTGAAGAAGAAAAAGGTAATATCAATGAAGTTCTTTTGCGCTCCGTAGAGGATTTGGAACTTTCTGTCCGTTCGGCGAATTGTCTTAAGAATGCCGGGATTAATAGTATTGGTGAGCTGGTGCAAAAGACGGAAGCAGAGATGCTCAAAACTAAGAATTTTGGCCGTAAATCGCTAAGCGAAATTAAAGATATTCTTACCGAATATGGCCTGACTTTCGGAATGAAACTTGAGTTTGCCCCATGGGATGGAGAAAAAGAGTAATATCTTTATGCTGCTGCGCAGCAGGCGGATGTTTTACAAAGATATCAGGATTTGATTGTTAGGAAAGGAAGATATTATCAATGTATCATGGTAATGCGGGAAGAAAACTAGGCAGAACCTCTAGCCATAAGGAAGCCATGTTTCGTAATATGGTTACTTCTGTAATTAAATATGAAAGTATCCGCACAACAGACTGTAAGGCGAAAGAGTTGAGAAAACTGGCGGAAAGGATGATTACCTTGGGTAAGAGAGGTGATTTACATGCACGCCGTCAGGCTTTAACTGTTGTCCGGGATAAATCCCTGGTGAGTAAATTATTTGGAGAGCTTACCGAACGTTACCGCAATCGTGCCGGTGGATACACGCGTATAATCAAGATGGGTTTTCGCTTTGGTGATAACGCTCCTGTTTCCATACTGGAATTTATTCCTGAAGAGAAGAAGAAGGAAAAAGCAAAAACTAAAGCCAAGGCAAAAACAAAAGTAGCTGAATAAAGTACTTCAACATTAGATAATCTTAAAAAGGCAGGGCTAACAACCTGCCTTTTTTTATAGTAATAAAGCACTAAAATTTATCAGAAGCATAAACACACTTCACGTACGAAAACAAACATCTACGCAGTTACCATATTTTGTGGCCAATATTTCCTTGACACATAAGATTCTTGTTGCTTATACTTCCTGCATCAAAAACAATACTTTATCAAAAGATGAGGCGAAACGAAAGAATCGGCCTGCTGATGACGAGGTAAACAAGCCGCATGACCGGCTGTGAAATGATAATTGGAATGACCGTTAAAAGGATGGGGAAGCTACTATGAAAAAGTTGCTGATTGCTGTTGGTTCAGTGCTGGTGCTGTTGGCGGTGGTTGTTTCACTGGCCATGTGGAATTCTAACGGGAACCTGATTGATTTCATCGCCGGCCAGTATGAGCCGGAGCCGAAAACACTACAGCAGGATATCAGTACCAGGGGAGCAGAAGCCGGTCAATCCTACACGGCGCAGGTAAGCATCGATACCGGTACACCGGTCAATACAGTTTCCAAAGAGTATATCTCCTTTGCTGTTGATTCCTCGCAGGTGGTGGGTGGCAAGTGGTGGAACCCGATTGCCAAAGGGACGGAAACCGGTTCCGGCACTGTGCACGCGCCGGTGTTCAATTTCAACCAACCACAACTCGACACCATGGTTCAGGGACTGGCCCCCGCCTATCTGCGCATAGGCGGCTCCGAGGCAGACAAGATTTACTACTCTATGCAGGACACCTCGGAATTCCAACCCAATGCGCCTCCCCGTTATAAATCGGTTATGACCTCCAAGCAGTGGGACGATATAAACGCTTTTGCCTCCCGCAACGATCTGCATCTGGTATTTACCTTCAACAGCGGCCCTGCCTCCAGGAAGGCTGATGGAAGCTGGGATGGTGCGAACGCGGAAGAATTGCTGAAATATACTGCCGCGCATGGCTATAAGGTAGCCCTCTGGGAGTTGGGCAATGAGCTGAATATCTTCTGGTTCGTCCACGGGCTCAAGGCTCAGGTTTCTCCCCAACAATACGATAAAGACCTTTTGGTTGCCAGGACCCTTGTCAAAAAATACATGCCGTTGTCCAAATTCGCCGGGCAGGGCAGTGCTTTCTGGCCATTGCTGGGCGAACCGCTGAATTTGCTTTACGGGTACATGCCCCAGTATCTGGAAAGGTCCAACGACAAGACAGACCTCGTATCGTGGCACTATTACCCTCAACAGTCCAAGCGGGGCCCGATTGCCGTGAGGCGAGCATACCCGTCACGCCTGCTCAACCCGAAAAATCTGGACGAGGTCAAGCACTGGGCCCAACAGATCAAGCAATGGCGCGACAGCTATGCGCCCGGCAAGCCGATCTGGTTAGGAGAAACCGGTAATGCCCAGTTCGGTGGGCAACCCGGACTTTCGGACGTTTACCTGGGCGGGCTGTGGTGGATGGACCAGCTTGGCCTGCTTGCCCGCTGCGGCCATGATACCGTGGTGCGCCAGAGCCTTACCGGCATGAACTATGGCATGATCGATGACACGGATCTTTCGCCACGACCGGATTACTGGAACTCGCTGCTTTGGAAACGCCTTATGGGCACGCAGGTTTACGACGTAAAGGTAAGCGGAGACAAATCAGGGAAACTTCGCGCCTATGCTCATAGCAGTGCCGGCGATAACCCGGCATCGCTTACCGTCCTGCTCATCAATCTCGACCACCAGCGCAACGCAGCTGTCTCGTTGCCTAACGTCAAAAGCCAAGGGTATAAGGTATATCAGTTAACTACGCCGGACATCTTCGGCAAAAAGGTGTTACTCAACGGCAGCGAACTCAAGTTGGCCGCTGACGGAAGCCTGCCTGTAATACAAGGCCGCTTACAGCCGCAAGCAGGCATTCCCAGCATCACCCTTAACCCGCTTTCATACTGTTTTATTACATTTAAATAAAATTTAAAACTTTCAGGAGGTTGGCAGGTTATGGGTTACAAATTTAAAAAACGTCATATCCTTTATGCGATTCTGATCATTTTGGTAGGGTATTTCACCATTACCCGGATTGACTTCGCCAAACATAATATGACACCTGAACCGGTGCAGGTTTCCCCATCAGCTCAGGGGCTGGCCAGTCCTGATTATTCGTATGATATTCCGCTCGATAAAAAAAGCCCCTGGCCAAAATTCAGATGCAACTCTATTCAAACAGGACGGTCAGAAGTCCTGCCCGACAAATCGAATTTGAACCCCTGGGTATTTCATACCAGCAAAGGGATTTTCAGTTCTCCGGTAATTGATAGTGATGGAACAGTCTATATCGGATCCGGCGATCATTATTTATATGCCATCGACAAAACGGGCAGGCTCAAGTGGAAATATCTGACAGGTGAGATCATAGATTCATCAGCACTGCTGGATGATAAAGGCAGGATATACTTGGGCTCCGGAGACGCCTATGTTTATGCCCTCAACCGCATCAATGGCAAGCTATTATGGAAGTTCAAGGCGCACACACCTCAGGAAGTAACCGAAAAATTCGGCGTGAAAACATACAACCTGAACTGGTTCGAAGGCAATATTGCCATGCTTGCCGACGGCTCCATCATTGCGCCGAATGACAACTATCTCATCTACCGCATCAACAGGGATACAGGTGAAATCATCACTCAGTATTTAATCAATGAAATGGGCTGGTCGTTGCCTGCGGTGAACGTGAAAACAGACCGGATAATTACAGGCTCCAATTTTATGGCATTAAAAAATGTCTTTTGCTTTGATACGAAAACCGGCAAAGAACTATGGACCAACGGCGGCCTGGGGACTAATGCTGCATCTGTGATGCTGACTAGCAATGACGCCAGCGGGGCGGCCATTGTCGGCGGTTTTGACGGCATCCTGAGGGCGTTTTCACAAAACGACGGCAAGCAGATCTGGAAATTCAATACCAGGGAACATATCTATTCAAGCCCGTCACAGTTAAAGGACGGAACAATTATCCAGGCATCTACAGACGGCACGGTCTATGCGATTAATCATCAGGATGGCAAGCTCAAATGGGCGTATGACTCGCTTGAGCCAATCCGGTCGTCAACGACCATTGACGGTAATGACTACATATATTTCGGCGCAGGCGACGGACGTCTGTACTGCCTGAATCCCGATGGCACACTTCGGTGGGCATATCAGCTGGTAATTAATGACCGCAATGATATGAACGGCTCCCCCGGACTTGGAAAGCAGGGCATCTATATAGCCGGGCAAAGCGGAGATATTTTCTTCATTCCGTATGATTACCCTTTAACTCAAAGAGGGAAAAAAGACCCGCGTACTATAATCAGCAAGGGCGAAGATCTCCCTGATAACGGCGCTTTCCTTCTTTATACTACTGGATTCGGCAGTCTGCAAATAAAAGCCCCGGGAAAAATACGTGCAAATGAGCCTATGGCATTTACGCTCTTTGTTCGAAAAAACGGCGATACCGTCAAATCAATTATTGATGATAAGTCGCTTCAGGTTTCAATAACCGGCGGAGAAAAAGGCAAGACCGACACATCGGCAAATTCACAGTTTGTCACCATAATGCCACAGGAGATGTGGACCGGCCCCGCAGGCGGAACATTAACGGTCAATATCAAAGGCGATTACAAAATCGATCCGAGCCGTTTCGGGCTAAAATTCTTTGGCGGGAAAAAGGGTGGCACATTTGATAAGACATATACATTCAAAGTACTGCCGAGATCCGGCGGTGCAAGTCCGTACAAGGTCCCGGTTAAAACAGGCGATCCATCGTCTATAATCGAATTGAGCAGAATGGCGCCGTCAACCCCTGCAATGCTGCCCTCATACAATCAGATCGGCTATGACTCGCTTCACTATATCCTCGGGACAGTAGAGGGTGATGGAAACAATGCAATCCTTTGGGGCATCGGCGGCAAGTTGTCAGGCGATAATAAGACCGTTATAAATCCTGAGCTTCAGGTGCGCTTCCCGCTGATGATGAATTATGACAAGGGTTTGCTTACTTTTTATAATTATGACGGCATGCTGCTGGATATGAATGGCTCATGGGCAATGCCACTTGCCCTGTTCAGGGTGGCAACGATTGTGAACCCAAATAACGGCGCAGGTGTTACCCCGGCAGAGCTAAATGCCATTGCCGAGTGCGACAAGATAAAGTTTTATGGAAACTTTATGAAACTCATGGGCATGTCTGATTTTTCCACAGGCCTGATGAATATCTACGGTGGTATCAATTTCAACCTTTTTGGGTCAGGTAAAACCACAGTCACACCCGGTGCAGGCAAAGTAGTTTTTTCTTTCAGCGATAAGACTGTTTCGGCAAAGATTATCGGTGGAAAGCTTAAAAAGAAAGAGCATGTTTACAGTCTGCTGCTTGTCAGTGTGGAGACAAGCAGGCCGGTTAATGCAAAATATATTTATGATACTAAAGTTGATACCGATTCTAATGGCATAGTTACAGGCGTGACACTTTCCCTTAAAGAAAATAATTTCAAGGGCAAAGCGCGTGTATATTATATGGTTAATACCTACCCTGAAAGCAGAGGTGTGTTAGAAATAAAATAGCTTTTCAACGACAGGGTTGTACTTGACCAGATCAATACCTGTTGCGGGCAGATATTCCCATGACCATAAGGTATTATTCTTTTGAAGAAAGTGAAAAATCTGCTGGTAGTCGGACGATGTGTCGCCGGAGACAAGATATCTCATGCCGCTATCCGGCAAATGACTTGCTGCATGGTCACTGGCTAGGACGCTGCCGTTGCCTGATACTTATATTCCAGGGGCGACGACAAAATTACCATTATAATTTATGACCGCCCAAACGGTTTTGGTGCTGGTGTCGATGCCGTATGTTCCCAAACCATAATTGGGTTGCCATGGGCCTGACACAAACTTCGGGTTGCCGCCGATATTCTTGGATACGGCTTTGACCCACTTGCCATTAGCATCCGTTGTGGCTATGCCGATAAAACCTTTTTTCGCTTGTTTGATTTTAACGCTGTTGGGTTCATAATTCATGGAGAGCGTGTATGCGTCGCACTGAGTGCTTCCCATGGTGCTGGTCATGCCCCAGAGAACGAGGATGTTACTTAAAGTACCGGACGTCCTCGCTATCCAACCTGTATTTACGGTCTGGGTGAGAATACGACCGTTGTAATCCTTGACATTGTTGCTGTATGTACCGGAAAGAATTTTTGCCGATGTATTCCCGAATTTGTCCAAAACCAAGTCATAAGAACTACTATTCGTTCCACCGACAAGAAATTCCTTACCGTTGAGGCTATAGCCCCAAGTCGCCTTCTTTACGAAGTTGAAGATGGGTGTAACCTTATTAGTTAGGCCATTTCCGGTTGCAGCCGGATAGCTCTCGTCGGATAGCCAGCCGCCATGGTCATCAGAGTAGTAGTCAACGGTCACACACGGACCTTCGATAGTAAATATATAGAAACCAACAGCATTCAATTCCTGGGATACAGAAGTCTCGCGGTATTTCTGGCCATACCACTTGGCATCCGTCAGATCCTTAGGGGTATAGAACTTGCTGCTGGCGGAGGCGCTGATAAGTTCCTGTATCTTGGAAATGCCGTCCGGACTCTCGATGATGGAGCGCTGGTGAATGTGGTCGTGGCCGCTGATGTAATACTTGACGTTATTGTTCTGCAAGCTGGCGAAGAAGGCGTTTTGCATGTCCGGATTCGCGTTTGTATAACCGCTGAAAAGCGAATCCTGATGGTTCTCCCCCATTGGGTTCTGGTGCGAAAGAACAAACGCGTGTGTGGTATTGCGGCTGTTCTTGTCAAGCCGGTTGTTTATCCAGGACTGCTGGTCGGTGATGGAATAACCGTAGGGGTAGCCGGCTGTGTCAACTCTCTTGCTCGGTGTTGCCCAGTCGTCGATGATGACGAAACGGGCATTGCTGCCCGCCATACCGTAGTCAAAGGAATAGCTCATGCCAGTAAGGTCACTGCTAACCGAGGAAGGGCTGCTACAGTTGGTGGCTCCGAAAGTCCTGCTGAGGCACTGTGTCTGGGGGAAGCTGGTTTGGAACGCCGCAATGGCGTAACCATTGGTTGGGTTGGCGTAGGTTTCGTGGTTACCACGCATGGGGAAAAAGCCTATACCTGCATTGTAGAGTGCTTGCGCGGCAGTGGCACGCATGGCGACATCGGCATCGTTGCCGTTCTCAGTCAGGTCACCAACTTGAATAACGAACTTTACACCTTTGCTGATGAACTGTTGGTTTATCTGGTTAATAGTCGACACAGCGACACCATTTGGATTATTTCCCGCCGGATCGGTGGCGAGAGTCCACTGGGTATCGCCCATAACGCCAAAGCTCCATGCCGTGGATGGCTTCTGGATATCAGTTGCAGCGTAAGCCAAAGAACTGCCGCAGACTTCCATGACCGTTGTAAGCAGCAATGATAAAATAACGATTGCCGCACATATCGTTTTGTAGCGCACTGATATTTTCATCATAATAGTTTATTCCTCTCAGTAATTTTCAGTATATTATCTTTTTTTTGTTAAGCAATGATTACAGTCTGAAGAAGTTCCGATGAAAAAAAGTGAGCTTACCTGACGGCTCCGAAGAGAGAGCAGCGCTGGTTTAGAAACTCCATCGCAGGATAATGAATAGGTGTAGGCAGCAAGGGAGGTTGTAAATAAAATACATATTACTATAAACAGACACTTTATCATAATCTAATACTTATAGAGGCCTGTTTAACCAAATGACTGACGCATTGATAAGTCCCTTTCTTCGTCATCGCCAGCATATACGTTATCAGGATAATGGCTCTAGATTTTTTCCTTGAGTACCTGAATTTCAATTAACGATGAAGTGACTCTGCTTTTACCAGAATAAAATAAGGTGGCTATCCACAAAATTGCCATAATAATCAGTACAGCAGGATTCCATATAGCTGCAAGTCCCAGCGCTAAATCCGGTGTACTCACAGGCGCTTCGTTAAATATATAAGTAATGAGCAAGCCGTATAAACAGGCAAGCGCAGCCATGATTTGGTAGCCGGATATTTTTCCTTCTCCACGGTAATCAGCGCGCATAAATTCTGAAAACGCCCGCCAGAGCTGTGTTACACTCAAGGTTAAAACAAAGGCTGTGATCGAAAAACCCTGGAGAAAAAGATAGCAGCCGGCAATTCCAGTTAGGCTGTAAATAACGGCAGTGAGTGCCTGAACCGGAATGACGGGTTGGTCATCGAGCGCATGAGCATAGGCGATTTTCTTTGTCTTGCCGGTAAAAATGAAATTGTGTTTTTCAAATATTTTTTTGATTAGAGGAGAGCTCGCAGCCAGTGGTTTCCCGTAGCAGCAACCGAAGCTGATGCAAGCCAATCTGCCAACCCCTTCGCCTAGGGTGTAAGAAATCGACATGGCTGCCAGAGTATTTATTTGGTTAAGGTGAAATCCCAGCCATTGACCAGCCGTGACATTGGTGAGTGCAATGATCCAAGGCGCGGCCAGGATGCCAACAAAGGACGCGCCGCCGATAGTAAAAGTGTTCTGTTTTTTCTCAATCAAAAAAGCCACTACTTTTGCCGCAGGCACACAGACGGCAAGAAGCAGAATCCATAAAGTGAAGCTGGCAATAAGCGGTGTAGACAATGCGCCTGTCAGAGTTAGAAAAAGACAGACGGCGAATACTACAGCTACGGCGTTAAAAAACCCATACCACGTCAGATTCCATCCCTGCCAGTGGCCATCTGATAATCGCAGATATGGAACGCAACAGACTATTTGCCATCGTTCATCAGGCAACGTCTGAAATGCCCAACGGAAAAGAAACGCGAGGGCAAGAAATATGATTATTATAAATATTTCATTAAGCATGGTTATAAGATATTCTGCCTGCATACTGGCGTTTTTGTTTTGATTTGTTATGACGGGCTTCAATTTCTTCCTGACAGACAACGCAAAGTTTGCTCATCGGGGCGGCCATTATCCTTTTTTGAGATATAGGCTGGCCGCAATGATCACAAATGCCAAAGAGTCCGTAATCAATGCGCAGAATTGTTTCTTTTATGTCGAGCATTAAATGCCACTCTTTATCCCGGCAATTAATTTCAACAGCTTTGGATGTCTCAGCTGCTGCCTGATCGAAGGGGTCGGCAAATTTATCATCATTTAGTTTTAGTTTAAGTCTTGTATGATTAGCTGCAGTGCGTAAAGCCTCCATTTTTTGAACCAGATAATGCCGAATATAAGCTGTTTTATCTTTGTTCATGATACCCTCCTTTTTATATGAAAAAACCTAGTTCGCTTCTTTATGCTTATAGGCGCTGCCAATATATGATCTGACGCTGACATCGGTTTCCACCAGTGATTTGCCAAAACCAAGGGAAAAGATGCTCTGGGCGTTCGGGAAGAACATATTAGCAATAATATCATCGGCAAACCTCACCCTGTCTTTTTGGAAGATCAAAACCACAGTAGAGCTGCCCGGGCGAAAAAGGCTCTTGGGAGAACCTTTTTTGATAAACATTCCTGTTCCCAAAGATATTGGCTTGTCATATTTATTTTCACTATAACATTGAACAATATCGCCAATCATTAAGGCCACTACCTCAACCATGGCGACGATGCCTGCCTGCGTTCCCTCTTTAACATCGGTGTCAATGATCGTAACGATCCGCTTGTTTTTGGAGTAAGGAGTAACTACGGACACTACAGCGTTGGGATTGCAGGAATGGTAAGAGCCGGATATGGGATAGAAGTCAATAACCTTACCCGCAACCGGTGTGTGATTGTAATGATACTTCTCTGGTGTCAAACGGAAGATGGCAAAGTCACCATTATGGAAAGCTGTGAGCCAGGTTTTTTTGTTTTGCCCCAGCATTTCTTCGTAGTCAAAAAACTTCCCCTTAATGAATAGACTTGATGTTTCAGCGAAAGATCCACAGAGCATCAGGGAATCAGCCGGGGAAACAATAGCCAGCGGATCATTCGGCATCGGGCGGCATTGCCAGTAACGAATTTTCCTCTCAAATATTTTTTTTAGTGAGTCCAATTTTTCTGGCGGATCAACAGATTCTTCGCCATTGATATTAAGGGTCGATTGCAGATTCAAATGATCTTTCATTCGATCAGCCAGAATGCCGTAATAGTTTATGTAACTCAAGAAGTTCGATACCCGTGCGCTGGTCAGTCTGCGGAAAAGCCAGGGTGAATGTTCACGTATATCTGAATATAGAAACTGAACAGCCGAATTTCCATATAGGTTTTCTGTATTAACTTGCCTTGTATTGCGTTCAATGTATTGATGTTTCATAGTTTCTTTCCAATTGCTGAGATTCTTGAAATTTTGAATATAAATTTTTCTTGTAATGTATATATACCAGAATGAGAGAGACAATTTTTTCCAGAGTTGCAGGTGCCGCTTTTTCGTTGATCACTTCACTTTTAGCGGTCTCCATAAATGAAGGAAGATTTTTTTCGTGGAGGATACTATGCAGTAAGCCTCTCATTTCCTGACTGATATCGCTTTCAGCCAGTTCCAGTTTGATGATATCTTCGGTAAGCAGATTAAATGATTCTTCTATGTGCTGAGTGCGCAATTCCGTGCGATAATATTTTTCCGTTGCCTGATTAAATGTCTCGGCTGGAATAGTCATTGGTGATCGTTCATTAACCTGATTTAGAATCCCGCTGGTTAGTTTGCCTGAAGCAGCATAATGATCAGGCTCATTTATGCGATCATCCAAATCCCGCATGGTCTCTCTCATGCCGAGCATTTCGATTACATCAGCTGCATCATCGCGAATAAGTTCCAGCAGGGCGTGGCGATATTCAATGTTGTACAGTCTGTTATATCCGCTATAGCGGCTGCTTGACCTAACCCTTTGCGTTTTTTTAATGATTCGCTTCAAGAAAGTGTTGCCAGTATTTTTATGCACGAAGAAAGTGGGGATTCCAATCGCGCTGCCAAAAATAATCTGCCTTCTTTCACTTTCAATAAACGGCTCATCCGGTATGTCTTCATGGCTGATCTGGCCTGTGGCAATATATTTGAATGCCAGCAGGTAGATAAGATTTTGCAGGTTAACTGCCTGGCCCATGTCCAACGCAAAGCTACCAAACAAACTGTAGTGGCGTCCCTCAAAACCGGAAAAACCCATATTGTCAAATTCGCGCAACTTATCGAAGAGGTAGAGTGACATCTGAGTATCAAAGACACCGAGGTCGGCAAGATCTTGTTTAAGTGGATGACTATTCCCGAGTTTGCCGTTGAGTGCCGGGCTTTTGTCTGTGCTCAGGATAGCCACAAGGTAGTCGATTAAGCGAAAATCGGGCACAAAATCTCCTTTTAACCGAAAAACGGAACTAGCTATCTGATCAAGTCTGCCTGGTCCAAACGGTGTCAGCGGGTGTCCCAATACGTTGAGGTCGGCTTTTTTCTGCCAGCGTCGCCAGAGCATGCGCAGATGAGTATAATCCAACTCGTGCGGCAGAAAACCAAGCGCTTTTTCGGGATGAAAATCTTTAAAGTCCAGTCGGTAGGGCGCTGCAGTATAAGTGCCGACAAAAAGTGGAAGAAAGTGCTCTACAATTTTGACAACCAGGTCGCCCAGATATTTCTCATGATGTCGGGTATAGCCTGAGGATGAGTCGCTAAGTAGAGAGCTCAGTTTTAGACTGCCCATGCTGACATGTGTGCCGTTATTGGCAAGGCTGATATTGGAAAGATTAGGCAGCGAAACCAAGTTGCTGGTGATGATTCCAGCTTCCCGAAGCTTTAACACCGCGTTAAACTGGCTGCGACTCAACACTCTATGGCACAGGTGCATATATTGATGTTTTTCTTCTCCTTTATTCCATCCTGAGAGGCAGGGATTCATAAATAACTCGCGATAAAAGGAATCGGAAATACAATTACTTAACGCTTTCTGCCTGACAGGTGGGTGTGGCGAGAAAAACATCAATGCTTCCTGGCCGCTTTCCTGTAGCGAAAATTTTTTGTTGGCATACATGATCAAAATCTGTCCCAGAAGATAGCGTATCGCCATTTCTTTGGCGACATTATTG
>Ga0114951_10005303_pt1 | contig 11967 bp, 11 predicted proteins | sample AM7aDNAmetaG_FD_88677 | JGI IMG/M metagenome (GOLD analysis project Ga0114951, IMG submission 88677) | Freshwater microbial communities from Finland to study Microbial Dark Matter (Phase II) - AM7a DNA metaG | ecosystem: Environmental > Aquatic > Freshwater > Lake | place: Finland: Lake Alinen... | reverse complement strand
GTAAAAATAACCTCTTGTTTACATTCCTTTTCACAGCCTCCGCACAGAACACACCGTTCATAGTCAATGACGGGGCTGCCGTTCTGAAGCGTTATGGCGCCCTCAGAGCACGATGTAACGCAGGCCTGGCACTGGGTACAGCCCTCAGATTTTACTGTAGGCCGCAGCTGGCATATGATTCCAAAATCATTAAAATACGGGGACATGCAGCAGTTGGGGCAGCCGATAATGGCAATACGAAAAACATGGTGCGACATAAGGGGCGTGCGTGCTTTTTCAATAACAATACTGGTCGCGTTAAGCTGTTTAAGCTTTTCCCGCAGGGGCACAAGCACGGCAAGCATCATCTCGCGCTTCTCTGCCGTGCAGGCGCCGTATTTTGCCGGGCAGAGATCGATCTTAAAAAGCTCGCCGTCATCATCTTCAAAAAATGCATCAGGCAGGCCCACATCCTCACCGCGGCCCATCCGGCGAATCACGTCCGTCACCTCGCATCCGAAAGTCCGCTCATACCCCTTCATGGTGGCCCGTGCATGGGCTGCCGTTACTTTAGACTGCCCCTTCTGCAGCGCCCTGCGCTCGGCGTCCATGCGCACGAACTGCGCCATCATGGGCGGCACGGCAATGTGATCCAGTATGTCCTCAGCTTCTTTTTCCCATTCCATGACCTTCTGCTCCAAAGAGTACCGATGATTTATTCCTGCCTCCGCTCAACTATATCGCCCTCAACACTTATAACAACGGTTTCCATAGATACTGATTTGCCTGCGGCTTTCAGGCCCGCCTTGACGATCAATGGCATGCCCTGGCAGCAGGGCACCTCCATGGCAACAACCGTCAGGCTCTTTATGTCGTTCTGAGTAAAAATGGCGGCAAATTTATCTACATACATGCTGCGGTCGTCAAACTTCGGGCAGCCCATGAGCGCCACCCTGCCCTTCAGGAAATTGCTGTGCAATCCGGCATAGGCAAAGGCCGTACAGTCAGAGGCTATCAGCAGATCGGCGCCTTTAAGAAACGGCGCATGCGGCGGCACAAGGCGCAGCTGCACGGGCCAGGTAGAAAGCGCCGAAGACTCGGCGCCCTGCGCTCCGCCGGATGCAGCCTTGGGCTCAAGCTGACGCGCTGCCTCAGACGGGCATTGGTGGTGCGCAGGATGGTCGATGGAGCGCGGGTTATGGCCCTTCATATGTGTAACTGCCGCGGCTTCATCAAACGGGTCGGTTTCGCGTATAACAATTCTCAGAGCGTCCTGCGGGCATTGGCCGATGCAGTTCCCGAGACCGTCGCAGTAGATATCCGAAATCACCTGCGCCTTGCCATCAACGATGGCGATGGCCCCTTCAGCGCAGGCGCTCACGCAGGCGCCGCAGCCGTTGCAGCGCTTCTGGTCTATTTCTATAATGTTGCGTTTTATTGTCATGACTGCCTGCTTTCTGCTGTATTCTCAAACACAGTACAAGGTTTAAAAAAACAATTTTGCCGGTAAAGCTACGGGCGCGACAGCTCAAAAACTTCCTGCGCAACCCGCTTGCCGGCAGCCGTGAGCAAGCGCTCATCTATGAGCGCAGCCAGCTTGTCCCTTTCGCGGGGCTTTTCAATATCGCCTTCTTGAATATTAGTTATCAGGTCTGCATCATAAAGCGCCATAAAATTGGTCGTTTCCACAAGCCGTGGATGGTGATGATGGCCTATGATATCGCACACCTCGTCAACAAGCTGCTCGCCGGCATGCAGACTCTGCAGGATGCCGCGCGCCGTGAGCGGACCCAGCTCTTCCTGATATTTCGCAGCTGTGCTATTGTACAACCTTTCAGCATCCTTGATGCCGATATCATGCAGATAGGCTGCTGTCAGCACCACGGCCATATCTGCTTCCTCTGCCCGGGCAATCAGTTCAGCCAGCTGCGCCACTTTTTCTGCATGCCGTATGCGCTTTTCATCGTCGCCGAAATAGCGGCGCATCTCGCAGGCAACGCGCTCGGCAAAAAGATGCTTCTGCCGGGCAAGAACTTCGGGCGGCAGCTCCTTCAAGCACTGGGCCGCAAATTTACAGTAGGAAGCGCAGCCGAAATCAAGCTGCGGGTTTGCTACCCGTTCACCGCAGCCGCTGCATGTGCGAACAGCATCGTCTTTGAAAAACTCCACTGCTGATCCACATGTCGGGCAGGGTGCTTCAAATATATCTTTCGGTTTCCAGTAACGCGTGTCCTGCCCGGGGCATTTCATTGTGCACACTCCATATCCACTATGGATTGCGGGATTCGGAATGCGAAATATTTTAATATTCCGCATTCCTCAATCCGCAGTATATTATTCGCGGCTACAGCCGCTTCTGACCATTAAAAACAAATTACTCCTTCAGCAATCCGAATTCCAAAATCCAAAATCAGCTTATCCCAGTATCGCCTTCAGATCCGCATCGGGCGTGCTGATAGGCTTGATATCGAAAGTCTTCACCAGCACATCCAGAATTCCCGGCGTAATAAATGCCGGAAGCGACGGCCCCAGACGGATGTCCTTTATCCCAAGGTGCAGCAGCGTCAGCAGTATCGCTACGGCCTTCTGCTCATACCATGACAGCACCATCGACAGGGGCAGATCATTCACCCCGCAATTGAATGCGCCTGCAAGTGCCACGGCAATCTGTACAGCGGAGTAGGCATCATTGCACTGGCCGATGTCAAGCAAACGCGGAATCCCGCCGATATCGCCAAGATCCTTGTCGAAAAACCGGAACTTGCCGCAGGCAAGGGTCAGCACGACGCAGTCTTTGGGCACCTTCTCGACAAATTCGGTGTAATAGTTGCGGCCCGGCTTGGCGCCGTCGCACCCTGCCACCAGAAAAAAATGCCGGATAGCCTTGCTCTTTACCGCGTCGATCACCGCGCCTGCCACGCCCATGACAGCATTGTGGGCAAAGCCGACCATGACCGATTTGCCCTCTTTGTCCTCAGTGAATCCGGGCAGCTCCAGCGCCTTTTTGATAAGGGGTGCATAATCATGACCCTTTATATGCGCCACACCCGGCCAGCCGACCAGTCCTGTGGTGAAAATGTTGCTTTTATAGATCTCGGCAGGCCGCTGGATGCAGTTGGTGGTCATAAGAATAGCGCCTGGAAATTCCGTAAACTCTTTCAGCTGATTCTGCCATGCCGTGCCGTAGTGACCGTAAAAATGGCTGTATTTCTTGAGTGCCGGGTACCCGTGGCAGGGCAGCATCTCGCCATGCGAATAAACAGTGATGCCGGTACCCTCGGTCTGCTTCAAAAGCTCCCCAAGATCTTTAAGATCATGGCCCGACACGAGAATCGCTTTGCCTTTCTTGACCCCCAGTGGCACCTTGGTGGGAACGGGATGGCCGTAGGCACCCGTATTGGCCGCATCAAGTAGCTCCATCGTGCGCAGGTTGATCTCGCCGGTCTTCAGTGCAAGTGCCACCCACTCATTGGCGCCAAGGCTTTTATTGAAGGGAGCGGCTAGCGCTTCATACAGGAAATCATATACTTTTTCATCCTCCTGCCCCAGCAGCTGGGCATGATCGGCATAGGCTGCAACGCCCTTGATGCCGAACAGCACGATGTGCTGCAGCGACAGCAGGTCGGCAGGCACCGACGGATCAGACTTAAGGCCCACCGTTGCGCCCTGCTCGATAAGGCCGTTCAGATCAGCCGCCGGTGTAAATGCTGCCGCAGCATCCTTAAGCTCTGCTCCGGTCTTTGCCTTAAGCTGGCTGCGCAGCTCCACGGCTTTTTTGATATAGGCCGGAAACCGGTCAGGGTCAAAATTGACATTCGTCAGGGTGGCAAACAAGGCTTCGGCGGTAAAGACATCCTGACCGGGAATCTTGACGCCCTTTTTAATCCCCTCAACAGCATACAGTGCAAGGCCGCGCAGGGCGTACACGAGCAGATCCTGCAGGGCCGCCACGTCGGGGGATTTACCGCATACGCCACCGACGGTGCAGCCTTCGCCTTTTGCGGTCTGTTCACACTGGTAACAAAACATGTTTTTCTGTGCCATAATTCTTACCTCCTTGTATGTTTAGGTGAGTAATTTTAGCGGGAGTATTTTCTTTATAGCATTAAAACGCTGCCCGCCGCTGTATTTTATGAATTAAACTATACCCGACTTCGTCCCGAGAAACCTTGACGTAGGTCAACGGAAAGTGTTATTTTTCACATTCGGGCGAAAATCTGCTGCAAACGCCCTCCGTAATATTAAAATAAAAAAAAATCAGCCAAACAGACTTATAACCCGTAAAAACCGACGGAGCCGTTGCCCATGGACATTGCAAAACAACTCTCCCATATCCCCCTTTTTCAGGGCCTTGAGCCTCAGTACCTGGAAACTCTTGCCCGCATCGCCGTAAAAAAGTTCTTCAAACGCGGCGAGACCGTATTTGCCGAAGGCGACCCCGGCATTGGTTTTCACATCATCACCTCCGGGCGGATAAAAGTCTATAAAACCTCGCCCGACGGCAAAGAGCAGATCTTGCACATAATGAGCCAGGGTGAACCTTTCGGTGAGGTGCCGGTATTTACCGGCCAGCGGTTTCCAGCCTATGCCGAAGCTATCGCCGACACAAATACGCTGTTCATGCCCCGCGACGACTTTATGAATCTAATCCGCACCGAGCCATCCGTTGCCCTCAGCATGCTTTCGGTACTCTCCATGCGCCTCAAGCGTTTCACCAGCCTTATTGAAGACCTGTCGCTGAGGGAGGTGCCGGGCAGGCTCGCGGCTTATTTATTATATTTAAGCGAGCGCGACCAGGGAACAGACGACATCAATCTCGAAATCTCCAAAACACAGCTTGCAAGCATACTGGGCACAATTCCTGAAACCCTCTCCCGCATTCTTGCACGCATGACCAGGGAAGCGATCATTGAGTCAGACGACAAACGCCATGTTCGCATCTGCGACCGCACTGCCATTGAAGAGCTTGCGGCAGGGGAACGCCGGCTTGCCTGATCGCGGGCTCGTGATGCTTTATTGACAGGATTTTCATCATAGCCTATTATTAAATAAACAAGAGACCGCACGCGCGCGGATTCGCTACAGATCAAAGCCCAAAAAGAGGTGCTGTTATGCTGAGAATCATGGTGTGTGTCGCCCTGGCAGTTCTTATTGGAACAAGCTGCTCGGATGATAAAAATCCCGTAAGGGAATATGGCTCTACCCTCACCGGAGCAGTTAAAAAAGCTGAAAGAGCAAAAGTGGTCGCCGACCTGGTTGCAATCAAGGCTGAAATTATGCGCTATAGAGCCGAGAACGGCAATCCACCCCCAAGCCTGCAGGCTCTCAATATGAAGGAAATCTATCCCGATCTGTACCGGTATAATCCCGAAACAGGAGAAGTAGCCCTGAAGCAGTAAACACTACCATTTGCCGTGCTCCACCCAAAGCAACTGTTGCTGCGATATGCAAAATGTAGATTTTCAGGCCCCCCGCAATAAATAAGCGGCTTATCAATCACTGAACGTCCAAAGTTTTCATCCTTCCTGCAGGAAATCCACACAAACCTTTGTTAAAATTTTGCATTTGAAATGCTTGACTAAAATCCGCTCTGCCATCATAATAAAATATATAATTGAGTATTTTTTTGAGCACCTTGCTTTCAAAAAAAATCAGACAATACAAGACCAAACGGCCCATCCACACCGTTCACGAAGAAGGATGTAACCGAGAGGGCGGAGCTGTATAAAACCACCCCGTATTCACATGCATAGATAAAAACAGCTCTAAGGCTTTTTAATTAAAAAAATGGATACTAAAATAGCTGAAAACCATGAAACCATTATTGAAAGCTCGAGGGGATTGCCATGCCTTGGTCTTGCTGATGTATGGGAATACCGGGATCTGCTCTTTTTCCTGCTCTGGCGTGAAATAAAAGGGCGTTATCGACAGATGGCGCTTGGCCCATTGTGGATGCTTGTCGCCCCACTGGGGCAGATGATTATTTACAGTGTGCTACTGGGCGTTCTAGCCCGCCTGCCCTCGGAAGGTGTTCCTTATGCGCTCTTTACCTATGCTGGTTTGCTGCCCTGGCAGTTCTTTGCCAATACAACACGGCAAACAGCCGACAGTCTTGTCAATCAGCAGGCTATTATCGCCAAGGTATATTTCCCCCGCCTGATTATTCCCCTGGTTTCAGTGCTTTCCGGTCTTGTAGATTTCCTTGCGTCTCTTGTCGTCCTTGCGATTCTGATGCTTTTTTTCCGCGTCGCGCCTGCATGGACTTTTGTGGCCCTCCCGTTTTTCCTCATCCTCGCGACCATGCTGGGGTTGGGGATCGGTTTGTGGCTTGCCTGCCTGAATGTAAAATTCCGCGACACGGCTATAGGTTTGGGCTTTGCTCTTGAAGCTTTAAGATTTTTAACACCTGTGGTCTATGCGTCAAGCCTCATCCCTGAACGCTGGCAAACGCTGTATCATCTCAATCCCCTGACACCTGTAATCGAGGGTTTTCGATGGGCGCTGCTGGGGGTAGGCCCAATGCCAAACTGGACAGCAGCCTGGGCAGTATTAGTAGCACTTCTTGTGCTCATCAGCGGCGCATTCTATTTCCGCCATACAGAGCGCACGATAGTTGATATTCTGTAATCGGTAAAAAAGTTAATGGAAAGCATGGACACTCCAGTAATCAGAGTTGAAAAATTAAGCAAAATGTACCGCATCGGGGCAAAGGAGCAACAACCGCAGACACGCGCCGGCGCCTTTAAGCGGGCGGCAATTTCGCCGATTGCCTACCTGCGCAGCACGCTCCGACCGCCCAGAGAAGAAGAGATTTTCTGGGCGCTGCAGGATATCAGCTTTGAAGTTAAGCACGGCGAAGTAGTCGGGATTATTGGTCGCAACGGAGCAGGAAAATCAACATTGCTTAAAATACTTTCCCGCATTACCGAGCCGACAAGCGGCAGAGCTGTCATTAATGGACGTGTTGGATCGCTGCTTGAAGTCGGGACCGGATTTCACCCCGAATTGACTGGACGCGAAAACATATTTTTAAACGGCGCCATCATGGGAATGAAGCGCAATGAGATACAGCGCAAGTTTGATGAAATTGTCGATTTCTCCGGTGTTGAAAAATTCATCGACACCCCGGTGAAGCGCTATTCAAGCGGCATGTACGTGCGGCTGGCATTTGCCGTTGCCGCGCATCTTGAGCCAGACATACTGATTATTGATGAAGTGCTGGCGGTAGGAGATACGGAGTTTCAAAAAAAGTGCCTGGGGAAGATGGGAGACGTAGCTAAAAAAGGGAGAACCGTGTTGTTTGTGAGCCATAATATGGCTGCTATTGAAAACCTATGTCGTCGCGCTGTGGTACTGGATAAGGGCCTCATCAGGTTTACAGGAACACAAATAGCAGCGATTTCCGAGTATCAGAGAATTTTTTCGGCAAACCAGGCATCTCTTAAGGATCGGACCGATCGCAAGGGGTCAGGCGAAGTGCGGGTAGTGGGAATTGAGCTCAGGGACGCAGAAGGCCACACGATTGACAGCGTGGTCTGCGGGCAGGATTTTGATATTGTTTTTCATTTCGAGGCCTCAGCCGGCTTTCGCAGCAATCGCGTGGTTGCAAGCTTTATTGTAAAAACCCAGTGGGATGTGCCTGTTTTTCTGCATCACAACCGCATGTCCGGCACCGAGTTTGGGGAGCTACCCAGTCAAGGGGCATTTGTGTGCCGCATACACAAAACCCCCTTAACACCCTCCCCCTACAGGATTGGCTACAGCATTATTATTGGCAATGATTACCTGGATAGCATAAGCGACGCAGCCGAATTGAATATCATAGCCGGGGATTTCTTCAAGTCCGGCGAAGTGCCTCCAAGCAGTCATGGTTTCTGCCTAGTCCAAGGCTCTTGGAGTATGGAATCATGAAAATCATTTCGCAAAATATCATAAATCGCATAAAAAATAAAATTCCGGACAGCCTGATAAAACATTTTTTGTTTTTCGTTAAAAAAACTTCTTCTGCCCCAACCCCGATAGCAGTAGAGCGGGCCGAGCAAACCTTTTATATCAATTATCTGCGCGAGGGCATGGCTGTATTTGATGTAGGGGCCAATATTGGAGAATTGACCCTGCTGTTTTCACGTTTCGTTCAGCCGGGCGGCAAAGTATTCTCCTTTGAGGCTTGCACGGATACTTTCGACAAACTCGCATCAATATATAAGCTATCTGGACGAGCTAATGTAGAATTGCATCACATGGCCCTATCAGACACCAACGGCACCTTAGAGCTCTATGTTTATCCAAACGAATACTCGGGATGGAACACCCTTGCAAATAGGCCATTGGCGTCCTACGGTATTGACGTCAAACCTGTTAAACGTGAGCAGGTTAGATCTTCCACGATAGACACATTCTGCCAGGAAAGAGGCATAACACATATTGATTTACTGAAGATTGATGTTGAGGGGGCGGAACACCAGGTTTTGCTTGGCGCACGGCATATGCTGGAACAGAAACAAATTAGCTGCTGTGTCTTTGAGTTTGGCGGTACAACCTTTGACATGGGTAATACGCCAGAAATGATAGAGAGCTATCTGGCAAAGGTGGGTTATCGGATACGTAATATCATGCCGGGAAATCCGTGCTTCCCGGGTCGTGAAAGTGCAATGGCTGCACAGTTCGCCATACATGTTGCAGAGCCGAAATAGTTATGTTTGCTGAAATCAACTGGATGTTGGGCTATCAAATTAAAGCTTTGCGGAGGGGCATTGCCACTTGGCGTAATAATATGTACTCATGGGGAAAGTTCTGGCGCAGTTACAAGTCCTATAAGCGGCTTGCACCAACCTACATACAACCAGAACTACAGTGGCTTTACCCATGCCTGGGCGACGATACAGAGGAAACACAGATTGAGCCAATCTACTTCTACCAGGACGCATGGGCATTTGAACGGATTGTTCAGCAAAGGCCATCAGCTCACATCGATGTAGGATCCCATCACAATTTCGTTGCCTTGCTCTCCAAGGTAGTTCCGGTCACCATGGTGGATATCCGGCCTCTGTCGCTTCCTTTAGAGTCGCTGCAATTCCGGCGGGGCTCCATTTTGGAATTACCGTTCGAGGATGGCAGTGTATCTTCGATCTCCAGCCTCTGTGTGGTTGAGCATATAGGCCTCGGCCGTTATGGCGATCAGCTGGATCCACAGGGCACAGAAAAGGCGATTGCGGAACTGAAACGCGTTTTGGCGCCGGGGGGTGATTTCTATATCTCGGTTCCAATTAATGATGAAAATCGCACCTATTTCAATGCGCACAGATCTTTCAAAGAAGCATATCTCGTAGAACAGTTTCATCAACTGCAGGTTATAGAAAAGCGTTACATATTCGGCAATAGTTTCCTTTCTCAACCAGTGGCCGGTTTCGGGATTGGCTGTTATCATCTGCGTCAAGCGGAGGCAAAATAGATGGGAATTGTGCGCATGGGGCCCCCAGAAGAGCTTTTATTGCTTCTCAAGCGAGATCTAAACGTGTCGACATTTGTCGAGACCGGAACGTTCAATGGTGGAACAGCAGCGTGGGCCTCAAACCACTTCAAAAAAGTAATTACCATCGAGAATTCAAAAATTTATTTTGATGAAGCAAAAAACACCTACAAGCATCTTCAAAACATTGATTTCCTGTTTGGCGATTCTCGTTCAGTGCTAAAAAATACTGTGGCACAGATCCCCAAACCAGCGATATTTTGGCTAGATGCCCACTGGTGCAGCATGGACTCCTATGGCTACAATGACCAATGCCCGATTATTGAAGAAGTCCAACTTGTCGGCTCAACGGGCATAAAGCATTGCATTTTCATTGACGATGCCCGCCTTTTCTTGTCACCGCCGCCCCTCCCTAACAAAACAGAGCAGTGGCCGACCATCGACCAATTATGCAGCACTATTCAATCAATAAGCAAATCCTATTACATAGTCGTCTTCGAAGATGTGATCATAGCTACCCCGGACAATTCCCGAGCCCTGGTTTCCGAATATTGTCAGACAGCCAATACGCGGGCATGGCAAGACCATGGAAAGCATGTTACGCCTCTGCCAAACGGACTAAGCCTAACTAAGCAGGGCGTTCGGGTAGTGGCACAAAAGGCCTGGGGCAAGTTCAAGCAGGCCATTCGTGCCTAAGGGAATAACCACATGATCAAACTAAAACCACTGCCGGAGCTTAGTCATCATTGCCCCTTTGACGATGCCAGGCTAGAGGTACTCCACTGGTATATCCCTGGCATGCGCAACCTGGCGGAGTTGCAATGTCCAAAATGTGGCCGAGAATTCTATGGGGATTTGCTTGCAGGTCAAGCACTTTTCACTCCAATGCTGCTGGAAAAACAGACTGGAAACGTACATGATCCGTACAACGTCAAATGGTTTGCCGATTGGTTGCGTAATTCGTATAAGAATCGAAGCGCTGCACCGTTAGAGTTTGTGACAGAGGATTTCCGGCCCTTACAAAACCCTTTGTTGTTAAACTGCCTGGATTCACTATACGGGCATTGCCTGCTGAAGCTGCTCAACGCCCAGTATTATCTGGAGAAGCGGCCCGAGCTTGACCTGGTGATGCTTGTGCCCAAGTGTATGCGATGGATGGTGCCGGATGGAGTTGCTGCAATCTGGACTATCGATTTACCGCTTAGTCGCGGCAGTGAGTGGAACGACTTTCTGGCAGCAGAAATCAGCGCCAGATTAAAACAATTTGATAAAGTGTGGCTTAGCGTCGCCTATTCCCATCCTCATCCCAAAGATTATGACATAGAGCGCTTCACACGGGTGCAACCCTTTCCCATAGATAAATGGTATGAACGGCTTGAAACACCTACTGTCACCTTCATCTGGCGGGAAGACCGTCTCTGGGATGATGAACGTAACCATGGACGTTTGAAGCAGTGGGTTAATAAACTGAAAGCCCAAATTGGGGCGAGGGGTTTATACTTGCCGCGTCGTGAGCAGACTCGACGAGTAGTACTTTTGGCAGCCCATCTGCGCAAAGCCTTTCCAAAGCTCAATTTTGCCGTTGTGGGGTTAGGAAAACCGGGCGACATGCCGGACTGGATAGAGGATTTAAGAACCACCGCGCTTGATGCCACAGAAGAGAAAGCCTGGTGTAACCGATATGCCCGTAGTCATATAGTGATCGGCATACATGGATCAAATATGCTGCTGCCGAGCGCCCATGCAGGTGCGACAGTTGAACTGATGCCTTCAAAATGCTGGGGGAATATGATTCAGGATCTTCTAATGTCTAATCTGGACTGTCGTGCAACGCTTTTTCGATACCGTATTGTACCAGCCACTACCCCTGTCATAGAACTCGCCGTAATGATTCATTCACTGATAAAAGATCTAGGAGCTGTTGATATTACAATGGCGCCAGAATCAGTGGCACATAACGATAGTAATGACGTCAGATTGCTCGAGAAAAGGCTGCAATATCTTTCTAAGACAGCCCCATATAATGATCTTCCTTGCTGATAAAAAAAAAACAGTTGCCCCTGATTAACATCAACAAATTGCCGGTAAAATGTGTGGAATAACGGGAATCATTAGGAACAGGGCTCTACAGCCCGAGGATATCCAAAAAGTAGGTGCGATGAACGTAGCGCTTGCCCACCGAGGCCCTGACGGCGCAGGAGAGTTCCATGACGCTCACATCGCTTTGGCCATGCGCCGTCTGAGCATCATTGACCTGGGAGGGGGATGGCAACCACTCTACAACGAAGACCGCTCCTTGGTTTTAGTCATCAATGGTGAGATCTACAACTTCATTGAGTTGCGGGAACAACTAGAAAAAAAAGGCCACCGGTTCAGAACCCTAAGCGACGGTGAAACTATCCTACACCTCTACGAAGAGCACGGTCTGGATTGCGTCCAGCATCTGCGCGGCATGTTCGCCTTTGCCCTGTGGGATGCCAGACAGCGGCGCCTGGTTTTGGCCCGTGACAGAATGGGAG
>Ga0114951_10005301_pt1 | contig 11968 bp, 4 predicted proteins | sample AM7aDNAmetaG_FD_88677 | JGI IMG/M metagenome (GOLD analysis project Ga0114951, IMG submission 88677) | Freshwater microbial communities from Finland to study Microbial Dark Matter (Phase II) - AM7a DNA metaG | ecosystem: Environmental > Aquatic > Freshwater > Lake | place: Finland: Lake Alinen... | reverse complement strand
GCGCTCCGAGTCTGCTTCTGGCCTTTCTCGTTCTTTGTTTGTATTTGTTTGTGGCAGGAACCTTCAATGTCCCTCTCTCCTGTATCGTCTGCCCGGTCTACGTCTTGTTGCCGGCTAGCCGCTTCGCGCCGGCCCCGCATTTCCTGAAAAGAAAAGCGCCACCGCCCGGACCCTTTGCATCGGCCAAGTTGGCGGAAACGGTGACGGGTTCCGTGGCGTTGGCGGTGTCCAGAATCAAGAACGCACCCCCCATCAAGCCGTTTTGATGGATCCCCCTGGTCAGATTTTCCATGAGCGTGCCGACTTGCCCTCCGGTGAACTCGCCCGGGCCGCCGACGCTGAGACGGAGCGTCGCCGCCTTGTGAATCGCAATATTTTCCGGCGTCCATTGCGCGGTGTCTCCGCTGTAAAGTCCCGCAGCCTTCTTTACAGTCAGCGTGCCCGGAAAGACCGTGGTCGGACCCGTGTAAGTGTTCGTGCCAAGGAGGGTCACGGTGCCGCCGGGCACCATGCTGAGGTAGGTCCCATTGTTGCCAAGCATGGTAAAACCGCCGACTCCGCTCATGCCGCCGGAAATCGTGCAATTTCCAATGAAATTGGCGATTCCGTTCAGCGTGACGCGACCGCTCAAGGCGCAATGAAAGAGCGTGCCTTGGTTGATGCTCACGTCGTTGGCCAGGGTGCTCTCGCAGGACAATGTGCCAAAGTTGTCCACTGTCACCGCCCCGGTTCCCAGGCCATCCGCCCGCCTCACGTTGATCTTTCCGCCGTTGATGAGAGTTCCACCACTGTAAGTGTTGGCATGGTTGATTTGCAGGATGCCGAAATGCACATCGTGGAAGTTGATGCCGGCGACGTTGGCATCACCGGAGCTGTTCAGAATCAGGGCGCGGGGACCGGAGATCGCTCCATTGAAACTAATGAAGCAATTGGGGTCTTTGTCCCGAGCCGTATGCACGGTGAGATCATCCTGAAGCGTCAAGGGCACGTTGATGTCCACCCGTTGGCACTTGCCCGCATGGATCACGGGCGGGAGGTTGTTCACAGTCTCTCGGGTGAACGTCAGGCCATGGCCGCTCACGACCAATCCCCCGGAACGATCGCCCAGGACGAGTCGGTTCAACAGAAATCCCGCTTTCAGATCATTCCCCACGGTGCAGGCGCCGCCTTGGTTGAAGCTCAGAATATAGTCCGGCTGCCCGGCGGCCTGCGGCGCTGAACGCGATCCGAGATGGTCGGACCATTTCGCGGCATCACTCCAGTTGCCGCTCTCCGCCTTGCTCCAGGTGAAGGCGTTGGGCGTGCTGCTCTTCACCACCGTCACCGTGCAAACGTGCGACGAGCCATCCTGAGCCGTGATGGTGTAGCTCTGCGGCCTGGTGAAATCCGTCGTCGTCCCGGACGGAGGAACGGCCGTGGCCAAGGGCGACAGCGTAAAAGTGGGCGCGAGCGCCTTCAGGTCCGTGGTCGCGGGCACAGCGACGGCGAGACGGTTTCCGGAAACCGCGTTGGAGAACACGCCCGGCAGCGTGAAAGTCAGCATGTCTTTCGCGTCGCTCATGGCGCTCTTCTTCAGCGTGACGACGTAGCTTTTCGTGGAGCCATCCCGCGCGGTGACGGTGTAAGTCTGCGCCTTGGAGAAGTCGCGGCTGGCGCCGGAGGCTGGGGCGACCGTGGCATCAGGGGACGCTTTAATATTCGGCACGAGCGCCGTGACATCCGTGTCAGGCGGAACGGTAAGACGGATGCTAGTCTTGGAAACACTCGCCGGCGGCAGGCCGGGGAAACGGAACTCCAGAATGTCATTGGAGGGAGGTGCAACGTACGGCATATCGTCCTTGAGGCGCTCGAAGGGCGGCGTTCCTTGTGCATCGTTGACCGTGCGCGGCAAGTTCGCCGCCTTGGCCGGATCAATATACTTCGCCATGTCACGCAGGGCGAGGCACTGGTAATGGTTGTCCTTCAAATACTGCATCATCGCCTTGAACGTGGCTGGTTCCAGACTGACCGGCGGATGCTCCATGTCCGGCACGCCATGGAAAGTGAACACGACCACCCGGCCCTGGCAGGCCTGTTGCACTTGCTTGATGAACTTTTCGATCGGCAGCCCGTCCGTAATCGAGAAGGACGGCACATCAAAAGGATTGTCCACCGTCGGCCGGTAGGGGCGCTCATGGCCGCCCCGCCCGAAAGTGTAGCCGTTCGTGCCCAGGGCCGGACAACTGCTCCAGTTCACGTCATAGACTGGCCAGCACACGGTGGTCGGCTTGGGGACATTGTTCGCCAGCAGTTCATCCTCCATGTCCAGAAAATGGCCCAAACCGCCCCAGTGGCCCACGGTGTGGTTGCCAATCTCGAAACCACCGTTGGCCATCGCTTTCATTTGCCGCCAGGTCAGGTACCAGTCTTTGCGGGTCTTGAACGAATCAAAGTCGCAGACGTAAAACGTGCCGTTGAAACCTAATGACTTCAGGATCGGGGCCACCACGGCATAGCCGCTGGCGCAGCCATCGTCGAAAGTGAGCACCAACAGTCGGTCGGGAATAGGCTTGAGCAGGACCCCGTTCGGGTCGGGATCGGCCGCTTGCTGCCCGCACGCGATGGCAGGCAGCGCGATCGCCGCGAGGAAGAGGCTTCTAATTGCGTGTATTTTTAACATGGTAGAATTTTGCGTTGGATGCTCCGCGTTAGAAACGTATTTTCGTGGTGTTGATGACATCTCTTTCGGAGTGTGCCCCGCTCAGTAGGGATTCGAGGGCGCCATTTCCCACGCCTTCACGTGGTTAAACCTCGCTTGGCCGCCATCGGCAAACAGGACGACCCCAAGCGAATCCTTGCGGCCGGGATAGACACGCCGACAAATCGCCTGACGGTCATTGGCGAATACTTCGATCACCGATTTGTCCACAAACACCCGCAACTGGAGCGGCTCATTCTCCGCCAGAACAAACGGAGCGGCTTCGGCCACCATGCGCCCGTCCTTGCCACTCTTCGTGGAATCAAAAACGAGCACCTTCTTCTCCGCATCGTAATAGAGAAGCGTCTCCTCCTCGCCCGCCGGAGAGGAACGGACTTTCAACCCGACACGTTTGGTGGTCGCACCGGTGACGTTGATCTCCAGTTCGCAGGAATCGCCGACCACTCTTTCCAATCGTTTGGTTTCGCCAGCGGCCAGAGAGAGGCCCTTCCATGACTGCTCCTCACCCCGGAGCATCTCCAACTCCGGTACGGGTTTCATCCGGAGGGTGCCGTCCGCGCCAACCCAGAGCAAGCGTGGCAAACATAGAACGCCGGACCAGCCTATTTTTCTTTCCTCGCGGGGATTATCGTGCATCCAGGCCCACATAATCTGACGTCCCTTCGGATCCATGAGCGCTTCCGGAGCAAACACCGTCGTGTCCCGCCAGGTCATGCGACCGTGATTTTCCGGCATGAACTTATCGTTCTTCGTATCGTAAGTGCCAACGTAGTACTGGCAGCCTTTGTTGTGGCTGATGAAAAGCAGCAGGTGTTTCCCGCTCGGCTTGCCACCCTCCGGACTGGCGGGAAGCGGCAGAAAACTCGGGCACATGTCATCCTCACTGGCGTCCGTCCATGCGGGATTGCGTTCGTAGAATTCCCCCTTGTACTTCCAGGTTTCCAGATTTGCAGACTCGTAAAGATAGAGGTGATCACCGACGAATTGCGAGGGCGAGTTCGATTTCCGTCCGTATTTATCTAGTACCGGGCAGTTTCCGCCCAGCACGTAATACTTTCCGTCTTTCTTCCAGATATTAGACGGGTCCGCCGAACCGGTCACCGTGACGGAGCCATCCGCATTGGTCGTTTCAGTGATCCCGAAGGCGGTGGACTTGACGGCGGGATTGCTCTTGAACTGCTCCCAGTGCTCATACGAGGGATCTGTGCTTCTGGCCAAACCAATCCCCTCTTTACCACCCCCAAGTTTCCAAAAGGTGAGGTAGGCGGTTCCATCCTCATCCAGGAATCCGCCGCCGCTCCAGGCTCCACTTTCGATGGCATCGGGATGATGCCGCCAATGAACGAGGTCCTTGCTGGAAATGTGGCTCCAAGTCTGCCAGCGCAAATACATCAAATGATAACGTCCATTCGCATAGAACGCTCCGTTAGGATCGCCCGGCCAAGAGAAGCCTTCGACGCATGCGAGGTGATAGCCCGGGCGCGTGGGGTCCGCCAAATACTTTTCTCGCAGAGATCGGCTCGTTTGCAGGACCAGCTCTGGAACTTCACCCGGGTCTGATCTTGACCAGTGTCCTGTGATGGTGGGTGCAGGGGAGGCTTTCTTTTCTTCGGCGCTATTCTGCGTGACTCGTGTTGCTTTTGTGCCGACGAGCGTCGGGGCGAACTCGGCGAATCGCCCGGACATCGCCCCGGTCGGGAGGGCGATGAGAGAAGAACCATCACTGGGCAGAACCAGCTTGCCATCCTTCACATGGGTGTTTCCAGTGACATAGAGATCGGTGAAGCGTCCAGTCTTGTCGGAGAGTTTTCCGTCCTCAAAATCCCACCAGATCACCGGCTGGATGTCGGAGAGTTGGTTTGGAATGAGCGCTTTGATTTCGGCCTGGGTCAACGCGCGATCATAGACTCGCGCATCATCAATCGCTCCAACAAAGGTATTCTGGTTGTCCGGCTTGATGTGCCGCACACCGAACACGATGGCTAGCGAGTCGGAGAAGCTACAGATCTTGTCCACTTTGTACTCGCACTGTTTGTCGCCGTTCCGGTAGAGCGCGACGGTTTTGTCCTGATAGGTGATCGCCACCTGGACAAACTGGCCGGGCGCGGCGGTTTCTCGCGGCAAAGGATCCTTGTCTTTCGGAGCCCGATTGAAATGGTCGCTTCCGGGCGCCCAGCCTTTTGGTATGATTTCCCCAAAGACGATCCCATCGAAGCCGCCGTTGAGATCGTCGATCGTGAGGGTGCTTCCGCCGGTCTGTTGCAGGTTGGCTGGGCTCGCCCAAACGACGAGTGTTTTATCCGTGAGCGTTTTGCCCTCTCTCGCGGGCTGGTCCGCCCCCGCAGCCGTGAAGCTGGCAAGCGCGTGCGTCACGAAACCAATCGTTGTTATTAATGTAACTGAATGCATTCTGGTATTTTCCGGTCCACTGAGCGTTATGGGTTACTGACTCTATTGTCGCCGTGAGATCCCGGTTCCTCCGGGACCAGCCCAATCAGGGCCTCGTCAGCCTACGAAGCCGCCTCTCTGTCGAGGAAACTCTCGCGGAACCGCGCTCGATGGCCTTCATGTTTGCGTGTCTTGCTCCCAATCCACTGCATGTCACTGACTATTCCTCCGGCTGGGTCGGTGTCGCGGGTTCCAGCGGCGCATCGGCAAAGGTCAGGGCGGCAATCCCGTTGGCACCGCGGAGCAGGTTTGCCGAGTTCCCGTCCCAAACGGCGTCTTGCAGATAGTGGATCGTTTTGGCGGTGGAAGCTCCGATCAACTGGAGTTTGACCACGTTGCCGCTGGCGCTGCCGGAACGAACTTGGCCCGCCGCGCGGTCGAGGAAGAAATTGACCGCGGAGAAGCTATTCCAGGCCATGGGCTGGCCGAACTCCAGGGCGATTTCATCTCGATTGGCCGTGGTAAAGCAGGCTCTTTTCAGATCCGGCGCCGTGATGGGCTGGCTCGGGACCAACCCATAATTGTCCTGCTCGACCAGCGGGGTCATCAAGTGTGCCATCTGCGTGTAACCCGCGCCACTAAAATGGCAAAGCCCGCGGGCGGGGTTCCACGTTTCGTAGATGCCAATCGTGGACATGATCTTCATGTTCGAATAGAGGCGCGGCAGGGCGCGCTGCACCTCGCGCACCTGGTCGCCCTTGGGGCCCATGCTGCACGGCAGCGGCCAAACCTGAAAAATGTAATAATGCTTTAGGTTCGGATAATCCTGTTTCCAGGCCGCCGACATCTCCACGAAGTATTGTTGATACGATTTGTAGTCCCAGTCACCGGTGGGCGCGGCCGCGCCGCTGTTGTTCTCGCCCTGGTGCCACAGGATGCCGCGGATGCCATGGGTCAATTTGGCTGCCACCACCCGGTTCAAGATCCCGCCGTAAATCGAGTAGGCGCCGCGGGCGTCGGAGTGGTTGGCCGGATTGGGTTGGTGCTGGTCAATCCGGGTGCCGCCAACGGAATCGTTGATGATGCAGATGGGGACATGGGCGGCGGCCACCAGATTGCTGGCCAGGACGATCCCCCAATAGCCGATGCGACCGGGACCGCCCCCTGCCGAGGAAGCCACAGCCTTGCACCAACCGCCGGCAGAGCCCCCATTCATGGTGCCGTAACTGCGAATCCAATCGCTGGTGTAAGCGCCGTACGGCGGGTCGTTGTTGTCCGCCACGGCATTGGACTGGCCGTCAATGATATAGGCATCGCCGCAGACCAGATTCGTCACCGTGTGATGCGTCACCGCGATCCCGTTGCTCACAGAGCCGAACCGCACGCTGTATTTCACCAACCCCGGCGCAATCCGCGCCGACAAGGCATAGACCCTGTTCGCCGGCAGTGTCTGGCTCACGTTCGTGTAAAGGCCTTCCCCGCCCGGCCCATTCGTATAGACATTCAAGAAGACGTGGGTCCCGGCCTGGCTCAGGGTGCCGTTGTAATAGACCGTGCCAAAGCCGCTATCGTCTCGCGCGTAAAACTGGCCATCCTCCGGGATCTCATTGGCGGCGGGCGTGCGCGCCACCCAGTCCTCGCTCGCGGGTTCCTGGACGGTGATGGCCGCCGTATTGGTGATCAGCGCACCGCCGTTATCCAGCACCAGCGTCACCGTCATTCGGCCGCTCCCTTGCGCCCGATGGAGGGTGAGCGCTCCCAGACGGACCTGCTTGAGCACGGCCACTCCATCCACCCTCCAGGTATAATTCAGATTGGTGACCCCTCTGGCCTGCAACGTGCTCCAATTCGAGATGTTCGGCGTTAAGGTTATGGGCTGCCGTCCATCCCACTTGACCGGAGCCGCGAGCGTGTAAACCGGGTCCGGAAGGTATTCCGTGATCGTAACGGGGATGTCGCGGGTCTTGACCTCCGTGGCATAGACGGCCTTGAACTGGAGCGCGAACGACAGGTCCCCCACCACCCGCCCGGCGTCAAAATCGAGCGTGAACCGGTCCACCGCGAGCACCGTTTCCCGGCCGTTCTTCTGGCAGGTCCAGTAGATCTTCCGCGCCCCGCCGGCCTCGCCGGTCAGGGTGAGGTTGGCGCCTTCGTTCAGGGTGATTGCTGCCGGCGTGAGCGAGAAGTTCGTGCCGGACCGCACCGGGGGACCCACCAGGGTTTGGAGCGGGTTTTGGTTCTGATATTCCAGCCAGAGCCAGTGGGGCGAGCGCGCCACGGTGGAAACCCGCACCTCGTCTATGTCGCCGGCGAAATTGAAACCCCGATGCCCGCCGACATCCATGTAGATGTCATTCGTCAGCGACATCGCGGAACGTCCGCCATAGTTGCTGCCGTCCAGCTTGCCATTCACGAAGATCTGGCTGGTTCCGTTGGCATAGGTCGCAGCGACATGATACCACCGCCCCAGCGTCGGCACCGTCGCCGCGCTGACGCCGCCCGGGCCGTCGGAACTCCACCCAAGATTCGCTGGAGAGCCAAGACCCAGGATCACTAAATTACCGTCCCCGGTATTGCCGTTGTATCTCGTGGCGTACCTTCCCCAGCCAAAGATCGTCGCGCCGAGGTTTTCGGCCCGGAACCAGCATTCGGAGGTGAAGGGGTTGCCGCTGTAAGGATAATTCTTGATATGTTCGCCTCCATGAATCCCCATGCCCAGGGCAAAATGCCGGCCTTGGCCAATCGCGCCGGCGACCGAGGTCGTGCCGGCATCCACCGGGGTGATCGAACCGGCCTCATCCAGCACGGTTTCGTTGAGATGCATGACGGTGGCATAGCCGTTGGCGAAGTTGAAAACCGCGGCGCCGCTGGATTCGCTCACCGCATCGAACCGGCCCCAGTACATCTTGATTTCCTGAGTGGCATTGCCCTTGATCAGCGGGACCTTCACCCAGAGGCTCGCCGTGCCGTGGATGGAATCCCATTCTTCAATTTGATACGGCAGCATGATGCCGGCACTGGTGGAAAAGCGGACATCCGCGCCGTTGGGCTTGGCATGGCTGAAATTGAAATTCCCGCTGTTGAGCCGCACCAACACCGGGAAGTTCGTTTCCGAAGCCGAAGCCGGCAGGTTGGCTCCGTTCGTCGTGGTGAGCAGGTAAAGCGACGCCGAAAAGCTCCAGTCCGCGTAGCTCAACACCGTCACCTTGTAGGCCTTGGTGGAGCCGTCCTGAGCGGTCACAAGGTAGATCACTGGAGTCGTGAAATTGTTGGCGCTGCCCGAAGCAGGACTGATCGAGGCAAACGACGACAGCGTGAAGGTGGGCGCGAGCTGCGTCACCGGCGTGCCCGCTGGCACGCGCAGGGTAAGGTGGGTTCCGGACAAGACCGGCTCACCGAGCGCCCCGAAGTCGCAGGCCAAAATGTCCTTCTCCGAACTCTTGGGCAGGACGGTAACCGCTGCCCGATAAGCTTTGGTGGAGAGATCCTCGGCGGTGACCGTATAGGTTATCGGACTGCTGAAATCGTACGCGCTGCCCGAAGCCGGAACGGCGCTCGCCAAGCTGGCAACGGTATAAGTGGGCGCGAGATTCGTCACCGCCGTGCCCCACAGCACGCTCAGGGAAATATTCGTCCCTGAAATGACAGCCGTTCCCAGCGTCCCGAAACTGAAGGTCAGGATCTCCTTGGCCGGACTCTTGGGCGTTGGGACGTTGTGATCCACAAGCTGGAAACCGTTCAGCGGCGCATAATCCAGACCCGGCGGTGTTTTGGCGTTCACGACAATGGCGCCAGCGATGGGAACCAGATTCGTAAAACAAACATAGTTCTGGCCCGAGCTCCAATCCCGGGCCACTGCGGTCTGAACCTGCAAGACGGTCGCCCCGACCTGAAAATCAACCGCTTTACGGGCGGTGTTGTGCAGGCTGGCGATGTAAAGGTCATAAGTGTGATTCGCGTTGAGGCCCGTGAGGGTGAAAGCGCGGGCGAAATTGGTGTTCGCGCCAATCTTGCCTGAGACCAGCATCCGCGCGCCGCCCAGCCCGGTCCAATCATTCCAAGGTCCCCCATTGAAGAGCGGCCCCCAGATAAGCCCCACCCCCGTGGACGCGCCCACCGAATCAAGCAAACCGCTGGCGGTCCCTGGATTCTGATACTCGTTCCAGGTGCTGCCGATGTATGCCACGGGCGCCGCTCGGGTGGCGCTGCCGCGGGCAACGGCGTCGGTTGAATAATAGCCATTCATGGTGGCGTTCGTGCCTCCGCTGATGTTCACGTTGATAACGCTGGCCGCCGGGGCGCTGGTGGCCAGGACCGCCAGAGCTACGGCGAGGGCGCCAAGGCGGCAGGGGAACCAAAAGATGCGGTTCGTTGTATTGATTGAATTCATGATTTCCTTGCTATCTTCCTTTCACCTGTAACACCTCAGCGCGAAACGTCGAAACCGGCAAGCCCTCCTTGTTCATCAGGTTGGGCTGGGCCAAATCCTTCCAGGCAAAGCGCATGGCTGCGGGCTGTAGCACCTTGTCGCTGTTGATCACCACGGTCGCACCTTCGATCTTCGCCACCGCTTCCACGAATTTGCCGTTCGGACCGGCTATCTCGAAAGAATCAGGCGCTTTGTTGTCCCGCGTCACCAGACCGCTGCCCACGTAGTCGAAGCTGATGCGGAGCCGGCTGCCTTCAACCCTCAGTGACCTGTATTGCGGACCAGAACAGACCAGATTCGTCTGCCCGTAATCCCTGGCCAGCGCCCAGAGCGCCAGCCGTCGGCCCAATTCCTGTTTGTTCCTCGGGTGTCCGCCTCCATAATTGTCACTGGGATCACAAGTGTCGGTGGATTGCGCCATGCCGGTGTTGGTGATGGACATCGAAGCCGCCTGGGCTTCCAGGAGGAAGGGAAGAGCTCCGTCGTAACGATTGGGCGTAATCTGCACGAAATAGAACGGGAAATCGCCTTGGTTCCACACTTTGCGCCAGCCGCCCACCAGCGCCTTCATCTTTTCCAGGTAGCGCATGCCGTCCCCGCAGTTGGATTCGCCTTGGTACCAAAGCGCGCCGCGGAGCGCGAAGGGAACCAGGGGATAAATCATGCCGTTGTAGAGAACGGGACCGCCGTCGGCCGGCAGCAGATTGGCCATGACCAGTTCCGGCGGGAGCGGCCGCCCTTTCGCCAGTGCGGCCCGCGCCATGGGAAGGGCCGCTTCGAGAAGATCAAGGTTCTCCGTGAGTTTCTTGCGGTTGGACCTAGCGGCGGCGGTGATGCCCGAAATCGAATCCTGCAAGGCGGCCACATCCGCCAAGCCCTCGGGCGCGGTCCATGGTTCAATCTGAGTCGCGCCCTGTGAAGCGGCGATCAAGCCGACCGGCACGTTCACCTTCTGGTGAATCTCACGTCCGAAGAAATAGGCCACCGCCGAGAATTTGGGGAGGCTGGCGTTGGTGGGGGAGCAGACAAACCAGCGGGCCTTGATGTCATTGAGCGGCAAGCCGGCCGAAGTGCGGGGAACCAGCAACATGCGGATTTGGGGATAATTGGCCTGCCTGATTTCTTCCCGGCTGTTCTGGGCATGCATCAACTCGAATTCCATGTTGGATTGCCCGGAGCAGAGCCAGACCTCTCCGACCAGGATGTTGGTGACCTTCAATGAATTCCTCCCGGTCACCGTCAGTTCGTGCGGGCCACCCGCTTCCATGGCTGGCAGCTCGACTCTCCACTCACCGCTGGCGTCTGCCCTCGCCTCGGCCGTTCTCCCAGAAAGAACAACTTTCACCGTCTCGTCCGGATCGGCCCATCCCCAAACCTTGATGACCTGGTCACGCTGCAGCACCATCCCGTCACTGAAAAAGTTGGGCAGACGCACCTCGGCCGAAACAGAAGCCGCCAGTGACAGCAGCACCACGCTATAGGTCAGTATTCTTTTCGTACTCATCTTCTCCTCCCGCTTTGCCCTTTGCGTTTACCGCCCAGGGATCACCTGCAGTTCCTGGAAAGCCGTGTTCTCCAGATTCTCCTGGGTCACCGGGAAAACCGCCCAAACCAGCCAGCGGTAATTGCCGAGCGGCTTCCCGCCGTTGCCGCGGATGCTGGTGGCCTCAAAGTCGGTCGGCACCCCTTGGGTGGTATCCACAGAAATGATCGGTTCGAAAACGGTCGCATCAGCCACTTTCCAGCCCGGGTCGGATGCGGCGCTGCTGCCGTAGAGCACGAAGTTCTGGCGGGCCCGCAACCCGAGCGCCGAGAACGTATTGACCTGGGCAATGGTCTTCACCGAGGCCAGATCCAGCTTATACAGGCCGCTTTCAACGCCGTTGGCGAAAACCGGGCCGTAGCTATTGGCGATTTTGCCATCGGTCAGAAACTCGATCGGGTCGTTGTTGATGGGAGCTCCGCCGGCGACGGCTTGGGCCGGCAACACGCTGGACACCGGGGCCAGGGATACGGTCTCGAAATGGGCAGTCTTGGAAGTCTCCGTGACCACATACGCATAGTCGCTCACCTCGAGGGGCACCTGATTCTGTTTGCGCACGACCAGGAGCGTCAGCAATTTGCCGGCGGCCTTGTCGCGCAGCTTCTGCAAATCCGCCACCGTTCGGACCGGCTGGCGGTTGCAAGCGCGAATCACGTCGCCTTTCTGAAACCCAGCCTTGGCGGCGGGGCTGCCCGCGGAAACCCCCAGGATCAGCACGCCAGTCTCGTCCGGCAACCCATACGCCGAGCGATCCCCCAAACCCGAGATGTCGCGAACCTCGACCTGGAGCGCGTAACTCACCCGCCTGCGGGATGGCTCTCTTTGGGCGGAGCTTCCGGCATTGCCGAGCTTGGGCATTTGCGGAGTTCGGGCGATCGCCTTCAGCTCTGGCTTCTGCACGCCGAACTGG
>Ga0114951_10005298_pt1 | contig 11969 bp, 10 predicted proteins | sample AM7aDNAmetaG_FD_88677 | JGI IMG/M metagenome (GOLD analysis project Ga0114951, IMG submission 88677) | Freshwater microbial communities from Finland to study Microbial Dark Matter (Phase II) - AM7a DNA metaG | ecosystem: Environmental > Aquatic > Freshwater > Lake | place: Finland: Lake Alinen... | reverse complement strand
TGCCGCGATGTGATCGTTGAACTGCGCGAGAAGGGTGCGTCATGCGAGGCCATCGCCGAGTTGCTGACCCGCTATGGCGTCAAGACGAGCCGAACGATGGTGAATGAATTTGTGCATATCCTCTGCCAGCCAAAAGGAGGCATTCGCCGGAAATCACTTTTGAAACGAGGGACACCTGTGGTAACGATACCCCCTTCAGCCACTCTGCCGGTTGCCGCCAGTAAGACCGTGCCTACTGTGCCTGAACCAATTTCCACTGCGCCTGTTAAAACACGCGGCCCGCACATCGCGAAAGTTGAACTCTTAAAACCCGGTCAACAATATGATTAAACGTCTCATCCTCATCCTCAATGGCAAGGGCGGTGTCGGCAAAAGTTTCTTTGCCGTCAATTTCGTCCAGTATCTCAAGGACAAAAACATCTCGCACACCGCCTGTGACTGCGACAACGAAAACTCCACGCTGAAACGGTTTCACGGCGAGGCCGTGGAATTCATGGATCTGTCCCGTCCCCGTGCGTTGGACGCCATGTTCCGCTCGTTCGAGAAAACCGATCTTGTGGTGGTGGATTGTCGCGCGGCCTCGACCGAAGTGTTTTTCGATTACTTCGACATGATTGACCTGCGCGAGACCCTGCAAACTCTTTCCGCCGCGTTGACCCTAGTCATTCCGGTCAATCACGAGGCTGACAGCGTTGACCAACTCCAGCGCATCGTCAATAAGCTGGGAAAAGCCTGTGCCTACATCGTGCTGCGTAACGAGGTTCACGATGACACCTTCGCCGTCTATGAACAGTCCGTAGTCCGCCAGCGGTTGCGAAAGGATTTGGGCATGAAAGAAATCACCATGAAGAAATTGCAGCCGTGGCTGGTCGAGGAATTGAGCTTGAAAAATCTGCCCATAACCGAAGCCGTGAAGGACGGTTCGATTTATCTCTTGGATCGCCAGCGCCTGCAAACGTGGCAGCGGAAGCTTTATGCTGAAATCGAATCGGCGGCGGATCTGTTGCTGCCTCAAAAGTCATGAGCGACATGCCCCAAGAACCGAAGCCGGATTTCGACGAGGAGTTTTTGCAGGCACTCGCACAGTGGCGGGAGCAGCATAAAATCCGGGACGATGACGCAGTGCTATTTCTGGTGGAACTGTTTCGTATTCATCAGAAGCACTGGGACGCACTTCGCCGCCGTGAATTACCACCGTTGCAGGAGTTTCATGCGGATGTCGCCTTGCTGGCTGAGACGGTCAAAGATCTGCCGAAGGAAAACGTCAGTATCACCGCCGCTGTGCTCGCCGTGATCGTCGGCTTGCTGGGTGGTTATCTGATCGGAAAGGCGTGGTAATGCAAATTGATTTCATTCCAGTTTATTCACTCCACTGGGGAGCGTTGGACAGAGTTCTTAAACCTATCCTGCTCGGCTACGGAATTTTGCTGGGCATCATCGCTTTCCGGTTGGTGCTTATTCCGCGTTCTGGAAAAACTCATGTGGCGCGACTCGGCAAGCTGACATGGAGACGCAATCAGTTTTGTCGCGGCTGGCTCATCACCGGCGACACCGGTTCCGGCAAAACCAGTTCCGGCATCAATCAACTCGCCCATCAGGTTTTCCAGAACGAACCGAAATGGGGTGGCCTGTGCGTGGATGAAAAAGGCGTCTATTGGGAAACGCTATCGGCGATGGCGGAACACTACGGTCGCGCGAAAGATTTGATCCACCTCCAAATCCGGACAGATGAAGCTGACCACAAATGGCAGCCACCGCATTACTTCAATCTCACCGGTGACCGCAGCATTCCATTTTCCACCTACGCCAAGTTTGTCGTGGATACGGCCACGAGTCTAGGACAGGGCGGAGACAAGGGGTTTTTCAAAAGCCAGGCGCAGACACACATCGCCCACGGCCTCGAATTGCTGGCTGAATTGCAACAGCCGGTGACGCTGGCCGGCACATTCGCATTGTTGTCCAACAAATTGCTTTTGGAGGAAGAGCTTAAAAATCTGAGTGACATGAACGTGATAACCCCGGATCGCCAGGCGTTGCTGGACCATTTCAAAAACCGTTTTCTCAACCAGCCGGAAGAACAGCTTGGCGGTGTGCGTGAAACCATCGGCAATTATCTGCAATACTTTCTGACACCGGAAGTGGCCGAGGTTTTTTGCGCCGGGAAAAGCACGTTCGCTTTTTCAGAACTTGATCAGGGCAAAATCATACTCGTCACCATGCCACAAAAATTTCAGACCGAGCGGCGGTATGTGAACACGTTTTTGAAACTGCTCTATTACAACCACGCCTTGCGCCGGTTTGACAAACCAAAGGCCAAACGTGCCGAAGACAATTTGCTCATCCTATGGGCGGATGAAGCGCAGCGTTTTATGACCGCCAGCGAGGATGGCACGAGCGATTACAATTGCGTGGACGTGATCCGTGAAGCCGGAGCGACGATTGTTGCCGCCGCGCAATCCACCACGTCACTGATTCCACCGCTGGGCAACGACAAGTCCAAGGTGCTTACGTTGAATCTGCGCAACCGGATGATTTTTCGCTCCGCCGATGAAGCGGACGCTGTTCAAGCCGCCGATTTTCTTGGCAAGAAACAGGTGGTGAAGCGGTCGTGGGGTTCCAGCGCCGGCAAGCGCAGCGTAAATTTTCACGATACCGAAGAGCACAAAATCAAGCCGCACAAGCTCCGCAACCTGCGCGACCATGAATGTGTGCTGGTTCACTGTGAAACAGGTTTTCAACGCCTGACATTGCCGCCGTTGGAGGCCACCGGCGAAGTTACCAAGTGGTTTTCAACTTGGCGGCAACTAATATGTATGCCGTCGTAGCGAGGCGGCTGGCCTCGGGGGTCTCATTGGCTAAATAGTGCAATCCGGTCACCGTTGAGCCGCAATTTGCCGTTGGAATAGTGCAGATTGCCAATCCCAGCCAAATCTTTTCGCAGCGGCAGTGCATAACCTATACGACACCGAATCACAGATAAACAGCACCCGCAGCAATTCTTCTGTAGCCAAACTTACGCGCGATGAGTGCCGCAGGAATAGACATCAGCAAGTAGGGGAGATTTGCGCAAATAATCCCATCTTTTCTCGAAACGGCAGTTGGCGGGCAAGATCTGGAGTTATAGTATTCAACCAGAATCGGCACGCGCATCATCAGTCCGATGAGGGATAGACGACGGATGATTCTGATCATTACTATCATTTTTTTCAATTTATATAAAACGAAGACTTTTCACCCATGAAGTATCGATCCTTTGGAAATACAGGTCTGAAAGTTTCCGAAATTGGCGTCGGCGCGTGGCAACTGGGCGGGCCGCTGACGCTGGACGGCAAGGCGGACGGACATCCCGAACTGGGTCGAGACTTTTGCATCAATCTCATCCGCCAGTGCGGCGAGTTGGGCATCAACTTCGTGGACACCGCCGAACAGTATGGCAACGGTGAAAGTGAGCGCCGCGTGGGCGAGGCGCTGAAAGGGCGGCGCGGCCAATGGATTTTGAGCACGAAATTTGGCAACCAAGTCGGCCCGAACTGCGAGCGTGTGCGGGACGCATCGCTGAAACAGGTGCCGGTTTCACTTGAAGGATCACTGCGCCGGTTGCAGACTGATTATCTTGATGTTTATGTCTGGCACATCAGCCCGAAACCGGGAGAGGCGGAAGAAGCGGCAAAATTTCTGGCGGCGGCCAAACAAAAAGGCCAGGTTCGAGCCGTGGGTATTTCCACAGCAAATATCGCCGATGTAGAGTTTCTTCATTCGCTTGGCTGTTTGGATGTTGTTCAGTTTCCGCACAGCATGATCAGCCCATTTGATCCGATTGTAAATTTTCTCGCCGAACACAAGGTCGGAGGTGTGGTTCGGGGAGCATTTGCCGGGGGCAGGCTCACTGGAAAATATTTTTTCCAACCACCGCGGTTTAGTAACGAGGACATCCGCAGCAACCTTCAGCCGGGCGCAAACGATCTTGCCGCCGAATTTGCCCGCTATGCGGTGTTCGAGGCATTGCTGACGCCGCAGCGCGGCATGGTGCAACTGGCGTTGCGCTGGCTGCTGGATGAGCCAACGACCAGCGTCATCATTCCGGGCGGAAAAAGTCTGGAGGACTATCGTCAGGCCATTCGAGCCACAGAGTTGCCATCATTGACGCCAGCCGAAAGGGCACGCATTGGTATCACGCTTACGGACTTTGCACAGCAGTTTATTTCCAAATAATAGGGCTACCAATTCTGCGACAGCGGCTGTTGTGCTAAAAAATGGCGGGCGGTTAAAGCGCTTATCTCAATCCCGTAAATAAACTTTGTGGATTTGCGCAAATAATCCCATGTTTGCGCGAAACGGCGGTTGGCGCGCAAGATGGAAAGTCATAGTATTCATCCAGAATCCGCACGCTGCACCAGCAAACAGATGAAGGCAGTGTGGCGGATGACTATGATCAAACACTTCAATTCTCCATGCACGAAGCTGCTTGCTGTTCTGATGGGCATAATATTTGCCAGCAGTTCAGCAAGCGCCGATTCTAAGGCAGTGGTCATGGTATATCCCGCTCCGGCAGGAATGGAATTAAACAACACGTTCACGGTGGAAGTTCGGGTGCCGGGTGGGGAATGGCACAAGCTCGATGTCTACGATGTGCGAGTGGATTTGCACACATTGAGCCATGCTTCGTTTGCCAGTTTTGATTTCAACGACAAAGTGGAGGTGCGGGTGACTGCAAATAAGGCTTCGATCCGAAGCTGGGAAGTCCGGCCAAAATCCTATGGCATCATCGCCATGGTGGATGGCACAGTCACAAACTCTATCGCGTTTCAGCTTGCCCGTCCGAGAAACCTTTCGATTGAGATCAACGGCGACCGTTTGCACAATCTCCATCTTTTTGCCAATCAACTGGAGTCCAACCGGCCTTCAGCGTCGGATACGAACGTTATTTACTTTGGACCCGGACTGCACACGGATCGGCAAGTTATTCGTGTGCCGTCAAACAAGACGGTTTATTTGGCGGGCGGCGCGGTGGTGCAGGGCATCATTGTCACGGATGACGGTGCAACCAACGTGACCATCCGTGGTCGCGGCATTTTGGATATGACACCATGGAATGAACCCAAGGGATATTTCATCAAAGGCCATACCTGGCAGGCGGCAGCCATTAATCTTCGCTGGACGACGAACGCGCTGATTGAGGGCATTATTCTCAAGCAGCATACGGACTATGCGGTTATGGGCGGCGGTGCGAGCGATGTCACCATTGAGAACTTGAAGTGCTTCAGCTCGCATGAATGGGCTGACGGCATTGACATGATGTCGAGTTCCCATGTGAAAATCCACAACTGTTTCCTGCGCACGTCGGACGATTGCATCGCCATTTATGGCAGCCGTCGGGATTATCATGGCAATTCTTCCGACTGGGACGTAGCCGATTCGGTTTTATGGGCGGACAAGGCACACGCCATTATGGTCGGGGTTCATGGTGCTTATTGGGCGGATGGCGACGTGATTGAAAACTTGCGCTTCCACAACCTCGACGTGCTGGAAAACAACGAAGTTACTAGCAATTTCTGGGGGGCAATGGCCGTCACCTGCGGGGACAAGAACACCGTGCGCAATTTAGACTTTGAGAATATCCGCGTGGAACACATCCGCGAAGCCGGCGGCAACCTTGTCCGACTAACTTTTGGATTTTTCGATCAATCCACCACGTTGGGACAGCGCATTGAAAACATCCATTTCAAAGACATCACTTATGACGGTTTGGCCGGTTCATTCATCAGTGGCAGTCCTAGGCACACGATCAGTGGGGTGACATTTGAAAACCTTGTTATTAACGGCGAGCACATCAAAGATGCCAAGCAGGGGAAAATCGCGCTGGGCGAAAATGATAGCGACGTGAAGTTCAAATAGCACCCGAAACCGCAATATGTTCAATATTAAATTGTCTGCCATAGACCTCATCGTCATGCTGGTCTATCTGGCCTTGATCATCGGCTGGGGATTGTTCCATTCCAAACGCAAGAACGCGGAAGATTACTTTCTCGGCGGACGGGGGATGCCTTGGCCGGTGGTGGGGCTTTCAATGTTCGCCACGGTGGTTTCGAGTTCGGCCCTTGTAGGCTGGGCCGGGGACGCTTACAGCACGGGTATTTCGGTGTTTAATTACGGCATTTCTGCTGCCATCCTGCCAATTGTATTTTTTCTCGTGTTCTTCCTGCCGTTCTATCTGCGAAATAAAATCTACACCTTGCCGGAATTTCTCGAAGGCCGATTCGATGTTAGGAGCCGCACTTACTTTTCGGTTTTGACGGTTATCGGTTATATGTTTGTCGACCTGTCTGTAACGCTGTATGCAGGCTCGTTGATGCTCCACATGGTCTTTCCGCAGTTCAACATTTCAATTTTAATCTGGGGTTTGGCCATCTTGGGAGCTTCTTACACGTTGGTCGGCGGATTGTCGGCGGTGATGCGGGTCGAACTCATTCAAGCCTTCGTGCTGATGGGAGGGTCAGCCATTTTGACAGTGACCGCTTTTTCGAAAGCGGGCGGATGGTCGGCAGTGATGCACGCCGCGCCGCCGGGGCATTTGAGCCTGATTCGTCCGTTGAATGATCCCTCCGTGCCATGGCCAACATTATTCATCAGCCTGCCGTTGCTAGGGTTTTATTTTTGGGGGTTAAGCCAAACGATGGTGCAACGCACTTTGAGCGCCCGCAATGCGGCTCACGGTCGCTGGGGCAACCTGCTGGCTGGGGGGCTTAATTTCGTGATCTTCTTTCTCATGGTTTTGCCCGGAATTGCCGGACGCGTCCTGTATCCTAACCTTGAAAAAGGCGACCAGGTTTATCCCAAGCTCGTTTTTGATATGCTGCCACCGGGCATCCTCGGTTTGGTTCTAATTGGGTTTATCGCGGCGATGACCTCAGTGCTGACGTCCACGCTCAATTCCGCTCAAACACTGGTGACGATGGATTTGGTGAGCAAGCTGCGTCCCGGCATGACCGGCAAACAGCAGGTGTTTGCCGGGAGCGTAGCCGGAATTATTATTATCTCCATTGCGGCATTCTGGTCGCCGCACATCCAGCAGTTTGATTCCATCGTAAAGTATTTTCAGCAACTCATGTCCTATATCTGCCCGCCGGTGGTAGCGGTTTTCGTGTGCGGCCTTTTCTGGAAGCGCGCCAGCGCCACGGGAGCATTTGTGGGATTGCTGTCCGGCTTGGTGATCGCGGTTGGCCTGATAGTGGGCATCAAGCATACGACGCTGAGCAGTTGGAATTTTCTGTATGTTGCGCCGCTCATCTTCATCGTGTCAGTCGGAATCATCGTCGTGGTCAGCCTGCTGACCGCTCCGCCCAGCGCGGCGGCGGTGGATCGGTTTGTGTGGAAACCGGCATTCTTTCTTGAGGAATCCAAGGAGCTCGCATCCTTACCGTGGTTCAAAAACTTTCGTGTGCTATCCATCATGTTGCTAATTGTTGCGGCCATTTTTGTATTCATCTGGCGTTGATTTATTATTATGAAACTCGAAAAATACTCCGGCAATCCCATACTTGCCCCCAATCCCAAGCAATCTTGGGAAAGTCTCGTGGTTTGCAATCCCGGTGTCATCTATGACCAGGGACTGTTCCACATGCTCTACCGCTGCGCGGGCAATGACGAACAACACATCATCCGGTTCGGTCTGGCGACGAGCAAAGACGGCTTTGAATTCAAGCGTTCGTCTGCCAAACCCATTCTCTCGCCCAGCGTGGATGGAGAGGATGCAGGTTGCATCGAAGATGCGCGCATCGTGAAAATTGGCGGGCGTTTTTTTATCACATACGCCTATCGTCCCTACTTCCCCGGCAAATACTGGCTGGCACCGAACAATGCCGCCTATAATCCACAAGACAAAACCCAGCCGAGAGCCTTCGGCGAGAATCTTACCTCCTCCGGTTTGCTGATGTCGGAAGATCTAAAAACCTTCCGCCGTCTTGGTCGTATCACCGACCCGACACTGGATGACCGCGACGTGATTTTGTTTCCCGAAAAAATCAATGGTAAATTCGCGCTGCTTCGCCGTCCAATGCAATGGACCGGCAAAAAATTCGGCACGAAGTATCCGGCGATGTGGATTTGTTTCGGCGACGATCCGCTGAAGTGGGGTAAGGACACTCTGCTCGCAAAGGGGAAGTTCAAATGGGAACGCAAAATCGGCGGCTCAACTCCGCCGCTCAAGCACAAGAAGGGTTGGTTCGTGATCTATCACGGCGTGGACGCCAAAGGAATTTACCATGTCGGCGCAATGGTGTTGGACTTGAAAGACCCGCGTAAAGTCATCGCTCGGACACCGGAGCCGATCATGTCGCCGGAAGCCGAATATGAATGGCAGGGACTTTACCCGCACGGCGTTGTGTTCCCGACGGCCAACGTCGTCGTGGACGGCAAGCTGTTCGTTTATTACGGCTGTGCGGACAAATATGTGGGCGTCGCCACAGCAGACTTCGATAAACTGGTGAATTACGTTCTTCAGTTCAAAGCCTGACCATGAAAATTTACGGAAGAATAGTATTGTCGTTCGTGGTCGTCCTAGTCGCGAGTTCTCTGCTTCACGCCCAACCGACTGCTTCCATACCTACGTTGCCATCTTCCGCCGCATCCGCCATGAACGGAAGGGTGAATGCGGATGATTTCCCGTCGCTGCAAGCGGCGGTGGATGCGCTTAGTGATGTGGGGGGCGAGGTGAAGTTGAGTGCAAGAACCTACATCTTGAAGCAGCCAGTAGTGCTGAAGAATCGCATCCGTTTCCAAGGGGTGATGGATTCAAAGGATTGGCGGAGCGTGACAAAAATCCAGCCAGCGCCAGATTTTACCGGGGAATGGTTATTTGTGACGAAGGCGGTTCCGGCGAAAGGCAACCCCGACTTGAACCTTGATTTGTTCTTCTTCGATTTGGATATGGGTGGTTCAACCAACGTCGGCGGCATTTACGGTCTGAACATTGACACCTTGCGGATCGAACGTTGCCGCCTCGCGGGGCTGAAGAATGGCATCCTGATATCTCAGCTCACCGACCTTCCGCGCCCCTGGCATTGGGCGATTGCTCCGGGCGGCGCTTTTATCAATAACAGTGTCTTTAAGTGTTCCGACACCGCGATTCAAATCGAGTATGCCACCCAGAACCGGATTTATGCCAACTGGTTTGTGGGAGGGGGCAAAACCATTTTCCATCTTAAGAATTCGGACAAAACATGGTTTTACGCCAACGAACTGAACAATGTAAAGGATTCCTCGATCATCATCGAAGACGATGGACTGCCTGGAAATACCGTCCATGAAATTTTTATTTCACTCAACTGGCTTAACCTCGTAAACCCCGGTTCTAAGTTCCTTGATTTGCGTCCCAATGGGAAACACTTCGAGCGCGTGCAGGTCATCAACAATATCTTCGAGGGGGTCGGCACCTGCGACACGGCGGCGTTGGATCCCAAGCTGGGAAACCGTTTCGAGGGCAACACCGGCACACAGCCGGGCGTGGCTTCTCAGGCGGCAGGCCGGTTTGAAATTAAAAGCAACATGAAGGCCGTGAAGATCGAACACGGACTTTACAAAACGCCGGTTCATGTCGGCATCACCTTCGAGAACAAACCACCCGTCTATTGGGTTTCGGCGAAGGATGAAAAATCCTTCACTGTGAGTTTTGATGAACCAATCAGCACCGGCGCATTTACCTGGATCGCGGTGGCTGCCCCTTGATTTTTATGAAATTTACAACTCCGGCATATTTCCGACCATCTCCACCGGCTGCAAATCAACCCATTCGCGAGGCTGACTTCGTCATTTATGGCGCGACCGCAGCCGGCATTATTGCCGCTGTGGAGGCCAAGTCGCGTGGCTTGCGTGTCCTGGTGGTCAATCCCGGCTGGCACATTGGCGGCATGACGACGGGCGGGCTTGGCTACACTGACTTTGGCAACGAGGCTGTGATTGGAGGCCGGGCGCATCAGTTTTATCAAGACATTGGACGCCATTACGGAGTCGCGATGGGCTGGGCGTTTGAACCCAGCGTTGCCGCCGCCGTTTTTTCTGAAATGATCCGCCGGAATGAAATTGAAATCGTGCCGGGTTTTTACATCGCGCAAGCGCATAAGCGGGAGCGGTGGATTTACGAAATTATTTCCACAACGGGTTCGCGGGTGAGTGGAAGGTATTTTATGGACGCCTCATACGAGGGCGACCTCATGGCGGCGGCGAAAGTTTCCTACACCACCGGACGCGAGAGCAACTATGCTTACGGTGAGATCCACAACGGTTTTCAACTTCTCCACAAGAACCAGTTTGTTCTGGCAGTTGACCCCTTTGTCAAACCGGGTCATCCAGCCAGCGGACTGTTGCAAGGGATTCATCGGACGGGCACCAGACCAACCGGCAGCGAAGACAAACTCGTTCAGGCCTATAATTTCCGGATGTGCATGACTCGACGGACGGACATCCGCGTTGCGTTCCCCAAGCCGCATGAATATCGCGACCACGACTACGAGCTGCTGGCGCGCTACTTTGAGGCGGGATGGGACATGGAGTTGAAGCCGGACGGTTCGTTTCTCAAATATGATCTCGTGGGGAATGGCAAGACCGACACCAACAACAATGGCGGCTTCGCCTCGGATTTCATCGGCGGAAACTGGGAATACCCCGAAGCCTCCTACGAAAAGCGCGAGGAGATTTTCCAAAGACATCTCAATTACCAGCGCGGGCTATATTGGTTTTTGCAACACAGTCCGCGTGTCCCGGCGGCGGTGCAAGCGGCCTTCCGGAGTTACGGACTGGCCGGGGACGAATTCACGGACACCCAAAACTGGCCGCCGCAACTATACATTCGCGAGTGCCGGCGGATGCTCGGTGAAACTGTGATCACCGAACATCATTGTATGAGCCGCGAACCAGTGCACGATTCTGTGGCCATGGCCGCTTACACGATGGACTCGCACAACTGCCAGCGAGTGGTGGTTGATGGTCGGGTGTGGAATGAAGGCGACGTGCAGGTCAATCTGCCTGCGCCTTACGGAATTTCCTACCGCGCTCTCACGCCGCGCCGCCTGGAATGCGCGAATCTGCTTGTGCCGGTCTGTCTTTCCGCCACACATATTGCTTATGGTTCGATTCGCATGGAACCGGTCTTTATGAGTTTGGCCCAATCCGCCGCCATCGCTGTCGCCCACGCCATGCGTGGGGATATTGCCGTCCAAGAGGTCTGCCCTGAAGACCTTAAACGCGACCTGGCTGCGGCCGGAATTGTGCTTGCGCTCGAACAGATTGCCCCGGCAGCACGGGAAAATGGTTCCAGCGGGAATCCTTCCGTGGCATTATGGATGCCGCTGAAATCATGATCGAAACATTCCCCGCCAGCCCGGTTGATTCCCGGAAGGACAGCCGGCGGCGCTATGTGGTGATTCTCGTTCTGCTCTTTGGGTCTGGGGTGTTGAGCTATGTGGATCGGCAAACGCTTTCTATTCTCAAGCCGACCTTAAAGGCGTCGCTGGGCATGGACGAATCCGGCTATGCCTTCCTAGTCAACATTTTCACGGTATGCTATGCGGTGGCATACATCGGTAGCGGATGGCTGACCGACAAGATTGGTTCGCGCCGGGGTTTGATTTTGTTCGTTTCAGCGTGGTCGCTGGCGACGATTGGTTGCGGGCTGTCCACGACGATGTATGCCTTTGTTTTTTGTCAGGCACTGCTGGGTTTTGCCGAGCCGGGACAGCAGCCCGTGGCCATGCGAACCCTGACGCTTTGGACGCCATTAAAGGTTCGAGGCTTGACCATGAGCATCGTCGGCGCGGGGGGCACCGTCGGTTCAATCCTCGCCGCGCCCCTGATTGCATCGCTTGCCACGCATCTCAACTGGCATGTGGCCTTCATCATTCCCGGCGTGGTGGGATTAGCCATCGGCATTGTTTGGTGGTTCATCTATCGTGATCCAGCTCTGCCGGTTCAAACTG
>Ga0114951_10005295_pt1 | contig 11972 bp, 14 predicted proteins | sample AM7aDNAmetaG_FD_88677 | JGI IMG/M metagenome (GOLD analysis project Ga0114951, IMG submission 88677) | Freshwater microbial communities from Finland to study Microbial Dark Matter (Phase II) - AM7a DNA metaG | ecosystem: Environmental > Aquatic > Freshwater > Lake | place: Finland: Lake Alinen... | reverse complement strand
GCCGTAGCGTGAAATTCTTCCGTAAGTTGGCTTCAAGCCGACGCAACCGCAGAGCGCGGCGGGCTGGCGGATGGAACCGCCGGTGTCCGTGCCGAGCGTGGCGATGGCTTCATTCGCCGCGACCGCCGCCGCCGAACCGCCGGACGAGCCGCCGGGAATGCGCGTGGTGTCCCACGGATTGCGCGTGGTGCCAAACGCGGAATTTTCCGTGGAGCTGCCCATCGCAAATTCGTCCATGTTCAGCCGGCCAAAAACAATCGCGCCCGCCGCCTTCAATTTTTCAATCACGGTGGCGTCGTAGGGCGAAATGAATTTGCCGAGAATTTTCGAGCCGCAATTCAGCGGCTGGTTTTTCACCGCCAGCACATCCTTCACCGCTATCGGCACGCCCAATAAAGAATTTTTTGCGCCGCTGGCAATCAGCTTGTCCGCCGCGTCCGCCTGCGCGAGCGCGTCGTCGGCGTCATGGCTGATGAAAGCGTGGATTTTTCCGTCCACCCGGGTGATCTGGTCGAGGCACGCCTGCGTCGCTTCGCGGGCGGAGACATCGCGCCGGGCAAGTTTGGCCGTGAGTTCGGAAATCGTGAGTTGGTTCAACATGAAATTTACTCGACGATTTTGGGAACGATGAAAAGTCCGCCGCCTTTTTTCGGCGCATTGCGGAGCGCGTCCTCGTGCGGGAGCGACGGGCGGATTTCGTCGGCGCGCGTCACATTGACCATCGGGACGGCATGGGCGGTCGGCTCGACGTTCGAGACGTCCAGCTCACGCAATTTTTCGATGTAGCCGAGGATGCTGCCCAACTGCGCGGACAGTTTTTTCTCCTCGTCCGGCGTGAGCGCGAGCCGCGCGAGGTGCGCGACGTATTTCACATCAATTTCAGCGGATGCCATGCGGGGAAATTAAAGTCCAGCGCCCGAAGTTGAAAGTCCAAAAGTCAGTTGCTAGGGGAAGAAATCCGCCGACGGTGGCGGTCTCATGAATTTTCCGGACACGCCCGCGCCCACACCAACACCCAACGCCGGTCCACCCAATCGGCGCAAGGCCAAGCGAGCCTTAAATTTGAGGATTAGAGATTTCCATCAAATATACAGCGATGTGATGGTTGTCCGGGTGAGGCCCAGATCAGCAACGCGGACACGGTGACGAGTTTAGCCAATGGGATGGTGTGCATGGCGGGTCCTATTTGGAAGTTTTGGTCAGTGTCACATGATCGAACCCCGAAGCCGTGAGCGAATCCGTCGTGTGCGAGGACGATGAGAGGCCGATCAGGGCGTCAGTCTTGAAGTCGAGTTTGACCATGCCGGTGAGCCACCACGTTTCGCCGTCGAGCGATTCATAGCCGGTGAACTCATTGCCTTGGCGCACCAGCTTGAGCCAGCACGGAAACTTTTCTTTGGGCACGCTGGGTTTCGGATTGGCGGCATCTGGCTTAATCCGCACCGTGATCCCGCCCGTCGCTTCACGATGGAGGAACTGCGTGCCATCCACAGGCGTGATGCACTGGGCGACACGACGTGAACCGCCGTCGAGCGATTCACGAATGCAAAGGCCCGCCTTGGCGTGCTTATTTTCCCCCGGGTTATCCATGCTGGTGACACGCGCGACGAACACGAAGTCGCCCTGCACCGGTTGCCAGACGAACTGGCCTCCGTCCATCGGCCCCCAGATATCCATCGTGCCTTGCAGAGTGAACACGCCGCCCGCGTGCTTTGCGGTGCCCGGAAGCTGCCCACTTAGGCCAAAGAGCGGGTTCTTCCCAAATTTTTCGGCTGGCACGGGCGGCACCGGTTTGCCGACTTGTGCGCTGCCGATGTCCTGGTGCTGCCATGGCTCCGGCAGGGTTGGCGAATCGGCTGCGCGAAGCAGGGCGAATGAGCTAACAACGAGAAGAGCTGTGATGATTAAGCGGAGTTTCATAGGATGAGTGTTATTTGGTGTTTGGGATTTAAGTGAAACCATCGATTTGCGCGGTGTTGCTATTTTTCGAATGTCACGTTGGTTACGGTGCCTAGCTTGGTGAGGTTTGCCCCGGCCAGACTATCGATGACCACCCCATTGAGCCGGACGTTTTTGAAACTGATATGGTCAATCACACCGCCCTTGGACGCACTCAATATGCCTTCGAATGGAAGCTGGCCGGCGGCGGTGATGTTTTCCAGGCGGACATTCTCGAACCGGGAGCCTTCGCCCACATCGAGCTTGAGTAGCATCGCCGTCCGCGGTTCTTCGATGCGGATGTTGCGGTAGGTGTAGTTCTGCCGAGTGCCGCTGCCATGGACAGTTTTAACGCTGCCGCCGCCAAAAGTAATGGCAATCGTGCCGAACTTATTCCGCTGTTCATCGGCAATGATGTCAATGTCCTCGAAAAGGAGGTTCTTCTGATTTGACGGATTGAGGCTGACCATCGGGTGCCCCCACGGGCCTTTCCACACGACGCAATCACGAAAGGTATTATCGTCGCCCCTGTTGCTGATCAGCGAGTCATCATTATTGAAGATGAAGGAATGCTCGAAAAGACCGTTCCCGTTGAGATGCGGGGCGTCGGTGTTGCCGCCCCAGCCGATGACTTTCAAGTTTGAGCAGGTGAGATACTGGCCGTAGCCGTTGACGAACCAGCCGGGGGAATTCAGCAGGACCACGCCGGAGTATTCGTGATGGTCATGATTACCGACAGCGGTGTGGGTGATGATCGAAAGCTGATGATCCTTCTGCCATTCCTCCCGAGTCCACTGGCCGGCGCTCAGGATGCCCCGGCCGCTAATCTTGATATTTTCGCCCTGGCACAGGAAGGTGCCTTCCACCACGGCACCACCAGCGACATAGACCCGCTCGTTGGCCTTAATCGGGTATTTTGCACCGATATGATGCACGCCCGGTCCGAAATAGTGCTGCGCCTTCGTGTCGGGTTCCTCCGGCTCGGACGCGAAAATGAACAGCGGGCGTTTCCGGTCGTTCACTTCGACGCTGAGCTGCTTCGGTCCAGCCACCGTAAACACAATTTTGTTCCCGTTCCGAGTGAACTGCACGTGATCGTTCGCTGGACGGATGGTTGCCGTGTTAACGGAGAATTTACAGCTCACCTCGACCGTCGCCGGCCCGCCTTTGAAGTCGAAGATTGCAAAAGCCACCTTGTCCGCAGCCATGCGTGCGGCGTGCTGCCAATAGTTAGCGGACTCGTAAACAAAACAGGGATGCCCGTTGACCGTCACTGTGTAGTCGGCGCTTTCGCGCAGGTGTTCCACGGTCGAGAGATCGCCGGGTGCGAGATAGAGAGTCGCTAGCGGCTGCGCCAGCGCGACACCGGACAGCGTTAACCCAAGTATCACAGCCGTGAGAAGGCGAGTTATGAACATGGTTCGGGCCGGATTTGTTTTCATAAAAAGTTTATCTTCATGGTTTCAGTGCGGTGCGGGCGCTTTGGCTGGCTGGCCAAAGGTGGCATAAGTCAGCAAGCATGATAAGGCACTGCCGACAAATATTTTGAATTGTTGTTTCATTTCAAAAGGGAGTATTTCGCCAAAAACATGGTTTAGAAGTCGTTCTAGTTTTTGATGGGCAATGCACCCAGCGGGATGGTTTTCACCACAAAGTTTTGGATGCGCAAGTGGTTGTTCACAAAACGAAATCCAAACCAACCTTCATTAAGAAATTGAGGATCCTGAAACTCGGAAAGCCATTCCCTGTCCCGCCGAAACCGAGCCATTCCATTCACAGCCTCCAGTTCGATATGGTAGACGTGGTTTGGCTGGAGCAAAAACCTGGGGTTTCGGAGGTCATTCTCTGGCTTGAGAGGTTTTGGGCCAAGCCCTGAATAGCGACGAAAGCGCGTGGTGGTATTTTGATTGCCACCGTAGCCTACATAATAAGTGCATAAACGATCATATTGCGAAAAAGTGCCATCGCGTCCATGCCCGACCCAAAACAAATTGTCCGGGTGCTTCGGGTCAGAGGCCATCCAGAAACAGTTCAAGTCGGAGACTCGATCGCCCGGCAACTTCTCGTCAACCACGGTCGCTTGAAAGCTGATCTCAACGGGAGCGCTCAGTTTTTTCTTAAACCAGATTGTGCCGCCGCCGACATCGTGGATTTCCAGCACGCCATTAGTGGCTGTGACGGTTCCGCCCGGCTTTTGTTCGACATTCCATTGATTCAGCCCATTCGTAAAATCGTCATAATATAACAGCTCTGCTGCATAAAGACGTGCGGCGGCACCCCACAACAACAGGAACAAACCATGCAGGAACTTTTTGAGAGATGACATAAACTGCATCAATGCAGATTTGGATTGACTCCAGTTCTGATTGCATAAAAGTCTCTATTTATCAAGCAATGAAAAGATTCACATTCTGTTGGATTCTATTTTTTTACCTTCTACCCAAAGCATTGATTGCCGTCGATTATGGCGATCTTGACCTCAAATACTTCCCACCGAATGGATGGTATGGTTATGAATGGCAGGATTCATCCGGCTGGCTGGATGTGGATGCGGTCAAAGAGGGGGTTTTGCCCGATAACCCATCAATTAACGTGGCAAAGCAGTTGGAGGCGCTGGTTGATAAATACAGGAATAAAAAAATCCGCATCCTTTTTCCCGCCGGCACTTGGCGTTTTACGGAATCGTGCGAGATGCACAAACCTGGCGGTGGGTTGATACTTAGAGGAGCCGGACGTGACAAAACCCATTTCATTATTGATACCAAGGAATCAGTTATTTCCGGGATTTTCATTGATGGTTCGATCAGCCAGCCGGGAAACAAAATGCCAGTTTTGGAAAATGTGCGTCGAGGTGATCAAAACATTACCGTTTCAACAGGAAATGCTGCGAAGATTCCCATTGGAAGTTATCTGCTGGTTAATGCTGTCATCCAAATACCAAAAGACAGAGACAATCCGGACGGAGTTTTTCGGAAAACGGCGCAAATTGTAAAAGTCACCCGCAAAGAAGAGGGAAAAGTGTTCTTGGATATGAAATTGGGAATGGATATGCCCAATGCACAAGCCCATGTGTTGGAACTGGGAGAAGAATGTGGAGTTGAAGGTATTCATATTGGCCGCTTGCGGCTGGCACCGATAAACACGAGAAATCTTGGGGTGATAAATGTTTGCAAAGGCTTTGTTCGTGACTGTGAGGTAACCGGTTCGATAACCGGCGGTATTTTTATTTCATCTTGCCGTGATTTTATTGTCACTCGAAACCTGGTTCATGAACTGTTTGTGCCTATGGTCAAAGGTGTAAACAACTACAATGCTGGTTCCCATGGTGATGGCATTCTCGTCGCTGGATATTCGACGGCGGTTCATGTCACCAACAATCGACTGTGGAATCTGCGCCACCACATCATTTTGATAGAAGCCAATCATTGCGTTGTGAGTTACAACAAACTCGAACCTGCCTTCTACGCTTATGGAGATCTGGCTCAACACAATGGTCATTGTGGAAACAACAATTTATTTGAAGGAAACATCGGCTCCGACATGGCCACCGACAATTACCGGCAATCCTACATGCCAACAACCTACATTACCTATTTCCGGAACCATGCGGCTTTGGAAATTGGCAGTCTAAGGTCATACAGCTCCTATTATGCGATTATAGGGAATGAGATCGATGGAAAGCAGAGTGTCGTAAATGTCGGCAACCCCAATGGTCCATTTTATGTTGGCGCCAATAAAATCGAAAATAATTTGCAAATGGGACAAGTGCCACCAACTGCGCACATCCCCCCTTCGCTGGTCTATTCAGTGAAGCCGGAATATGTGGCAAAATGGCCGCTATTTGGGCCTTAATTGACTTGGATCCTACGGGGCTATTTTCAAAAAGCACGACTCCAACCACAGCATACTCACTCCTCATCAAACTTGCGCCTGACGAGCGCCTCCAATTCGTTGATGGCGGCGGCAGCATCGGCGCCTTTGACGTGGAGAGTGACTTTGCTGCCGGGGCCGGCGGCGAGCATCATCAGGCCCATGATGCTTTTGCCGTTGATTTTTTCGCCGTCCTTTTCCACGAAGATGTCGCTGCCGAAACGGTTGGCAATCTTGACGAACATGGCGGCCGGCCGGGCGTGGATGCCCGACTTGTTGGCGATGGTAAGTTCCTTAGTCAGAAACTCGGCGTCCGTGGCTTTTTTGGCGCTCATCTTTTGGCTCACAGGCAAAATAAGCTGGTCGGCGGGTTTTAGCCAACGGAAATTTCAGGATTCCGCCGGCGGATTGGCGGGCGCCTCCTCCGCCATTTGCGCGAGCAGGCGGTTGTTCAATTCCTCGGCGGCGTTGTAGCCGGATTTGCGCAACTTGATTTGAAACGCGGCCACCTCAATGAGTCGGGCGATGTCTCGCCCGGGACGCACGGGCAGCGTGACGTGCGGAATATCCACGCCCAGAACCTGGATGAACTCCTGTTCCATGCCCAGCCGATCCACATCTTTCACCTCGTCCCACGGCTTGAGCGAGACGATGAGGTCGAGCGCCTTCTCTTTGCGAATGGCCTTCACGCCGAACATCTGCGCGACGTTGATGATGCCGATGCCGCGCACCTCCATGTGGTTGCGCGTGAGTTCGGAACTGGTGCAAAGCACTTCGCGCCCGTCCACCAGTGTGGCTTTCACCACATCGTCCGCCACCAGACTGTAGCCGCGCTCGATGAGCGCGAGGACGGACTCGCTTTTGCCGATGCCGCTTTCACCGCGGATGATGACGCCCACGCCGAGGATGTCCACCATGCAACCCATTTCGGAACTGCGCGGGGCGAACATCATTTCCAGCTCCAGCGTCGCCTTGTTGATGAATTTCATTGTCACCAGCGGCGTCTGGAAAATCGGCACGACCGCCTCGGCGGCGGCGTTGAGAAATTCCCGGTCCGGCTTGAGTCCGCGGCTGAACACCACGCACGGGATTTTGTAGGCGAACAAATAGGCGTAGCGCGCCACACGTTCCTCTTGCCGCAACGAACGCAGATAATAAACTTCCGCGTGCCCCATCACCTGGATGCGCTTGTAGGCGAAATAGCGCGTGAAGCCGCTTAACGCGAGGCCGGGCCGGTTTACCGTCGGCTCCCGGATGATGCGGTCGAGGCCGGCCTCGCCGGCGATGAGCTTCATCTCCAGCACCGCGCCGTTTTCCTGGTGAAACTGTCCGACTGTGACTGGCTGGCGTTCCATAGATTCAAAGGTTGAATTCCGGGCCGAGATAAATTTCGCGCGCCTTCGGGTCGTTCGCCAGAAATTCCGACGAACCCTCCACCAACACCTGACCTTTGTGGATGATGTAGCCGCGGTCAATCAACTTCAAGGTTTCCCGCACATTGTGGTCGGTGATCAAAATGCCCAGCCCGCGCTCCTTCAGCCGGCGCACGATTTTCTGCACCTCATAAACCGCAATCGGGTCAATGCCACTGAACGGCTCGTCGAGCAGCAGCAGCTTCGGACTCGTCACCAGCGCGCGCGTGATTTCCAGCCGCCGCTTCTCGCCGCCGCTCAATTGATATGCCTTGCTCTTGGCGATGGGCGTCAAATCCAGTTCCTCCAGCAAATATTTCAGCCGCACCGCCTGCTCGTCGCGCGACAGTTTGCACGTTTCCAGAATCGCCAGAATATTTTCCTCCACCGTCAGCTTGCGGAACACCGACGGCTCCTGCGTGAGATAGCCGATGCCCAGCCGTGCCCGCAAATGCATCGGCAGGCCGTTGATTTCCCGGCCTTGAAAACGAACGTGCCCCTCGTCCGGCTTCACCACGCCGACCACCATGTTGAACGTCGTCGTCTTGCCCGCGCCGTTCGGGCCGAGCAGCCCGACGATTTCGCCGGCATTCACGCTGACCGACACGCCGTTGACCACGCGCCGACCGCGATATTCCTTCGCCAGTTGTTCCGTGGCGAGCAAGGCGGCGTTGGCGGCGGCGGTTTCCATTTCAAAAAAGTTTTATCGGCGCGGCGTTGCTGCCGATGTTATCGTTCAGGGATTTCCGGAAAATCATGTGTTGCTCGGTGGCGTGCAGCCGGTTGTTGCCACGGTCCCAGATGATCTGGTCGCCGGTCAAAGTGCCCTGCGCGCTTTCCACCTGCGGGTTGCCGGTCAGCGTCACCGTCTCGTTCGTCGCGCCGTTTTGCACCAGGTAGCGATACACCGCCAGGCTGCCCGTCGCGCGGGCCGTCGCGCCGTGGTTGTCGGAAAAATCAATCACCACGTTCGTCTGCGCCTCGATGTGGTTGAGCCGCTCACCCGTCTGCGGCATGAACACCACCAACCGCTCGCACAGCAGTTTCATCTGCGGATCATTCACGACGACGTGGCCGTGATACACCGCCATCCGCGCGGTGAGGTCAAACTCCGCCGCGTCTGAATTGATTTCCGTCGCCGCCCGCGGCGCAGTTTTCACCACGTTCGTTTGCGCCTGGGCAACGCCGCACAACGCCAAAGCCAAAATCAAATACATCATTTTCATAAACCAAAAATCATTTGGGCATCTCGATCACCGTCCGCACGCGGTTGGAAATCGCGAGCCACGACTCGTTCTGCCGCCACAAGAACCCGTCGCCTTCGACGTGGAACCGGCCGTCGCCCGACTGCAATTCCAGATGGCCCGCCGAGCTGGCCACGCCGTCCAGCGGCGCGAACGTGCACTGCGGCGCCCGCACCACCGTGAGCGTCATGCGGTTCGTGCTGAATATCTCGATCTTCAAGTGGCTGACGTCCAGCAGGCCGCCCGGCAGTGGTTGGGCCGACGCACCGGACAGCCGCAACTTCAGCAACTGCTCGTTCGGCGGCTCGAAATACTGTTCCGAGGTGAAATCCGTCGCGTGCAAATCCTTCACGCCCGCCAGCAGATTATTTGTCTGCGCGCGGCCGTCGCTGGTGGCGATTAAAAAAAACATCGCGACAGTGAAAAAACCAAAATATGCCGCGCGCGATGTCATTCTGAATATTTATTCTCGAACTGCGCCCACTTTCCCTGCGTCCGCAAAATCAGTTCCACCGCCTCGCGCACCGCGCCGCGTCCACCCACGGCTTTCGTGGTGAAATGCGCCGCAGCTTTCGCCGTCGGCACCGCGTCGCCCACCGCCACCGCCAGGCCCGCGCGCGTCAGCGGGCCGAGGTCAATGATGTCATCTCCGACAAAGCAAACGTCGCTCCAGTTCAATTTTTCCTGCGCCAGCAAATTTTCAATCGCCGCCGTCTTGCTCATGTTGTCGCCCTGCTGCACGAGAAAATCAATCTTCAATTCCTCCGCGCGCAGTTTCGTGGCCAGCGACGGTCGCGCCGAAACCCAGCCGACTTTCAGGCCCGCGCGCCGCGCTAGCACAAGGCCAAGGCCGTCGCGGATGTTGAACCGCTTGAACTCGCGCTCGCCGCCGATGAAAATTGAGCCGTCCGTCAGCACGCCGTCCACGTCGCACAAAAACAATTTGATGCGCGCGGCGCGCTGGCGGAGGGTGGCTGAAATTTTTGCGGGCATATTTATTTCGGCGCAAGTTCGCCAAACCAATAGGCAGCGGTCACGCCGCCGTCCATGAGAAAATCACTGCCGGTAATGAAAGCGCCGTCCGCGCCCATCAACAGTGCGCCAACATTTCCGACCTCATCCGGCGTGCCAGCGCGACCAGCCGGACAAAGTTCAATCATCCGCCGGTAGCCCGCGCCGCGCGGACCATTCAGTTCATCTTTGGCGAGCGGCGTGATGATAATTCCAGGGCTGATAGTGTTGACGCGCGCACCGCGCTTACCCCAGCGCACCGCTTCGGCCATCACGCGCAACGAATTGCCGCGTTTGGAAATTTGGTAGGCGTGTAGCGGGTCAGTGATTTTATCCGGCTGAAGCATCGGCAGTGCGAGCAATTCTTCGGTTGGCGTCAATGCCAGCAATTTATTTTCTTCAGCCGTCAGCGCGCCGAGACGATGTCCCGATTGCGACGCGATCACCACGCCCGCGCCGCCGCGCGCGATGACGTTGCCAAATTCCTCCAGCACGAGCGCCGTGCCATACAAATCCACTTTCAGAATCGTGGTCGGTGATGCCTGCGTGGGCGAAACTCCGGCGGCATGGATGACGCCGGTGACATCGCCAATCGCCGTGGCTTTCTCGACCAATGCGTGAACTGATTCGCGCGAAGAAATGTCAACGGTCGCGGTGCTGACCTCGAATCCGGCTTCGACCAAAACTTTCGCTGCGGCAGCAGCATTTTCCTGACGTAAATCGGCCAGCAAAATGTGCTTGCCGGCACTGACCCGCCGCGCGATGGCCTGACCGATGGAGCCGGCCCCGATCACGACGATGACATTGGTAAGTGGCATCATTAAGGCGCGTTAGCGGTTTGAGCCGTCGGTCAGCACGCCGTCCACGTCGCACAAAAACAGTTTGATGCGCGCGGCGCGCTGGCGGATGGCGGCGGAAATTTTTGCGGGCATGGAATTAAAAATGGAAAATTTTCAACGCTGTCAGCTCCAGTAATGTTTAGTCGGCATCAACATCAAAACGGTAAATTGAGCAAATTAAATGACATCTGATCAACCAACATTTTCTGCGTGCCCGTTTGGCAATGCGCATCATAGAGAATAAGCGTCACGCCAGAATATTTCGAGCTTTGTGATAACCCGCCTTTGTTAGTTGTGACCGTAATCATCTGATCTGAGCCTTGCGATAGGCTGCCCTTGTCGGCCGTGATCGTAACCGTTTGCCCATCTGGCTTCCTCTCAACGATGCGGATACCCTCTAAAGAACTGCCGATGCGCCGGTCAAAATGCAAAACATAATTTCCACAGTGAATATCTGTGCCAACGGGAATACCGTCAAATGTCGAACTGACTGACGTGTGTTGTTTTTGTGAGCAACCACAAAGAAGCAAACTCATAAGGAATATGGTCAATGAGGTCTTCATAGATGCATGGCTATCTAACATCTATGAAAGCTACAAGCTGCAAATCCTTCGGTATGGAGAATTTCTTTCATTTCGCCGCCTCGTAAATTTTTAACAGCGAGTGTAACACCGTTGCCATCTCGCCAAGCGGAATCATGTTCGGGCCGTCGCTCAAGGCTTCGTCCGGCTTGGGATGCGTCTCGATGAACAGGCCGTTTGCGCCCACGGCCAGCGCGGCGCGCGCGAGCACCGGCGCGAATTCCCGCTGGCCGGCGGACTTGTCGCCGCCGCCACCGGGCAATTGCACCGAATGCGTCGCGTCGAATACCACCGGAAAGCCAAAGGACTTCATGATGGGAATCGAGCGCATGTCGGCCACGAGATTGTTGTAGCCGAAGGTTGTGCCGCGCTCGGTGAGGAGAATTTTTTTGGCACCCGCCCGCCGCGCCTTTTCCGCCACGCGCCCCATTTCCGTGGGCGAAAGGAACTGGCCTTTTTTCAAGTTCACAATTTTGCCGGTGGCGACGGCGGCCTCGATTAGATCCGTCTGGCGGCACAGAAATGCGGGAATTTGCAAAATGTCCACGACTTCGCCCGCGAGTGCGGCCTGTTCTTCCGTGTGAACGTCTGTCAACACCGGCACGCCGAATTCCGCGCGGATGGCGGCGAGTGTTTGCAAGCCGGCGGCGAGGCCGGGACCGCGAAATGACTTGCCGGAGGTGCGGTTGGCCTTGTCAAAGCTGGCCTTGAAGACATAGAAAATGCCAAGTTGCTTGCACGTCTTGACGAGCGACGCGGCGACGGTGCGGCAGAGCTTTTCGTTTTCAATCACGCACGGCCCGGCGATGAGGAACAACCGGCGCGGCGAATTGAGATTTTTCCAAATGGCTGCGGAATTGAGCACGCCCCATTTTTAGCAGCGAAACGCGGGAAAGTAAATGATGCAAGGCAAACGGACGGGAGCCGCGCCAAGGTGGCCGGCCGCAAGGACCATTAGATGCCATGATGGGTTGAACGCGGCACCACTCGGTGTCACGCTGCGAACGTAGTTCAAACAATCAATTATCACATCAATGAAAGAATACATTCTCAAACCCATCACGACACCCCCAACCG
>Ga0114951_10005292_pt1 | contig 11978 bp, 7 predicted proteins | sample AM7aDNAmetaG_FD_88677 | JGI IMG/M metagenome (GOLD analysis project Ga0114951, IMG submission 88677) | Freshwater microbial communities from Finland to study Microbial Dark Matter (Phase II) - AM7a DNA metaG | ecosystem: Environmental > Aquatic > Freshwater > Lake | place: Finland: Lake Alinen... | reverse complement strand
TCATCCTGATGTCGCCACAAGCCTGGACAATCTGGCTGGATTGTTGGAAACAAAGGGGAAATATGCAGAAGCGGAGCCACTCTACCGTCGTGCGTTGGCGATCAAGGAAGATAAGCTTGGGTCGGAGCATCCTGAAGTAGCTTATAGCCTGAACAATCTGGCAGGATTGTTGAAAACCAAAGAGAATCTTGCCGATGCTGAGCTACTCTACCGTCGTGCACTACAGATCAATGAAGATAATCTTGGCCCAGAGCATCCTGATGTCGCCACAAGCCTGGACAATCTGGCTGGATTGTTGGAAACAAAGGGGAAATATGCAGAAGCGGAGCCACTCTACCGTCGTGCGTTGGCGATCAGGGAAGATAAGCTGGGCCCTGATCATCCTTATGTAGCTTCTAGCCTGAACAATCTGGCTGGATTGTTGCAAAAAAAAGGAAAATATGCAGAAGCGGAGCCACTTTGCCATCGTGCGCTGGCGATCAGGGAAGATAAGCTGGGCCCTGATCATCCTGATGTAGCTAATAGCCTGAACAATCTGGCTGGATTGTTGCAAAAAAAAGGAAAATATGCAGAAGCGGAGCCACTCTACCGTCGTGCATTGGCGATCAGGGAAGATAAGCTTGGACAGGAACATCCTGATTTTGCCATAAGCCTTGGTAATCTTGCGATATTATTGGAGGCGCGGAAAAAGTTTACAGAAGCGAAGCAGCTTTACAGTCGCGCACTGAGAATTATGGAGAAAACTTTAGGGGAAAATCATCCTTCTACAGTTACACTTCGAAAGCATTGTACCAGACTTCGGATTAAATAATGGTAATCTATCCCAAGAAAATTCAGGATTTGTCACCAATTTCCACTATCGGTTCACCTGCATGTATCAGTTCCAGAGTCTTTTTACGTGAAGCGAAGCATTAAGTCGTTAGTTCAAGAGCAAAAAACCGGCACCTATTAGCAATAGAGCAACAATGTTTGCGTTTAATCTCAGCGATTCAATATAACCCTTGATTGAAAACCCTACACGCTTTTTGTCATGACAATGTCTGGCATTTCTGTTATATTTGTTTTTCAATATAAACAAGACCTTTTTTTATGACGCCACAAACTGCCAGAACCGAAAAACTTGACCTTCGCTTGTCACGGCAGGCCAAGCAGGTGTTGCGTAGCGCAGCTATAGCCGCACATCGATCCGTCAGTGAATTTGTGCTTGAGAGTGCTCTGTCACGTGCAGAAGAGACACTGGCCGATCGACGTTCATTTAGCCTTGATGACAAACAATGGACGGTATTTATGGAAGCGCTTGATGCATCGCCACGTGAGTTGCCAAGGCTTAAAAAGCTTTTTCAGGAACAAAGTATTTTCGAGAACGAGTAACACGCCATGTCAACACGCTTCTCGATTGAAAAGCTGCGCAGTGATCATGCCATAGATGATTTTGATTGTGGTAGCAAGGAACTTAACAGATTTCTTGTTCGCCATGCCCTTGCCAATCAACAGGCTTGTTCATCGCAAACCTATGTCGGGTTGGCAGATCTGTCGGTTGTTGGTTTCTACACCCTTGCTGTTGGTCAGGTAAATTATGAGGATTCCCCGCAACGCCTGACCAAGGGACTTGCGCGGCATCCAGTTCCGATCATGTTGTTGGCTCGTCTGGCTGTGAGCAAAAACTGGCAAAATCGTGGTATTGGTTCTGGTCTTTTGAAAAACGCAATGCGGAGAACCTTGCAAGCCGCTGATATTGCAGGTATCCGAGCCTTCGCCGTCCATGCCAAAGACGATGCTGCTCAGCAATTTTATGCCCATTTTGATTTTATTCCCTCACCGGTTGACCCTTATCATTTGTTCCTTTTACTGAAAGATGTTCGTCGGATCATCGAAGTGTAGCCAATAACGGAATGCACAGTTTCAGAGGCTTTTTGCTCAAGGAGTTTTATCACATTTTCCGTGACCGCAGAACGGCGGCCATTCTCTTCGGGATGCCACTCATCCAGTTGCTTCTCTTTGGTTTTGCCATTCGTAACGAGATACAGGAGATCAATCTCGGAATATATGACCAGTCGCATGATGCTGTTACCCGGGAGATTACCGACAAGCTCGCCTCTTCGGGCTACTTTGTCATGACGCAGGAGCTGCATTCCACCAAAGAGATTGAGCATGCTTTTGCGGAGGGGAGCATTGCCGAAGCGATTGTTTTCGAACCGGGTTTTGCTGCACGCATGATACGGGAAGGGAGGTCGAACGTCCAAGTGTTGACTGACGGATCGAATCCCAACATCTCGAAAATTATTACCGGCTATACCTCCTCGGTGTTGCAGGATTATCGGAACACGGCACTCAAAACGTCAGAGGTGGGCGTTGAGGCTGTGCCGCTGATGATGTTCAACCCTGAGCTGAAAAGTGTCAACCTTTTTGTGCCGGGTCTGATGGCGCTTATTCTCATGCTGGTCTCCGCGCTGATGACCTCCATCAGCATTACACGGGAGAAAGAGAGCGGTACCATGGAGGTACTGCTGGTCTCGTCGCTCAGGCCGGTGGAGATCATTATCGGCAAGGTTGTGCCTTACTTTTTGCTCTCCTTCGTGAATGTAGTGACCGTAGTGGCGCTTGCCTCGTTTGTTTTCGGTGTGCCCTGCAGGGGAAGTGTACTGCTGCTCATGCTTGAGTCGCTGCTTTTTATTGTGACGGCGCTCTCGCTTGGCATCTTCATCTCCACCATTACCAGCTCACAGCAGGTGGCCATGATGATTTCACTTGCCGGGCTCCTGCTGCCAACGATTCTCCTTTCCGGCTTTATCTTTCCTGTGGCAAGCATGCCGTTGCCTCTGCGGATGATCAGCAACCTTATTCCGGCTAAATGGTATCTGATTATTGTCCGGGGGATTATGCTGAAGGGGACAAGCTTCGGTTATATCTGGAAAGAGACACTGGTGCTTGCCTTGATGGCGACGGTGCTGATGGCGGCAAGTATCAAAAAGTTCAAGACAAGGCTTTAAGAGCGGTAAACAGGGGAGCGGGCTGATGCGTACAATATGGTTTCTGGTGCAGAAAGAGTTCCTGCAGATATTCCGCAACCGGGGAATGCTGCCGATCATTATTATCATGCCTTTTATTCAGTTGGTGATTCTCTCCAATGCGGCCACCTTCGACATCAAACAGGTGCCGCTGCATCTGCAAGACAGGGATCGCTCAATCCTCTCGGAAAAGCTGGTCAAACGATTTACCGCTGGTGACTATTTTCGTCTGACAGGCTACTCCTTTTCTGATCGGGAGAGCATCGGAGAGTTGCTTTGCAGGAACGCCGACCTGGTGCTTGTTATTCCGCACGACTTTGAGCGTGACCTCACCACATCCGGCCATGCCAAAGTGCAACTGATGATCAACGCCGAAGACGGCTTTTCAGCAGGCGTTATTCAGGCCTATGCCAGTGAGATTATTCGAACCTTCAACCGCGAGGAGCTGCCGAAATCAGGAGTTAACGCAACCGTTCAGGCTCCTCCGGAGATCGACATTATCTCTTCAGGCTGGTACAATCCCGAATTGGAGTATACTCACTACATGGTGCCGGGCATCCTCGTCATTCTGGTTACCCTTATCGGCCTCTTTCTCTCCGGTATGAATGTGGTGCGGGAGCGTGAGATCGGCACTATCGACCAGATCAACGTCACCCCGATCAAGCGCTACCAGTTCATAACCGGCAAGCTCGTCCCGTTCTGGATTATCGGCCTTGCGGAAATGAGCATCGGTCTCCTGATTGCCCGACTCATCTTTCATGTTCCGATGCTTGGCGGTTACTGGCTGATCTATCTTGTTTCAGCGATCTTTATGCTTGTCGTGCTTGGTATGGGGCTTTTCATCTCCACTATCACTGAAACCCAGCAGCAGGCCATGTTTGTGGCATGGTTTTTCATGGTCATCTTCACCCTGATGAGCGGTCTCTTCACCGCCATCGAAAGCATGCCTCACTGGGCACAAACCATGACACTGTTCAACCCCGTTCGCCACTTTGTCGACATCATGCGACGAGTCATGCTGAAAGGGTCAGGATTGCTGGAGTTCCGGGAGCAGTTGCTCTGGCTGATCGGCTATGCCGTGGTGATGGTGACGCTGGCGGTGAACCGGTACAGGAAGGTGGCGGTGTGAGCGGGGGCGATTCCTGATTTACGATGCATGAATCTGATGAAGAATTTCCAGCAGTGTGCCTGACGTTGACAGCTTCTCCTCGTCAGTGGCGGAATTGTAAAAAGCGATAATTGCTTTGCCACCGATACCAATCGGGGGATACTTCTTTTCGGCAAGCATCGGCATCAGTGTAAGGAATTTGGAAACACTCTCCCTCTCCATACCGTTTATTCTGCTGATGACATCTTCAGCGATAACGGCAGATGCCGTCTCGTCCAGACCGGCAACATAAGCGGCGCTCTGCACGGCACCGTACTGGAAACCAAGTACAGCAAAAACGATATCCCTGTTCGTGCTGCTTTCGATTTCAGCCGGGCATTGCCCGATCGCTTCAGTAAGGAACTGCAGTGACATTTTCGTTACTGCGACGATGTTTTCTTCATGATTGTTATGCATAACCATTTATTTCTGTACCATGAAATGATCAGGGTTCTGTTTATCTGATTTCAATGAACTTGCTTCCAGGAACATTGCAGATGGGACAGGTTTCCGGTATAGTGTTCTCGACGGTGTTACCGCAGACCGGACAGATATAGATCTTTCCGGAGGGCAGGTCTCTGCCGCCTTTTACCGCTTCAAGTGCTTTTGCGTAGAGCCCGTGATGGATCTCTTCTACAGCCAGCGCATTCTTGATGGAAAACTCGGCCGGTTTATTGCCTTCCTGCTGTGCTTCAACAAGATAGTCGGGATACATCTCGGTAAATTCAAATTCTTCGCCCTTGATGGCTTCCTGAAGGTTTTCATTGGTGCTTTTTATTCCTCCCATTACCCGAAAGTGCGCAAGGGCGTGAACGGTTTCCGCTTCAGAAGCGGCACGAAAAAGCTTTGCTACCTGGAGCATCCATTCTTCTTCCGCTTTTTTCGCGAAAGCAAGATATTTCCGGCTTGCCTGACTTTCTCCTGCGAAAGCATTCTGCAGATTCTCTATTGTTGACATGGTGTTGTTCTCCTTGGGATTTTATGCCTCTCCTTGTTTTTGTCGGGAGACTATGGTTGGCTATACGTGCTCAAGAGAGGTATGATTGGAAATTTCGGAATTGGTGGTACATAAATCAGCCTGCGAGAGATGGTGAACATTATCATTGCCGGTCAGGCGTGCAAAGTCCCGAAGCTCTTCGGTGACGACGTTGAAAAAGTTAGCAACGCGGATGGCGGATGTATCGACATCCAGACGGGAACGAAGGGCCGGATCCTGTGTGGCGATGCCGACGGGACATTTGCCTGTATTGCAGACACGGTACTGCTGACACCCTGCAGCCATCATGGCTGCAGTTCCGACAGCTATGGCGTCGGCCCCCATTGCCAGAGCCTTGGCAAAGTCTGAAGAGAGGCGCAGGCCACCGGTTATAATCAGCGAAACGGTATCGGCTCCTCTCGAATCAAGTATTTTTCGTGCTTTTGCCAGAGCAAAAATGGTTGGCACTGACGTAGCGTTTTTGACAACCTTGGGAGAAGCGCCGGTTCCTCCTGCACGGCCGTCGATAGTGATGAAATCCACACCTGCATAGAGAGCGATATCGATATCGCTTTCGATATGGCCAGCCGCAAGCTTGATGCCAATCGGTTTCCCCCCGGTTCTCTGTCGCAAATGAGTGACTGTGGCTTTCAGATCCTCTTTTGAGCGGATGTCGGGGAAGTGCGACGGGCTGATGATATCCTGTCCTTCCCGACATCCCCGGATTGCAGCGATTTCACGGGTGACCTTGCTCCCCGGAAGATGTCCTCCCATTCCCGGTTTTGCGGACTGTCCGATTTTGATTTCCACGGCATCGACCAGCTTCAGGTTCTCGTCGGTTACACTGTATTTGTTGGGAACATATTCAAAAATGTAACGGTAGGATGCCTCAAGTGATTCGGGCAGAATTCCCCCTTCACCCGAGCACATGGCTGTTTTTGCCAGCGCGCTGCCTTTGGCAAGAGCGAGCTTTGCTTCTCTCGACAACGCGCCGAAAGAGATATGGGAGACAAAAACCGGGGTTTCGAGCATAAGTGGCAAGGCTGCAGCGGGACCGATCATCGTTTGTGTGGCAACCGGTTGTGTCTTGTTGAGCGGCATTTTTGCAAGCTGCGCACCTTTAATGAGGATTTCATCCCAGGAGAAGGTGGGAATGCGTGTCCGCATGGGTTCGATAATTGACTTTCCCGTCATGGCAAGGCGGTGAATATCGGCCATGTTAACCTCGAAATCGTCAGCCAGCCGGCGCCATTCCGCCAGATACTCTTCTCCCGAACCTGTTTCGGTGCCAATCGAGGCGGGGGTTGGGCGGCTGGATTCTGCAAGGTGGAAACTCTCTTTGCCTGAGCCGCAGACAGGACATGTCCAGTTGCCAGGAAGAGCTGGCCACAGGGTGCCTTCTCTTGCTTCATCATAGGTATAGGAGCAAAGAGTGCATTCATAAATGTTTGTAGAAACGGATTCGCTCTTGACTGCCGGAGTAACGGGTTCTTGATCTTTCAGAGGGAAAAATGAGGATTTTGGCGAACCGCAGACAGGGCATATCCATTCATTCGGGAGGGCTTCCCAGGCGACGGATTCTTTGTTTTCATCGTAGATATACGAGCATAGCCCACATTGCCATTTTGCCATAAGAAACGGTAGATGATGATTACTGCAAAATACGATTAATCATTATAATAGGAATTTTTCCTGATGGAGATCAGGAAAAGAGGCTAATGATTGCCAGTACACTCGGTTTTATTCCGGGTGATCTTGGCTTATCAGCGTTCGGATGTGATCCTCATGGGTTGAAGAAGCCTGTCAGTAAACCGGTATCGGAAAGTCATCGTCCCAGGTTAACGATTTTTGTTAAACATTGCGAATAAGTAGACGGTTAAATATCCCAGGGTTCCCAAGGTACCGAAGGCAACAGGATCTGGCGGGGCGTCACTCCTTCTCGTTTTCTTTGAAGCGGCATTGAAACGTTGCTTGCCAAACACCGGAGTTCCATTCGATAAAGAAAGTTGATCAGGGCTGGAAACGAATTCGGCAAGGCTGCTTGTTGCAAAGGTATTCTCTGTGATCTGAGCGATGGTTCCAAAATTGAACGCAGATCCCGGCATGGCACTTGCCAAACCTGGTCTCATTGATCCGGCATCCATTTGCGCCCTGGTGGCTGCGGTATTAGATCCTTCTTTGCTACCCGTGTTAGCGGCTGTCTCCGCATTTGTTGCCGCGCTGCTACTGGCAGCGGAACTGCTCTCGCCCGCCACTGTTGTTGTTGCTGAGCTGCTTTCTCCCGCCACTGTTGTTGTCGCCGAGCTGTTTTCTCCTGTCTCTGATGTTGTTGCTGAGCTGCTGATCGCCGAGCTGTTTTCTCCCGTCTCTGATGTTGTCACCGAGTTGCTGATCGCCGAGCTGCTTTCTCCCGCCTCTGATGTTATGACCGGGCTGCTGGTCGGCGAGCTGCTGTTTCCTGTTCCAGATATTGTCGTTGATGTGCTGGCCGATTGTATACTGCTGACCACTGAGCTGCTCACTATGTTGGCTAAACTATAAAGACTTGTTTGATCAGTGATTATAGTCACTGGCGCAGTCGCACTACTCAGCGTCGGCAACTCATAGTTGCTTGCCAGCCCAGTACCATCAGCAAGCGTTATCGTGCTGATGGAATTGTTTGCGGTGTCAACATTGGTATTACTCGCCAAAGCGTTTGTATAGGTCAAGGTCTCACCGCCGACACCGGTCACAATCGTCACCGCACCTGCCAGACTTGATGTACCATCATAAATCTTTGTTGCCGAAAGTGTAACTGTCTTCGGGGTGATGGTCAGTGGTGCAGTCGCACTGCTCAGCGTCGGCAACTCATAGTTGCTCGCCAGGCCGGAACCATCACCAAGCATGATTGTGCTGATTGATTTGTTCGCAGTGGCAACATTGGCATCACTGGCAACGGCGTTGCTGTAAGTCAGCGTCTCACTGCCGACACCGGTCACAATCGTCACCGCACCTGCCAGACTTGCTGTGCCATCATAAATCTTTGTTGCCGAAAGTGTAACTGTCTTCGGGGTGATGGTCAGTGGTGCAGTCGCACTGCTCAGCGTCGGCAACTCATAGTTGCTCGCCAGGTCTGAACCATCAGCAAGCATGATTGTGCTGATTGATTTGTTCGTAGTGGCAACATTGGCATCACTGGCAACGGCGTTGCTGTAAGTCACCGTCTCACTGCCGACACCGGTCACAATCGTCACTGCACCTGCCAGACTTGCTGTGCCATCATAAATCTTTGTTGCCGAAAGTGTAACTGTCTTCGGAGTGATGGTCAGTGGCGCAGTCGCACTGCTCAGCGTCGGCAACTCATAGTTGCTCGCCAGGCCTGAACCATCAGCAAGTATGATTGTGCTGATTGATTTGTTCGTAGTGGCAACATTGGCATCACTGGCAACGGCATTGCTGTAAGTCAGCGTCTCACTGCCGATACCGGTCACAATCGTCACCGCACCTGCCAGACTTGCTGTGCCATCATAACTCTTGGTTGCCGAAAGTGTAACTGTCTTCGGGGTGATGGTCAGTGGTGCAGTCGCACTGCTCAGCGTCGGCAACTGGTAGTTGCTCGCCAGGCCTGAACCATCAGCAAGCATGATTGTGCTGATTGATTTGTTCGCAGTGGCAACATTGGTATCACTGGCAACGGCATTGCTGTAAGTCAGCGTCTCACTACCGACACCGGTCATAATCGTCACCGCACCAGCCAGACTTGTTGTGCCATCATAAATCTTTGTTGCCGAAAGTGTTACTGTTTTCGGGATTATAGTCACTGGTGCAGTCGCACTGCTCAGCGTCGGCAACTGGTAGTTGCTTGCCAGGCCTGAACCATCAGCAAGCGTGATTGTGCTGATTGATTTGTTCGCTGTGGCAGCATTCGTGTCACTGGCAAAGGCATTGCTGTAAGTCAGTGTCTCACTGCCGACACCGGTCACAATCGTCACCGCACCTGCCAGACTTGTTGTGCCATCATAGATCTTTGTTGCCGAAAGCGTTACTGTCTTCGGGTTCACAGCCAGCTCGTTGATGCTTGAGACGTTATCAGTAAAACCGTAGCCAAGACTGCTTCCCCATCCGCTGCTATAGGATACGTCATAGCTTCCCGCTGTATAGGAGGCTGACGGTGCGCTTCCATTTATCGTCCACGTTGCAGTTCCAGTAACCGTTCCAGGCGAGGTGTCGCCATTTGCATAAGAGCCAAAACTGCCAGCTAAACCAGGTGTTGTATCACCATAAGTAATGGTATTGCTTCCTGGCGTTACAGTTAACAACGGCTGTTCGCGGTAGATGGCATAGGTTCCGGCAGAAAGTGCGAGTGAATAATTTGTGGTTGATTCGTCGCTCGCATAGCGGAATTGGCTGCTGCCAGACCCGATGAGCGACGTCAGTCCTATACTGCCACTGATGCTGCCGGTATAGAGCTTGGCCAAACCGCCTGACCCGACAGTGATACTGGCACCGCTGATAATAATATCTCCACCTGTGGATGTTTTTACCGCAGTATTACTGCCAGCATTCAATGTAACAGCACTCAATGAAGCGTTGGTGGTGGCGATAGGTTGCAAGATGGTCAAGTTGCCCGTTACTGTTGCCACGTTCACGGTGCCATTTGCGTTGATTCCAGCGATACCTCCGGCAGTGCCAATATTCAGTACATCGCTGTTGAGGTAGGTGAGATTGTCAACGCCAATGGCGGCAAGCGTGGTAACCTTATTGCCGGTTTTATCCAGAGTGACATTGCCTCCGAGCAGTACCAGTTTATCTGCAACCAGAGAGCCACTCGCGCCTTCGGTGACAGTGCCTGCTCCCTTAAGGGCAATGGTGTTGTTTCCTGTCGCAGTCAGTGCTCCATTGATGGTGACAGAGCCTGCACTGATCAATGAGAAATTATCATTGAGGGTGATATCGCCACCGATGGTTATGTTATCTGTTGTTGCGTTGCCGATGGTAATATCAGAAAACCCGTCAACGAAATTGGATGAGAAATAGCTGGCCGGCAATGCCAGGGTGCCACTTCCTCCGGCTATACCGATGGTTGCACCTGTGGTTTTCGGAAAGATGATAAGCGAGCCCGCACTGGACAGGGTCGCTGTACCAGAAAGTGTGAGAGTATTAGTCGAGATGGTGATGGCCCCTGAAGAGCTGAAGACCTTGTCAGCAATAGTTATGACATCTCCCACCAGTGAAATCGCCCCGGTTTTAGTTTCGAGACTCTGGTTGATTGACAGGGCTCCACCGGCAATAAACGTCAATTGTGCGTCGGTTGTAGAAATCGGATTGTCTATAACCACTGAGCCACCGGACCCACCCGACCGCAGAATGATTGAACTTGTAAACGTGTAAGGAGTTTTTGGAGTTGGGCCACTAAGAGTTACCGTCCCGGTACCGTTGGTACGACCAAACGTAAGAGAGGTGAAATTGCTGATATTGGAAAGATCTATGTTTTCACCTGTACCGATGGTCATATTGCCGGAAACATTGTAGGGCATCAGCGTTATCTGCTGGGTATTGTTTCCTGTCACACTTCCATTAAACAAAAAGTCATTGGCCTCAAGGATAGTATCTGAGAAGTCTGATAGCGTTACTGTACTGTTGAAGGTCAGCAATCCATTACAGGAGATCAACGGGTTGTTGCTGAGGAGTACTGGCTGGTCGAAAGTAATACCGCCAGCGGAGGCGGTTATGGAGCTGCCAATGGTATAAGCTCCTGTACCTGTTTCAGAGACAAACGAGACAGATCCGCTGTTCAGAGTAATCGGTGACGTGGTTATAATGACATTATTGCCAGAGGTATTTTCCGAAATTTGAAGCACAAGATTGCCCGGGCCGGTTATGGAGATTGGGCCATCTACATGTAATTCTTCTTTTGCTCGCAGGGTGACATTGCCGGTAGCAGTTACTCCTTCTGGTTGAATATGAAGAGAATCAGTGTTTTCATAAAGATTTATCGAACCGTCAACAAGTGCTGTAAATTTATCAAAATCACTGGCATTACCTGTAAAATTAAGATTAAAAGCACCTGTTCCGTATAATTCGAGCAATCCATAAGCCTGGATTTCCGCATAAGATTGGACTCCGCCAGTACTGGTGATTTTCAGGTTGCCGTCACCACTAAACAAAATAGAGCTGTTGATTATAACCGGTTTGTTGGCGGCACCGTTTGTTCCGCTTTGAAGCACAAGTTGTCCGCCGCTACCCGAAATGCTGGCATTGATTGTCACTGCGCCATCAGCCAGAAGCGACAGAGTATGAGAGGAAATATTGACTGCGCTGTTGACAAAGATATCCCCATTTTCGCCAATCAAAGGATTCGGATCCGTAGCAATAATGACGTCTGTGTTTGACAAACTATTGGTAAGGGTCGTGCCTCCAATGCCGCTGCTGGTCAATGCTCCAACTCCTGCACTGACAGTGAAATCGACAGGGTCGATGAGCCATGTGCCGGCATTACCGAAGGGCGCCAGAGTGGTGATTGTGGCTCCGTCGATAACGGTGAGTTCTCTGCCTGAGGTTTCAATAAAGCCGCCATTGCCTCCGTTTGGGGCGGAGGCATCAAGTGTGCCGCTGATGGTTGTCTGGCCGTTCTCCATGTCGGAGATGAGCATAATGCGTCCGCCCTTGTTCTGAATGGTTTGGGCCTCAATGACACCGTTGTTGCTGACCGTCGCCATCTGCAGGGCGGCGGCGGCTTTTGCCGTCATAACAACCAATCCGCCGTTGGCCTTGATGAGCCCCTTGTTTTCCACAAGAGCGTCGATCGTTCCACGATCGACGGTGTAGGTGATAAGCCCGTCACCGTTGAAGTCAAGCGAAACCTGAT
>Ga0114951_10005291_pt1 | contig 11981 bp, 8 predicted proteins | sample AM7aDNAmetaG_FD_88677 | JGI IMG/M metagenome (GOLD analysis project Ga0114951, IMG submission 88677) | Freshwater microbial communities from Finland to study Microbial Dark Matter (Phase II) - AM7a DNA metaG | ecosystem: Environmental > Aquatic > Freshwater > Lake | place: Finland: Lake Alinen... | reverse complement strand
GCCGCCATGGCTACCGTCGAATTCAACTACTTCACCACGCGCGTGAATCGTTACGTTTTGCAGGTCCAGTCGGCGGCCACCAAACTGGTCGAACGCGTTCTGGATGCCCAGGCCAAGGAAACTGAGGATTCCTCCGGGCATCCTGCGAATTCCCACGTGCGGCCCTCAAATGAGACCACTGCTGTATGAAAGTCAAACGCCGCCCACCTCCGGCACCCCATATTCCCTTCATCTCCCTGGCGGACATCGCCTGGCAGATCATTATTTTCTTCCTGGTGGCGGCCACCTTTGCGCAAAATGATTCGCTCAATCTCGACAGCCCCAGCAGCACCAATGATCCGTCACCCTCGCAATCCAAGACCATCACCGTGCAGGCCAGCGCACAGGTCGTCACCGTCAACGGTGAAATTGTCGATTTCAACGCTTTGCAGGACCGCATCAAGGCCCTGCTCAGCACCACCAAGAAAGATTCCGAACGGCTGGTGGTATTGACTGCCGCCGACGATGTTCCCTTCCAGCGCGATGCCGACATCCTGTATGCCATCCAGAAGGCCGGTGGAATCATTGTCATGTCAGAGGAGGGTTCCGGTGAGAATCCAAAAGAAGCGAACTGAACCGGTCAAGGAAACCCAGATGGTTTCCCTGGCCGACATCGCTTTTCTCATCATCTTCTTCTTCCTGCTCACGTCGACGTTCATGCGCGATCGGCTCGTGGTGGCGTTGCCCAAGCTGCCGCGAACCAAGCAAACTGAAACCCCCATCAGCGTCGCCATGGACAAGGGCGCCAAGCTGTTCCTCAACGGCCAGGAGATGCCCTCCGCCGAATCACTCGGCATGGAACTCAAGGCCCTCCTCGTCGACAAGAAGACGCCCAAGGATTGCGAAGTCCGCTTCCGCTGCGATAAAGATCTCAAATACAAGGATTACCAGAAAGTCTACCAAGCCATCGGCGACGCCGGCGGCATCATCGCCATCGTTCACGAAACACGTACCCCCTGACTCCGGAACTTCCTTTCGAGGCCCGTTATATGAACAGCACAATGTCCACCGCTCGCAAGCAAAACGCCGCGCGCATGATTCAGCAGCTCTCCTCACGCGACAGCCTCATCTGGCTCAGCGTGGCGCTGGCGATTCACGTCGTCCTGCTGCTGGGCACCTCCACAACGTACATCCATGACACGTGGATTGATCCCAAAGGCGCCGCCGAACGTCTGGCCGCCGCGGAAAAGGCCCAGGCGGACGCCGCCACCGCTCCCGCCACCCGCGCCGCCGATACCACCAAATCCGTAACTGCGGCCCCCAAGGCGCCGGCCCCCACCCCTGTGGAAGCGAAAGACCCCCCCAAGGAAGTTATTGAAAAGGTCATGAAGAATGATTCCGCCACACCGGACGAAATTAACAAGAAGACGCCCAACAAGGTCGACGACATGATGAATAACCTGCGCTGATCGCCAATCCGCGTCCCTCACCCGCAAAAGAGAGTTTTTTGCAGTTTGAAAACGATACAACTTCTTCGCTCCGCGACCGCGCCATCAACGCTTTCGTCGATTACATCGACCTCACCGCCACCTTCGTCATGCGCATGCTCGGAGCCGTCGGCAGATTCATCCTGCATTCCGTCTTCGTCCGCGGCATTGAGTGGAACATCCTTCGCCCCGACGCCACGCTCTATGGCCAGAAAAATTCCAAATTCTGGCACGGCTTCACGATCAGCCTGCTGGCGCACATCCTCTTTGCACTGGCCTTTTACCTCCCCATGATGCTCCGCGGCTGTGATTACTATTACCTGCCGGCCGGCGGCGGCGGCGGCTCCATGGCCGGCGGCTCCCGGCAGCAGGAAATCATCCGCATCATCAAGAAAAAGAAACAGAAGCAAGTGAAGTTCGTCACCAACAAGTTCAGCCCCATCAAGTTCACCGTGCCCAAGATCGATGACGCCGCCCGCGAAAAAGTCGACGAAAAACTCGAGGAATTCTCCAACCTGCAGTACAAGGCCGGCGCAGAAGGCCACGGCGAAGGCACCGAAAACGGCGACGGGCCCGGCAGCGGCATGCTCGGCCGCGGTTCCGGCGATGGCGCGGGCTTTGGCGTCGGCCGCGGCAATGGCGTCGTCCGCTGGATCCGCCTCAAATATGATGGTGGAAACTGGGACTCCAACATGGGCAAAGGCGCCGACTACAACCTCCTGCTCGAAGTTCACGTCCGCACCGCCGCAGGCAGTTCCAGAGGCTGGAAAGTCGCCGACAAATCCGAATACAAGGAGATCGACGGCCTCAACTCCTTCCCCAAATACGCCTCCCCACCCATCGTCTACATCACCGGGGCCAAAGACCTCAATACCTCCTCGCGGGAGGATGCCACCCTCCGGCGTTACCTCGTCGACCGCCACGGCATGATCTTCGCCGACGCCTCCTCGCCCGGCTGGGCACAACATTTCCGCCGCCTCATGTCCCGCGTTCTGCCCGACGTCAAACCGGTCGAAATCCCGCTCGATGACGAAATCTTCCAGGCCCCCTATCACCTCAGGAGCTTCCCCTTTACCTCACCGCACGAACGGCCTACCGTCCCCTGGGGCTGGAAAGTTCAGGGACGTTGGGTAGCATTCCTGCACCCCGGAGACATCGGCGACGCATGGAAAGACGGCCACAGCGGCATCGAACCCTCCGTAGTCGAAGGATCTTATCGCCTGGGACTTAATGTGCTCTATTATTCCATGAACAAGTACGCCGCGTGGCTTGAGGAGAACAAGGTTCACCAATGAAATCCTTCCAACGCCCCCCTACTATTGCTGTTTTGCTGACGCTCCTTGGAGCGTCGATGCTCATTCCCTTGCCACGTACCGCGAGCGCCGACGAACCCGGCGCCCTCAGCGCTGCGCGTTGGAAAAATCTCAGTGAAATAGAATTCGCCGAGCTCAAGGCCGCCGAGGACGTCTTCCGCAAGAAAGCCTCCTTCACCGCGGCGCGCAACTCCTACGAAAAATTCATGAATGCCCACTCCAAGAGCGATGTCGCCACCTACTGCCAGCTCATGATGGCCGAATGCCTCCGCCTTCAGGGCAAGCCCAATCTCGCCGTTTCTGATTTTCAGTTCGTCCGGGATATCGCCCCCGATTCCGATGACGCCAAGTGGGCCTACCTCCGCATCGGCCAGTGCTATCGCCAGTCGGGTGATGTCGAAAAAGCGATCGTCATTTATAAGGACCTCTTCAAGAATAACGGCACGCACCCCACCGCGTTCCACGCAGCGCTCGAGCACGTGGCCATTCTTGAAGGCCAGAAGAAACTCCGCGAGCGCGTCCCCGTCTGGGAAGAATTCATCGACCGCTTTAACAAGAACCGTTTGGATGGCGATCGTTACCGTGAGGCCGCCGAAGGGCTGGCTCGCGAGAAACTTCTGGCCGGTGATGTTCCCGGCGCATATATCCTGTACCGATCCGTCCGGCAGGAGTCCGATGCGCAGCGCATGTTCGTAGGCAACGGCGAATCGGTCATCTACGATCTCAACACCAAGGAACTGGCCGCCCGCCGTGACAAAGTCGCAGAGCTTCTTTCCAACACGGTCATGGGCTGGCTTCACGAAAATAAGGATCGCCCTTACCACGAAGATCTGACCCGCGGCGTCGTCAACATCTTCCAGACGATCGGGAACACCGACGAAGCCGTCAAGCAGGCCCTCGAAGCCCGCAAACTCTATAGCAACGCGCCTTGGACTTACGGCCTCATGGTCGAGCTCTACAAGCGCGCCAACAAAATCGACAAAGCCATCGGCGTCGCCTCCGAGGCCCGCCAGTTCCACAAGGATGCCGACTGGGCCATCGATATGTACGCCACCCTCGTCCGTGAGAAAGGCGACATCGAACAGGCCGTCGCCGCCTGGGACCTGATGAAAAACCGCAAGTTCAGCCTCGAGCGTACTTCCGAAGTGTTACGCCAGGCCGGCAAGTTGAACGACGCCATCACCCGCCGCCGCAAAATCTCCGAACTCGATTCCCATGAATCTACCAATGTTTTCATGTGGGTCGGCAATGCGCTGGCCTGGTCGGGCAAGAATGATGAAGCCATCAAGGAATTCCGCCAGGCCCAGAATGAACCCGCCAATCTCTATCGCGTCGCCGAATGCCTTTCGGCCCAGAAGAAATACAAGGAAGCCATCGCCCAATATTCCGAAATCGGCGCCGCCTTCGAAACCGATACGCCTCACGCCATCTACTGCATGGCTCTCGAATACGAAAAACTCAACGACAACGACACCGCCATCAAACTGCTTCGCAAGGTCAACCACCTCTTCCCGAAGAGCGGTGCTGCGTCCGAAGCCCACGTCCGCCTCAAGACCGTCCACCACTTCGACGACACCCTCGGCGGCGCAACTGAAGGCGAAAAGAATTAAGATGTTGTCTATGAAGTAAGGAGGAAGAATCAAGAAGGTTAGGTACTCTTTTTCTTTCTTCTTGATTCTTTATTCCTGCTTCTCTAATAGATTTCTGTTCTCGAAACTCTTGTAGTCGCGTCCCCTAGTCCTTGTGTCATTTCGCATGTGACCTCCAAATCGCACGTTCATCCGCAAAGGAATCTCTATGAACTCGCGCAAACGAACAAAATTCCTGCTCCCTGCCTTCGCGATCCTCGCCAGTGCCGCCTTCCTCCTTTCCACTTGGGCTGAACCGCGCCCCACCGGCGATGCCTTCACCCTCGCCTTCTCCGCCGACAAGATCGACATGACCCTCACCCGCACGTCTCTCAACGGCAAAGCCACACCCGGCGATGCCGCCATCGTCTCCCGCACCCTCGGTCTGACCTCGCCTGACGGCAATTGGGAGGAAAATCGCTGGGAAGCGGGAAAAGTTGGAGTCGACGCGGAGACCACGTTCGATTACCTCGTCGTGCTCAAGGAACCCGTCACCGTCGGCACCGTCGCCATCGAACCTGCTGATTTCTCCACCAACACCGGCTCCCGGAACGGCGGTGAAGTCTTCTACCTCAAAGACAATGTCTCGGCAGCCCCCAATCCCGTCGACCAGGCCCAGTGGAATAAAATTGAATTCACTGGCGTTCAGCAGCTTCTCCGCAGCGCCGCCCTTCCACCAGGCACAAAAACCCGCGCCTTCCTTTATCGTGACGTCCGTACTGCAGGCTCCTCCAGCCTCGCCCATTGGAATTTCTATCGCGCCCGCCTTGCCGACCTCACCTTTTCCGCCAAAGGCTACTGTGCAGGCGGCGCCAGCGCGGGAGATCCCGACGGCATCGCCCGCGGCACCGGCTGGTCCAGCCTCGCCGCCGGAAAAACCAAGTCCAAGAACACCGCCCCCACGCCCAAGAATCCGACCTGGTATGTCCTGGCCTGGGATAAACCTCAGGACATCGCCGGCCTCTTTTTCAGTTCCAATATCACCGCCTTCAACGTCTATCGCATGAAGGGCGATGTCGCCGCTAACCCCGCTCTGGCCCCCGCACAGGATTGGGAAAAGATTGATGCCGCCGCCGTTCGCGAATGCACTCACAAATTCAAATGGTGGGGCTACTTCACCCGCTGGGTGAACCTTCCTGCCGGCGCCACGCGCGCCGTAAAAATTGAAATCACCGGCAGCAATGGAAACGACGCCTGGATCAGCGGCTTCGGCTCTTTCATTGATCTGAAAGACGCCACCCCGCCCGCAATCACCCAGCGCGATGATGGCCCTCCCTTCCGCATCCCCGCCGCCATCACCGCCGAGGGGCCGTCCGCGTTGGCGATCGACACCGCAGATGGCCATCGCCTCCTGAATCTCTCGGCCCAGACCGTTCTCCCCAAAGCCACCCGTGAAATCCCCTGGAACCTCAAAGATCCCACTGGAAATTATGTCGCCCCTGGCAATTACCGGCTCAAGGCCATCACCGGGCCTCTCGTCGAACTCGTCTTCCAGAATTGCCCCTACCCCAACGTGCAAAACTATTTCCCCGACCGCACCCCGTGGCTCACCAGCCACGACGGCCCCAACGGCTGGCTCTCCGACCACTCTCAGAACTGGGCCGTCACCTCCGTCGGCGACCACGTCTACTTCGGCGCGCCAATGGCTGAAGCCGGCGTCTGCATGATCGAAACCGACCTCGATGGCAAAAAACTCTGGGGCCGTCACGACTTCGGCGCATGGCTCGGCGTCAATCGCCTCACCGCAGATCAGAAATCCGTCTTCATCGAATCCACCGGCCATAAAATTTACCGCATGGACCCCGCCACCCACGAAGCCAGCGTCATCTTCCCCATCGGCACCCCCGAACGCCGCGGAAGCCTCACCGCCATCTCCGCTCACGACAACAAAGTCTATCTCGCCTTTTCCGGCATCCCCCTCTTCGACAACCCCACCTCCACCGCCGGCGTCGATCTCGAACATTGCCTGCCCAAACCCACCACGCAACTTCCACACCTCCTCCGCCTCGGCGGAAGAGTCCCCGGCAAGGAGGCCCCCGCCAAGACCGGCAAGCCCCAGGGCAATGGCGACCTCAACCTCGAAACCACCGAAGGCACCGGCGATGAACAATACACCGTCATCGCCTTCAAACAGCCCGTCCCCATCGGCAGCATTGTTTTCCCCCACCCCGTCACCACGGACAAACTCGAATTCAGCGTCCTCAAAGCTGATGCCCCCTTCCCTCCACGGCCCTCCAACAACAAAGACTGGACGCCACTTCCCGACCAGGGCCGCCCCGGCCGCTGGGAATGCCTCACCGCCGCCGAGAACACACTGACCCGCGCCCTCCGCGTCAAGATCAGCCGCTCCGGCGGAGATGCTCTCAGCGACAAACAGTGGTTCGCTCACCTCGACGGCCTCCGCATCCTCAACCGCCGTTTCAAGGATCTCTCCACTACCGCCGCCATCCGCGTCAACTCCGGCAAACCCACTGCCAACGGCGAATGGGAAGCCCAGCGCACCGAATCCATCGGCGAGGACAAACCCGCCGTCTATCTCATGGAATGGACCACCCCCCAGAAGATCGATGGCCTGGCGATCAAGGAAATTGATGGCGCTCGTGCCGAGATCGACGTCTGGAACGGACCCGATGGCACCATCCCCCTCGATGCGCCCGTCGCCTCCCCCACCACCGCCGGCTGGAAAAATGTCGCCACCTTCAAACCCGGCCGCCGCACCGCAAAATACAAAGCTGATGACAATCAATACGCCAACTACATCGATGGCTACGTCGAATTCAAAGAGAATGGCGTTCGCACCTCCCAGACCACCCGCGCCGTCCGCATCCGCATCGTCGAGCCCTGGATGGACAACGCCGAAGGCGGCTGCCTCCGTCATGACGGCCGCGACGAACACGGCATGCATATCTCCAAGTCCTACATCATGAACCTTGACACCCGCCGCTGCAAAATCTACGGCGTCGCGCCCCTCCAATACCTCGGCGGGGAACCCCCCATCGACTCCCTCGTCTACGAACGCCTTGAAATCCACGATGGCACTACCGGCACACTCCTCAAAGAGCTCCCTGTCCACCTTGGCTGGCATGGTTTGGGCTTTCTCCCGTCCGGCGAGCTCGTCGCCATCAACGGCGACCACCGCTCCATCGTCAAAGTCAACACCGACACCGGTGCACTGACCACGCTCGTCAACGTCGAATGCGCCAATATGGCCGTCGGTCCCGATGGCAACCTCTATGTCATGGATTTCTCCGACGTCGGCCACGGCACTGTCCGCGTCTTCGATACCTCCGGAAGATTTCTCCACACCATCGGCAATCCGGGCGGCGCTGCGGTCGGGCCCTGGGACCCCCAGCGCTTCAACCGCAACGTCATCTCCATGTGCGTCGACCGCAACCTCAGCCTCTGGATCGTCGAAGGCGTCGACAACCCGCGCCGCGTCCTCCAATACAACGCCACTACCGGCAAGCTCCTCAAGGAAATGACCGGCAGTACGCATTATGGCGGCGGCGGCACTCTCAACCGTTACGACATCTCCCGTGCTTACCTCGGCAACACCGAGTTCGAAATCGACTACGCCAAGAACTTCTCCCGAATCCACAGCCAGCTCGTCCAGCCGTTCTACGGTAACGATCTCGTCGCGGCCCGGGCCAATGGCCATACCTACCTCGTGACTGTCCCCATCACGCTCAACGACCGCCAATCCGTCCCCATCGTCTACCTCGCCGATGACAATACGCCCGTGCGCATGGTCGCCGCCTTTGGCAACGCCGACCACTTCCCGCCCCTGCGCGCCAGCGCCATCGTCTCTCTCCTCGGCGGAAAATGCCCCGAAGATTTCAAGTTTATCTGGACCGACCGCAATGGCGACGGCAAGGTTTCGCCCGACGAAGTCACCTTTGAACCCAAGGCCGACGACGAACGAGGACCCGCATTCGGTCCCTTCGACACCCAGCTCGGATGCATGGGTACCGATGCACGCTACGAGGTTAAAGAAACCCTCCCCAACGGTTCGCCCGTCTACCAGCGCGTCGCCTCGCCCAACCGCGGCTCGTTCCTCAAACTCAACAATGGCAACTTCCTCACCCTCCACGGTCACCCCGGCGCCGACGGGCCCGAAAGCAACTTCGTCACCGATCCCAATGGCAAGCTCCTCTGGTCCTACCCCGTCTCCAACGCCGGCGTCTCGGGCCTTTCCATCCATCCATGGAAAGCTGGCGATGTCGCCAACGAGTTCGGCATCATCGGACACGAAACCGACCCCGGCGATCTCGGCGAATTTGTCGTCACCTCCGGCAACGATGGGCAGTGGCGCATCTGGACCGCCGACGGGCTCCTCGCAGGACAAATCCTCCTTCACAAAACCGACCCCCGCGCCCACTTCCTCTCCATGCCCGACATCAAGCCCGGCATGCGCGTCGATCCGCTCACCGGCTCACAGGAACACTTCCACGGCTTCTTCACCCGCGCCGAGGCCACCGGCAAATACTACATCATCACCGGCTTCACCAGCATGAGCATCATGGAAGTCCGCGGCCTCGACCGTTTCAAACGCGTCACCACTGATTTCACCGTCACCCAGGCCGATATCGATCGCGCCAAAGCCTGGGAATCGCAGCAGGTCCGGAGGCTCGTTGAAAGCCGGCCCTCCATCCTTAAGGTCAAGGCCATCGATCCTCTCGATGGCGAAACGCCCAAGATCGATGGTCTTCGCAAGCCCAAGGAATGGGGAGATGCCGGCGCCACCATGGGCAACGACAACCCGCACACCTTTTCCATGGCCTATGACGAGAAGAATCTTTATCTCTGCTGGACCGCCAAAGGGATCGGTCCGTTTAAGAATTCCGGCGGCGATTTTCAACGCCTCTTCAAGACCGGCGCCGCCGTCGACCTCCTCCTCGGCACCAGCCCTGACGCCGACCCCGCCCGCACCAAGCCCGTCGCAGGCGATCTGCGACTCCTCATCTCCATGGTTGCCGGAAAACCGCGCGTCGTCCTCTATCAACCCGTCGCCCCAGGCGCCAAAGCCACCGAAGCCTGGCGCGCCTACACCCCCGCCGGTGGCGAAACCGCTTTCCAACGCGTCGTCGAACTCCCGAACGCCAAAGTCGCCGCCTCCGGTGGCAACGACTTCACCGTCGAAGCCTCCATCCCCCTTTCCGACCTCGGCCTCAAACCCAAGAAAGGACTCCGACTCCGTATGGACTGGGGCTTCCTCACCACTGACGATGGCAACCAAGTCAAAGATCGCCTCTATTGGTCCAACCGTCAGGCCACCGGTACTTCTGACGAAGCCATTGAAGCCCGCCTAGAACCCCAATTCTGGGGCTACGCGAACTTCTGATGATCCGGGGAAATTGCGCATGGAAATATTTTGAGGATTAGGGCAGCATACAATTGATCCATTATGAAGAGCAGTTTTTCCGGTTTTGCACGGCAGATGCCGACCTTCTTTCGCGAGCTGGAGCACAACAATGACCGCGAGTGGTTCGCTCCACGCAAGGAATTGTTTGAGACGCACGTCCGCGCGCCAATGATCGAGCTGGTGACGGTACTGATTGAGCGCCTGCGAAAATTTGCGCCTGAGCACGTGGCCGACATACCTCACAATTTTCATCGTAAGTCCTTATTCTACAAGAAGTAGCGGGGGAGCGTTTCGATACCTGTCGCATGATTCGGGATGCCTTAGTCCATAGGTTGGACGATTTGCATGAAAATGAGGGTAGTTGAGGGAGAAATTCGCCCCACCCCAATTCGTGTTGTAAGTTGAAACTGCGTAGCAAGGGTCCAAATTGTCGGGCCTTTGCCGTTACAGGGTTTATGGCTTCTTTTTTTGAAAGGCCATTTTCCATGCCGCAGTGGTTTCATATGGTTCTCGTGATGCTGATGGAGAGCCTTTCGGCCCGCCGTGATGCTCAAGTCCGTTTCCTTAAACTCCAGAACGAAATACTGCGTAAGAAATTGCCGGGCAACCGGGTCGTCATCGACCCGACCGACCGTAAGCGGTTATTGGCCCTCGGTGCCGAACTGAGCCATGCAGTTCAAGATACCCTCCAAGTGGTGAGCCTCAAAACCTACCGGACTTGGCAGCGGGAAGAGCGAGATGGGAAGCAGCCCAAGAAGGTGGGCCGCCCGAAGTTGGCTAAGGAACTCATCGACCTCGTGATCCGGCTTGGCAAGGAGAACCTTGGGTGGGGCATCAACCGGATAACCGGGGAACTTCGGAAGCTGGGGGAAAAGGTGGGACGATCTTCCATCCGACGCATCCTGAAGAAGGAGGGGCTGTACCCTGACCCCCATCGTCGTGCCCACCGAGTCCCTGACTCCCCGTGGCGGAAGTTCATCGAGTTGCACATGAACACGCTCGTGGCGTGTGATTTTTTCTGCAAGGACGTGCTGACGCCGCTGGGCAAGAAGACGGCCTACTTCTTGATGTTCATCCATGTTGAGAGCCGGAAGGTGTTCCTGTCGCCTGCGACGTACCATCCCGAGGAGGAGTGGGTGTGTCAGCAAGCACGCAACCTGAAGATGTGGTTGGATGATGCGGGCATCGAGCAGCGATTCATCCTGCATGATCGAGACAAGAAGTTCTCGGAGGAATTCGACACCATTTTTCGGAACGATGGCGTGAAGGTAGTAAAGACGCCGTTCGAGGCTCCCGATGCGAACGCCTTCGCAGAATCATGGATCGGAAATTTCAAGCGAGAGTGTCTGAACCACTTTTACGGTTTCAGTTTGGCCCATTTGGATTACATCGCTCGACAGGCCGTGGCGTTTTACAACACCCACCGGCCCCATCAGTCGAAGTCGAACGAGCCACTTCGATTCCCCGGTCAGTCCCCGCCGCCACGGCCAACAGCGAAGGGCGAAGTGAAGTGCCGAACATTCCTTGGTGGACTGATGCGGCATTATTACAGGAAGGCGGCGTAGAAGCAGGGTGATGCCACACGAACAGTTTCAGACAACCGATCTTCCGTCTGCACACAGAGTTCTTCGACGGCTCCGACCTCCGGGTTATGAGCGGGCTATAGCCTGTTTTGCCATTTCTGCATTTTCTCTCTGACATCGCTGAAATACTTGCAAACAAGTGATTTATGAGCATTTCCAGAATGCGCATGATGTGCATCGCGTGCATCATGAATGCTAATTTTACTACATTTTACTACAATGGATTTATGTCCATTTGTAAAACCGTTTCCCCATCACCTTGCGCAGATTTCGCCACCACCTTCCCTTTCAACCCGAGGCACCGGGCAGATCACCATTGGCGTGTGTAGCCGACCACAAGGCATCGGGCAGTCAACGCGGCACCTACCTGACCTGCTGCTACGTTGCTGCACACCCCCTACATCAACAGCGCCGTGGTCAAACCGCCAGCTACCACTAGCGTCACACTCAAGGTCTGCAAGCTTCCCGAAAATGCACCGACGATCCCGGCGTCTACCCGCGACGCACCGGAGCGAGCCATTCTGCCGGCAAGGCTTCCATCGTTGGACCAAGATGGCGAGGAGGTCTTCGTCTTCGACCGCGGCACGAAGGTCGTCCAGGATCAGAGTGGGAAGATTTGGACATTGCTG
>Ga0114951_10005290_pt1 | contig 11983 bp, 10 predicted proteins | sample AM7aDNAmetaG_FD_88677 | JGI IMG/M metagenome (GOLD analysis project Ga0114951, IMG submission 88677) | Freshwater microbial communities from Finland to study Microbial Dark Matter (Phase II) - AM7a DNA metaG | ecosystem: Environmental > Aquatic > Freshwater > Lake | place: Finland: Lake Alinen... | reverse complement strand
TTGATAGCGTCGAACACGGCGCAAGAGTTCGGTGGTTTTCTGGGCAAACATGCAGCCAATGATGAGGGATAAATGACCCATGTTGCTTCTTCCATTCTAGAAAAAAGACATCAATTTTATGAATTGTGGAACGTAATCCCATTTGAGCCCTTCGAGCTCTTTCTTGTAGCAGTATATGCCTGGTAGATTTCCTTCCATCTGGAATCTATCATACGCATAACCTTTGCGGCTTTTGAATCCGATAGTGCATTATGTCCTGACGCGGATGAATAGCGATGCACGAGTTTTCCAATAATAAGGGAAATGATTCGCGAGCGCTGGGATTCATGAAAATCATCGATAGGAAGGCGGAGCTCCGTAGCAATATCTTGAATATCGTGCATGTGAAGCATGTGTAGGCGCTCTCGAACATATTCTGCGGTATGAATGGACGCATTTGCGTTGGCCTTTCGCGTGTTTCCCTGCGTTTTTCCTCGCGTTTTTCCCTGCGTTTTTCCCCGCGTTTTTCTCTGCGGGGTGTTTTGAGGAAAGTCATCATTCGGAATGGTAGGCGCATTCAATTCCAGATAAGGAAGATACAAATCAATCAATTTATCCACTGTAATTTTGGATGGGTTGTCTTCATACGACAGGATAAGCGCAAGATGCTCATCGGACAACAGAGGATGCTCCTTGATTCTCTCGAGTAGCCCCGCTTTGTTTCTACTAAATTCCTTCTTTAATGCATCACGAATCTGCGACATCTCTATTCTAGTTACATATTTTCTACATGATTCCGTAGTGAATACCCATGACGCACGTAGCGCCTCATTTCGCGGCTCTCCTTACTACACTCAAATCTTCACATCAACGCGGGATAAATCAATCCCTCTTGTAGAAGCCGACTTCCGTGGCCGCACCCTACTCCATCTTGTTAAAAGGTGGCTTGGAGCGCCGCCCATGCCACAGGAAATGCAGTGCTCATCAACGTATTGATAGCCGTTGCATAATTGCGAATCTCTTTCTGTGCACTGGGGTCCAACCGTAGATGACAGATTCGAGCATAGGCCGCAAGGGAACCTGTCTCGTATACCGATGAATACATGCTCTGTGGAAGAATCGTTCGCGCAATCTCAGGCGCGACGCCTTTCGCCAAGAGAGCCTCGTAGGTCCGAACCGCCGATTCGACTTGGTCCTTCATGAGAATCCATGCGTCCTCATCCTCTACTGCCGTTGATTTAGAGCCTTGTTTTACCTTCGGATCACGTTCGCGCACCTCTTCTTTCTGAGGAATCCAGCATTCGGGGACACTATCCACATAGCGACGACTGACTTCATTACGAGAAAGACCGATTTGATGTCGAAAATATTCACGTAATACAAAAATGGGCATTTTTAATCGAAATCGTACCTGGGGATGAAAGAAGGGGCTGGTATGCTCATGCTTGGCCAAATAGTGAATGAGCTTCTTGTCTCCTTCGGTCAGCTCCGTGGACGCCTTGTCAAAGGACACGCGCGCGGCGTTCACGACGGTCAAATCGTCCCCGAAGGTCTCGAGGAGTTCCACGAAGCCGATGCCGTCGGCCATATAGAGGATAGACATCTATCCAACTAAAACGATGCGCCGTTTAGACTGTATAGTGAAATTGCAACCCCGCAGCCTTGGTGGCCTTCCATGTATGCTCCATGTTGAAATGCCCGCGATGAATCTTGAATCGCTCCCCACTCGCTGTTAGAATGACCAGACCCTCCTGGTTCGCCCAGGGATTATCGGATTGAAACCAGGCAAGAATCCCCTCGTACGACCATTGGGGCTGGAATTCAGGAAGAATGTGCATGGAGCCATGCAGGTTCACAAAACAGCGGTCATCCGTGAATCCATAGTGGTCCGCGAACTTACGACACATGAGCTCCACCGTGACCAACTCCTTGCCTGCCGCGACCTCGCTCATGCGCCGTTTCACCACAGGTACGTCAAGACAGCCCTGAAAATCCGTTACCCATACGAATGGGTCCAACGCCGCAGAGTCCACCGCCGACATCACATACTTGTCCTCGATAGGGTCAATCGCCGTGAATCCGATGATGCTCTCGTCCGAATCCATATCAAACACGTACAAGGGAACCGTTTTCTCATGCTTGCCCGTCCCGCGAACCATGCTCGTGACCCAGCAGGGATAGCCCGCAACCGTCTGACGACTGCCATTCTTTCGGTCCGATACCGCCGTGTAATTGCGAGATTTCTTGTTGATATCTTGGCGGCGATAGAGACCCCATTGTCCATCAACGCGCATAATGGCTCCGCAGGAGCCGTCCGTTTTAATGGAAACCGTCCATGGGCTATCCACCTGGAATCGCGGATGGAATGCGCTGTCCACTTTTGTATGGTCCTCCGCATTGCGCCGAAACATAGAATCGGTCTTTCCGAAAACGGGAAGCATCTAGAGATAGCATTGCCCCCCCTCTTTTAGATACGCATGGTTCGGCGTCTACGCGCGACACGAGTAAGATAGAGGCGTTTTCCACCCTGGATGCTTTTTATTTCTTCAAATGGAATACCCCTATCCTTGATGGGAAGCAAATAAGCTAGACCCATAAGATTATTAAAATAATTCAATATAAATGGGTAAATCCACGGTGTAATCCACTTACAAAATTGGGAGATTCCAATTTCTTTATGAATTCCTTTAAAGAACTCGAGCCACGTAGGCGAATTGTTGTACTTCTGTTCTAACACTTCATCGGTCAGGGGCTCCATTGCATGTATGGTAGATGACATATCCTTCCATGGAATCTTCTTGGCGGCATCATATCGCTCTTTGATTCGTTCCATTTCATCTTCGCATTGCGGAGAAAGATATGCATCAAAACTCTTTTCATACCATGTTTTACCAGAATACAAATAACTCATGACTGCCAAATTGACATCCACTCCATGGTCGCATGCTTTGGTGCTCATATCATTGAAACTAAGTGTCTCAAGAGTTGGATAGGTATGATGCAGATATTGAATGAATACTTTAATAAATGGATTCGTATCTCTGTGTTGGAAATCATCAGAGCATACGCTGTCATATCGTGCCTTGATAAGATATCCCATTGGTTTAATGGTTCCATTATCCTTTATTAATTCCACATGCATACACCATCGTTGTTTACCTCCTAGATAAAGATTAATTGTTTTATTCGTTTCATAGGTAACCAACTGATATATCTTCGATTCCGTTCGAATCTCTGAATTCTTCCGTACCATTCCATCTTCAGGATAGTCTCCGTTCTTCTTTGCTTTTCTTCGAAGTGACATTCTGTTCTATACTCATATTGTATGACTTAAATTGTATCAGCTGGTATCATGTATGCCCCGCTCCACCCTCTTTGAAGTGTGCATACCGATTGACGAAGAACGCATTGTCCTACCAGGAACGACCTTTCAAATGAAATACACCCAATGCAAAAACAACGAGTTAACAGAGGCCGATACAATGGTAATCTGCCACGTGTGAATTACAAAACAGATGTGGCTGCGAGGATGAAGAATATCACGATAGGTATAATCTACTATGCGTACTGCGACCGATTCATCCCATTTTCATCGCGGTTCCTGGTGCATATTACTCGCGTCCCATTTCGATTCATGCAGAGGGTATCCATGCAGAGGGTGTCCTCACTGCCATGCTAGAACCCCATGTTACCTAAACACACCGCTCGAATACATCCTGCAAATCAAATCCTCAACCTACTCATTAGAATGCATCTTGCATCGATGTATACCAACTGGAATCTGCTGGGCGTCCTCCTTCGTCCGTGGCTGCCCGAGCCTGTAACCGACATCGTTCGCGCGTCGTCCCTTCTGATTCTGATGGTGATGGCGACGCTCTGGGTCAACGAAGACATGATGCGAATCTATGGAGAAATCGTAAATACCCCATCGCCAGAATGGATTCGCGCACCTGTGCCACGCGTCGTAAAAATAGAACTCGCATTCTTGTTTGACATGGTGTTGCACGTGGGGCCCGTTCTCCTCCTCGGCCTCCCGACCAACGGTGTTTCTTATTTGTGGGCCGCCGCCCTTCTAGGAGCATGGTATGCATGGGCACGGAACAAGATTGGCTGGATATATGCCCCGAGCATTCAAGGACCCAAGGCGGACCGCGGGGTTGCCGTTGCGATGCTTTTCGCGCTTTTCGCGCTGATCAACACATAATAAAAAATCCATATCATTACTAGATGGAATCTCTCTCTCACACACCATCTCTTCCGATACGAGATTCTACCAAACAGTATCAAGTTGAAAGGGAATTAAATGCATTATCCAAATCCAGTAAAGCCTATAACGATTATGCATCAAAAATAAGACACGGTACCTATCGAACCAATCGAGAGGCAAAACAGTCGAATGCAACCAGTCTATTGAAATTAAAAAAGAAACTAACACGGCGCCAGAACCATCCTAAAACAGGAGATAAAGGAAAACTAACGAAAGTAAGTGGGCTGCTATCTCTCCTTCACAATGATACGAATGTAGAAAATGAAAAGAATAATGCTCAGCCATTATCATTCGACAATGAAACAGTTCCACTTATCAAAAGCAATACTCTAGAGGAACAACGTTCAGTCCACCCTGTTAATATCAGACAAGAAATGATGGAAGGTGAAAATGCGGTTGAGGCAGTAAGAAATCTAGAGCAATCCATGGTAAGTGAAAAAGAGACGCCGTCGCTTAGTAATAAACGAGAAGAATCTCCAGTACATGTTGTAAATACTGGAAAACGAACGGCAGCGAATCAATCGATGCCATTCATTTCACGGAAGGAAGAATCAGATGTGGCGGCGGTAGCCGCGTGGAGTGAACCATCAGACAGAAACGTACCAACGGATGAAGAGAAAGAACCAATTCTTGAAACCAATCATGCCTGTGCAGAATTATTTGACCCATGTACACGAGAACCAATTGACAATAGCGATATATCCATATTGGAAAAACGTGTACGAGAAATAAAGAAAATAAGATTGCAGGATATATCAGGACAACATGCCTTCCCAGATACGGTAACAAATCGCTTAGAACTCTTATTATTTATATTGAATCGTAAAGAACGACCAGATGAACAATTGCTTCAATATGATAATAGTGGTCAATTATATGAATCGTATTGGGATATTGTATTTGCGCTGGGTCTAATAGACACATTTCCTATTACAGATGATTTTTACATGTTTAATGGAAAAATAGAAACATTAACGAACATCGATGGTGATGGTTTTATGAATCGCCCATTTACATATTTATCATCTAAGAAGGTGAATGAAGGAAGCAAAAGTGGTGCATCCGATATTACATTCGTATATAAACATAATAAAGTAAATGTTAATGCGGATACGTGCTCATCTGGCCCAAATCAATCATCCTACCATGTTCCATCCAATGAATCAAAAGAGAAATCAAACGCCCAATTCTTTTTTTGCTCTAGTAAATATTTTAGAAGCGATAAATCAAAGGGCGTTGATAAATTCGACATACAAAATATCTACACGGCTGCAAAGTCATTACATCAGGAGTATGATAGAAAAATCATTCTACTGGTAAAGAATAAAGGGGCAGTAGAAGAGAAATTGAGAAAAGCACTTCGTAGATATATATCGGATGAAGCGAGTTATGTGTATGGTATGGATGATTTGTTTGCAGCATTAACACGTTTATACGATTTTATACATAATAGGCATTATTCCGAAGAGAAAATTACGATAGATATGCTGAATCGTATTCTAATGTTAGAATCTCCTCCCAAACCTATTCTACGCTTACGCCTACATCAATATCTTGCAGTATATAAGATATGTGATGCAGTAAAGAGTTTTGCTAAGACAAAGATAAGTAATAAATTTTTAGTAGGAATCGTTCCACGAGGAGGCAAAACCTTTATCGCAGGTGGTATCATCGACCGGTTACAGCCTAGACGTGTGGTAGTATTACTCGGTGCATTCTCAGAAACATTATCTCAATTTAAAGAGGATTTATTTGAAGAGTTTCAAAACTTCAAGGATTACGAATGCATTGATGTTCGTCGTACAACCACAATAAAAATTGTTCCTTCTAAAAAATATATCTTTATCATGAGTATCGAACTGTATAAACAGGCCGATAGCTCTCGGCAACTATTACAAGAACTAAAAGGAGGAGGGGCAAATCGCGCGGACCTATTTATTTGTGATGAAGCCCATTTGAAACAAGTCACGGCAAGAGCTACTAAACAAGTGGATAGAGGAACGCTCGCTGTTAAAGATGATGTGAAAAAAGAAGAGGATACATCGGATGAAGATGAGGATGCATCGGATGAAGATGACCATGCACGATTAAAAGAACTTGATAAACAAATCCGCACAGATGTCCCCGTTGTTTACATGACAGGAACCTATATCAAACCTCGTACCGCATTTAAGATACCAGATGAGAACGTAGTGATATGGGATTATCAGGATATTCAACAAGCAAAAGAATTGTCAACCAATGAGGAATACTTTAAAAGTAATTTTGGAGAATTATATGAAAGGGCGTTGGCGACATGTATGTCGTATGGTCAAACCCATGAGATGATTCAGAAGCAATATCAAAAATTCCCAGAATTATATCTATTAACTACACAATTTACACCTGATGCAAAGAATGCATTCTTAAACCAAAGCTCAGGTGGATTTCCAACAATATCTCATTTATTTGAAGTAAAGGTTACTTTCAATCCCGAAACAACACCGCCCGAGCAATGGTACACAGGATTTACCAATCCAAAAGGTATGCTGCGTTTATTGAACTATCTAGCGCCAACCACACATCATATAGGGGAGGTAGATGGAGTTCAAGTTGAACCAATTTCAAGTGTGTTAACATCCATCGACCATATTGCGCAGCGTATAGGAGACCGATTGGGATTTTTTACAAGTGATTTTGTAACCCATTCACAACTATGGTTTTTACCTCATATGCAAAAGAATCCACTGTATAAACGCATGTGCGCGCTAGCAGGTGCCATTTTCCAGAGTAGTTGGTTTAGAGCGCATTTCCATATTATTGCTGTTTCATCGTCGGTTCCATGGAACATACCTGGTTCAAATAATAAAAGCATTGAAGTGAATGCAGCGGATGGAACCTCTGGTACATTTTCATGGGCTTGTCCAACAGGAGAAAAGTCACTAAAGCAATGCCTCATAGACCAAGAGGCAACTGCCAGAAGAAACGGCAAGGGATTGATTATTTTAGCACAGAATATGTTGCATCTTGGAATATCGTTGCCTTGCGTTGATATTGTTGTATTATTGGATACAGGGGAAAAGGTGGACGAGCGCATTCAAAAGATGTATCGGGCACTAACGGAATCTACGAATAAGAAAGGGGCGTATATTATCGATATGAATTATTTTAGAACGGTGACTGCCATCATGAACTATCAAATCGAAGCCGAAAAGTCACGAAAGGGTAAAAAACATATCTATGCACAGGATATTCCAAAACTATTTAATAAGGTTCTTGATACATTTTCAATCGACGATGATAAACCCATTCTTCGGACAGATATCGAAAAAGAAACCATTCCTGAATTGCAGAAACTGATAGCAGGTAAGAAAGTGGGTGACAGCATTATGTTAGAGGATGCAGGTGTTGCAATGAATGCAAATATTAAACAGGTGTTGGAAAAGGGATATATGCATTCGTATGATGCGTTTCTTGAAGCATTAAAGGAAGAAGAAGAACGGCAGAGTAAAATACGTAATGAAGGAAACGACGTAAAAGAAGCCGAACATAACAATGACGACGAGGAGCATAAACAGCGTAATTCATATAGGCCTACATATATTATTAATCCAATTTTGAGTGAAAAAGAAAAACGAATCGCATACATCGATGTGTTTAAAACAACTCTAAAACTTGGAGCATTCGGCACAGATTCAGTGGATGTTGCCGCATTAGATGATGCATTAGATTCTGATGTAGAGTTACGAGAAGTTCTATATGATACATTAGTAAAACGTGGTACAATTAAAGAGGATGCGTCTAGACGTGAAGAGCAGAGAGATTATATTATCGATATTATGATACGGCCAGGTTTATCCAGACTAATTTCGGAAGGTAAAAATGCATCCTATAAGAAGATGAAGGAGTCCATAGAGGACGAAGAGAAATATCCAGTACATGTTGAAAAGGTTCTGGATTATATTAAGGAACACTTAACGCCAAAGTTGGCAGAACGGCATAAGTATGGTGAAGTGTTCACACCGATGTCTTTAGTCAATGAAATGTTAGATACGCTCCCATCGGAAGTATGGAAAGATAAAACACTAACATGGTTGGATCCTGCAAATGGTATGGGTAATTTTCCTATAGGGGTATTTTTACGGTTATTCTATGGTTTTAGAACAAAAGAAGGTAAATATGTCGGTATTACGAATGAAGGAGCAGGCGAAGCAGGAGTAGTTTACAATCCCGGACTAACTAAAGTTATATCAAATGATGATGTTAGACGCAAACATATCGTAAAAGACATGTTATTTATGGTGGAATTGAATTCAAAAAATAACACCATTGCAAAGAATCTATTCAAAAAACTGGCACCAGGTATTGAGGAGCCAAATATCATACAGATGCACAGGACAAATGGATTTTTAGAAGATGTAGATATGAAATTTCCAAATGGAACCGTGAATACATTTGATATTGTGATGGGTAATCCTCCATTTCAAGGTGGTGCGGTAAGAGGAAAAAGCACAGACAAGACCCGTAAAATGAGAATTGAAGAGAATGTAGGTCAGGATAAACATAAAAATCTATGGATTCCGTTTGTAAAAAAGGTATTGGCCAATCATATGAAGAAGAATGGATATTTATTATTTATTCACCCTATTGGGTGGTTCAAACCTGATAGGACAGGAATACATGAAGAGATGTTACAATATCAGATAAAAGATATGCGTATATATGATATGTATCAATCTATGAAAGTTTTCTCAGGAAAAGGGAAAATTAGCGTTGCATACTATTTATTGGAAAATAAACCTGTATATACTACAACCACAATTGTAGATAGAGTTGGGAAAAAAGAAGTCGTCCAGTTGAATAGTAAATCAATTATTATATTGGCAATTAACTCGATATTTTCTAAAATCCAAAAGAAAGCATCATTATTTTATGAAGGTGACCAACTAAGCGTCACTTCCATACCATCTGCAAAATGTAGCGCAGGTAGTAATAAACAAATACATAGAATTAGCGAAACGGGTGAAATGACATATTGTAAGACTAGTGTAAAACATAAAGACCAGCACAGTCCTAAACTATACCTTTCAGGATATCAGAATCCACGATTTTATCATGATAAAGATGGGATATATGGATTGATAGGTTCGCATCAACATTATTTTATTGGTAGTGATTTAGATAAGTTGGAAGATTATTTTAAAACGAAACTATCTGCTATTTTGCTAAAACATGCAAAATACGACCAAGAGTTTATTGAACCGAAATACTATCCAGATGTTCGCACACTCCCTCTTAAAAAAATAACGGATGACACCTTAGCTGATTATTTCGGCTTTACAAAAGAAGAACGTGCCGCAATAGATGTAACAGAATATCCTGAGCGTAAATACACGTTTAAGGAGATATCTTGCGCGGAACTAAAGAAGGAAAAGTCTCAAGAAGGTGGTAAACGCTTCGCCAAAACACGCAAAAATAAAGAATAATCCATTTAAATCTCCCGCCCAAAGAATGTCTTGGTAAATTCATTCATTGACTGGGTCCCCATACTAGCATTGCATGCCGCACAAATGGGTCGCAAATTCTTTATGTTCAAATCTCCGCCCTTGGACTCTGCAATGACATGTCCGCAATGGAAATTACGTTGGTCAATCTTTTCCTTTTGGCAACAGTAACATCGTCCTTGTGGAAACTCTGCACCAATGTATTCATTCCAAATGAGCGTTTTGATTTGTTTGGGAATCTTCTTTCGACGTGCATGGATAGGCTCCTCAGATTCCTCTTTTCCACCCGGTTGAACATCCGTGGATTCATTTAACTCTACTTTATCGGATACCTCAACTTCTTTTGTCTCGAGCTCTTTTGGTTTCTTTGGCTCCTTTGGCGTCTTTTTCTTTTTTGTATCTTGTTCATTTGACTCTTCCGTTGGCTTATCCTTTTGTTTGCTCTTTTGTCCCACCTTTGATTCATCCAGTTGTTCCGTTTTATCTTTTTCCTTTGGCTCTTCCTTCAGTCCGCTCTTTTTTTTCATCTTTTCTACGGGTAGCTCTTGAACCGCAACATCAGGCTCCACCTTTGATTTATCCACGATTGTCTCTTCTTCCGCGAGCTTCTTTTCCTCTGGCTCCTTCTTTAGTGCCACCTGAATGGACCCTTTTGTTATGGAATTGCGTAGTGAGCCAATCTTGGATTCGAGCTCGAGCACCCTCTTGAGAATGGCATGTTTTCGATTAGAGCACAGTGCAGAAGTTGCCATGGAGGGGACTTCCTTTGGACCCAATTTCTGAAACTTTTCCGAGATTTCCACAACATCCATCATAATCGTCAGAATACCCTTTTCAACTTCCTCTTGATAATTGGCTGTTTCTGCCATGATTGTTTGAGCTTCTCTTATCTTTATGTCCAGATTATGTCAATTTTTTTACGAATTAAAAATAACACGATGAACGGTGTTATGCTGTAACGTTATTCTTCACTTTATTTGGTACACTTGACTCATCTTTTTTACATCCTTCGCACACTTCGTGAGCGCATACTTTGTGAGCTACGCGTTGAACCAACCGCAACAAGTTGGAAGGGAGCGGCGGCAGACCCATGCGGATACGCTTGGCCTCGGATAAGGGACGGAAAGTGGCAAAATACATGTGCCTTCCCTACCGTGTACACCCGATTTCAATTTTTATTACGGCTACAAACAGGGATGGAGCTTGTTATCGGGCTGACCATCGCGATTCTTCTCGGATTCTATATTGCATTCCGACCGACATACAATCGAGCCCCGCGCATCATATGGACGTATTGGGAGGAGCCTGACCACTTGGACCCGTATAAACGCATGACGGAAAAGGCAAAAGCAAACATCGAAGGATGGCGCGCCTTGAACCCATCCTACAAGATTGTGATTCTGACGAAAAAAACCTATCACGGATACGTAACGATTCCCGAGGACATGCATCCTGAACTCCGTGATACGTCCCCCTATTTCTCATCATTATTGAAACTCTGGACGCTGGCGGAGCATGGAGGGGTGTGGCTGGACCCGAATGTTGCCCTGATGGCCCCCCTGGATAACTGGATGTTCCCGAAGTATGCCGAGTGTTCATTACTTCTTTCCGATCACACGTTGGAATCCTGGTTTATTGCCTGCAATAAGAAAAGCGCATTTCTACAGAAATGGCGAGACGAATTCAGTACGATCCGGCGCCACCCGAATGTGGAGAAGTATGTGGAATCCAGGACGCCCCATGCTGCCCATCCGATTCAGGTGGCGGCGGAAATGGTTCTGGGGCCCTATCCAAAGGAGTCCCTGATTCGATGGAGAGAGGACGAATGTTCTCGCATGATTCGAGTGACATAGGGCCTTTATTTTCCCTTGCACACTTCGTACTTCGCCTTGTTCCATCGTTTGTAGATATGGGTCCACTGCACAAAGTAGGAGGAGCCCAGCCATTGAGTCGCTAACGCATGAAGTTCCTTTTCTTCAGGCGTCAGGGAGGCATAAAATTCATCAAAATCGATGGGGAGCGGGGAGGGTTTGGGAGGAGTGTAGTGCTCCATACTGTGTTCTATCTGTGTATCACCGTGTATCAAATTTTATGTGGATCCGACAGATGCACTTCAAAGACAAACGGATTCTGACCATTCAAACCACGGAGGACATGATGAAGATTCTGGAATCCAAAGGCAACTCCATTAACGAATACAAGAAAGGAACCAAGATTACGGTGTACAACAAGATGCAGCAGGGATATTCCTATG
>Ga0114951_10005289_pt1 | contig 11987 bp, 10 predicted proteins | sample AM7aDNAmetaG_FD_88677 | JGI IMG/M metagenome (GOLD analysis project Ga0114951, IMG submission 88677) | Freshwater microbial communities from Finland to study Microbial Dark Matter (Phase II) - AM7a DNA metaG | ecosystem: Environmental > Aquatic > Freshwater > Lake | place: Finland: Lake Alinen... | reverse complement strand
CCCGGTATTCAATGACTTCAACACTGGAACCAAATCCAGAGCAATCGGAAAAACCTGCCTGAACAATACTGTCGATTTCGACAAGAAAACGAAAATTCTTGTAAGGGTCAATTCGCTTAGCCATAGAAAAATCCTCCTTAAAAAACTTTAATGATGATTAATTGCCAGTTGTTTGCTGGATTCGGAAAATGACAAATTCAGCCGGTTTCACTATAGCAACTCCGATTTCCGTTACCACTTGACCAGCTTCTCTTAACTCAGGAGGGTTGGTATCGGCATCACACTTGACAAAAAAGGCTTTATCAGGCGTTGATCCGAATAATGCACCTGAGCGCCATTCATTGAGCAGAAATCCGCCAACTGTGCGCTTGATACGTTCCCAAAGCGCAGGTGAATTGGGCTCAAAAACCACAAATTGGGTACCTTGATCAATTGACTCTCTAAGGTAATTAAAATATCGACGGGTACTGATGTAACGGTATTCACCATTGGCATCTCCTCCAACAGTCCGAGCTCCCCAAACCCTGAAAGCGCCGACCAACGGTCGAATCAAATTCACTCCATCATCATTTAAAGCATCTTGATCTGCCTTACTGAGAGAGTACTTTAATCCGGTTACTCCAAGCAGAGCCTCATTTGCAGGTGCTTTGAACACACCGCGGGTTGAATCAGTGCGTGCATATACCCCTGCAATATGGCCGCTTGGTGGCACAAAAATAAGACCATCACCTTTACTGCTTGATTGAATCAGGCTTGTTGCAGGATCAAAAACTTGTAACCAGGGAAAATAAAAGGCACTATAAGTTGAGTTTTGTGGTCGTCCAGCTTTATTCGAAGTTGAGATAACATCCTGAAGTTTAGAAAAGTCTCCCACATCAAATTTTGTGTCACTTTCAGTAGAATCCAGAATAGCTACACGGTCTTTCAAGTTCTCGCAATGTGACGTTAATGATGTATAGGCAGTAGAGCTAACGAGCCCAGGAGCAGCAATCATGGTGATTTCGTCAATAGCCGCAAACTTTGCCAAAGCCGAATCTAAATCGCTTTCCTTGGTTATCCGTATCACATAGCAACTCGAACCGCCATTATTGAAAAAGCTGTAAACCGCATGCGCCAGATTTCTCTGACCACTATCAACAGCCGGAGTGCCATCAACAACCGCTGATAATGCGCTATCTGCGATAAAATCACCGAAAAGCCTGGTATATTGATTCCAGGAAGTTATTTGACAGGGGCTGATGGCCGGTGCTGCAATGGTGAAATTAACATATTTGAATCCTGCGGTTTTTATTGCCGCTGAATCCTCGGCGGCTGGCCGGGCAGGAAGATTAATAGCATCTGGAATAACCCCTATAAACCCTGGTGTACTCGTCCCTACCCCAGCAATTGGCCGTGCCAATGGTGGTACTTCTTCAACATAAACGCCTGGTGATAAATACTGTCCCATCTTGATTCTCCTTAATTAAATAGGTGAAAGTTTGATATTGAAGGCGGTTGGAGACAAACCGGGCACCTGCAGTTCCGTTTCAGCCACCGTTGAATATCCCTGTGTTACAATACGCGCTTTATAACTGCCTTTTGCTAAACCACCAAAATGATAACAGCCAGACTGATCCGTCAATGCACGCTGGCCTGATTCCAACAAGGTAATTTCGACACTCTCAAGTGAGGCGCCCGTAATTTTGTCTGTTATGACGCCCCCTATTTTATACATCGTTTCTGTTAGTGTTTTGTCCTTGAATTCAGGCTTGTCTGTTGCTTTTTCCCCCAAAGAAACCTGTTTAGAACTGACCAGATGTTCCTCAACCGGCACAACATCCTGATCTATCGCAAGGATAGCTGTAATAGTAAACGAAGGGCGCAACTTTCCGCCAATTGCCGTCCAGAACTCCGCCGGGTTGCGCACCAGATCCGTCTGAGCGGTCACCACTGAAACTGGATAAAGCGAATTCTTCAAGTCGCTCTGTAAAAACTTTTCTTCTATAGTCGGCATACGCGAAAAGACTTTCAATACCTCGCCCAATAATTGATGCTGTTCCAATACAGCCTGTTCACCTGTCACACCGGCCTCAATCCAGGCCGAAACCAGATATGAGCACGATACCCTCAGCGGCGGTCGACGTATGGTCGCTATACCGTTTTGAGGCTCGATAATCGGTTCGTTACTGCGCAATTCATTGTTTTCACGAATGTCATACAGAAACAAGTTAATCGTGCGTGTAGATGGGTTATAGGATTCAGCAGGCCGCTCAAAAGTAACATCAGCATCCAGCACCAGCTTTGGCAGGCTGGTATCATCAAGGATTGCTTTAAGCGTTGTGCTGAGGTTATGGATCATTTTTCAGTTACCGTTCTACTTCAAATCTCAACTACTTCATTGTAATCGAAATATCTGTTAGCAAAGGCATGGTTCCCTTTTCATGCATATTAAAACTGATTACGGCATCATGCCTTAGGCCAATATTCATCACATCTAACGAACGATCATGAAATATTGGGTGATACTTTCCAACTAAATCAGTCTAAAATCAAACCCGGATTCGGACCGCCCTCAGTCGCAACATTCATCCCTGGTTTCCATTTTGTCTTCCAGCCGATCGGAATCTCTTCGGTCTTGAATAAACCGTTCTCCATCTCCCTCCCAATCTTTTCAAGCTCGAGAAGAAAGGCTTTGCCTGTTTTGTCGGATAAACGTTTAGTTAACGTGTAGGCATATTCCACCTGTTTCCCTGCATGAATGTATGAATTATGTAATATCGTCAATTCGGGATTTGCAGTTGACTTCGATCCTGCCACCCAACCTCGGTTTTGCGCTTTGTTTACGCCACTCCCAGCATCCTCAAGACGCTCACGAGCCCAGTTCATTCCTTCGCCAAACTGGTTTTCGGGTATTATGTGGTGCGCGTGGTATCCGACAGCTGTTTGTTTGCGCCCATTGGCAATCATTTCAGCACCAAGGATTTTACTACCAGGAGTCTCCTTAAACTGATTTAAAGGGATCTTGCCTGCCTGCTCTGTTGTCGTTTCAGCTAACAGTTCCCTCTCACCCAGCCAACCAGGTCCCTGTGTCAATTCACCGAGCGATTCGGCGATTCTTGCATCTCTTACATATTCGCCCATCTTGCCCTTACGCACACTAATGATTAATTTGTCCACCGTTGCGTCATCAAGTATGATCTCTGAGTCGAAGAGGTAATTGCCGAGATTCTTGAGATCCTCAGGAGTGAAATGTTCGCGGAGCCTTTCGACCCGAGCAGCACTTTCAGGATCAAGATACTGGGCATCCTCGCCACCAAACCCAATGATTTCGGTAGGCGTTAAACCCTCCTGTTCTAGGAATTTTTGTATTGATTCAGCCGACCCGCCTGACGATCTGCGTGGAACCTTTGATTTGCGTGCAACCTGAATTTTAATCTCCGGTGGCGTATATGGACTCACGCTTCGTGAAGGAGGAACCAGTCCTTCTTGTTTGGGAATTTCGAGTCGCATCTCAGGCCGAGGAGGCGGCTTCTTCAGTTTCTCTGACTCTTTAATAACGTACGCCTCCGGTATACCAGGTGGCACTCCTTCCCCAATGATTACCTTGGGTTCTTTCGGTAGCTTCCATGGATTTGCTTTACGAGGGTTCCCAATAATTGGAGACATCATCGGAGGAGCTTCTTTCCATTTTGGCGAATATTTCGTTGCTTCAGTATCAGGAGGAAGCCAATTTGCGTCTTTGGGCAGCGAACTGGTTTTATCGAAATTATTGATAGCTTCACCGCCTGCTTTCACCGTTTTTGAAAGTTCACCTGCCTTTTCACCCTCAACTACTGCATGTCCGATTTCTTCCAGCTTTCCAGCCTTCGATAATTTTCGAATATCCATTAGGCGTTTCAGTACAGGTACTTTTTCAAGAACCTCACCTATGCGTAGCACAAGTTTCTCGACACCCTTGAACTTCATTGCAAGGCTGCCTGCTGCACTGCCCCCTTTTGCCAAAAGCTCTTCTGGCCCAATGAAAAGCAGAAGGACCTCCATAAGGATCGTACCTTCAAACTTCCCTACCGTCATCCCTTTTTCGAAAGGAGTCTGTTTATCAACAAAATCTTCATCGAACCATTGAGCTGTTTCTGCACCTGCAACGATGCCGAGCTGCTCGCCGATTTCCATCATCAGGGTGGGATCCTTTTGGATAGTCATCATGAACTCATATACTCCCTCAATGATCTCACGCTTCGCTCTTGCCTCTTCCTGTTGCTTATTCTTATATCCGCTGGGATCTTGAATGAACTCAATTCCCTTTTTGATGTCACCATATGCCTGACCAATTGGTGTTCCATAACGAACTAATAACATCGCTAGCTCGCCCAATCCAACGACGTTCTGTAGAAAATCGGTTATTGCTCCCCAATAGACACCTATCATGTTTCCGGCTGCAAACATGATACGATTGGCTGGTGAATCGTTCTGGGCTTTTAATCTTTCTAATACCGGAACCTTTTCAGAGTGATCAGCAGCATATAAACTTGCACCTTCTAGAAAACCCAACTCCATCCCGGCTCCTAAAAGCCCTCCTTCAACCATTAATCCTGGTAATGAAGTTATTCCAAATCCAGATACCATAGTATGCATTATAGCACTCAGCAAAGGATTCGAGCGAAACTCTTTAGCCAACCCTCTTTTAAGCATCTGAGTGGTGATCGCACTTAGCATTGTTTCAACTCTCACTCTTTCAGTACTACTTGATCTATTGCTTTCAAGCCATAGCACAATAGCCACAATCTCCTGTATCAATTCGGCGTCACTAAGTGTATTTGGCTCATATGTCTCGCTAAGAATACGTGGCATTGCAGCAAGTTTATTATTGCCTTTGCCTGCGGAGGATGAATGTGAACTACTACTCAATGATTTAGACTGGATCGCTTCTGTCACCGCACCTTTAGTTGGCTCTGGATTAATTGCCAACAATTCAGCCACTGCGCTGTTACTATCAAATGTTTGTGGTAATAGTGTAGTACCCATCTGCCCAGCCATCATACCAGAGGTTATAGGACGGGCCGAAGCGGCTAAAGGTCTCGACTTATTCTCCTTATATTGAAATCCTGATGGAGATCCCATAATTTTCAGGCATGTAGGTTCTTTTTACTGATAGCTTTACCTGACTTCTGATACTCCCGCCTTACCGCCTCCGCCATGTGCACCATATCCACTATTCCGCCGTTGCCTGCCGCATGGAACGCTGCACCGAGCGAGATGTTCTTGATGTTACCCCCAGCCATCTTTACTTCATGCGCGAGCAATTCCTTATCCACTGATTCCGACATTGGAACGCCTTGCGGCCATGCACGTTCCCAAATTCGCAAACGAGCTGCCTCATCCGGAAACGGAAAATAGATGATAAAAGCCAGGCGCCTGGTGAAAGCCTGATCCAGGTTATCGCTCAGGTTCGTCGCCAGAATTGCGATGCCCTCGTATTGCTCCATCTTCTGCAGCAGATAACTGATTTCAAGATTGGCGTAGCGGTCGTGAGCATCTTTTACTTCCGAGCGTTTGCCAAACAGGGCATCAGCCTCATCAAAAAACAGGATGGCGTTGGCATTTTCGGCGGCGTTAAAAATCTTGTCGAGGTTTTTTTCGGTCTCCCCAATGTATTTGCTCACCACTTGCGCAAGGTCAATGCGATAGAGATCAAGCCCCAAGGCGTTGGCAATAACTTCAGCAGCCATGGTTTTGCCGGTGCCTGAACCGCCGGAGAAAAGCGCCGTGGTTCCGCGCCCGTATGAAAGTTTGCGTGCGAAGCCCCATTGATTGAACACCTGATCGCGATGGTTGACCCGCTGGCAGATTTCATGCAACTGCATGGTTTGGTCTTCAGGCAGCACCAGCTCTTCCCATGTTGCACGTGTCTCGATTTTGGTTGTCAGGGTTGCAAGATCGTGCCCGCATTGGCTGCGTGCAGCGGCAAAAACAGCGGCTGCCTTATCGTCGGCTTTTATTTCTGTCGAGAAGTCGGCAGCGAATGGTGAGGCGCTTGCAGCTATTGCCCCAACCGCTGCGGCATCCTGTATCTGCGCATAGGTCATCCGGTAGCGACTGGCCAGTTCAGTAACGCGTTCTTCTTCCAGCACAAACTGTTGTTGCCTGAGGCAGTGTTGCCACCATTGCTTTCGTTGTTCCGCATTCGGGTAGAAAAATAGCACCGTGACTACGCCGAGGGGCTTGTGCTGTGCTGGCACCCACCCCGTTTCACTTTCAATAATACAATCGACCGGCATGATTTTAAGTGCTTGCCACAGCGCGTCGAGTCTGTTGGCCGGAGCTGATTCTCCTGTTGAATCAACGCCCCGGATATAAAGAATTGCTCCCCGAAACCATGCTTCGCGAACCAACGCGTGCGATACCTCTTTGGAAAGTGCCGTGTGCTCCATGCTGATAGTTCGAAGATCAGCTTTCAAGATACGCAAGCCCAATGCCTCCGCAAGCAATGCCACCGCTTCAGTTTGACCACAATGCTGAGGCCCCTGAAAAGAGAGCCGTATTCCTGACCGAGGCTGCGTTATGGCAAAGGCCTTCAGCTTTTGCTGCATCTCTTCGGTTAAAGGAGCGCCTTCTCCCTCTTGTATGCCAGCCACCATCGTACAGAACTCCGACAAGCGTGAATCCATACTATCATCAAGCAGGAGAAAGCGAACGACCTGTTCATCAAGCCTGTAGAAACGCGCAAGCAATGGCGGGTTGAGATGATGCGGATCCGCAAAAACATCGATCAGGCGATGTCGGAGCAGGGGGGCATCCGAAGCAAAACGTTCACGTTGCCGCAGTTTATCTGCTGCATTTGCACAGAGAATATTGAGCGCAAGATCAATGCTTGGGCGCCGCCGGGTGACGTCGTCGTGCAGATAGGCATATAATCGCTCATAGCGCAGATCGATTTCAGGAGCGAGCCCTGTCAAGATTACATCAAGATCAAAATCAGTCAGGGAATATGTTTTTTGCAGCCACAGCAGACGCTGCAGGGTAAGCGATGGTATCGCGCTTGAAATAATGGGAACTTGCGAACTGATAGCCAGAAGCGGCTCTCCAGGAATGCGCCCAAGTGCTGCAGCCACATCTGCCGGAGTGATCGCCAGTCCACGATACAGGTCACCAGCGGCACGAGCAGCAAAAACCTGCTCAGCAGCGCTTACTGCTGCAGCAAGACGCTGGTCCAACTGTTGCAGGAGCGGCAGAAGAGCGGCATAGCTTGTCTCATACGTGGCCGCAACCTCGTCCGACAGGCTTTCATCTTGCGGTGTACCCTGAGGCAAGGAAAAATCATCAGCAACGCCGTTCCCATGGCCCGGATGCATCTGCTTTGCTGCCTGTTTGCTTTCTTTTTCCTTACGCATTGGCTTGCCGCTTTGTAAGTGAAATCGGTCAGAACGGTAATCGTATTTCTATAACTGCTTAAGAAAATCCTCAGCGATGGTTGCAATTTCATCCGACTTGTCGAGGCCGTTGATGCAGCGTCGGGCATTAATAAAGTCGGTCTTCTCTTCATAAATATAATCAGAGATCTTCCTGCCGGTAAAAGCTCCGATCTGGAATCCGTGAACAAGGACATACAGCGCAATTTCAGGCTGCATGGCAATATCAGGATTACCGACCAGATCAACGCCAAGAATATCAGCATAATTGCTGTAATTATTCTCCCAGGTCAACTGGACATACCCTCTCCCGTAATAAGGGTAGTATTTCAGATTTTCCTTTCGCCACTCTTCACTTTTCCAGTAAGCCTCACGAACAGGCTGGAATGTTTTATTTGTTTCCCATTTAACTGTTGCCAGCACGTATGCAATCTGGGTGTTCAGCCCGATATCCAATGCGCGGCATTGTCTTTTGATCGCATCAATCGTACCGTTTTCATCTGAAAAATCATCTTCCGAACTCTCTTCGAGCTCATCAAGTTTTGATTGAAGGACTGCTACTGACTCTTGTCCGATGAGATCGGGTTTCTCCTGTTCTGTATCGGCTACAAACTCAGCCCAGGCATTTCGGGTTTTAGGCCCTATCAAGCCATCAATCTTGCCAAGGGGATAACCCAAAAGGCTCAAAGCCCTCTGCAATTCCATAACTTGAACATCACTTAATTCTCGCAGGGAAACAGCTCCCGATAAGGATAACAATTCTTGAACCTTCATAATTGTATATGATTAAGGTATACTGAACATGATATGAGCCTGCCAAAAAGAGAAAGAAACTTTATTTGAGTGTCCATCAGGGCGATGTTAAACATAACAAGCCCTTAACTGCAATTATAAAATCAACGTAATTGTGAGTACTGCAAAAACAGGACTCATGTGTAATAACCTTATTATGGTCGGGCACTGCAGGAACTAATGAAAAGCTGTCCTTTTGGTACAACTAACTACTTCCTGAAAAATAATTCCTGAATAAATACAGGTTCTTTATTAAAGAAATGCTGAAGAATGTTAACAATTATTTTAATGGAATTAAAATTAAATTTTCTTTTTTAGATAATCCAGCAATTCAGGGCACTTTCGGTATCGTAAAAATATGTACGGATGGTTGTAAAATACTGGGCTTCAGGCATGGGATCTGGCGTATCGATCATGCCATACGGGATTACAAATAAGTTTTTAGTTGTTGCGGTAGCGGTTGAAGTTGGCGGTGACGACGTCGGAACAGGCGGCCATCAGCTCTTCGATGGTACTGAACGATGATGGTAGAATAGGTTTGTCGATAATCACCTTGATTGTACCTTTGTTGATTTTAAGGCTTTTTTTCGGGGTGATAAGATGGCTGCCTATGATGGTGACTGGCAGTACCGGCGCCCCGCCTTTCATTGCAACACGGAATGCGCCGCGCTTGAACGGCAGCAGTTCCCCTGTTGCGGATCGGGTTCCTTCTGGAAAAATATGGAGTGAATGCCCTTTTTTCAGCACCTCCGTTGCATCAACAAGGCTGTTCAGCGCATCCCGGTTTTGTCCCCGTTTGATCATGACATAGCCAGCCTGCTTCAGCGCTCGCCCAAAGAGCGGTATTTTGCCAAGCTCCTCTTTTGCCATAAATCGGAGGTTGAGCTTCATGGTGCCAAGCAGCAGCGGTATGTCGGCCATGCCGGCATGGTTGCTGATGACGAGATAGTGTTGATCGGGCCTGTAATTCTCCTGGCCGATAACTTCGATGGATATTCCAAAGAGTCTTGCGCTGAGGCGTCCCCACCATGCGGCAATATTATAAAAGCTGTTGCCAGTGGGGTTGAAGAGGGTAAGCAAGAGGATCAACAATATCCCGAAAAACATGATCGGGATAAGAATAAAAAGAAATATCAGTGTTCTTAAGTTCATTCGATACGCTCATACAGGGTTACTGGTCGAGTCCGTTGAGAAAAGAGGCAAGTTCTTTATACTCTGAACTGATCAACGTGGCACTTTTCTTTTTTTCCATAAGCTCATGAAGGTTCGAGGGGATGCCTATCTCTTTATCAAGAGTTTCCTCTATGGCTTCAAGAAATTTTGCAGGGTGGGCTGTTGAAAGTACAATGCCCGGTGTTTCAGTATTTCCTTCAGAGGTTCTGTACCGTTCAAGAGCACGGAACGCTACGGAAGTATGCGGCTCCATGACATAACCAAAGCGGTCATGCACTGAGCGGATTGTTGCTCTGGTCTCTTCATCCGAAACGGCAATACCCGTGATAGCAATGCCCATAGAAGTGTGGTCATTGTGATAGAAATATCTCAGTCGGGCAAAATTACTCGGGTTACCTACATCCATAGCGGTGGAAAGAGTTGTAACTGTCGGGTGCGGGTCGTAGCGACCGCTATCAATATAACGGGTCACGCTGTCGTTGGCATTTGATGCCGCAATAAAGTGGCCAATCGGAAAACCCATACGTTTTGCAAGTACGCCAGCGGTAAGGTTTCCATAATTGCCGCTTGGAACCGAAAAGAGTGGGGCAGTGTAGCCGTAAAGCTCCTTGAGCTGCAGGGCTGCCCAGGCATAATAAAAAGATTGAGGAATCAGCCGTGATATATTAATGGAATTGGCCGAAGTGAGCGTCAGGGATTTCTTAAGGGTTGGATCGACAAACGCCTGTTTTACCATGCGCTGGCAGTCATCAAAATCTCCTTTAACTTCAAGGGCATGAACATTTCCTCCGGCAGTGGTAAGCTGCTGTTCCTGAAGAGGGCTTACTTTCCCTGAAGGGTAAAGCAGCACAACCCTTGTGTTCGCAATACCCTGAAATCCATAAGCCACTGCGCTTCCCGTATCTCCCGACGTTGCCACAAGCACGGTGATGAGCTTCTCCTCTTCTGCTGCAAAAAAGCCGGTCAGACGGGCCAGAAAACGCGCTCCGTAATCCTTGAAGGCAAGAGTTGGGCCGCAGAAAAGCTCTTCGACAAAAGTGCTGCTGTCGAGTTTAACAATCGGAGTGTCGAAGCTGTAGCAATTGTCGATCATGTCGCTGAGCTTATCCGGGGGTATGTCACTGCCGATAAATTTTTTTGCAATGGCAAAGGCGATGTTGTTGAAACTTGCGCCTTCAAGCAGCTTGATCTCCTCCGGCAAAAAGCGGGGAATTTCAGAGGGGACATAAAGGCCCCCATCGGGAGCAAGTCCTTCAAGAGTGGCCTTTTTCAGTGAGACGGGTATTGATGATTTATTGGTGCTGAAATAGATCATGAGTTGAGTGTTCGCTATTTTGAATTGTTACCTACAGTATTCGTGCACCCTGCTTGCAGATCGGTGTCACCCACATATCTGAATCAAGGTGCGCTCTGGAGTGGAGGAATGCCTCTTTCATGGCGTGCCCTGCCAAAAGAGCAATTTTTTCAGACGAAGAAAACGCAAAAATTGAGGGGCCTGAACCTGCAATGCTGCACCCCAGAGCACCAGCATCAAGAGCTGCCTGCTTGACCTCAAAAAAACCAGGAATGAGCGGCGCACGTTTTGGTTCAGCGATCACGTCAACCAGAGATCGTCCGATAAGTTCATAGTCGGAGGTAAGCAGGCCTGCAACCAGAGCCCCGACATTACCCCACTGCTGGGTTGCCGTTTTAAGTGGAATGCTTGTTGGAAGCACCGACCTTGCATAAGCGGTGCGCAGTTCGGTATGAGGGTGTACCAAAGAGCAGAAAAGGTGTTCCGGTGATGGAATAGTGATGAGGTCAAGAGGAGAATAGCTTCGTATCAGCACGAAATTACCAAGAATAGCAGGGGCTGCGTTGTCGGCATGGGCTGAGCCGCAGGCAACCCGCTCGCCTTCAATGGCGAAGTGTACAAGCTCCATTTTCGAGCAGGGGCGTCCAAATAGTTCGTTTGCGGCTACAAGTGCCGCCGCCGCACTTGCCGCACTGCTGCCCATCCCACTGCTGAGTGGCAGGTGCTTTACAAGTTCCAGAGAGATATGGCCTGTAAAATCAATCTGTTTATGATTGCGGATATATTCGAGAAACTTCAGGACAACAAAGCTTGAAGTATTTTTTTTGGGGTCGAGGGGGAGTGCACCGCCGTCGCCGGTAATACTGCTGATAGAAACGGGCGAATCAGGGTGTATGGTATCGGAAAGCGTAAGAATTACTTCATCACCAGGCGCGGTAATGGCAAATCCGAGAACATCAAAACCGCAGGCAACATTACCGACGGTTGCTGAAGCAAATCCTTTGACAGTTTTCATACTGTTTTCTTCGGGAAAAATTCCGGTATGTTTTATGTAATGGTTTACATTTAATGAAAGGATGCTATGCAAATGAGAGAAAGGAATTTGAATAACTAAAAGCTTTTCATTAAATTTGAGTTTTAATTCTTTTGGAAGGAACAGTCCATTTTATGCAGTTGGACAATTCAAAAGAAAGTAAGCAGAATCTTTCTCTTTTCTTAACAAATAACCAAGCGGAATAAGATATGTCTACAACAGTCAGGCCTGATGAGGTTTCATCCATACTTCGCAAGCAGCTTGCCGGTTTTGAGTCAGAAGCGGAAGTTTATGATGTGGGAACAGT
>Ga0114951_10005288_pt1 | contig 11988 bp, 5 predicted proteins | sample AM7aDNAmetaG_FD_88677 | JGI IMG/M metagenome (GOLD analysis project Ga0114951, IMG submission 88677) | Freshwater microbial communities from Finland to study Microbial Dark Matter (Phase II) - AM7a DNA metaG | ecosystem: Environmental > Aquatic > Freshwater > Lake | place: Finland: Lake Alinen... | reverse complement strand
TGATGATCTGATGTGGCGCTATTTCGAATTATTGAGTTTTAGACCAATGTTGGAAATTGAACAATGGCGAGAGGATTGCCGACAGGGTGTTAATCCCCGTAACTACAAAGTTAAGCTTGCCCAAGAAATCATTACCCGTTTTCATCATGTTCAAGCGGCAGAAAAAGCACTTGAAAATTTTGACGCTCGTTTTCAGGGCTTACCACCCTCCACAATTGAAAATATTAATCTATATATTACAGATAATTACTGTTCAATTAGTTGGGTATTGAGAGAAGCTGGTTTAACTACCAGTTCATCCAAAGCCATACAACTAATTAATCAATATGCTGTTAAAATTGATAATGAGAAAATAAGTGATCCAAAATTAACCATACCCATTGGTAGTTCACATATATTCCAAGTAGGTAAGCGAAAATTCACACAAGTGTCAATTCATAAAATAATTAAGGAATAATATGATACATAACTTATTAGATGAATGTATAACTAATATCACAATCGTTGGAAATGAACTATATATCATGTTGGATAATGATATATCTTATAAAGTTCATCATATAAAAGATTATATTGAAAATATCTTTTTACAACCCATTGATTTTATTATTGAAGATTTGATAGGTATGGATATTCGAAAAATTAGTATTTCGCATGAAATATTAGACAATGATGATATATTATCAATACTTAATATCAATGATAAGTTATTTAAATTTTATGGTAATTATGATAGTCGTAGGATGTTTACCAACTGTTATAATATCGAGATTACTAAAATATAAAATTAAAATTCCCATCCATATTAATAAATATATGAAAATGGATGAGAATTATGGCGCAACAACTAATAAATGTTGGAACTTCAACAAATGATGGAACTGGGGATGGAATACGAACTGCTTTTATCAAAACTAATAATAATTTTACGGAATTATATAATGATGTCGTAAATAATAATTTAACATTTACCAAATTAACTGATGCGCCAACCTATTCATCAAATCAAATAATTATAGCAAGTAATGATGGAACGAGATTAACATCCAGAAATTTAGTACCTGGTCATAATATCACCATCACTACCACATCCGATTCCCAAGTTGTAATATCTACAACATCTGCTAGTACCGTATATAACGATTCAACACCTCAATTATCTCAACACTTAAATGCTAATGGTTATACCATTGGTAATCTACCCGATCCCAGTACATTATTATCATCATTTAATACCGCATGGACTGGATCATTACCCAATATAAAATCATTTGCTGTTAATGTTGATTATCTTAATAAAAGATTAGGAATTGATGAAAATGGATCAATTATAAATTCTGGAACTTATGGTCCATTATTTTTACCATTATCAGGTATTGCTTCCATGGCTGGTAATTTAAATATGAATTCTCATAAGATTACCAATTTACTTGATCCAACCACTAATCAGGATGGTACTACTAAAAATTATGTGGATAGTAATTATTTAAATCTAACGGGTGGTACATTAACGGGTAGTTTAAATTTGGGTGATGGAACAACCAATAATAAAATAAGTAATGTTGCTGATCCAACATCAAATCAGGATGTTGTCACTAAAAATTATTTAACCAGTAATTATTCCCCAACCACTACTTTAAATAATTATTTAACATTAGTTGGTGGAACGATGACTGGAGTGATAAATATGAATTCTCATAAAATTACTAATTTACTTGATCCAACAACCAATCAAGATGCAGCTAGTAAGAATTATGTGGATAGTTCTTATAATTATACTTTATCCAGTTATAATGGTAGTTCAAGGACTGCTATTACCAATGCTATTCAAAGATCATTATTATTAAAATTGGATGATATAAAAAGCATTAAAGATTTTGGTGTGGTTGGGGATGGGACGACCGATGATACTATATCAATACAAAATGCTTTTAATTCAGGATTGAATTTATATATACCTACTGGAATTTATATCATTAGTGGTAGTATTACTATTTCAACAACCGGACAACAAATTATTGGATATCCAGGTGCTATTATTAAAAAAGGTGGATCAACCACTTCATATGATGGATTAGTTATTAGTGGTAATTATATTAAATTATCATTCATAACAATAAATTGTAATATGAAAGGTTTTGCTGGTATATTAATTAAAGGTTCATATAATTCAATTACGAATTGTGAAATATATGGTAGTGCTACATTAAGTGGATCAACTTGGTCATTTGCTCCATATGGGGCATCTGGTATAAATATGGATGGTCAAACATCAACTTCTGGTACTGATTTAATTGGACAAACTTCAACATGTGCTTTTAATAGAATTGAGAATAACTTTATACATGAGATTGCAAATGTTGGAATTTCAGCTAATACTGCACCAGATACTATAAGAACTGGTAATATTATAATAAATTGTGGTTCTGAAGGGATTACAGATGATTTTCCGTCATGGAGATCGATAATATGTGATAATTACATTAATAATGCGTGTATGGGTACTGGTACGACTGGTTATGGTGGTGTTGGTGGTATTGGTATTGATCATGCAAGTAATGCATCCATTTGCAATAATGTTATTATTGGAACTGTTGGTGAACCAGGAATTACATTACAAAATGAAATTGGTTCTACTAATTTTTTATCAATTACCAGTAATACATTAGTTAATAATGTTGGTGGTATATTATTAAGAAATAATTATATAGAATTCACTGGTTATATTACTTCGGGGGTTTTAACTATAACTAATATACCGTCTGGGGTAACCTTTTTTAAAAATTTATATTTACATTTAAGTGCCAAAACAGGTGATAATATAACTGATGGTTCAAATGTATTTCCAGTCGATGTTATTTGTTATTCAGAAAATACGGATGGTACGTGGGTATTATATAATAGAAATCAGAGTTCTGGTTATATTGCGTCAACTTTTACATTTGGAAATTCTACCAATGTTATAAATTTCACTACTGGTGGTAATTCCAATTTTAATACAATATCAGATAATTCTTTTCAAACTAATGTTATATATACCAATAATGTTTATAGTTCTGGGTTTGATATTAGAATAGATAATGGATGTTATAATAATACCATAGGAAATAATGGTCAAAATGCATATATAATAGATGATAATGATGGTGGAATGAATACTAAAACTGGAATTATAAATTCATTCAGATCGTATTTAAGTTCTAATGTGAGTTATACTAATATCACACCAGCAGGTGATTATACCACATTAACACCTGTGATTTTTAATTCAACAAAATTTAATATAAATGGACTTTATAACCAATCAAATAATAGTTGGAAAAATCCATATGATACTTCACTTGGTTTATTTACTGCTTATATTTCTGGGATTTATAATTTCGCAACAGCAGTTAGATTAACTACTACTTCTAGTATAACAGATAATACTCAGCGATTTATTTTAAGAATAGTTCAATTCAGGGGAACATTATCCAATACTATACAAATTGCTGAAATCAATAATAATATAAGTGTTAATGTATCAAATCCAATTTATGATCAATTCAATCATACCATTTCTGATACTTTTAGATTAAAAGCTGGTGATTCAGTGGGTATATATATAGAAATATCATCATCCAATTCAGATACTTGGCAAATTGTAGGGAATGAAAATCAAACGTGGTTCTCAGGTAATTTAATAGGATAATAATGCAATGTTATGGACTCAAAAAACTGGTTATTCATTCGGGTCATTTCATGAAAATGATAATGTTGATATATTATTACCTATAACTAATGATGATGGTGGTTATTTCACACTAACTATAATATCAGGTTCATTACCACCAGGTTTATCCATATCATCCACTGGTTATATTACTGGTATTATCTCTACCATACCCATAAATCATAATTATTTATTTTGTATAAGAGCAATGGATTCTTTCAATAATATACAAGATAGAAGTTTTTATATGAATGTATCAAAATTAAATAATTTATCATTCATAACACCTTCTGGTAATTTAACAACTAATATCACTCTGAATAATACTAAATATTCATTCCAAATACAAGCTAATAATTCAATATCATTCATATTATCAAGCGGTTCTCTACCAACCGGTTTATCATTATCCAATACTGGTCTAATTTCAGGTATTATCACTGATGTATTTTCCAATACAACCTTTACCTTTATTATACAAATAACGGATGGATTTAATAATTTCTTAACCAGAAGTTTTTCATTATTTGTATATAAGGATAATTATTTTACCGCTGATAATAGTTATATAAAATCAGACACTACACATTTCACCGCTGATATCAATAATATTATTTCACCCATTTGGTTAACTGATAATAATCTTGGAACATATTTAACTGATAATAATATCACTATTGAATTTGATACCTATAATTCAATTAATACTACTTATGAATTGGTATTACCAACTAATAATTGGAATAGTAATACTACTTATAATTTGAATGATTTGGTAATATATAATAATGTAAATTATATATGTATTTTACAACATACCTCGACTACTCACTTGGATAGTACAACATGGATACATTATGGATTACCAATTGGATTAACTTTTTATAATAATGGATATCTTAGTGGTTATTTGGTTAATCAACATAAAAATTATACATTCATATTGAAAGCTACAAATTCATATGAGGTTTTTAGTTTTAGAACATTTACCATTAGTATAGTGAATATTTCTCAATATAATAATTTGTCATTTATTACTAATTCAAATTTGGGTAATTTACAAGTTGGGGTTAATTCAGAACTATTAATATTAGCTAATACGAGTTTGCCAAATTCATCATTATTTTATTATATTACGTCTGGAGCATTACCGACTGGTTTATATTTATTATCAAATGGTGAGATAATTGGAAATCCTACATTATCATTGGATAATCTCAATGAATGTATATTTGATAATGAATTAACTACTTTTGACACGTCAACGGAATTTGATTTTTTTGATGTGACAAGTTTTGATAATAACACAACTTCATTTGATACATTATTTGATAATTATTCTATACCCAATACTCAAAATTTTATATTTAATATACAAGTATCGGATATATATGGAAATAAAATATCAAATAATTTCTCATTGATGGTAACAACTCCAAAATTTGGAGCATATAATTTAATAATCCAACCATTCTTATCGGTATCTCAACGAAAGTATTGGTTTGATTTTATAAATGATAATACTATTTTTACACCCAGTAAAATATATAGATATGAAGATTCCAATTTTGGTATACAAAAATTTTTACAATCCACTATTATATTTGGATTAGAAGGTGTGGATACCAATAATTATTATACACATATTGGAAATAATAAAAATATGTTTTTTGATTTATCCACCTTTAAAAAAATATCATTATCTCCGTCTTGTGAATTGATTTATGTAGAGATATTGGATTATTCAAATAAAATATCATATTGGAAATCATTATTTAATTCATTTAAAGTTGATGATAGTTATCTACCCAGTTATACATTAAGTAATATAATACCAATTTGTTATTGTAATGATGGCGAGGGTGATAATATATTACATAATATAACCAATAGCAATTTTGATATTTCTTTATTGAATTATGAAATTGATAGATTTATTTTAAAAAGTATAAATTCAAATAATACTAATAAATACTTATTATTAAACAGAGGTTAAAATATGAGTAATATGAATATCAATGTGGATGAATTTTATCCCATATCAGGTCATGATAATAACACACAGGGATTCAGAAATAATTTCGCAAATATAAAAACTAATTTATTAACCGCTGCAAGTGAAATCACAACATTACAAAATAATAGTGGTAGAATACATTTTAAATCAGGGGTATCTTCATTCATTTATTCATCTGATGGAACTACATATAATCCAACTTCGTTTCAACCCTATTCTTGTGATTTTTACTTAAATGGTACTATTATTACCACTGGTTTAACCTATTCTTGGTCAATTTCCAACCCATCAAATTCATTATTATCTGGTACTAGCACGACTTCTACATTTACACCAACCTTAGCTTCAACTTTTGATATAACAAAAGGTGATAACTCAATTGCATTAACTATCACGTATAATAGTAACAATTATTATTTTATTCATCCAATTTCCATTACCAAAGTTGGAATTGATGGAGTAATTGGTTCTAATGGTGCTATCATGACCATTGGTATTACAGGTGGATTAAGAACCTTTTTATATAATGCTGATGGTACTATAACTGGTCAATCGCCAACTGCTTTTACTGGTCATTTATATTCTAATGGAAATAGCATTACTAGTGGAATAACTTATTCATGGTCTATCGTTAATTCATCCAGTTCATTATTATCGGGTACTAGTACAACTTCAACATTTACACCATCCTTGAATTCAACCTTCAATCGTTCTAAAACTGATAATTCCATAGCATTAACTATAACTGATAGTAATAATATCACTTATTATACCACTATACCCATATCAATCACTGAAATTGGTAGTGTTGGTAATAGTGGTTCAGTAATTACTATGAGTATATCGGGTGGTCATAATACCTTTATCTATAATTCATCGGGTTCTTCACCAACACCTTCTATGAGTGCTTATTCTGGTCATTTATATGTGAATGGAAATTTGACAAATACCAATACTGATGGTTCTGCTATTACCTATTCATGGTCTATTCCCAATTCAACCAATTCATTATTATCCTTACCATTTATTACTAATACATCAACTTTTACTCCGATTTTGGCTTCAACTTTTGATAGCACTAAGGGTGATAATGCAATTGCATTGACGATTACCTATAATGGTAGTAATTATTATTTAATTCAACCAATTTCTATAAATTTAGCGGGTACTGTTATATATGTTCAAAATACAACACCTAGTAATCCATCCACTGGTCAAATATGGATAAATCCAAATGATCCAAGTTCATTGGTAACTGGTCCAATTATAAATTGTTATATTAGTGGTGGAATTAAAACCTTTTTATATAATGCCGATAATTCCATTACTGGACAATCACCAACCGAATATACTGCCAATTTTTTTGTAAATGGAATTTCAACCACTACTAATAGTGATAATTCAGCAATAACCTATTCATGGAATGTTCAACCAGCTAATACGTTATTATCAGGTACTAGTTCAACATCAACATTTACACCATCACTAAATTCAACCTTCGATATAACAAAATATGATAATGTGATAAATCTGACAATTACATATAATGGAAGTAATTATAATACTAGTATTCCACTTTCTATTACAAAAATTGGTACTAATGGTTCTACTATTACTACCTCAATTACAGGTGGATTAAGAACCTTTTTATATAATGCCGATAATTCCATTACTGGACAATCACCAACCGCATATACCGCAAATTTATATGTCAATAATACATTAATAACTACTGGAATGACGTATTCATGGTCAATACCAAATTCAACCAATTCATTATTATCAGGTACTAGTACAACTTCAACATTTACACCAACATTAGCTTCAACTTTTGATTCAACAAAAAGTGATAATTCAATCTCATTAACTATTACATATAATGGTGGAAGTTATTATACTAGTATTCCTATTTCCATAACACAAATTGGTATGAGTGGGAGTGGGAGTGGAGGATCAAATTCATTTACCAGAACATCAACTTCACTATTTACAGATTGTATATCTTCTTCAAATTTTAGCGGTGCTTCTAATTTAACACCATTCATATTAAGTGATCCCTATGCTAATGCATTTTCTAATATAACATCATCATCAACACTAATCGATCCTAATCATCCAGGTGTTATTACCTTAGCACAAGGGAAATCAAATTATATTCAGAGTGAATCAACATTAATGATTTACCCAACTACTAATACTACTGGAACTATTTATAGTTATGAAGTTTGTGTATTATTTCCAACAATTACAACAACTGAAAAATACTTTTTAGGATTATATGATAGTAATGTGGGCAATGGGGTTTATTTTACTAATACTGAAGGTGGATCGCCAGGTGGAACAACATCAGCAGGTTTGGTATTTAAAGGAGTTTCTAGGCAACCAGCAAGTACCTATTCATTACCCGATCCAGCCTATTCGGGAACCGCCATTACCAAAACTAATTATTCAGTTTCTGCAAATACTTGGTATATTTTTCAAATAGTTATAACTGCTACAAAATCTGGTTCGTCTATTAGTATACCAATAACTTTTAATATACTTGATATGTCTAGCAATGTGTTATTTACTGATACTATGTCATCAACCAGTGTAAAGTGTAGAAGTAATGGTGTTGTTTACACCAATAATGTAGCACCTAATAGTTATATACCATACGATAATACCATGCCATTAAAAATAGTGGCTGGTGGAACTAGTAGTGGAAGTGGTAACAATTTTCTTGCCATTGACTACATCTCATATAACGCAACAAATTTAATTAGATAAGGATTTTTCAATATGAACACATTATACGACAATGCCAGAGTTTTATTTGCTTCTGGACAAATAAATTGGACTACTGATAATATCAAAGCAGTCGTTCTTTCACCCGCATACACACCAAATATATCAACAGATTTGCATTATAGTGATATTTCAAGTTATGTACTGACTGGTACACATCCCATAAAAACACTCACAACTCCAGTAACTCAAGTGGGAACTTCACCCAATATTATAGTAGGGGCATTATCCGCCGATCCAGTTACCTTTGTAGCTTTAACGTCAAATCAAACGATTGGGTTTATTGTAATATTTAAAGATACTGGATCGACACATGATAGTGTTCCAGCATCACCGAGTACTGCACCATTAATTTGTATTTTTGATAGTGGATATGGAATCGGAGCAGGAACTAATGGATATGATGTACAAATTACTTGGGATACCACTAATGGTATTCTAAGATTGTAAAAATGAATCTATTACTGAACCCCACCTCTTTTGATTTATGGTCTTATCAATATACCTCTGGTGGTTCACCTTTTTATACATTTACTAAGGATTTTGCCACCAATCCTACTGGAACTGATAATTTAGCTGATTTGGTAATACCTGATGTTAATAGTTATAATGGAATTTATCAAAATATAACACTACAACCCAATACTACCTATTATTTTAGTATTTGGGCTTGTGCGCCCTATCAAACACATGCTACTATATCAATGAGATTGTATCAAAGTTCTATGGGAAGTATATATTGGCCCGGAAATACTTCTGGTACTTATAGCACAACTCCAGCTTATGTCAGTGTTCCAGTTCAATCAACCCCCAATGGAACTCTACCTTATCAACAATATACTTGGACTTTTACTACCCCATCAACCGTTGATAATACCCAACCCTGTACATTTTATTTATATCCATTAGCACCATATCCTGCGATTGCTGGATCATCAAAAATTATATTATGGGGTTCAGTTTTAAACACTGATAATTCTACATCCACTGAACAAACATTATATACATATAGTATTAATACCATTCTTAATACCATTACCACTAATTTACCATCAATTGATTTAAAAAATAGTTCCGGTACCTTATTAACTACATCATTTGATATTACCCGATATCAAACACATAATTATGACATCATTCCATATCCAAATTCTTATGATTTAACTACTTGGTCATATACTTCTTCCAATTTAGGAACTATTACCAAAATTGGGGATAATACTACTAATGGAAATACTACTTTTAATGTTGATACCAATACATATAATGATGGAGATTTTAGTGGAGGAACCAATTACAATGATGGTGTTTATAAAAATGTTCAATTATCTTATTATTCAGGTACATCCCTAACAACATATCCAACTGCCGATATTTATATTTATAGTGGTTCAATTTCAAAAATTATTTTAAATACTTTTGGTTCTGGAGCAGTAATTGGAACATCTCTCACTTGTAATAATAGTTATTTAGGAGGTTCCGGAAGTGGTTTCTCTATTAAAATTGTTAGTATTGGTACACAAGCTGGTATTTCTATCACTAATGGAACATATTATAATCCACCAACCACATCACATTTAACATCTAATGTAAGCACTGATGCTGGAAGTTATGGTGGTATAAATTATACAAATTTAACATTATTATCAAATAAAACATATACATTATCATTCTATGCATTTAGAATTAATCCTACTGGAAGTTCAGTATCAGTTCGTATTAAAAATAGTATATCAACCATGTATTTAATACCAACTCCAATCGGTGGATATAATACCAGTGATAATTATATCACAATTCCAGCCACAGATGGAATTTCTACACCTTGGACTTTATTCACTTTTACTTTTACCACCCCTACATTGTCAGGTACATCAACCTTAAATTTATATTTAACTGGTCAAACTTCCATTGCTTTTTATGGTATAAATTTAGTATTAGGAAATAATTATATACCATTTGTTGAACCCTATTCATTTAATTATGGTAGTAGTGGGAATTTTATTTCTGGTTCTGATTCTAATTATATATTTAGATTCCCATCAATTGATTTAAAAAATAGTTCTGGAACATTATTAACAACACTATTCAACAAGTTTAATTTATCAGCAACTACACCTTTAAATAATGGGGTGTCATATTTGGGAAAAACATCATTTCCATATGGTAATAGTTTTGGTCAATTAGTTAATGGAACTTATGTATATAAAGTTGATATTGCCAATTCAGTATCTATTATCAATGATATAATATCACCACCCAATGATATATTAAATAATCCAGCATTTGTTGGTAATACTGGTGATTTATTATTACCATCAGATAATATAAATTCACCATTAGGTTCTTCGATACAATGGAATGGTATACATTCTTTAGTAACTAATAAACAATATACAATATCATGTTGGGTTAAAGCCAAATATTTTTCAACCACTGGTAGAATGTCAATTTCACCAGGTGGAAATTGGAATACCGGACTACAAGTATCAGGAAGTGAAGGTAATTTAAGTCATTCCTCTTGGAAAACATTAAATGGATCTTATTCCATTATTTTATCAAATGATACCAATAATGCCGGTTTATATACTGATATGGGGATTCCAAATACTAACTTAATTCCTACACAATACCGATTATTTTCTAAACCAGGTGATCAAATTTTAGCTAATCCTATTTCCAATCCATCACCATCACCCAATAATGGAATATCCCCTTTATATATTCAAAATTCAACAAGCTCAACTATATATAATCTATCTTCAACACCGGATATCAATTTACCATCAGATATTGCAGCACTTAGAAATTCAATTTTTATATATCAAGAATTAGCATACGATCCAACAGCTAGTAGTTATGAATATGATTTTTGGGGAAAATATGCCAATGACTTTTTAACAACTGATACACTGGGCAATCCAGTAGTATCAATAGATGCAACCAAAACCGCTACTATTACCGCATGGGCTATTAAATACCCAATGCTGGATGGCACTGATTTAATTAAAATTTATCATTATTATGGAAATCTAACAGGAGAATTCAGATATCAATTCACACAAGCTTATAATTATTTAAACTCAAATCAGGATTTGACAAAACCCATCGGTTATGGATTTTTCTTTTCAGGCTATCTAACCCTCTATGGCGGAATTAGAATCTATAATAATGATACTAAATCAACACCAATATCAATCTCACCTACCGCTTGGAATCGCGTATCATTAACATTTAATGCTACTCTGGAAATGAATAATTTAACTAATTTCTATGATAGACCTGGTAATATAAATGGATCGTTATTTAGTATGGGTTATAATAGTTGGAATCTTACAGCATTTCAACCTACTAATCCCGATCCTACCATCTATACCTCTTGGTCACCAAAATATAGTGCTATATACCTGTATGGTTTAATGATAAATGAAGGATCAATACCAACCCCTTATTACCCAGATAAATATATATT